>Ga0307515_10010679_pt1 | contig 17551 bp, 20 predicted proteins | sample 17_EM_MG_FD_194513 | JGI IMG/M metagenome (GOLD analysis project Ga0307515, IMG submission 194513) | Populus trichocarpa ectomycorrhiza microbial communities from riparian zone in the Pacific Northwest, United States - 17_EM | ecosystem: Host-associated > Plants > Roots > Unclassified | place...
CGAATATGGCAGCTAGAGAGCAAGATGCAAAAAAGGGGGTGAGCAGGGCGGGCGATGCAATGGGGCGCGCTGCATGGTTGAGAGCGGACTAACCGACTGCGATGACCCAGACAGCGAGAACAGTTCGTTGGACGTTCAGGTCGTAAGGATAGTCTCCACTGCGGTAGGTGGGATAGGGATAGGAGTCGTCGGTGGGATAGGGATAGGAGTCGTCGTAGGGATTTGGGCCAGAATAGAAATAGGTGCTGGTCCAAGTATACCCAAACCCAGTGAACGAGTGTACGTACTCCCATGGTGCTGGTGCTGGTGCTGGGGTCGGCGCCATCGTCGTCGACAGCAGCAGCTGTACAGTGCGCACCCACAGGCAGGTGGAGGGGCGGACGATTATGTAGTCAAACCACTAATCAAATTCAATAATTTTGGTGCCTGGCTGGGTGCCTTGGTATGTGGCTGTCCCGCCGTCCAATTCCGTAATTCATTCGTTCGTTTCAATTTCGGACCGAACCCGGATGTCGTGGACAGTGGACAGCATGGCAGTTTTTCGATGTTACGACCCTCGGATCATAATGAAATATCGCCAACGCCGCGCGCCGTTTGTGGTGGCGCGGTGGACCGTCTTACACTTGCTGTGTGCTTGTGGAATACTGAATACTGCCGTTTCCCATCGTCATTGATACCGCGATTAAAGCCCGTCGGCTTCAATATCATCGCCAGCGAGCAAGCAGTGGTTAAAAGATGCTGGTACGTGGACCACTTGTGAGACTTAATCACCCATGCCCAATCCAATGGCCCTAGCACCAACCCCCGCACTAGTTCATATCTTTCCACGGTCCCCAGAAGATGAACTCACACGAACTGCAAGAGTGAATCGCATCGTAGCCAGTAGGTCATTCTCTTTCGTTCAGGTAAGACGACCTGCTCATCCTCTGACGAATTCTGGTCTCGGGATAGGTGCTATAATTATTATCCTCATCCTCGGACTCTGGATCACCGGGATGGCTTGCTGGTGTCGAGCGAGGAGACGAAGGGTACGCCTTCTCTGGATATCAGGTCCCATTCTTGCGAATATCAACATCCGTTGATTTTTGCAGAGGAGGTACAGAGCAATGACTGCTCACCACCAGAGAGGGGGCTTGCTCCATACAAGAGCCGAGATAGCACCAGTCGAGTTCACATCCCCAGCCGAACCCCCACCTGCATACGTACCAGTGGGATCAACATGGATCTACCATTATCAGATCGGCGCATCAACTCCTCCCTGCTACTGAGCCTGCTCGCGGATCACAACAAGGTCAACGAGACCTTGTCACAAGGCCCAGTCATAATAATACTGTTGCCACCAGACTCGAGTGATGCGCGCGGGACCCCGGCGGGCACGCACCATGGTTACCACAGTTCAACTGCTCTAGTGCCTCCTCACCAGTCAACACAGGCCCGTGGGGAAGCTGGTGGGAGTACATCGTGCCCCTGCTGGGTCGAGTCGCCCCCACCACTCAACATTAACCATCAGTAGATTCCCTATCCAATACTGAGGCTGCTGCTATCATTTTTGTAAAATATAGGGCAATGTGAATACTGTATCAATATCGCTCCTCAACCAGGTTGCCCACCCCTGCCCTTAAGCACCAGGTCTGGAAATGGACCAGAATCTGGATGAGTCTAACTCGCCATACCCAATGGCACCATATTAGGCTATAGCAATACACACCCATGCTGATGAGAGAGTGCTAATCGATTCCCCCTGCGGCCAGGGACGGGGTGCAAGCTCTGTTCCTCGGCATGGTCGTGTAAGACGGAGAAGATAATAAAGTCATCACGAAGAGGGAGTACACTACGTATTCACAAGGACATACACGCACCAACCATAGCAATGGCAAGGCAAGAGACGCTGAGAGGCTGAAGGGTAGGGTGGGGTATTAGGGGATCGAGGGTAAAAAATTAAAAAATTAAAAATAAAATTTGGAATTTGGAATTGAGTTGGTGTTTGGCTTTGCTTGGAAGTCAACGGACTCATACACCCTAAATTTGAGTCCGAAGGCAGGAAACTGAGGAAGTTGGAATGGGAACAGAGGGGTCAGGGCGAGGGTCAGGGCGAGTGGGTCAATGGCATGGAGGTGGCTAAGGCTCGGACGCTCGACTGGAAAGGCAAGGAAAAACGAGTTTGCTCGGCGGCGCGTCAGTCACAGGTCACCTGTCACAATCAGTGTCAACTCAATGAAAATGAAGAAAGGACGCGTCGTCCGCGCTCTGTGTTCTTACATACGATCGATCCCTCTTTCTTCCCGCTTCCAACCGCCGCCATTGATGCCGATGACAAGCGATGAATTGGACGTCGCTCGTTGCGCTCAAACCTCCCTTCGTTCACTTTATTGACCCATTGATTGACCCACCGGTGGGCGGCCTGACATCCTGTCAGAAACAGGGCTAAGGTCTGAGGCTGAAAACCTGACAGCAGCAAAGCCCACTGTAGCTGTGACTCGTGTAAACGCTTGAAGAATCAACTACTTCTAACACCGGCCTCTCCAGTAGAATTCAGTTCGAGTGGCTGCCGCGCCGCAATGTGCACAAGCGCCCTACGTTGACGGATGGAAGGACACAGATGGACAAGTAAAAGCAGTGTTGTACAGTGATTCTGAGCGGTCTAATCGCTCAGCGGTTTCAGCCCTGCTCGCGCTCCTAGGGCGCCCCGCCCGTTAGGCCATTGTTTATCTTTCATCATGCAGAATTTCAATCCACATGACATCCACAGGTATCATGCATGCCCAGGACGTTCACTCCCTGACTCAGCTGCTCGGAGCCGGACTACAAATATTCTCGCCATCCAAGGAGCTGAGTCGATAGACATTCTATTCAAGCCGAGTCTGCTTGTCTGTAATGGAAATGAAATTTTCACTGCGCATAGCCTGTTGTCAGACTCACCGGATTTCTTCTTCCATTAGAATGTCCACCATTCTCCCCATCCTCATCATTCCTATATACTGGTCATCTCTGTTTTTTACTCTCCATCAATAGCATCTATCATTCACCATGGTCACTCTTTCTATTGATCATGTATCCTCCTCTAAGATGGTGCTATTGTGCTCGCTTTGGGTTTGCAGATTATGATGACATTCAACCCTCATGAGCTCCTTTCTCTCTGCTCTTGAGTAGCTCGTAGTATGAGGTACGCCTTACACAATCCGGCCACTTCTTAGATTCCATCCATTGGAGCCCTCTTAATCCCAATCATATCGGAAGCGAATATGAACTAGTTAAGATCACTCTTTAAATCACAATATCAAAGCCAGGGTGAAGTGGTATGGGGAATATCACAGCAGAATATTATGTTGGTCAAATAATGATTGGGAAATCTCTCCGCACTTGTAGGAAGTATGCAGTTGCCAATAATCTCAAAGCTCAATTCAGAATGTTCCTTCTATACAAAGTAACAATGTTGGCATTACCAAAAGCAATGGTCTAGATAATCTCAGCAGTCAGAACCATCAAAAATCCCTCTGCATGCATAACACCACACAAAGAACCAGAATATCCATGACATTGAAATGGCGCACCCCAGTTACTCGGTTTTCTCTTGAACAATTTGACCATTGCTAATAACTGACCTCCAGATATCAGGATTTCTGGACAGCGATAAGAGAAGCTTGTCAATTTCCATAGGGGCCTGAAATTTTTTTAGTCACGTACGTCCTCCACTTGCCATAAATAGGAATGAAGTAAACACACCCTACCTTGAATTGACTCAGAGCATCCACTATATCGACATCAAAAAATGAACTTCGACCTAACCTAACCTGACAGGAAAGTAGGGCTCGGAGAACAGCTGCCTTGATGGGGTCTTTACTCCAAATATTCCAAATCACGCGTGTACTCCAAGTATCGATATCCCAAATCAGGCTTGGACTGTTGGGTACCAATGCAATATCATCATTCGACAATACTGACTTTGGAAGCGACCAAAGGTAATCCTGCAAGGCCTTTCAGCGCAGCTCCCTGTATTGGTGCATCGGAGCAGACAAACCAGAATGAGGAGCCTGAGCTTGGCTTGGACAAGCTTTGAAATGAGACCGCGATCCCTTTCCTCCACACCTGTCCACGCTTGTTCGACCTCATGCACCAACGGCCAGCTTTCCCCTGGCTTACAATAAAGTCGGTGAGTGATACGATTTCTGTGCTTTTGACCTACATTGTGGCGACCTTCAAGTCCAGGCCAATTACGAACAGAATCCAAAAGGTATTCCAAAAGAGGAGGAATTTTCTTCAGTTCTCCAACAGTGCGAAGCTTTAGCGAACATCCAAATAGGATTGTTTGGCCATTGGGAGAGCGTGATATAAATCCAGGATTTTGATAGTAGATTGGTGAAAACCGGATTGGTGATTGGTGATATGCAAACTCAATGGCCTCCGTGTGGACGTTTGCGTCAACAAGGGGCTTGATATTCTTGGCCAATGCCCAGAGTGCCGATCCAGAAGAATTACAAGTGCTTGATACATTCCTGCGAACGAAATTAGTCATCAGGACTTCCAGTCCCATTATCGCTCCTACGCATACCGAAGGTAGTTTGAAAATGACACCATCGCCATGCCTATGTCGCACACAGCATTCCAATATTTAGTCCCATATTCCTGTATTTGCAAGTCAATTAAGACCCAGACGAACAACATTGGTTTGACCTGAACTCGGTCTGGGATTGAGTTGAGGAGTTGCTCTTGGCTTCCTCTCTGCTGATCTATTGTATGGCGATATCTCAAATCTGGCAAATCTGAATCAGGTAGGTCCGGTGGTCGCTCTTCCTCGGTTCACCTTGATTATAATACCCCTTGTGTGTTTCCTCTACTTTCAGCGCTTTCTCGCTTTCCAGCTTTTCCTTTAGAGCTCTGCCGGAAGCAAACAAACTGGAGAGGTTTTTTTGGACACTGACATCAACTGATTTGACGTCAAGCCACTCTTTGTGTGAAATTACTGTGGCAGCTTGAGCCGAGTCGACTCCCTCTGTTGATACGAGATTTTCACACTCAATATTTAGGTCACGAATACACATTTCCTGATGAAAGGGATTGGTGTCGTGATGAATAATTAAGGTCCCATCACTCACGGCCTTGGCGATGGACATTTCCATGGTTTGCATTTGATCTTTCAGGCTTTCCAGCTCTTCCACTCGAGCGTGCAGTTCTGCTGTTGATTTTAGTCCACAATTTCAACCACCCACAATTGGATTCGAACCTTCTCGGGTACCATCCAGAACCTGCTCGAGCGCACAATGCCACAGCAACTTACGTTCAGGTAAGGGAGGTGCACCTTCAAGCAACGCCTGAAGGCCTGAAATCCTTTTTCTGGATAATCAGTGCTAGGTTCGTGAACTATGTTACCGTCAGCATACGTTTGTTGCTCCAGTTCCACTCTGATGACAGATTTAGTAGGAATTACGAGGCGGCAAGACAACTGGATATATACCTTCCGCGCATGAATGCCTCAAACCACTTGAGGCGCGCAGTCTCCTCACTGGCGAGGGGTAAACCTGGTTTTGGGTCGGCCATCACTGCAGAGGGTAGACCTCAGTGCTTGTTCAGAGTGCTAGTCGAGTGCGGTGGGCGGGACCAACGTGGTAGGTGGGCAGGTTCAACGTGGGCGCTAATATTGGCAACTTGAAGCCCTTCACAAGGTGGTAAACTGTCATACGTCTGAAATAGACTGCGATTGGATTCCAGGTGCATCACCGGGTTGGCTTGGTCTCGAAAGCGGTCGTGCCTGTTGTGTGTTGCACAAAACATCTCCGCTCTGCCCTACACAGATAGCCGAAATCACGGTTAATGAAGGTGCCATCTTTCAGGGGTGTGTACATTGGATCGTTTCTGTGACATGTTTGCTGTTTCAAACAACTCGCAATAATGACCCGACTGGTCCCTGCCACAGAACTGTCACGCGTAGGCCCCGTGATAGCCGGGTGTGACCCGCTCTGAGGCTGGGGTTAGTCTTTCGTCAGTCCGTTTATTGTTTGGACAGCCGCAACAGAGAAATTGAACTCTGCTCCGGTCGACAATTCTACTTCCATGAGCACCGACCCCAGGTCGCAATGCCACTAGTGGGGAAGGTGTGTCTAACGAGGATATGATACATTGGCCTGGCGAGCACGATCGAAATACGACGTGCTTTCGCTCCTTTGTGACTCAGAGAATGATGACGTGACGGCTGCCCAAAGGTATATATTCGATATCATCAATGCGGCAGCTACAACATCGTTGCGCTTGTACGTTGGGCCGATACAGATTACAGCACATCCCATTCCTTCTCGTGCTCACCTGGCCACTGGTATTAATAACACTCACCCGTATAGTTGACCGGCCAGGTACCCTCGACCTTCAGTTCGATCCGCTGCTGGCTCCTGAGGTTTGTGATTTTCGCGCTCAACTCTGACCCGTCGATCGTTCCTCGCGTCCCTGCACTACCTAAATTAGCGTAATCTTCGACGGTGACGATGACCTCCGCTTCTGGTTCGAGCGCCAGGTCCAGGGTATCACACACGCCACCTGGACGACCCCTGACACCGATTTGCTGTAAACGCGAATGTCTCCACGATTACCAGACGCATTCGTGTTTCCACTCAGCTGCTTGCGCCCTAGAATTGCTCCTGCAGGTCCACAGTTGTTGATTGTTTGTTCACCCTTTGGGGGGGAGTGGACTGGCCCTATCGTGCATTCATGGGATTGATTCTGGATGACTACAACCTGTCGATATTGATTCATCGCGTGGATGACTAGAGTGTTCAATTTCTGACCACTGGAGGCAATGTTACCATGATGCAGTTAGTATACATCGTATGATGCTATCAGAAGTCCAGTACAAACACACACAAGTCCCTGCAGAGACACATAGTACATAATCCCTGACCAGTCGCTACAGGAGACCAGCAAGTTTCAACTCTTTGATGGAGTCATCTGGCAGTATCAACGAGTCTCCAAAAGGTTTATTGATGATGTTTTGGATATTCTGTATGCCTGTGGCAAAATGATCCACTAAGCGAGAATGAGGAATCAAGTCTGTTGTCTTGATGAGAGAATTTAGTTGGATGCGTGAAGTGTTAATAAGCTCACTCACCCAAGTGAGTATTTGGACCCCTTCTGGTTGGGAGTTCACCAATGGTGACAAATCTGATTGATGTTTCTGGAGTGTGAGAAACAGTCTGGCGATGGTGCAACGCCTTGCTGTACCCATCCTATTAGCGGCCTTGCCAAAGACACGCGTCACAGGATAGACAGGAATGATATCCCATTTAGTAAGGCTTCTGATACTTGAGTCCATTTTAATCAGGCTTTTGACGTCCGAATCATGGAGAGGTAAAACTGGCTCAGGAAGACGGGTCAAGAAATACTGCCACATTGTTAGTGGTTCCCCATAGCAAACAATTGAGTAAACTCACAACTAGGAGACCCTCACTCGGTGCTTTAGCCAAATGAGCAATAGCTCCGAGACCACCATTTACCAGAGACGGGTCCCATAATTCTTCCAGTTGGAGTGCTGACTATGCAACAGTGACATGAGCGAACATTGTATGCGGACGCATAATCAGGTACTTTACAAGCTTAATGTCATCGCCTTGCTGTTTATGCGCATCGCATATCGCTTGATACAAGGACTGGGGATGCTTTTCAGCGGCTGAGCTCAATATCGTCTCAAATGCCTTTAGAACGGCACGCTGTCCAATAGTGGCACCTTCAAGCTCATCGGGAAGAGGGCAGCCAAATATCATTGTGGTTGGCCGCAAGGAGGAAGATATTTCGTAGCTTGTGTATTGGTGTGGTTGTGTCAAGGAAGCAAAACTTTCCTCCAGTCTTTCAGCGAGGGACGATGATTCCCTCGATGCGTCCACGGAGGATGACGCATTGCAGAGTTGCAATGAGGTCACATTCAGCACCTGGGCAAGGTTGCTAACGGATCGTGACAGGTAATAATGGCTGTGAGGCGGTTGCTGTGATTGATTGCACGAAATTGCGTACCTGTGCACGGCGGAGAAGGCGGATGCAATGTGTTTTAGGGCGATAATGCATTTCTTATTGTGCTCTAGATAGCGCTATGATATGCGATGGTTAGAGACCATCGAATATAGAACCAATGTACCAACCACGGCCTTCGGTACGATTTCATGTTGCATAATATACTTCTCTTCATTTAACTTTTGAACTTTCTGCCGGTACTCGCAATCTGAAAGTGGTCAGCCAATCAATGGTGGTATTAGTACACTGCTTACCCGCGCGATGGTACCTTGAAGCATCATAGCACACTTCAGGCTGCTCAGCTCTAGCTTTTCCCAGGAAACGGGATAGAACATTCGATCGAGGATGAATTTCTTTTTTCGCTGATGGAGACTGGGGGATATTCTAAATTGGAAATGGCATCCTGCCTCTACACATTAATATATATCAGCAGCTCACCTCCTCCCGTGCACCAACGGCCAACCTTCCAGCGACGAACTTGGCAGATGCGACCTCGGATGTTAAGGTGTTGATCCGCAGTATTGACGGCATAATAGCCATATCCAATCGACTAGAATAGGTGGAGCCCCCTTCCGCCCGGAATACGTCTGTCAGTTCATTGTACGCCGCCTTTAACTTTGCGAATCCCTGGCTTCGTTCTTCTAGCTCTACAAGGAGTATTGAGAATACCGAATATATCTCAAGAAGTTGCTGTTACCATCGGTCAATGCCTCGCGTGTCTTATGCGCCAATTCTTGCAGCTGCGCATTGCTGGGTGGATCAGGAACCCGGAGCCCACTGAGGTTATCAAGGCTACCCGGACCGATAAGAGGTGCACAGAGGGATTTGAGGTTTTACTTACTATGTCTTCTCGATCTCAACTCTATGCCAGAAGTTAGAGGAATTTATGTCACGAGTTTGAGCGCCCATACCGTCGTCGCCAAAAGTCTGCGAATGCTTCGAGACGTTGGGATTCGGCGAATAGGATCTCAACAGGGTTGGTTTCTGAGTGCATCGTTGTCGTCTAGGTCAAAGGCTGGTACACGTTTGCCAACCTTATCTTTGAATGGAGTGGTGGGTACACAGTATGATTGGTGGAGATCATGGGCGGCTGAGACTGGATGACAAGCGCCGTGCCAGCCCAAGCCAACTGAGTAGAACCTGCCTGTCATTCACAATCAAAACGTAATTTGATTATTTCATACTATCTATATATGACTAGCTTGCAAGTTGGACGCCAGCCAGCCAAAGCTCATGTTGAAGATATCCTCACTCAGTCAATGGGTACCAATTCACGACGAGAATTGGGACGGAAATCTACCACAACCACTAATCAACGAGAAACACATATTAGAAAGGATTCTATTAGTCCGGAAGTTGTGTTTAAGAAGGGTACATTGACTTGGCGAGCGGGGTCATCCGAGGGGCTTTCGCTCGTCCTTGCGATTCGGAGAATGATGTCGTATAACGAGAGGGATATATTAGATATAACCAAGTACCAAGCCATTGCGCTTATTGGGACGATACGGAATTACAATGGGTCTTATTATATTTCTCCCCCAAGTTCACCCGGCCAATGACGCTAACAGCAATCGCTCTATTATAGACCGACCAGACGATCTTGATCTTCAATTTGACCTGCTGCCGGTTCCTGAAGATTGGAACTCTTGCAACCGACTCTGACCCTCGCCTCATACCTCGCTACTCCGCACTACCTTGAATGAGCGCAAGCTCCGGCGGTAATGATGACTTCCGCTTCTGGTTCGAGCGCCAGGCGCATCGCATCGCATATGCCATTCCTCGATATTGAGTTTACGTTTGCCCCGAGGTGATTGTTGCAGACGCGAATGTTTCCACGCTTACGAAACATTTCCTGGTTCCAAGAAACTGCTAGGATTTAGCTTAGCTCCTGCTGGTTCCCAGCTAATAACGGTTTATTACCCCTTCAATGTTGGGGTGGACTGGTTCTTTCGAGCATTCATGGGACGACTTCTGAATAGATTCTGGATGATTTCAACCTGGCAATTTTGTTCCATTCCATATAACGAGTCTGACCCCAAGGAGTAATAGTGTCATGATACGCCGAGGATATATATTATAATGCTGTCAAAATTCAGTACACACAAGTTAGCCCCTGCAGAGACAAATTAACCGATTATGTTTGGCCAGTCATATCAAAAGACCAGTGTGCTTCAACTCTTCGATAAGGCCTCTGGCAGTGTCAACGAATCTTCAGCGGATTCATCGGTCACGTCGTTGATACGCCAGATGGATGTTACCAAAGATCCCTTCTCGGTGGGATATCTCCGGTGCCCACAAGCCTTGTTGATAGCGTCGGAGTGTGAGGAAAAGTCCGGCTATAATTCAACGCCTTGCTGTACCCATCCTATTACCAGCCTTGGCAAAGATACGCATCACATTGGGGTCTTCAAACGACTTATTCATCAACTGGTCAGGTAACGTATTAAGCCTGTTGATTTTTGGGTCTTGGAATGGTAGAAACGGCGCAGGAGACGCGTCAAGAAATAGGCGGTTCTAATACCAAATAAGCGTGTACACTCACTATTAGAAGATAACACTCGGTGCTTTGGCCAGGTAATCAAGAGCTTCTGGACCGCCATTTTTCGCTGAATGAGGTGAGTCCCATAATAATTGGAATGCTGACTATGAATAGTGACAGGAGCGAACATTGCCCAGAAGGCCCAGTGACAGCCGCTGTGACCTCGGTCCGAGGCTGGGGTCAATCTTTCGTTGTTTGTTTGGGCACTCATGAAATTGAACTCCGCTCCGGTCAACAATTTTACATCCATGAGCACCGACGCCAGTTTTCAATGCAGCAGATGCATCAAGCTGTTCACGCCGGCAGATGAGTACGCGACGCGTCAAATAGGGGGCAGCCATGGCGAGGAAGGGGGCCTACTCGTTCATAGCCCGTCTTGCTCCGTCGTCAAGTTAACCTCTCGAAAGAGGAAGCGCGATGAAACTCACCATGACCATCCATCGAAGCGGACTCCTCTTGATGCTCTGGCTCCACGACACTCGCTTGGACTTGATTGTCCTGCGTCGCCGGATGGCTTGCCTCTCAATGCGTCGCAAAATCTGGTATGTAGCACTTATGATCCCTCTGTAACTTGATGATGAACCGCTTGCAGGTAGACTCCCCTCAAAATGGTCATCCAACAGGTGTCGACGGCCAACTTCGAGAGAGCGAGCCCGATGGTGTTACTCGGGTATGCACATCCTCCAATTCAATTTCCCTTCTGACGGTCACCCAGCCACTTTCCTTTGAAGAGGAAGTTGAGGAAACTTATCAAATGTTATTGGACATACTCGCCGTGTTCGAAAGTAAACGACCTAACATGGATCCTGACTGGTATGCCGGATTCTGTGAAAGCATCGCCCCGCTATTTAAGTTCGTGGAGGACAGTATCCGTGATGGCACGCTCCCGAACAACAATTGGGCGTGATCGGCGCAATTCAACCCCTCTCACAGAATATCATTGGCCGCCATTTCGGGACCTTCGCGTGTCAGGGGCATTCCAGACAGTAGATATCTTGCTTTATCATGTAGCCTATTTTGAATTTTCGTCTATTCATCAAACGTGACGGCCGTATCTAATCCTCAGACGCAGCTTTCTTCGTTCGGGCGTTGGTGCTACAAGTAAGATTCTTGGGATGATCTCAGCTGCGATCGCGCTATTCGGTTCGACTACGTAATGCGGGAGGTTTTCTGATGGCAATGGATTGATGGATCGGTCCATATGGCTATCTTCGGTGACGATGATAAGTACCAGAAAACACACCAATCAGTCCGTTACGCAAGCGGGGGTGTGACATCCTCAGTTATCATTCACGCCCGCTATGGAAGCTACTATATCGTCCTCGGCCTCACATTGGCTCAATTGGCGCGCCCTCCATCAGGTAACGTAACCGGCAGCATCCTCACATTAACCATTGACAAAAGTATATATCGATTTTGTGCTCCCTGTTGAACAAAGCGCAACCTACATAGCTGAACAAGTGTGCTTGGGTGTATATTCGGCCAGTACTCATGACCGCAGTTCATGATCTGCGGTGAATGGAGTTCTCCAGGAAGTCTCAAATGGTCCGGGGCTCGAAAGATATCAATGCATATCTACAAACACAATCAGTGCCAATCACTCAGCTTGTCATCCGGGAAAAAAAAAGGAGGAGCGATACGTACTTGCCGCTTACCCTCCACTTTTCGCCCTTCTCTTCAAGTTCCTGTGCGACTTTCGCGGATACACCAACTGCGACATCGGCCTTGTTAGTTCGCAGTGCCAGAATCGGGAACGAGCCCCGCAGTGGCCCTGACGGGAGGATGGAGAGCAGTCAGCGCTATTCTCCGTCGCGAAAGAGAGAAGCGGGAACGGCTACAGGGATTTGAGTATGTACCTAATGCCTCGGAAAAGGGCGTATCGACTGGCCATTCGACATCCCCGGTTAATCTATATGTGGCTGAGTCGGCGTTTACATCGAGACAGCCTGAAACTTCTCACTTGCGATAGCTGAGCCACTGGTTCAGTAATGGACGAAGAGGTATGGGCGGTACAGTGACTGACTTCAAATCTCCCTTAAAGACGACCAGGGTACTTCCACATAGGTACTCCCAGAGCTTCGGTGCAATTTCTTCCATATGGTGGTACGCATAAGGTTCGGTCCAGAATTCGACTTGGGTATCGCTTGTTGCACCTGCGGAAGGACTAGCATTTCGAGGGTCTCTTTCCAATGGTGGGGTGCATTCACCCACAAAGCTGACAACATACCGAAAGGCGTATCGAGTCCAACAGAGAGCTCGAAATGTCCCGATTGAACTCGATCCTGGAATCGGCGTGCCAACTCTTTCAGCGCTTCTGAGCCCGCGTTGATCTCACTTGCTGAAGCGCCAACTTGCCCTTCATCGGTGCCGATGTACGTATCCCAAAGCTCCGGCTGTTGCAAGGCACGGATTGTATACGAGAAGTCGGCCGGAGTGACGTCCGAGACGAACCAAGGGAACGATTTTGGGCTAGGGTACAAGCGGTCAGCTTCCCGTCGATGCAAGGCTATAGGTGACTTTGAAAAATGGACATACTGGAAGACCACCTTGTCAATCCCGAGAATGGTGACGAGGAATTCGGCAAAGATGAGGTCCGTGTAGAGCTTATGGTGGTTGAGCCTTCAGCCTCTCCAACAGAGTACGCAACTAACCTCGAATCCAGCTATCAAGGTGACTCCATGTGAACAGATGCCTTGGTAAAGAAGCGGCTACTCACCGTTGTCCAGAATAAAGTCGACTCTGGAAGGGCCATTGTTACCCTGACGAACCTTGTTGAGAAGGTCCCAGGCAAGTGGCCCATCATCCTTCAGAATATACTGCGCGCGAGCGGTCTGTTCGCTCTTCGAAACAGTCTGGAGTCGTTGGATGTCCTCGTGAGTCATATTTGTCAGCAAGCATAGATCCTGAACAGCCGTGTTCGTCAGCACGTAGTTGGTGATGGGCGGAAGAGTGAGGTATGGATTGAGTGCCTTACCGTGGCATTCCCCCAAAGGCACATGTGCATCATTTCTCCCAGAAGTGTTTTCAGAGCGGCTTCGTCCTTTTGCAACTCGTACTTCTGTTCGTCCAAAGCGATAATTGTCTCCGCAAGACCTAAGCCCAGAAACGTCAAGCAGAGGGAGTGGATCGCCGAATGAGAAAACGCACGACGAATAGCAGATGCACTAGACCGAAATGTATTGACCTTTTGTTCGAGAAATGGATCGTGGGATGTCCAGTGCGTGGTCTTAGCGAATAATATCCGAATTAGACGGTAACTGTGCGATAACGAAGGTGAGGTTATGAGGTGGGTGTAATCGTCGTTACACATACAGGTAGCACCTATCGAAGGGGTCTATGTGAGATGCGCAGACGTTGCAGCATTCGGCTTACTCGGCGTACAACCATGGGGCCTTGAACCAGGTATTATCGCCCTTCTCTGCAAGCAATTCGAGCTCTCTATTATATTTTTCCACACTCGGCCCATCATCCTGTTCGAGTGGACTATGAAGACGAACCATGTCTTAGAAGTCACTCTACCGTCGAGCAATAGAACGAGCAGCTCACTGCATGACTCTATCCTTTGACATCTCGGATTTGATCCGACTAAGGTTGCGAATAATCTCTGCGCCCTCCTCAACCGCTGCGTGTACATCTGGACCCCCTTCATCGCGAAGCTTGTTTTCGCGATAAAGAGTGTCATTGATGACTCCGGTAATGATCACAGGCCATCTTCGGACAACCTGTACGTTATAGGCCGTTTATTAGTTGCCGAAAGAGGGCTGTCAGTTGAAGTAGACACCGTTTCGAACGAAAAACTGTGGTTATCGTGAGTCTCCAGGTCACAGGCATTTGTGCCTTAATTCATACCCTTTAGGATCTCGGGGATCGTAGGGTGGGTACGGTGCCGTCCAGCGTGTCATGGTTGTGGGCGGAGACGAAGATCGCGTGGATTGATCCTCAGTATCCCCATCACAAGAGGCTCAGAACAATATTCGGTAAAAATTATAGCAGTAATAGGGACGTTAATGTTACACCAGTCCGATAAGCAGCGGGCCGTTACATCAATACACAAGCAACAGATACAAATGGTAAGGACGGTACTCAGGTAACAAAAGCATCATATCAATAGTCAACGAGGTGAAGGGACCGTACGGATGTGATAACAAGACAACGACATGCCTTGTAATACATACCATTTAGTTCAGTAGAGACCTCGTAAAACCGAAAGCACCTTTGCTACGCAATTCCTTCCCCCGGGCTTGTGGTCTGGAATCTGAGCGACCAGGTGTTCCCAATCAGTTTTCAGCGAGCTACCTGTGACATTGAGGTTCCAGCCTTTCCACTGAATATATCCTTGGAAAAAGTTTATCACAATCGGGTCGTCCAAATGGTTGATTCTGACGTTTTGCATGGGGAATTTATGCGCCTGCGGCATCAAGATTGGCCACGGGATTTTGAGCATGGAAACACCTGCGCCTGCTGCCTTCGCAGCAACCATCATGGAATCATACTGTTTGTATATCGCCTGTTGAGTTGGTGTGATCGGGGGAGACGGGGGGGATGGGACTGTCACAGATGGGGTTGCTAACGTTGGACTCTGTCTCAAAGTCGATTGGGACAGGTGATCGGTCGTGGTGGAGCGAATAGTGCCCAGTGGGAGCAAGGGAGGCTGGAGGGGTGTTGGGGAGGGTGAAAAGGGAACTTGCTTAGATACCGCAATAGGGGTGAAAGGTTCATCTGCTTGAACAGGGTCGGGGCCAGTCACAAGAGGCAGCGGAGGAGGAGTCGCCATCGGCCCAGAGGTGAACCAGTTTACGCTATTGCCACTAGGGATGATTGGAAAGGAGCCCAAAGGGCTAATAGACCTTGTGGGTAGGTTCACTCTGAAGTCCCCCTGACTTGCCTCTTTCAAAGCGGCTACGATCTCGACCGCTTTCTGCCTTACTGTCTCCAAATCAACTTTTGCATATCTGAGCTTCTCCACAGCAGTTGCTTCTTTCCTCTCCAGACAATCTTCTATTTCCTCCTGAAGCATTCGCCGTTCGTGGCAGATGTCGGTGTAGCGCTGAACCATAAGGGTGAGAAATTCATCACTCAAATCGTCCTTGGGGTGACTGGAAGAGCTTAAGCTGGATTTACGACCCATGTCTGTACCAGCAGTACTTTGAAGTGGGTCGGGAGAATCTAAAAAGTAATCAGAGTCCATCGTTGTGTATAGAGCTCTGCGTTCCTTCATACCATTTGAAGATACCTGGAATCGACTATCTAAAGGCAAGCGAGATTTCCTCTTCCCATCAAATTCCAGTTGACGCGCCCTCTCTACCCGCGCCTTGATCTCCGTGCATTCCCGCGTCGCATTTTTTAGTTCACGTTCTGCGAGTTCTACTGCCTCCACAGCGGTATCATCTCTTCTAGTCAATGCCAACTCTATATCTCCTTCCAGGCTTCGCTCTCTGAGACAGTAGTCTTCAAAACGCTCAACCTGTGCGACAATGGTTTCCTCGCCTTCCATTTCTCTCCTCTGAAGGTGCTCGTGAATATGATTTAGGCCAGTAGGGATATGTAAAGGTTCAATGGTTACAGAGGAAGCGGGCAAGGTTACGTTAGAGGCTGGGTTCGGCCATTTTATTGGCAGCTGGTTTACGAGTTGGGAAAGTATATCAAGCATCCATCCCTGCCTGTTGAGGTAAGAGACCTCTTGTTACAGCCGGTGGTCATCCGAGGGCTGTACACTAAATGTGTCAGACCAGAGCGTATATTTGGCAAATGTCAGCACCTAAATTGATTTAACGCATGGACTTATCTCGCGCACAATCCTTTTCTTCATAATAGCATGAAGACAATTAAGACCATATATGCTTCTGTGAAACTTACTAAATTACTGCGCGCTCAGTGCCTGCTATGCGGCATGTGGCGCAGCCCGGGAGCTGTGAGCAGTGTAGCAGATAACAGGCTCGCTTCGCGAGTCTCATATCCCTTATACCCCAACAGTTTGTCGCCGGTCCCAACAAACCTAGGTACTAAGAAAACCGGCTGCGCGAAATACTGACAACAAGAACATATCGTATCAACCATGAAGGCAACAGGGACCTGACTGGGGATCGGGGTGCAGCTCAACTAAAAACTATGGAATCAACTTCAAGATTGATCCAATCCTAGAATCCCACGATAACTCATTATGTAAGCTGTTCTGCTAGATCCTTCCACGGTGTCGCGACAGGTGATTCTCCTCTTTGACAATACATCATTTGGATTGGACAGTCCTTTAATTCGGATGTAAGAAGATGTTTGGCGAGCCGACAACTCTTCCAGTAGTCTTTTAATCTAACGTGTGTTTTTCTTACCCCTCAAATTTGGGGATTTGTGGCTGAGTGACGCCGTTCAGCGCCAACGGATTGAGAGCGCGACACAATACATTATAGCATCGTAATTCTCAGCTCATTCATACGGCCATAATACTATGATATGATTCGGTACGTACAAAGAGGACTAGGTTTCAATTCGTGTGTCCGCAGGCTGCCTTCTTCAGGCTCACCTCGACGCACTGGAGTCGTAGCAGCCATCGGCCGCAGGTTGTGTTTATTCATTAGGCCAATCCTTATATATCCTAATTGTCTCCTCTCTATTTCGTGCCATCACCGCCTTATACCACAAGAATATGGAAAGGATATAAGAAGGAAGCCGGCAGGCCCTACATGTGAAATTACCGTCGCTTTCCCCGTCTTTACTTCTCGATCGTCCCTTATTCTCCCTGTCCAATACCAGTGTCACTCGCTGTGGAGGCTCAACGCGCAAATGTACAGCCCATCTTGGAAATTATGTCGCCCATAAAATCCGCAGGTGGGTTGACCTTGGTCTGGCTTGATTCAGGGCCACCGCGATTTCGATGGATTTGGCACCCAGTGCAATGTTCGCACTGGTGGAAGTGCTTGTGATGATTTTCACCGGGTTGGGTGACTTGTTATGATTTTTCTCACGATTTTCACTACAAATCGAAAACACCACAAGTCAAGAACCTTACTTGTGATGATATTCAGCAGC
>Ga0307515_10010680_pt1 | contig 17551 bp, 2 predicted proteins | sample 17_EM_MG_FD_194513 | JGI IMG/M metagenome (GOLD analysis project Ga0307515, IMG submission 194513) | Populus trichocarpa ectomycorrhiza microbial communities from riparian zone in the Pacific Northwest, United States - 17_EM | ecosystem: Host-associated > Plants > Roots > Unclassified | place...
ACGAAGGGCCTTTTTATAAAAGGAAGAAAAACGTACCTACGCTTTACCTAAACGCCTAAATATAAGAAGGCGTTTTAAGACCTTAAAAATACCTTTACTAAAGCACCTATCCTAGCCTACTTTACACTAGGATAACAACTCTATCTTAAAACCAACTCCTTAAACTACGTTAATGTAGGCGTCCTCTCCTAGATAGGTAATAACGGTTTCCTTTACCTAGTCGTATTCTACTCATCTAAGCTTATACTATAAGAGTATAACTATAAGATTTATAATAAAGAACTCCTTACAATTATATAAGCGTTTAAAGAATTTTAACTAGAACTTTTCTTAGTAGAGCCTAACTAGCTAACTAAAGTCCTTACAAACCATCGTAACCTTAAGTACTTTATAACCATAAAGTAGCTAAACTAACGCTAAGTATATTAGAACGAGTTCCTCTCTAGTTTTAACTTTAAAATTGTATATAAACTAGGAGTATAAGGTACTAAACCTAATAGCCTAACACGCTGCTCGTAAGACCTTCCTTAGTCTAAAAATAACCCCTATAATTAGTTCTAACAATAAATAATCCCAAAAGCATAAAATTTAGCCTTAGGTATACTACCTATAATAGAGCTAACTATACCTTAGCTTTATACTACAGAACTAAAGTTACCTTCTAAAATTAATAAGCTTATTACTACGGTATATAACACCTCTATTAACCTATTATTATATTAACTTATTACTATAAAGACCGCTAGCGCCTATACGGTACTTATTAACATCTAAAGCTTAGGCCAGATTAATACAGCAGCCTTAAAAGTAAAAGAGAATAGGCTCTATTATAGAGGTTACCTATTTATCCCTAACTTAAAAATTTTATAACGGTAACTAATCCAAATGGCCTATAACCTCTAATTAAGCGGCTATATAGGTAAAGAAGGAACCTATAAGCTTCTTAGCCAATACTACTTCTAGCTAAAAATAATAGACTTAGTTAAACGCTTTATAGGCGCCTACTACAGTTATAAGCGCACTAAGGCCTTTAATATAAAGTACTAAGAACTACTACACCCTCTACTAGTACCTATATAACGATGGGTAGATATTACTATAGATTTCGTTATTAACCTACCACCCTATAAATAACATGGCCGTACTTATAAAAACATCCTTATAATAATATACCAACTTATAAAAGAGCGCCACTACGTCCTAACTAAAGGCGTAGCCGTTAGCGATATTACTAACGCCTTTCTTTATAAATTTTACTAACTATATAGGTTACCTAACTTAATTACGTCCAACTAAGGCATATAATTTAACTCTAATATATAAAGACAAATCTGCTAACGCCTTAGTATCTCCGTTAAGATATCTATATCCTTTTACTATAAAACTGCTAGGTAACTAGAAAACGCTAATGCCAGTATAAAAGCGTACCTAAAATAGGTAGTCGCCTATAGTTAAGATAACTAGGTAAATTACCTCCTATTAGGTAAATTTATAGCAAATAACTACGCCTTAACTACTATAGGACTTACCCCATTCTTCGCGAATAAGGGTTATTACCCCTAATCTAGTATAGAGCTACCAGAACCTATTAATAAGAAACTGCTATATAGAAAACGCCTTAAGATACTACTTACTAACTAGTATACAGACTGTATAAAAAATCCACTTAACTACTATAAGGGAGAAATGGCCTAGGCTTAAGTAAAGTAGGCCTACTTTACTAACTACTATAAAACGCCACCACCAGAGATACGTGTTAGTGACTAGGTATAGCTAAATATACGTAATATCTCTATATAGAGGCCTATAAAGTTACTTAATTATAAGAACCTCGGCCCCTATTTAATTAAACGAGTTATTAATAGGGGAGCTGTATATAAGCTAGAACTCCTACCTACCCTAGCTACCCACGGGATATAGCCTATATTTTATCTATAGCTACTATACCTTTATTAGCCTAACCCCTTACCGGGGTAAATATAGCCTAAACCCCTACTAGTACTAATCTAAGATAAGAACAAAGATAAGAACTATAAGGAGTGGACCATTAAATAAATTATTAACTTTAAATATTTTAGCAAAGGCAGAGGATAACGGCTCTACTATAGAGCTATATATATAGGATTCGATATAGATTAGCCAGAATGGCAACTATAGGAAGACTTTAAAAATACAAAGGATTTAATTAGCGACTTTTACTACGCGAACCCATAGAAACTAGGCCTAAGCAGAGATTTTATACCTAATCCTCTATAGGAGCCCTTATAGAGCTAAACCGTTATATATTACCACGTAAGGGCAAATTACTATTAGATTGCGGTAAGTGCAATTATATAACTAGAATATCGTTAAGATATCTAGGAACTTTAACCGGCAGTTAAAGTTATCTAATTAGTCGGATTTTTAGATACCAAGCCTTATTATATAACGTTATTTTAAACCTTTAGTAATACCCCCCCTTCTTCTTTTCTATACCTTAAGTGCCCCTTTTATATATATATAGTAACCATAGCGTCGCCGGAGCCCCGCCTCTATAGAAGGGGGGGTAGTATTATAGAACCCTACTATAGGGGCCTCTATAGGAGAGCCCCGTGCTCTTATATACACCTTATATACAGCTTATATCAGCTACGCGTAGGTATATTACCTCCTTACGCCCTTAACCCTTACAATTGATCGTGTAACGTCTTATAGACTCCTTAAATACATATACTCTATAGCCACTGCCCTCGTTCCGTGACATCCTTTTAGGTAAAGGCAGCTTTCTTAAATAAGCTAGCTTTAGGTACTATTATTGGCTTTTTAAGGGTTATTAGTATTACACGCTTTAGTTTTAATTCTAGGGGTATAGGTCTAGTCCTACCTAGCTTATAAAGTGGGATATTATTAAGGCCTTCCCAGGCAATATAGAGTAACTTTAGTGTCTAAGTATAACGCGTTAACGCGTCGTTATAGACAAAGGTCTTTTTTTAGGGTAAAATATTATTAAGGCCTTCTTAGGCAATATAGGGAGAGCTTAGTATAATATAATAGCTTATATAAATGCCTCTAAACTAAAGCTTATAGATTGCTATTTAATAAAGATACTAAGCTAAGGAGATAGAAAGGAAGTTATAAGGGCTGGTGTTAATAAATAGGTAGGGTGAGCCGTTAAGGCGCTAGTAGTAGACGAGCCAATAGTAGGCGAGCTAACAGTAAGAAATAGTACTAGATAGTATGCGATAATATAATAGGTAGCAAAATATAGCAGAACTTAGTAGGTAACGCGCTCTAGCACCGTCACAGAAGTTTAAGTTAGTTGCTATTTTACTATTAGAGGTATTTAAGGGTCCTATAGCTGCTTTACCGGCTGCTGTATTTCTTAGTATAGTAGTATAGTTATTAGGGTAACTTTTAATAGGATTCTATAGGGGTTCTAGTCTATATATATTTTATAAATCTTATTATTCTTTTTTATTATTCTAGTTTTGTTCTATTCTTTAAGTTCTGGTAATAGTCTTTAGGTCTACTTCTATATTCTATTCTTATTTATAGTTTATAAATTTTTTTAAGTTTTTTTTTAGGAAAAAGAGTAGATAAGCTTTAGATAATATTAACAACTTAGTTAATTAAGGCACGAGTACGGCAAAAGGGTCGCGCAAGCCTATATAATTAGATTGTCTATAAATAAGGATCTAAAGCTAGAGAAAGGAAAAGGGAAAAAGGGTAGCGCCGCTTAAGGTTTTATGCGATTATCTAGTTACGTGACTGCGACTATCTAAAACAGTAAGAAACTGTCTGCGATTGTCCGCTATAATCCACCACCACAATCTAATGTCTTCCACCAGCGCCGTAACAGAGCCTTAGTGTTAAATTTTAGTAGCTTAGCGCCAGATTTTATTTTATTTAGAAGGAAAATTAACTAAATTAACTCTCTTATATCCTTATATTAACTACCTACTAGCTTATTTAAAATAACTAAACGCGTTAGAACTTATTATTCTTAGCTATATTACGCTTTTTAAACTATAGGGAACGTATTATAAAGTTCTATAGTAGCTACTACTTAGTAGTAAGTATAAAGCAGCTTTCTAAGAATAACCTACTTTAAAAGCACTATTAGAAACAACTTAAACACCTATATAATTACCTAGAGACATTTTATAAGGCCACTATTATAGTAAAAGGCAAGCATATTAGCCTTACTAATCACTTCTAAACCCTAAACTAGCTTTTGCTTAAGCTTAAAAAAACTAAGTATAGGTTTATTAAGCTCTTAAAGCAATTAAAGAAGAAGGCTAAGGCGTAAGGTTATTACTACTTAGCCACCTATATAAAGGCTACCTAGTAAAGTATAAAAAGTACTACATTAAGGCTAATAATATAGGAGCTTACTATATAGCAAATGTTTTTAACCTAACGCTTAAGATATAGTGGTTTTATAACTAATAGGCGCAGTATAAAGAAAAGGCGGCTTAGATTTTAAAAGCGGAGGAGGTAGTAAGAAAGCTCTGGCTTAAATATAAAGGCAAAAGCTTCCTACTACTACTACCCTTATCTACACTAGTAACTCCACAGCCGCTAGTTATAAGAAAGAAGATCTATACCTCCGCCTAAGCTTATAAACGCCTTAAGGCAACCTACTCTAAATATAACGGCCTAGCGCTAATTAATCGCTTTAAAGAATATCTTGCTACTAACTATATACTTCTTACTAAGAACTAATACTTTAACATTATATAATACTAGTAGGATCGCTATAAGAGCTAGCTAGATCTCGCCCAATTTACGCTTAATATATTAGCCGTACCTCCTATAAGCGACAAATATAAATAACTCTTTAGTAGCTATAAGATTCTTCTTAATAACCGGCGCTCCTAATTATAAATGGATATTATTAAGGCAAATAAGGTTCTTTAGTATGCGTATAGGCCACCGCTAAAGGGTATATTTAATAATAAGGAAGTAAATAACTTAGTAAAAAAGCCTTGCGAAAGGGTATAATAAAGCCTTATAGGAAATACTACAGTGGACTTATTAATGGGCTGGGTATATAAGTATAGAATGGTCAACAATATAAACACAACTAGTAGAGTAGTTGTCTAATAGATTAACTCTAATTATATTCTAAGATTCACTATAAAGAAGAGAACTATCTAGGTAGGGATTATGGTCCTTTAAATACACAACCATACTCCTAAAAAATCCCCTTTATACGTAAGGTACGTGTTATATATATTATACGTACATTCCCTTTATACACTGCGTATACTACGTATAACGTTATATAACCTTAGTTACTATTCCTTGTCATATAGCTCTATCGGCTCCATTCTAAACCATACTTAGATTAACTAACTAGCTTTTTCTAACTCTTCTCTAAGTAGTCATAATATTGTACTTAAAGCGTCCGTAACACTATCTCCCTCCTCTTTATCTTCGTCCTTAAAGATTCTAATATCTTTAAGTTATTTACTAGAGGTATAATATCTGTCTAATTAATTTAGTTAATATTATTACTTATTATACCTAAGGCTCCTTCCTTTTTATAGGCGCAATATTATACTCGCACTATTGCTGCGATATTATCTCTTAGTAAGATTATACCGTCTCTATATTCTCGCTATTTAAAAAAAGGGTTAGTTTATATTACATTAACAAGCCTATCCTTACGACAATAGTCCTCTTACTTAAAGTACACTAAAGCGAATATTTGTTTATCTTATAATATTTACTCTATCTCTGGTGCTAAATATACGCGTCCTATTACTCTTAATAGTTATCTAATTCCTTAACTAATTTGTCTTAAGGTCTTATATTTAATCTACTGCTACGCGGCTAGATAGTAAACTATCTTAAGCCCTTACTAAGTTAAAATGTTCCTATAACATAGAGCAAAAGGCTCTTAAAGCCTATATTATAGCGTCCGCCTAATTACTCTGTCTTAAAAAAGTTTATAAAAAGGTCCGTTCTAAAAAGTAAAAACTTATAAAATAAAATTTATAGGAACTTAGTAATAAAAGAATAGATTCTCTTCTAACTAAGAAGGAAATAAATTTAAGTAGTTTAGTAACTACTTCTCCTAAGTTTCCCTTAGGTGACTTATTCTTTAGCGATCCTTCTTTATTAATACTGCCTAACCTAATCTCTTCTAATACTCCTATACCTTTCTTATAGCATTTTTTAAATTCTATAGTAGTTCCTAAGTAGTCTTAGTATAGCCTATTTACTTAACCTTATACTATATTTTATTATTAATCCACAATCTTTAAAACTTACTATTTATCTTCTTTTTATCCTTTATATATATCTGCTTCGTAAACTAGTAGCTTAATATTCCTATATACTAGCTCTAGCATTATAATATGCTATATAGGGTAGATCTTAATCTTAGCTAATAGGTTTAACTTAAACGTAACTAGTAAAATCCTTTATATAATTTTAAAAGGTTCTAGTCTAATATAGTCTAACTTCTTACTTAGTTGTTAACTTTTGAAATTTTTATATAGTAGCTATACTTTATCCCCCTCCTTAAGATCTAGTCCCTTAGATCTCTTAGCATTATAGTACCTTTTTATTCTCTCTTATACCTTTTTCGCTAATTCTATAAGGTCTATATAAAGATTTATTAGTGTCTTTATTCTTTTTTTAGCTATACTACTTATTTTCTTTACTTGCTATAGTAATAATAATATTCTTAGCTTATATCTATAATTTGCCTTAAATAGTAATATACCTATTCCTTTCTATAGTATTATATTGTATATAAACTATATAATTAGTAATAATAATACCCAATTATTCTATATATAATTAATATAATATCTTAAATACTATTCTAGCGTCTAATTTAATCTTTCTATTTAACCGTCCGTTTGCGGATAATATATAGTAAAAGTTACTGCTCTAACTCCTTATTCTGCTAAGAATACCTCCTAAAATACTACTATAAATCTTAGGTCTCTATCTAATATAATCTTACTTAGTGCTCTATATCTTATAAACACTTCTTTAATATAGATTTTAGCAACATCTTCTACTGAGATTTCTTCTATATATACTATAAAGTAGCCCTATTTAGTTAACCTATCCACTATTACTAAGATTATATTATAATCTTATCTGGTAATAAAATCTCTTAACTTTAGTAACTTAATAATAAAGTCCTATAATATAACCTCCTATAGTCTCTCTAGTATTTTAATAGGTTATAGCCCTCTATATAGCTTATATTTTATTAGTTTATTCCTTTAATAATCTAAATACTCCTTTATTACTTTTTTTGCGATATTTTAGATTCCGTTAATAATATATTCTTCTTAAAGTCTTAATACTAAGCCTATTACTCCATTATATCCTTAAGTCATTCCCTTATAAAAGTCTTCTATAAAATACTTTGCTATACTTTTTAGGATATACTTTACTTCTTAATTTTTGTATATATCTATCTATAGATCTTTTAGCTATACTTTTAGAATTCTTTATACCTAAAAGCTTTCTAGTTTATTATCTTCTTAAGTTACTACTAGTTTAGGGTAATTATATCTAATCTATCTATCCTTATTTCTGCGTAGTATTACTCCTAATAGCTTCTTATTATTTTATAGTTTAGCTTTTCTACTAAGTGCGTCTACTTTTATATTCTTAGTTCCTTTAATATACTAAATCTTAAAATAGTATTATATAAATATTTCTACCCATCTAACTTATCTATAATTAAGTTCTTTTATTATTAGGAACCTTCTTAGGTTTTTATAATCTATGTTAAGTATAAATAGTTTCTCTACGCCTTATAAAAATGCTCTTTATTTCTTAAGTGCTGTAACTATACCTAATAACTCCTTATTATAAACGTTATAGTTTAACTCTAATAGTGTTATCTTTCTACTATAATATAATACTAGATGCTATACGTCCTTATACTTTTATAGCAAGTATACTTTTAATATATAGTCTAATGCATCTATTTTCACAACTGTGTTTAGTCCTAGTTAATAAATTTTAAGGATTGGCTCCTAAGTAAATAACTCCTTAAGTTCTTTAAACAACTTCTTTTATTTATTTCCCTATGCTTATAGTTCCTCTTTCTTTATAAGCCTAGTAAACGGTTTAATATTCTTTAACTACTATACTATAAACCTTCTATAGTAGTTTTAAAATCTTAAAAATAACCTTAACTATATTATATTTTCTAGTTCTTACTAACTTACTATGGCTTTAATCTTCTTTAGGTTTATACTAATATAACCTAGTTTAATAATAAATCTAATAAAATTGGTCTTCCTTATAAAGAACTTGTATTTCTTAATTGTTATAGGCATCTATTCTTCCTATAATCTCTTTAAGACCTATTTAATATATTCCCCGTATTCTTCCTTAGTCATTAAGTAGATAATAATGTTATTAAGGTATACCATAATAATCTTATTAAGGTGTTCTCCTAATATACTATTAATTCGTTTCTAAAATGTTATTAGTGTATTTATTAATCTAAATTATATAACTAATAGTTTATATAGTCCTTCTCTTAACCTAAAAGCTGCCTTTTATTTATTGCCTTCCTTAATCCTAATCTAATGGTATACCTATCTCAGATCTATCTTTATAAAGATTTGCGTGTTACCTATCTAATCTTAGATTTCGCTAATTAAAGGTAAAGGATACCTATCCTTTTAAGTAATGCTATTTAACTGTCTGTAGTTAATACATAGCCTAAGTTTTCCGTTCTTCTTTGGTATAAATAGTACTAGATATCCTACTAATAACTATAATAGTCTAATATATCCCTTTTATAAGTTCTTCTAAATAAACTCTTTAAGTACTTTTAACTCTTCTTTAGTAAGCTTATAGGTTAGAAAAAACCTTAAACTTATTTCTAGTTCTAATTCTATCTTATAGTCCTATACTATATAATCTACCAGCTTTTTACTTTTTAGGCTCTATAGTTTTTTGCCATACTTATAGTATCTCTTTAGTATATAACTTAAGCCTTACTTAGTCTCTTTATATATCGCTCTAACTTAGTACTATACTAACTTAGTCTATTATTATATCTTACGTTATTAAGTATCTTTAATATTAACCTATCCTATAATCTAATTAATCTTTAAGTTATATTCCTATAGCTAAGGCATTCCTAATACTGCCTTATCCCGTCCTAATAGTAGGATATTAAAAGATATCTTAATTTATCTCCCTTTAATAGTTATCTAAATAGGTCCTATTTTAAGATTAATAATCCCTCCTCTATAGGCTATTAGATCTCCTAAAATTATAACTAATAGGTAAGGTTATTCCTTCTATCTATAAGGTAATTCTATTCTTTTAACTACTACTAGTAAGATATAATTCCGCGTTACTCTACTATCTATTAATGCTTTAAACTGTTAATCTTACCATTTAACTTATAAATTTAGGTATTATCCTTAAATTTCTTTAAGGGCTTAAGGCTCTACTACTAGCTCCCTCTAGTCCTATAGGCCTCTACTTTTCCCAACTATTAGCTACTTAATCCCACTATATTTAGCTTACTCTTTAGCTAATACCTAGTTTACTTTTTATTTTCTATATACTACAGATATATATTCTCTAGGCATTCCCACTACTATTATTTATTTAAGTATTTTTCTATAAGGAATTTTCTTAGTTAAAGTATTAAGTTTCCTAACTCTTAAACTTCTGCTAAATACCATCTATATATATATTTAGTATTTCTATACTATTACTTATCTAGCGCCTAGTATATCCTTATAGGGTATTTCCGGTTTTTTTCTTTCGGATTTTTGTATATTTTATATATATTATCTATATATATAATCTATAATAGCATATAGTATGCTAAGTACTTTAGGTTAACTCTTAACTTATTTTTATTTTTAAGTTTAAACCTTTATTATACTAATTTAAATATTATAACTTTATTTACGGGTACTAAGATGCGTCTTTTACTTCTCTAATCCTCTAATTATTCCTCTAGATCTTTTAATATTATAATTAAGGCTTCTTTAATATAAGTTATAGCCTTTTCTATAATTGGGTAGTCCTAAATAACTTATTTATTTAACCATATATAGAAATCTTCCCACTTATCATTATATCGTTGCCTATACCACTTTTAGTACAGCTGCTAGAGTATATATAGCTTATCCGTAAGGAAGTATCTTCTTATTACTATATTATAACAGCCCTTTATATATTATTCTTTAAACCTAGTAGGGATCTCTAGATCCTCTTTGTTTTCTAGTTTAGTAAGCTACTTAACTCTTAGTATGCCTACCCTAGGCCTATTAGTAATTCTTTATATAGGTGCTTTGTCCCTTATATAACCTAGTATACTAAATCTCTTATCTAGTTTTTATTCTTGCTATACGATAATTCTTTACCTAAATTCTTTTATAGTTTCTTTTGGTTTGCGTCTTATAAGTAGATCCTTAAAGTTCTCTTACTTCTTAATCTTAGTATTAATACTTCGGTCTTACTACTAAGCCTTACTTACAATTTCTTTAATAGTCCTTATTCTATCGCTAAAATCTTAGTCCTATAAGATTCTTAGTCCTAAGCCTACTTCTATCTTAAGCTTTACTCCTACCTTAGTTTAACTAGACTTTATTAGTGTTCTTATCTTATCTTAAGAGTCTTAAATCTTACTTATCTCGTCTTAAAAGTCTTATACTTTTAGGAAACTTCGTCCTAAGCTTATTCGTATATCGCTAAACTAAGCCATTGCTCTGCTTTATTAGTTATCGTCTATTATAGGTCCTTAAGCTTACCTTATCTTATTTTAAGAATCTTAATTATCTTGTATCTCTTTCTAAAAATCTTAAGCCTTTAGCCTTTTACCTTTATTAAGTGTTATGGGGCGCGGAACAGTAGCTGCTGAACGTATATATTCGAGGAGTCTATAAGACGTTACGCGATCGATCGTAAGGATTGAGGGCGTAGGAAGGTGATATACTACGCGTAGCTGATGTAAGCCGTGCGCGAAGCGTACGCGAGGGCACGGGGTTCCGCTAGGGAGTCTCCTATGGAGGCTCTTACGGCGGCGTTCCGTGACACTACCCCCCCCTCTTATAGAGGCGGAGCTCCAGTAACGCTATGGTTACTATATATATAAAAGGAACGCTTAAGGCATAGAGAAGGAAAAGAAATAATGCTAAAGGGGTTAGTGGTGTAGAGTTCTGCCGGCTCTAATCGTTAAATGGACTAATTAGGATTTTCCATCCCCGGGATAGAAAATCGCTATTAGCTTAATGGAAGGCGGTAAGCTAAACTAATATCTTTGTAGTCCGTAGCGATATTATATAATAAGGCTTAGCATCTAAGAATTTAACTAATTAAATGGCTTTAACCAGCGGTTAAAGTTCCTAGACATCTTAACGATTTTTCGGTTATATAATAGCAATCTACGGTAATCTAACGGCAATTTGCCCTTATATAGTAGTGTGTAACAGTTAAACTCTATAAGGGCTCCTATAGAGGATTAGGCACGAAATCTTTGCTTAGGCCCGGTTTCTGCGGGTTCGCGTAGTAAAAGTCGCTAATTAGGTCCTTTGCATTTTTAAAGTCTTCCTATAGTTGCCATTCTGGCTAATCTATATTAAATCCTATATAGATAGCTGTGTAGTAGAGCCGCCGTCCTCTACCTTTACTAAAGTATTTAGAGTCGATAATTTGTTTAATGGTCCACTCCTTATAGTTCTTATCCTTATTCTTATCTTAGATTAGTACTAGTAGGGGTTTAGGCTATATCTATCCTGGTAAGGGGTTAGGCTAGTAAAGGTGTAGTAGCTATAGGTAAAATATAGGCTATATCCTATGGGTGGCTAGGGTAGGTAGGAGCTCTAGCTTATATGCAGCTCCCTTATTAATAACTCGTTTAATCTAATAGGGGCCGAGATTCTTATAATTAAGTAACTTTATAGGCCTCTGTATAGAGATATTGCGTGCATTTAGCCATACCTAGTCGCCAACACGTATCTCCAGTAGTGGCGTTCTATAACAGTTAGCAAAGTAGGCCTACTTTACTTAAGCCTAGGCCATTTCTCCCCTATAGTAGTTAAGTAGATTTTTTATACAGTCTGCATACTAGTCAGTAAGTAGTATCTTAAGGCGTTTTCCGTATAGTAGTTTCTTATTAATAGGTTCTAGTGGCTCTATACTAGATTAGGAGTAATAACCCTTATTCGCGAAGAACGGAGTAAGTTGTCAGATAACTTATATAGAGCTATTCATTGATGAAATGGGTTGATTGATTGATGATCTTGATTGTGTCTTGTTCGGTGGTTGACCTAGGGTCCCTAGGCTTAGACGAAGATATTTACAATATACGTGACCCGTATACGTGACTCGTGTACGTCCTACGCCACAGAGAATATAGATTATCTGATACACCCCCTTAGCTTCGACCTGGTTGAGGACGAAGCTAGCTATCTTCTCGTGTCTGTTAATGCGTTAATTGAACTATAATCTTATCTGAATCCTTCCGTCTTGCTCTAATATTCTTTCTTAGGTCCTCCAGTTGCTTCTCCTTATTCAGCTGCTCCTTGATATCTACTATTCTGATTATATTGACGAAGCTCTTGAACCTCTGCTTGGGTAGGGCCTTTGTAAGTCCATCGGCGATTATCTCCTTCGTCGCTGTCCATCAAAATCGTACTCGTCTCTTTGCGTATTCCTAACGTAGCTAGTATTAATGGATGTTAACGTGTCGGAGCTTCGTGATTAGCTTTGCCGTGTCTTCTATAATTAGTCGGAGCGTCTAGGTGTTGTTGCAGTTAATAATTAAGGGCTCGTTTAGTTGTAACGTCATTGCTTTAAACAGCCTGCTAATAAAGATAGCTTCCTTTACTGTCTGTGATAGGGCTAACAGCTCGGCTTCTGTGCTCGACGTTGTAACCATACCCTACTTGTTTACTCTCTAGGCGATTAGCCCCCCAAATAGCTTTATAATGTATCCTTGCGAGCTCTTTCTATCGACGGAGTTGTCCGCAAATAATGCGTCGCTAGCACAGATAAATGATTACGCTTTACTTCTACCGTCTCCGTTATCTTGTCCTTAGTCGCGTATTCCTTTATCTCTCCCTCTACCGTTTATTCCTTCCTTATCTCCTCTATAGTAGATTGCTCTGCTCCTCGTGCTATATAGGTACTAGATAACTCTATCTGCCGCTTAATAGTGCTTTTAGCTTAGGTCCTAATTGAACCTTACCAGCTATAATACTATAAAGGCAATATCCGGACGCGTTGTAGTGGCTATATAGAGTACTAAACCTAGTTTTCTCTAATATAGTATTATAGAAGCTAGTAGGGATATAGGACGGACTAATAGGTCTATATTGGGGGACGGACGTATTAGACGGATTATACGGTGATTAGTAAGGAGGAGTTCCGATTCTGCCATAGGAGTATCTAGAAGACGCCCTCTAAGATCTATCTTATACTAGTTAGCTATCTTCTCAATATAGGCTTCCTAGGATAGCTATAGGAGCCTCTGGCTATAATTATATAGTACGTGGATTCCTAGGAACTATTTTAGCTCGCTAAGGGTACTTATCTGGTATTCCTTGCTTAGCTCCTTAATTGCTTTTTAAGCTTTCTTCTTATCTATCTTTTGGTAGCAGAAGACAATATTGTTAACGTAGAAGAAGACGACTATTCTACCTTTTAGCATAACGCACGGCTCCTAAGGTACCTCTTTAAAGCCTAATTCGTTTAATAAGCTCGTAAGATTCTTCTGCTATAATAGTAGTAATTGTCATAGTCCGTATAGGGCTTTTCTTAAGCGCAGTACTTTATCTGTCTTTCCTTTATTAAACCCTAGCAGTAGCTTTATATAGACGACCTTATTGAGATCGCAATAGACAAACGTATTAACTGCATCTATCTATATTGTCTCTAGGTTGAATTTTGCAGTAATCGCTATAAGGGTTCGGAAGGTCGTACTAGCTAATATAGTAGCTCTTATAGGTAGGTCTCCTAAGGCCTGTTAATTTCCGCAGACTACTAAGCGTGCCTTACATTTCTGGAGAAATCCATACTTATCCGTCTTATAGACGAATACCTACATTAAGCTAAGGACCTACTGTCCCTTTACGTACTTCTTATCTATTTCTTGAAACGACCTCATTTAATAATGAGATTAGAGATGGGCTTATTGAGCCTCTTGGAACTAATCTTAAAGAGGATATATATTAAGGTCGCGGATCGACTAAGGTGGCGGAGGTAAGTTCTTCCTTTGTAATCTAACATTACGTATTCTACCTAATTTCAGCTTGCTGTCGTTAAGTTAACTATTAAGGTTAAACTTCCTTCCTGCTAAGAAGGCGCCGTGATAGGCTAACGTAATCCTTTTAGTAATAAAGTCTTTAAACCTATTATCGCTGGCTTCCTTAAACGAGTCTTTAATTAAGTCATTGGACACCCCCTAAGTATTAAACGCATCTCCTACTTAATAAGCGACGTCTTGATTAGTACCTTGTTTATCTAACTTTATAGGATACTTAACGTAAAAGGTATATAGAGATTCTTCATCTTCTTCTGTTGGAGGTAGTATATAGTATATATCTTTAAGAGCTCTTGCAAGCTCGAGATCTGCTAACTTATTAAAGGCTTAAACTGGCTTATCGACGTCGTCATCTTCCTCTTAAATTGACGGTTTAAATACTTCTTTATTGTCTTCTAGAAGGACCTTATTCTTAGTCTGGTTATTAGGGAGTTAAATTTTCTTAATTAGCGTGTCTAATTTAGCATGTAGGTCCTTTAAGATATCCCTTTACCTGCCGTTAAAGAACATCTTTTTGTTAAAGATAATATCCCTTATAGAGATAATAATACCCTTATATAGGATCCAGATCCTATAGATATTAGTAGAGTTATAGCCGACGAGGTAGCCGATATAGGCTTGTGGATCTAGCTTGCTTAGCCTTTTCTTCTTTAGCTAGGCGTCTAACGTTATCGCGTACGCCCTACAGCCGTAGGCTTTTAGGTACGCTAGTTGCGGCTTTCTTAACCCATTAGCTAGAAAGGTATAGAACTTCTTATATAGCGATTTCCAACTATTGCTTTTTAGTGGCGTTTAATCTTAAAGGTATACTACACAGTTAACTATCTCGTTCTATAGGTTGTGTAGTAGATTAGCAGTAATTCTTATTACTCGTAATCTCTTAATAATTACACCCCCTAAGCGTTCGGCGGTACCGTTCTAAGCTTAGGTATATAGCGCCGAAGGCTTAAATATAATTCCTTAAGTCCGTAGCTATTTAAGGGTTCTCCTTTTCCCTAGCTTGTTATTTAATCTAATAGTGTTAACCTTAAGGTTATACTTTAGACGAATCTATTAGGTGAAATCTTTAAGTACTTATAGTGTCTCCTTCTCTTCGCTATGCGTTATTATAAAATACGGGAAGGTTCTTCCTAAGAAGGTGTTATGGATAAATATAACTCGTACAAATCTAGCATACGCTTCCTTAAGGTCAGTCTAGTTAATATAGAGGTTAAGATAGGGTTTATCGATTTTCTGTTCTAAGAACCTTTATAAGACCTAATGCTTAATTTTAGTAAGACTGCAATATTAACATTCTATTGTCTTTAGGCCTCGAAGCTTAACTCCTAAGGCGTTAAGACCTAAATAATAAAGGCTTATAGGTCCTAGATGACCTAGACGCAGATGCTATAGACGTACATCTCCTTTCAAATCTAGATAAGCGTCTCTTAATAATACTCTGCGCTTCCGTTAGCGTAGTAGTTAGCTTATATTAAACGCTAATAGACTTCCTAGTCGGACGTATTTAATAGTCTGTTGTCTATAACGTTCTTCTATTTAATATAGGATTATATTGTCCTTCCGAACTAGAAGATTGTTATCTCCTTTATTGTCCTAGTAGTACCCTTATTTTTAAAGTAGACGGAACGACATAAGGTTTATATTAAAGTCCGTATAAAAGGCAACGTCCTTAAGATATAGGATTCCCTTGCTCTTGTCTGGTTTTGTGACTTAGATAGTGATGTTACTGTAACCTAGTATAGGCGCTTTTAAGCTGCCGGCGATAATATATTTGTGTCTTAGAGCTTTCCTAAAGTTATAAAAACGAGAGAGGTTATTAAAGATGTAGAGAGTGGTTCCAGAGTTAAGAATAGTTAATAGCTTTAGTAGATAAGGTTAACCGGTATAAAACGATTCTAAGAATATCGCATTAGCTTCTTCCTTAATCTTGGCTGTCTTCTAGCTCTTGTCCTGTTGTTATTAAGCCTTATCTTCTTGTTCTTTAAGTCTGATCTTTATAACTTAGTTAGTGAGATCTTTATTTTTTTCTACCTTCTTTAGCACCCTTTTAATGCGAGTATCTCCGATTATAACTCCTTTGGATCTTTTATCTTTAAATAGATACCAACAGTCTTATAGGGAATATCCTTGTTTCTCGCACGCTAAGTACACGGGTAGTAGCTTTTTATAGGACGTCTCCTTATTTACTAGTAACCCGGCTCTCTTTAAGCGTCTAGTATATACTAAGGTTCCTTTCCCTAGACCTTTAGTAGTATTAGAGTGATCTATTATAGCTTGCTCTGCGAAGTCTGCATTAAAGGTATTCCCTCTTATAGTAGTATTGGCTTTCTTTAAGGGTATTCTAAGTCCTTCTTACAGCTCCTTTGCTACCCTATAGTATTCGGAAGATCTTAACTTCTAAGGGTTATTTAACTCGGTAGTATACTTTATACAGTAGGCATCGCTAAAAGGTTAAATAACGTCTGCCAATTCTTAAAGCCAGATTTTATCAGACATTTGAGGGATCTTATACTTCTCTCCTAGTGATATTACGTGTTCCTATTAATCTAGCCATTGGTTTAATTTTGACAATTGTTTAAACCCCTTAAGGGCTTCCGTGTACTGATGTTGTACCTTCTTTCTAATGAACGACGAGGTAGGTTCTATGTTCTCCTTTAACCGAGATAGCTATTTCTTGACGGTTACTGAAGGGTCAAGCAGTAGCTTCTTCTAAATCGATACTGTGGACGTAATCTAGGTGCGTATCTGTTGCAGATGCTCTTCCTGTTTTAGGAAGTACTTTATGTCCTGGTCGTAGTATCGTCTGCTGTTCTTGTACGCCCTCTGTTGATTTGTCGAGAGCTGTGCATATGAGGTTGCATTCTTATTGAAATCTGTGACTTCTGGATAGGGTGGTTCTTGTAGTAGACCTTGTTGAGGTGCTGCATTGTTTGGGTTAACGTGGGCCCAAATTCGTTTGTCTGTGAGGGCTTGTAGTTGCCAGATCTATTGCTCCCAGTCTTCTGACTTATTGAGAATGATCGTATTTAATGAGGTAGTCGGTGGAGTCATTTGACTGATAGGCAAAGGAGGAATTGAGATGGTATTTTGTCGTCAGGATCGTCCTTGTCATCAGGATTGTCCTTGTTGTCAGGATCGTCCTTGTCGTCAGAATCGTCCTTTGACGATTGAGGTGGAGTCTCGTGGAATCTCGTGGAATCTCGTGGAATCTCGTCTTGTGATAATTGAGGTAGGATTTCGATCAGGGTCGTCTTGAGACGATGAGGTGTCAGAGTCTGACGATGAGGTAGA
>Ga0307515_10010681_pt1 | contig 17551 bp, 20 predicted proteins | sample 17_EM_MG_FD_194513 | JGI IMG/M metagenome (GOLD analysis project Ga0307515, IMG submission 194513) | Populus trichocarpa ectomycorrhiza microbial communities from riparian zone in the Pacific Northwest, United States - 17_EM | ecosystem: Host-associated > Plants > Roots > Unclassified | place...
TCAATGATAGCATAGTTTCCTGTGAATTAGAAGACGAAGACTAGGAGATTCCCGGATAAGCCACTAAGACCTGAGCGAATAAGAAACCTGTTGAGATGAGCCTCATGCTTAAGGAAGGACACCTCTGGCGGCAAAAAATCATACCATTATAGTCTTCAACGAAAACTCCCCTCACCAAGATCCCTTTCCGTCTTTGGACCTGAGCAGCCGCCGCTTTAACCTGAGCCGAGGGTGAGCAGCCCTGAGCACGCAAGGAGGGGTCTGGTTCTGGGCCCTCGGGGCCCAAATTTGGGAATCGGCTAAAGATGCCCAACATCGCCTCAAACCAAAGTTTCGGCCAAGACTGCTGCCTTAGACTCAGCCACCTCCTTAAATCCTTGGGGCCGTCGCTGACGTATTTACGCTTGCCCTTCATCGCAACCACACTAACGACTTATGCCCCAGCTTCAGATTTCGGGTTGTCATGCCGCAATTATTATTATTAAGATTATTTAAAATAGCTATATGGTACGAAATGCTCCTTATTAACTATTGTTTTGTTCTTCTAAGTGTTTCAATAGCATTTCCGTATTGACTTCTGGCTAACAACTGTATAGTTTTTCCCCTTTACATTTACCACTCACAACCGCAAAACCGCAAGGCAATCGTCCAAAGGATTTTCACGTACTCTCAAATAAACCCCGTAACACGACTAGTTCTTCTAATTGGCGGTTTTGCTGGAAAGCTAATGTGGAGGAGCCGAGCGTTCCACCGCGCAGGAACCGCATGAGGACGCCGCAGATGGCTCGGTATTGCGGGTCGCTTCGATCCTTGCATCGCGCCATCTGCATGTGGTTTGCGTCCATGCTCTCGACTGTCTCCATTGCTTGTAGTAGGTCAAGTTTCGAAGAGAAATCATCCACGACCTATCGCGTCATACCTGAATAGCGGGTCTAGAAGTGTAGCAGGACTCGGCGGCTTACCTTGTTGTGCAGCCCCTTCATGCCCGATATGCCCCGGGCCTCCTGGAACGAATGGATCTTGATACTGTCTTCGTGGGCGATCGTCTTAAACCGATCGTGAATGTTGTCCAGCACCTCGCTGTTGACCTTCAGCGTCTTTATTATCTTCTTGTTCGAGTCTTGCAACGCTATCTGAGCCAGGTTCACCGCGATCTCGCCCCACCCCGCATACTGACTCCCCCGATGGGGCGTGCCGAGGAACACAATAAGTTTCGTTCGTGTTCGACACGCTTTCGATCTATGCATCGCCTGTACACCATTAGCACCTCGTGATCGCCGGCACCGCACCTCTGGCATACATCTTTAACGATGATTCCCCCCAAACTGTGCGCCACGAACAAGATTGGGAGCTGTTCGTCCGTTAGCCTCCCCATTTACCCACAACAGAGTACATCATCACTTCGTTTTCAATATCCCGCTCGACGCTCACGGCAAGGTCCTGGCCATGCTGCGATATGCTGTTCTGATTGATGCTGTTCTGATTGTTGGCCTGAAAGAGAAAGCCAATCGCGTCCGCATTGTATCCGTACGTCCACACTCTCGCATCGGAGATGTCGTGTGTGAGGTACTCGTCGGGCCAGAACACCTTGGGCTGAGAGGAGCTTGCCTCGTCGATCAGTGCGTCAACGGTTGGCGACGACTTGACTCGAAACCAGGACTTCAGCGTCCTTTTCTTCCGCGGCGTCGCGGCGCTCGTCTCGGGGCGACGTGGCCGATCATCCTCCCACGTGTGCTGGGGATGGCCTCGCACGCCGTGCACGAAGACGATGCTGCCATCAAGTCAGTAGCCAGCGTTATCATCGGGACGGGCGTCGTCGTACTTGACGCGGTATGGTCCACCCCTAGCGTCTCCGCTGCCAGGGAGCTGTGTGAATCCGATGCGGTGCACTGGCATGATCGCCGCCGTGGATTTAGGCTTCCGGATGATCTGCTGCCCCGTGCCAGACCCCCCCGAAACGCGGCTGAACGGCCGAGAAGCTTACACCTCCGATACTGTCCGCACTATGCGACCGACTCTTCGAGATCTGATAGGCAACCCGGTCGACCTTAGCACCACCGAACGTATACAAATCCGGCCGTATTTGAGGCTTCGAACCAGTGCTCGGTCATTGTGGGAAATTGGTATCGCGGCGAGGCAGGAAGATGCGGCTTTCATGTAGACCGTAACATCTGTATCGAGGGTGCCCGAATCTATGGACGGCTTGATATCGATCCATATCTTTCGCCACAAGAGATGTATGAATCCTCCTGGTTCGAGGGCTGGACGGTGAAGGAGTTCGTCGAAGGGTTGATGACGGTACGCCAAGGTGTGTCGGCTTTGTGGAAAAGAGTTGTTTGCGGCATATGGGACACTACATGTCCTCTAACGTTTTGTTGTCACATTTTGGCGATTCTTTACGTTCTGATCAATTTCTCTATTCCGTAGTTGCTTTGCGTCTGCTTTGTGTAACATATCGGTATATCATGAAGTTCAAGTAAACGCTCGCCTATCTTTGTTGAGTAATATATATCTATGATACATTTGCTGGCTCATAGCTTTCAGCTGCTCGTCTCAGTACAGCTGCTGCTGCCCCCTTCATATCTTCAAGTTTAGTCTTCTCGTTCGGGTATCTACCCTCTCTAGGGTAGCAAAGGTCCCCGGCTATAAGTTGGGTGCTGCCAATGTGGCTTATGGCCGGCCATTTTTGCTACGGTAGAGCTACCCTCTACTCTTTTGCCAAGTCCCTCAGGCGTTGGGGACGGCACCTTTGGGAGGGCCCGGCGCGAATGTTGCGGATACGACGAGGACGCGTGACTAATTGTCGGCCAGGCCGAAAACAAGGCCTTACCAGACCGTAGCTCTAGAAAGATGAAACCTGTTCCCTCACCCCGGATGTCTCTGCGGTGGCCCAGATCCAGGACCTCGTCCATAGCCACCCTTATACTGCACTTTCTCATCGCTCGAGATAGAGCCGGTTCTACGGCTTATGAACTGCATTGAAAGGTTTCTCGCGGAAGGGATCATCAGAAATCTATGATCTGCGTGTCCATTCTCGTGAATTTCAGGTGCCCCATTCGCTCTGGCTTTGCCCTTCTCTATTGTGGTTATCGTTGATGGGGAGGGTGGCTCAGGCTCGTCAGATTCATGGAGAGTGTTGGAAGTAATTCCCGAGAAAGAGAAGCGGGTTTTGTGCTTGGGCTTCGGCACGAACCCGGCATTCGCCATGTCGGGGTGAGGATAGTGCTCAGGTCGTCTATTGACAGGGGTGTATCCTTGGCTCTTTTCGAGCTCTTGTCGCAAAAGATCCCAGTCCTTCTTAACTTCCATGTACTTTCTCCAGAAGTCATTGCGGCCTTCCAGGGTCGTAAATGCAAGTTGGAAGCGGTCGGCCTCAAAGCGATCCAGGTCTTCGAAATATTGCAGTGCTGCGGGGCTGAGTGGTATACCCGCTGGATGCCCTGCTCGGTGTTCCTCAATGGTAGGACGAATCCAAGAGGCGACGAAGTGGGGATCTCTGCTGGGTTTATTGGGTTGAAAGAAGAGCACGTTAGGGTCTTCTTTGCTCCCTTCCAGTATCCAGTTGACGTCCATCTTGATGGTGCAAATGAAGCCATGATGATGAAGATAGATGACAGCGCGACGAGGTGGAATCTCTCTGTACCCACTTTCAAAGTGTGCTTCAGTCCGCGGCCCACGAGTAGAGTTCATTGTCTGTGACGAGCTCGAACGTCTACGCCGCCGCAATTCAGCTGCTTCATCAACCTGCTCTATCCACAGCTGTATAGTAGCTGAACCAAGACGCACCGTCCTTGACATCTCTTCGGCCTTCTCTTCAGCTTTGTGTGAGCCAAATTTCTTCTTGAACCCGTTCCATGCTTTGTCGCTTACCGACACGAACCTCTCCAGCACAACAGATGTCAGACCGAAGCTCGCCTCAATATGCTGAGATGTTAGTTTTGATTGAACAATTCGTGCTTCTTCGAGCGGCGTCTCGCCAGAGAATGAGAAACGCGCATTCGCCACCTCCGATGGAATGCTTTGGCTAAAGTACAGGAACCGAAGCCAGTCGCCGGAAGCAGCAACTTTAGATGGTTCCCAAAATGCATAGAGAGGTGTTATCTTGACGTAGTCGCGACGGAAATTTATGTCGATAGGTGCCCGATTACTGGACCAACAATATAGTCGCATGTTGCCGGCTTGATTCTCGAAAGCCTCTAGCGACGAGTTCTCCCACTCCCTAGCGCTTTCTGACCAATGCCAGAGATTGACACTGTTGAGCTGAGGCCCTCCAATAATGCATTCGCCCTCAGCTGGAACCATTTGTAGCAAGCCTGTCAGAGCGGCAGCGGGACTGGCTTGCTTGAGAGCATCAGAAAGAGTGCGAACCACTTCAGCAATGTCAATGCGATCCTCAACTTTGGGACGCAGCATTCGGTCGACGAGATGCAGTATCTTAGCTAGAAAGGCTTTGCTGCGCTCACTGTTCTCAATGCCAGCGTTGACTCGGTTTTGGAGAAAAGTCATGAACATGTGGATCTCTTTCTTCACGACATATTCTCCTTGAGGCGATTCTCTGTAGAAGAATCTTTCATCTCCTCCATGCGTATTCCATAGGGGTGTCGCCCGACGAGCATGGTCTAAGCCGTTGAACCGGTTGCCGGGCTGTGTCGATCCCGTGAGACCTGCATAACCTAGGACGACGAAGGCTGTTACCTCTAGGATAATACAGCCCAAGGACCAGATGTCGTAGCGACGACCATACTCCATGTTGATGTTTTCAATCTCAGGTGGGGCGTAGCCATCTGTGCCGAAGTGGTTTGAGACGCGAGGTGTTCCTCCGAATTTGGGATAGGTAATGGCGGCTTGACCGAAGTCAGTGATGACCCAGGTCCCGTCGTCTTCTACAAGAATATTATCAGGCTTGAGATCAAAGTGAATACACAAACGTTCAGACCCTTTGACAGGTTGCGAGCTCGATGACCCTTGGTTGTACCCATGAATCTTGCGAAGAGCCCTGGTGACACCTAGCAGCTGGACCCATGCTGGGGATGACTCTAAAGGCCCGCCTCTCTTCTTGCCGTATTCTAGGACATCATCACGTAACAGATGGTCCAGGTTGGTTCTAGCCAAAGGGAAGATGAGATTGATGCTGTCTCCGAGCCGATACGCCTTGATCAGCTTCACGATGTGATCATCTCGATACCGCATTGCCTTCTGAAGATTCTCCTTTTCGAGATAGGCCATAAACTCTGGAGTCTCGATCTTCTTTCTTGCGTACTTCTTGACCTTCTTGGCATGCTATCTGCTGTTAGTCTTTACAAGCATGAAACAGGGAACTGACGGGAGCCTTACAGGAAACTTTCGGTACTCTTCGTATATCTCGAAAGAGAATACTCTTCCATTGGAGCCCTCTGAAGTCAAACGGCCTTGGTCATCAAGTTTCTTCCCTATCTCCTTCTCATTGATGAAGGGGAGGATGGCATATTTGCTGTAGTCGGAAAAGTTTCCTGAGGCCATATGGGGAATAGCGAATTGATGAACAGAGGTGGTAAATTCGCTTGCAAAATCTTCGAACCCCTCAAGATCTAGCGAATGAAAGTTTTTGGTATACCACTTTAAATTCTCGGGAGAAAATTGGGACGGCTGTGTAGCAGAGTGCTCCAAGAGAAAGTCGTTGCCATTTCTCTCTAGGAAACCAATGATAAGCAGAGGATGGCCGACATAGATGAGAAGAGCAAATAGCGCGAACGCAGTCTTTGTGGGATCCTCTGGGTTCTCTCCTCTGCCCGTGATGCGATGCACATACTCTTCCGGGTCCGGATTGTTGAACAGTCTCAAGTCTAAACGGCATTGGTCGCATTTGCAGAGTAGAATCTCCTCTACCTTTCCGATTTCATTCCTTTTCGAGTCTGTGAGATAGTTGCGAAGGCGATCGAGCGGGAAGAATCTGATGGCTAGGGCATCTTCACTCCATTCCTGGTAGCGGAGACCAATGATGGCTTTCCGTGCGGCTCGGCAGACAGTCGAGGCGGCCATCGGGCCGACTGGGTTATGGAGGCAGGAACAGCTGAGTGTGGCGTATCCCAGTCATTTTATGGGGGATACTTGGAAGGGGCCGACCAAGGAGGAACGATTGTCTGGGAGTGTAGTACAGGGTGTGCCCTAGCAACGAAGGCGAGAATGCGGCAGCAAATGGTGTTTTACGTGAGGTGTAGATGCGGCTGAAGTCCAGATGTCGAGCGGTGCGGGGAGCAACGGGAGCTGTTAAGGACAGAAGGAAAAGAAGACGCTTGGGGTTCCTGACCCATGCTTTTTGTACCACCAAGAAGGCGAGGATTCCCTCATGGCTGCCTACGCACAGCCGGAGTGTAGATGAGAGTGAGGCGGCGCGTGTCGTCACAGGCAGCTGATTCGACACCTGAGGGCGGCCACCGAGCTGTTATCTCAGTTGACTCAGACCCTCGGAGAGAAAATCCACCTTACCTCCTGCAAACTCCTGAGCCAATAAGCGGCTAGCACCGCCACATCTAAGCCAATTAGCGACTGGCGCCGCAGCTAATGTACGCCGCAGGCGTTAGTGCTTACGCTAGCTTTAGTAGCCAATTACAGAGCGCTGAGGTGGATTCCTCTCCGAAGGTCTAGGGGATTATGGGCGCGTTTTGTAAGGGCTGTACAGCCTCACTGGTGGACGACAGTTATATCGCCTTTAACGTCATACTTTAACCCCTAATATAGTACTTCTCAGCTCGCCAATACCTCCATTTAAAAGCTTATCTCCTACTCTATATATTGCATTCGTAATAGAGCCCAACCGTGCCCCTAATACCCCTACAAACGTCCCTATAAACGTCCCTATAAACCTGCACGAATGCATGCACAAACGCCTGCACGAACGCCTACACGAACGCCTATATAAAGCTCTGCCCAAAGCTCTACTTAAAGCTCTACTCGAAGCTCTGCACGAGGCTCTACTTAAAGCTCTATTGAAGCTCTGCTCGAAGCTCTGCACGAAGCTCTGCACGAAGCTCTGCACGAAGCTCTGCACGAAGCTCTGCACAAAGCTCTGCATGAAGCTCTACACAAAGCTCTGCACGAAACTCTACACGAAGCTCTGCACGAAACTCTACACGAAGCTCTGCACGAAACTCTACACGAAGCTCTGCACGAAACTCTACACGAAGCTCTGCACGAAACTCTACACGAAGCTCTACACGAGGCTCTACTAAAGCTCTGCACGAGGCTCTACCTAAATCTTCCCCCCTACTGCGAAGCAAATCTATACCTACTAGTATAGGTATAGTATAATTAGGTGAGCTGTTTGTAATAGGGTATAAGAGGTACCTGAGGAAGTTTTAGGGTGAATAGAGGTGTGGTAGTAGAGTATGGTTGCTATATTGATGAGGCTAGTTAGGTAGGACCGGGTTTAAAAACGCATCTTTAAACTTTAAGGCTGTACTTCGCCCCCTAATATGTTAGTTAGCTAGTTAAATTTACTAGAATATACTAATAGAGGATATTATAATTTAATTATATCGTAAACTATAACCGTAGCTGCTAGATTAACCCTATTATAGTTGCTTAAAGTTAATATATGTTAAGGATCGGGCCCGGTTTATAGCAAACGCGCGCCTATAATCTCTTAGACGCTTCGCAGAGGAATTTAGGGGTTATAGGGGGGGTAGGGGTAGCGCGACGTTCTATTGGCTCAGGAGTTCGCAGGAGTTGGCAGGGTGGGGCTATGGCAAGAGAGTGGGGCCATGCAACGCCGTAAATTTCTCGGAGAAGCGGCTGAGGCACCTGAGATAACCGAGCTGGTCCGTATCGAGATGCATATCAGCCACCTTTACAGCCCCCTTCCTCGGAACGGCAACGTATCGATTCCAATGCATTCAATACCGAACCCAATCTCCAGCCTTGACAGTTGCATGGAAAATGTCGTCCATAACGTAAGTCACCGGGTTATGACGGTCCACCTAGTTATGACGGAAATCTGCCGATTTGCAGTAGGAAACCGCTTTTCCTAATTAGAAAGGCGGTCATTTGGCAGTATTTTGGTGTTCCGTTATAACTAGGTGGGCCATCATAACCCGGTGACTTACGTTATCTCGTTCACGTATGGTTATAATATGACATGCAAGTACCACACCCCCACGCCCAAACACCAATCGTACACACTCCTACACCTTCTCATCATTGGTCTTCTGACGAGGCGTCTTCTTCCATCGCAATACTCTTGCAGCCCTTGTAAGATCTGTGCCATCTAGGTACAGCCAAAGACCAAATGTTATAGCAAACAGAACGAACGTAAGTATAGCAAAGATCCACATCTCCGAGGCAAAGTTCAACGAGGCTGGGTGCTTCGCAGAGTTCACCTTCAGATATCCCATGCTGAGAAATTGCTATATCATCGTCAGCTAGTTGTTCATGGTGATACATTTGGAGAAGACTTACAGCAACAAAGGATGCAGGCAGATAGATCATAGTAAGTATTGTGATCTTCTTCAATGTGCCAGCATCCCTCTGGCTCTTCGTCGTCAGCTTGACCATGTTCTTGCTGTCGATTTCGGCTAGTCGAGCCATCTCATTCGAATTTTCACTGCTGTTCCTCAAGGCATCAAGCCCACGGAACGAGATAATATCTTGCATCTAAACAGTACATCAGCTCGGCCTAGAACGCCACTAAGCAGTTCACTTACAAGGCCCGATCCGCTTCGGGTTCGCTCGAGGAGATTGTCGACCCGCGACCCTTGCAGCTTCAGTTCTTCTAGAAGCATGTCCACGTTGGGACTGCCATAGAGATAGCCTTGATACCTCTCGCATATCCGGACATTCGAGCTAAGGATGTACTTCGCGATATTCATCCTGTCATGTATGACTTGGACATCTTGAAAGTCGCTGTACTCAATGGTCACAACGGGCATCTCGTCTGTCTTCAGTCGACCTTGGACACGAGAGACATGAGCCTTTGAGATCTTCGTTGCATTAGAGCCTCGGTAGGAAGGTAACCACACATTTCAACTTACAAGCTGACTTAGCTTTGACTCCCAAAAAGTTAGATACCACCTCCACTGCCACGTAGCATGCGACAAGGCTAGCATATGAATATCTTGCCATAGTGGAGCATTTCCTGTCTTGATCTGAGCATTCTTGAGGCGCTGCTGGAAGGAAATAGTCGGATTCAGCACGATAAAAGTATCGCTTCCAAGATCAGCGTTGTGCTGGTGGTAGATGCCCAACTGTCGTATAGACCACGGCTCCTCAGACTCTGTACGGCCATGCTGCTCAACAGTCTTCACTAGATAGCATAGCTCTACGAACAGCATATCAGCCAGTAGTCATGTTAAGGATTGCAAGTGACTGACCAGAAACATTGCCTTGTTTCCAACTATAGCAGCCACCAAGAGAGTCGCTTGTTTCAGACGTGACCTTTCCAAATGCGCAGATCACGTCTACAAACGCTGGAAAGGCTTGGAGCTTATTCAGTAAAAGGCGGATGCCATTCTCTGATATCGTCAAACGATCCCATGAGTAGCGCTGCGGAACGAGGCTGCTAAAGTCAGTTTGTTGATTATCAAGAAGATGATGTGGACAGCCCACATTATGCGAGTGCCTTTGAACTGAGTAGACTCAAGGAAGGCTTGGATATCGGTCAAGTTCGTAAAGATCCAGTCTGCTCTTCGTCAGCGCCAAGTTAGGACACCGTTCCGCCGTCGTACCTCTATGGCCCACTTCAACCACCTTGATCTGAAGTTGGTCGTCGGGAACAAACAGTCGCTTCGAATTCTGATTCAGGAGATTGTCGAAATGAGCAGTATCAAAGATGTATGGGTCACATTGGGTAGGGGCCAACGACGCGGGGTAGGTGGGCGTGGCCATCCCAGGTCAAGCGAGACGTTCAAGAATGACGATGCGTATGACTCGTCGATTTTAAATGCAATAAACGCGCCCAACGCTATGCGAAAGGAGATCCCTCAGCGTTATACCTATCATGAAGGAAACAGGTCATGAATCGGCTCCCTCTCCTGCTGTCTACACCGGATGATCAGCCCCTGCGTGACTGACACGGGCGCAGCAATTTTAGGCTGCTTTTCGCTGCGCCTCGTCTGCCTCGACGGACACCACCGACCTAATCACGACGACTACACGAAGAGATCCTGGTTTGTTTTGGGGTTGCTCGTCTCTTGGAGCTGGTCGAGCTCGTCCTGCACCAGTCAGTCCCTCTGGATCAGTCTACGGAATGCGACAGGTGCAGAACATACGTCAGTCAATTTGCGCAACGCCGTAAATGTTATTCGGTTATCTCGATCGAACTACGGATCATGAGCATATCCACTCTATCTGGACCTGGAGAGCCGAACCACGCGCTTCCACTTGCTGCCAAACTCAGCAACTTTTCCACTCACGTAGGTATCAAGAACGGGAGCTCTAATGTACCTTTAAACGTGTCAGAATACGTGCGCTGCGGGAATGGAAAGAACTTACCTTCCGCTTATCACTTGAACTTTGTACGTTTCGGCCTTTGAGTCCGCCATGGTGCGAGAGAGGCGAGTGATTCTGCCTGGGCGAATTTCTGAAGGTATAAGTCCTCTTACTTTCTTGCGGCTCTTATGTTTTGCTTTTTTGGAGGCAGCGCAGTAGACCCACCAAAGTGGACGCTTGTGAGGCAACTATGTCCCAGCCGGTGACTCGATCAAGCGCCGACTCAAAAGGCGGCCTTCATGCGTTTCGGCCAATATTTCAAAGCAGCCATCGGTCAAGCAGGCTGCAGACTTGTCATTCAGCCGTCACAGATGTTTTTCGTCGTGGCGGCTGAGCTCGCACCATCGAAAAGCATAGCCGCGAAGCCCAGCCCGTATCCCCCACGCAGAAGACTGCTTGTCGAACAGATTGTTGCACAGAGGAAGGCAGAACATACATATCATTACCCCTCGCTATTATCGCGCGCTGATCCTGAACTCTTGCACAGGAATGCCACACAGTCTCTGATAGAGCCGCATGTCCCCGGGTTTCCAAATCAGGCAATATGTCCCAATACTCGAAGTCGCTAATACCGCCGGATCATGAGATGCAACGCATACCTCGTCGTCCGCTGCCAGGAACTAGAACTGTCTCCATCAGATCAAAATCAGCATCCAGCTCGAGACAAGAGACGAAGAGTGTATCGGACGCTGGTCCCAGCATATCGGTTGCACACCCGGACTCTTCGTCGCAGAGGACGGCTGAAGATGGAGATATGCCCAAGGTGCCTCCAGTACCGACAGTCAACAAAGTGCATGCATCATCCAATGCAAGAATCAACACGGATCCCTCCAGTAGCACATCGCGCAGTACCAGGTCACGCCGCGAGAACTCGGATAACTGGGATGAAAGAGATGCCGTGGTACCAAGAAGTAATCTGACCGAGTTAGATGTTGCGGCTCTGATCATGAATAAGATGGCATGTAACCAGAAGATTTAGTACAAAGGCATGGGCTAATTCTACACCTAGATTGGTACCGGTTGGGCAACAACACCAGGCTCCGTTCTATTGTACACAAAGTCGAAAGGTATGAGCGTCGCACTATGGACAGTAGGAGGTCTTTGGACGGGGCTCTTTCTCCTTGTATACCTCGAATTCGGCAACGCCCTACCCTTTAATGGTGGCGAATTGATCTATGTAAGTGCGAAGCCTAATCCTGTTACTTCTAATTTGCTCACAATAGTCTAGCTCGATGAGATATATCGCCGACCAGAGCTTCTCGCAACAGTGCTATTCTCCGGGTATTTCATCTTTCTAGGAAACTCATACGGCAATTCCATCCAGTTCGCAAAACATGTTCTCATCTCAGCTAACCAGGACGTGTCATTCTCGACCGAGTTGGACACTCGCTTAGTCCGCTACATTGCTATCTCTGTTATTACACTAGTTTGCTTCATTCACGGTTACTCCAGCAAGGCCGGACTCTTCCTGAACAAGCTTCTTGCATGGTACAAAGTCATCCTACTCATTGTAGTGTTCGCCGCCGGCATGCGATACAGCGATAAGCATGGCTCTCAGTGGAAAGATGATACCATCCCTTCAAACGGAAGCTCAATGGATGGTCTGGCAGCTATGGTATTGATCTTCTACACTTACCAAGGCTGGGAAAATGCGAACTACGTGGCAGGTGAGATCAGGGCGCTCGAAGGTCGAACACCATTCAGAACACTGAAAGTTGGGGCCTTCCTCGCTGTTGGGGTTGTCTGGATACTGTATGTACTTGTCGCTGTCGCATACTACCGAGTGCTCGATTATGCCACGATCACAGGCACGCAGTCTGATCTAGGAGTCGCGCTGTATTTCGCGCCAAAGGTACGTTATCTGCTCAAATTTCGAAACTGGCCCGCTGATGTGTTCAGGTTTTCGGGTCAGCTCTTGGCCTCAAGATCTGTCTGGCCATCGCGGCTTTCGGTAATGTTCTTGCAGTCACTTACACCTCTGCAAAGGTCAAACAAACTATCGCCATACAACGCTTCCTCCCATTTTGGCGCGGCCTAATCAAGGACGACGAGACACCGAAGGGAGCACTCGTTCTTCACTGGGTCACCTCCGTACTCATGGTTTCATTCTGCCCCACCAACTCTGACGGCTACTCCTTCGCGATCGGACTCTACACTTACGGCCATATCTTCTTCAGCATGTGGGTGGCTCTCGGACTTTTCGGTCTCAAACGCCGCATGCGCGAGCTTGACCCACGCTATCGCCTCACTATCTTCCGTGGAAAGTGGCTGCTATATACGTGTCCCATCATCTTCGCGCTGGGCAATTTGCTCGTGCTTATCTTTGCTGCCAAGGCGCACAATCCGGGGAAGATTCCGCGCTTCTGGTGGCCTGTTACTTTCTTCCTCATTCTACTTAGCAGCTTCGTTTATTGGGGTGTTATGATGATTACGAGGAAGAATGTTGAATGGAAGGGCGAGCAGAAGACAATCGGACAGCTGATCGGCTTCGAGGTCCTTGTGTACAACAGGGATACGGAGGACATGCCGGTCGAAGTCAAAGACTCCATGGCGGAGGCACTTGCAGCGAAGATCGATGGATCGAAGAGAAGAGTGGAGATAAGGGTATGTTACCTTCATGAAGTCTATGATGAATGGCCATGCTCACTTCTGTAGACTACCGGTCGAATCAAAAGAATAGGCGGCGCGATGACGAAGACGAAGGGTTTTCTCGCCAAATGGCTGTTATGATGGTCGTGCTGCTTACATGGACGGCTGCCTGTACTAGCAAAAATGCATCATGCTGGAGGAGCACTTCACGATTCAACAAGTATCCCATGAGAGCCTCGCGGCACCTTGTAGAGGCCTGTAAGGTATCCCATTCCTCCTCTGACTGATAGTGTTTGGACTATGCCACAAAAGCAGTTGGAGGCTCAAGAGCTACCCAATCCAACTCCAGCCCCTACCACTTCCCATCCCCATGCAGCCACTCCCGCATCCAAGCAACCTGCACCCTCTTCGCCCTCACCATTGCCAATCTCTCCTCGTCATCTGGGTTCCCCCTTGTACAAAAGGAATGTTCGACACCCGGAAAGAAAGCATAATCATACGGCAAACCCTTCGTCGGGATAACCTCATTAGCATACCTCTTCAGCTCTTCAGTAAAAGCGCGATCAATCTCCGGTGCTACGATCTGGACGGGAACACCGATGTTGTCCATTTCTTCTTTTGTGAGCCAGGTCGGTTGGGCGGCGGAAATGCAGTCCACGAGCCGCGGGTTGTGGGCGCGGGACCCGAGACGGAAGGATGACCAGCCTCCATAGCAGTATCCTATTACGCCGATACGCTTGTGCTTCTTGCGGAGCGCTTGCGCAGAGGAGAGAAGTTCCGGCCAGTGGACGTCTTTGTCGTTGTCTTTGTGCCACTTTTGGAGGTCGAATTCACCCCAGCGTTTGAAGTCGCGGAGGATTTCTGGCGAGATTACTTGACCACCGAAGCTATTTAGACGTTAGTGTCATGTGATGTGGGGAAGAAGGAGAGAGATAATACAAATCTGGCATATATACGGTTGCATCTGCCTCCTTGGCATAGTGATCGCAGAGCAGGCGCTCGTTGATGAAAGTCCAACCGAAGAGGTCTGCAATGACCAAAATCGCAACATCTTCATTATCGCCAACAATGTAAGAGTCGTTAGTCCCTAGCTTGCCTTCCTTCCCGACCGGCGTGCCATCCCATTCGAAGCCTGAGAGGCAGCATTCTTTGGCGGCCATTGCAATGTTACCCAGCTGCAAAGACTCTGGATTTGAGCCCATCCGCCGTTGTTAGGGGTTATTATACCCTTCCAAAGCATTGATGTAGCCTTAACCGGAATGAGACCAAAGTCAGCACTTAGCTAGAAAGTCGTCCAATCACGAAATGGAGGATTCGTACAACCTTAGTAGTCTATGTGACGCAACTTTCGGAGGAATGTGCTCAAAGGCATGGCCAGAGCTCTACGCTGTATAAAAGAGGCGTTGCCTTGCTGTTTGTTCCTCCTCTGCATCCTTTATCCCTCTTCCGTTCTCTAAACTCTTTTAGCTCTAGTATATATTAATCTTACAACCTTACCAACGATGTCTTTTACAGTTAAATAACAGCCGTAGACTTCCAATCCCGAATAGAAGCAAACATCCTCTGTGCCCAATCAACTATTTGATATAGTTTCTTTGCACAGCGGCGGCGGTAATACCATCGCGGATGAGACCATATATGCCGCTAAGGCATACTATAGTAAGGACAATGCCTAAGTTCTAGTAATTAGTTTATAATATTATTAATATAATTATAGGGTTGAACTTAAAGAACAAATCTCGTTTTAAGAATGTTAGAGGAATCGCCTATACTAGGGTTATAAATAAAAGCTTAGAGTTTCTTGTGTTGGGAGCCCGGGTAGGTATCTGCAGTGGAGTATTATAAAGGCCTAGAGTACCCAGCATACATCGCCATCAATAATAATGATGGCACGGCGTTAGTATGTTAGGATCCTACTTAGGAGCCACCCATAAATCTACCATACGATAAGATTTGATTATACTACACTTAGGAACTAACTTAACTTAATCGACATGCTAAAATATATAAAGAGCTTAAATAGATAATAAGAGGTAGAGTAAGGCAAGGATACTAGTTAAAAGAGCAGTCTAAAGAGTTGCTAAAGGAAAGGGGACACAAATAGAAGGCAGATAAGCTGTTAGAGAAAGCCGTACGCAAGTAAAAGGTAGATACTAACACCTATAACAGAGGTAAGGAGATAGAGGCTTAATAGTAACGTAATAGGAGATAAAGCTAAATCTAATCTAATTAAACTATTACGGAATATTGCATAATTTGTTAAGACGGGGAAACTATATAATTAAGTTAAGTAGCTTAATAATCCAAAATAATACTAGGCTCTTCTCCCTATCTTTCTAGCAAGTCTTATTAAGATTACTAACCTCTAATATATAATTATTCTAATGCCTAAGGGCCTCTAATTAGCTAAGCAGTAATTCTAAAGGCTTAGTTAGTATAATAATAGGAAGAATAACTAGTTTCTAAACTATCTTTATGTTAATACTCTTATAAATAGGAAGTTTAATACTTATAAGTTTTATAGTATAAAATAAGTAATTATCGATCTAAGGTATATAAGGATAAATCTGGCCTATAAAATCCAAGATCTAAGCATTTATCCTCTTTAATAATTCCGTACTAAAATCTAAGATGGCTTAGAGTTTTACTCTAGTATTATTATTATTATAAACTAAATTAAACCCTTCCGCCTCTAAGCTTAAGTTCTTAAAGATTAGGTTAAATTCCTAGGGATTTCTAGCATGTTCCGCTAAAGTATTAAGGGCATCCTTTATAAGCAGCTCCCTCTTTAAGTATCTAGCTTATTTAATATATACTAGGCAATTTAGAATAGGGTAATCTAAGTAGAAGTAAAGGATAGTAGACTTTGCTTGTATATAGACTAGCGGAAAAAATTGCATTATAATATTACCGATAAAGGATTTTAATCTAAATAAGTAACAAAATTAAAGTTTATATAGGCAAAATATTCTATTTATAAAGCTTTATTTATATAGCTAGACTAAGAATAATACAAGTTTTTTAGAAAACGCCACTAATAGTTACTCCGCAGAAAAGATTACGCGCGCTTTATAACCGCCATGTTATTTTATAAATAGTTTTTAAGAGAGAAACTTAAAACTTCTATAATCCGCCTAAAAGCGGAGTTATAGCTATTCTTACTGTATAGATATAGGAGAAGCATCTATAATGCGGTATTAGTAGTAGATTTAAACTATATTCCTAGTTATAATAATAAAATAAGAATATCTAAGATATTAACTAGGAAATTTATAAAGTATAAATTTAGATATAGGATTTTAAAATCTATTAGCCTAGCCAAAACTAAATAGCTTATTATACTACCTAATTCTACTTTTATAACTAGAGGTTTTTCTCCTACCCTATTTCCTTAATCTTTATACTATTATAAATTCTAAAGGCTAAGAGCGCACTCTAATTTATTAATTCTTTCCTATTTATATTAGTTATCCTATTTAAGATCTTAAAGGTAAAATTTAAGCTTAGCCTTGTCGTTAAAGATCTACTCCGTTACTTACCTAAGCTAATCCTTAAACTACTTTAACTTCTTAAACCTTATCTATCTTGCGTTTTTAAGCTCTTTATAATACTTAAGCAGTACGGCTTCTGCCTCTAAATATTAATCTTAAAGTATACTAATTATTACTCTTACTTTATCTAGTTTAGTTTTAAGATTTTAAATTTAAAGTATAGAGTTCTACTTGCGAAGAAAGAATTCCTTAAGAAACTCCCAATTGGTGCGGCTGTTAGACTTTTAGTAGAGAAAGTAATAGCTTACACTCTTTTCCTTATTAGTAAAGCTATTAGTAAAAGAAGAATTTAGACCTACTAGAGTGCTTAAATTAGTACTAGAAGAGTCCATTTTAGGTATTAAGCTATTATTTCTTAAGATAAAGTAAAGTTTTAAAATTAGTATATAACCTCTTATATTATAAGATAAAGGAAAGAGCGTACCCTAAAAGACCCTAAAAATCTAATATATTCTAAAATCTAAAATCTATTTCTAAGGACCGCTATAAAAGATATTAGCTAAAGATAAAACTTATATATATAGGTGCTAGGACTTAGCATCGCTAAGAAATTGCTTATATGTATTTTAGTTGTTACGGACGCTTTAAGTACGATGTTACGACTACTTGGAGAAGAGTCGGAAGAAGCTAGTTGGTTAATACAAGCACGGTCCAGAATGGATCCGGTAGAACCATATGACGAGGAATGGTAACCGAGTCACGTGATATGATCTGTGTAATCTGTGTAATCTATATAATCTATGTAACAGAGCAGATAGAGCACACGTATATTACGTACAAGAAGGATTTTATAGGAGTACAGTTATATATTTAAGGACCCTTAGTCCCTACCTAGATAGTTCCTTCCTTGTAGTAATTCTTAGAATATAATTAGAGTTAATCTGTTAGGCAACCACTCCACCAGTTATTATTACGTTGTTAACTTTACGCATTACCTACACACCTAGCCC
>Ga0307515_10010682_pt1 | contig 17550 bp, 19 predicted proteins | sample 17_EM_MG_FD_194513 | JGI IMG/M metagenome (GOLD analysis project Ga0307515, IMG submission 194513) | Populus trichocarpa ectomycorrhiza microbial communities from riparian zone in the Pacific Northwest, United States - 17_EM | ecosystem: Host-associated > Plants > Roots > Unclassified | place...
GGAAAAGGCTAGCACTATTTCCCTCCGGACGGGAAATACCCAGGAGACTTGGAATGTGATTGCAACACCGTGATATACAGGTGAGAGGTTAAATCTTAAGGCTTTGCGAGCACTACCTTGGTTAAGTTGATTGATTCATCGGGGGCTGTCGAGTCCAGTCTTGTCATGGCGTGCGCGACGTGTCAAGAGGGCGTGGCTTACGGGTGAGATTATCTCTAACCCAACAGAGTCCTCGACGAATTACAGTTCCGGTGCAGGTGGTCGGCGTGGATAGTTAACTGCGACGAAGCCGTTGTGGCAGAGTAAGCCCCCGCTCGCCTCCGTCACCGATGTTTTCTCCGTATTCCTGACGATCGTTCGACAGAAACAAAGTTGATGTCCCAGAAGGGGCCAAAGTCCCACGATGGGCATACTATGATGTCACGGTTCGCGATCTTTAGCAGCCATTCGATTGCACGCTGACATTCGGTGGAGCTGTTGGAGGGTGGAGTGTTCGACAACGAAAACGCCAAGAGAATCGGGAGTAAGCACGACCAGAAGCCCCAGGCGTTCGATGTTCTGATGGTGGTTTGGTTGCGTAGGAAACCCCGAAGTGACGGGGTCATCAACGCACACGTCCACAGGAAATCCCGAAGTGACGAAGCCACTGGACACATCAACTACATCCGGAGGACCAAGGGATACAAGCATTCCCGATGACAAGAGCACTCCGGGTGGTAGCAAGACTGCAGCTATCGCCGGCGGTCAGTCACCCCTTCTGTTTTCTTTCGTGCGCGATTGGTCCGAATTTGGGAAATTCCAGGTGTCGTTGGTGGAGTCTGTGCGATCATAATCGCCTCGATCGTCACGTGCTTCGTCATTCGCCGCCGCCACAGGAACAGAGAGGAAATTTCCCCACAATACGATGAGGGACCTGTCAGTCCCTGGGCAACAAGCCCCACTTCGCCGAGTGTTACTTTAAAACCATACGTGAGTTTTTCGTTGAGACCTTCAGGCGAAGAGAAGAAGGCGGGTCGAATGTTGGTGGTTTTTAGGATCCTGCAGATCCATCGACGTTCCCACCTCCTATACCTTGGAGTCAGACTCCGAACCAGTTTCCACAGGAGCCATCAGCAACCTATGTCAAACCCTTGTCCAACTACGGCGCTAGTCAATGATTCATGAACACCCTCCTGACGGATGTTAGCCTTTGGTTATTGTGATCACGGAAAATGGGCTTATACGACGGTGATCCCGGGGGTTGGGTGGGGTCATATGGATGAGATAGGCCAACCCTAATCACGCGGCCACTCTTTCGCCGGAAGCGTGAGATTTCGGCGCCTAATACGCATTGGAGTTGAAATCGTTTGTTTTCTCTAACTTGGGATTGGTTATCAACATCGACGGCAAGTGTGTGAACGGGTGAGCGTTCATGTAGGTAGCTTCAAAACTGTGTACCATGAGTTACGTCGATACTGGTCGAGCGCTAAGGGATGATCAAGCCAAGTAGACGAGATGTCCAGAAGTTGGCTTGAGTGGGAATGTAAAGATCCGGCGAGAAGGATGCAAAGCGAGAGGGCCATCAGACCGAATCCCGCCGGAACAGGAGTGGCTATGGAATCGTGAGAAGCCCGCGGAATTGAGAGCAGAAGTGGAGATGAGCCAGCGGGATTCGCGCAGAATGACGAGAAGCCCAGCGACGTTCTGGATCCATGGAAGCTTCCGCTTGGCGTCCGTACGATGGGCTCGGAATGGAATAGTGACAGGACGGCGTTTCTTTGGACCTAAGCAACGCTTACAACTGAGTGCTTTATGGGGCACCAGAGCCCCGTATGTACTCGACCAGTTCCTGAGAGTGCCAAGTGGCTGTGGCGAAGAGCAGTGCAGTCTGGGATCGATAAGTGGAGGGGTGGGGATGATCCGAGTTTGGAGATCGTGATGCCGCCTGACATAAGCCCCGCCCATGAAGGCAAGGTCGGGTTATTTCCACGTGCGATTCCTCCCACAGATAATACGATCAATGCGGCCGTCCCGTCAAGACCGCCCTGGCCCCTCTTCTCCTGTCCTTATCCCTCCCCATCGTCTCCTGCTCCCCTTATCTCTCCCCGACCTCCATGTTCCTCGCAAAGGTCGTCCCGCTCGTCTTCCTCTCCGTCTCCGGAGTATGGGCCCAGTTCGAGATGGCCCAGTGTCAAACTGGCTATGACTGGGTATGTCTCCGGTTTGGTTCCCCGGATACGGCTCAAAGCGGTGCGACCGCTCAATGTTCTGACCGTTTTCCCTGTGGCCCTATAGAACCGCAATTCCCTCAACCAGGATCCTTGCACTGTTGGCTCCCTGATGGACGCATCGTGTCGTGGTCTTGGTGGGTTGACCCATCACGAACACCTTTCCTGTCGTTTCTGAGGATTGTTGTCTGTTTCCAGTGGTGTACAACTACCCGCCGCTCAACGCTAGTCAATATTACCTCCCCCCAAGGGTAGATCATTCCGGTGACCTGGACTGCGACTGTAACACCGTCATGTACAAGTACGAGGTCCAGACCCCTCAACGAGGATCATGTGCTCATTTACCTTTCGGTTTGAAGTCTCTACATGGCGTGCGCATCGTGTCAGCAGGGCCAGATCTACTCGTAAGACCTCAGGCAGCCCCACCCTTACGGTACTTGCTAACGACTCCGTTTAGATGGACAGCGTGGATAGCAGCTTGTCAGAGTGTCTATGTCTCGCAGTGAGTCCCCCTTCCTTCCGCCACCAGCGTTTCACATTTCCGACGATCTCTGATTTGTTCAGGTACCCAAAGTCCATCCCGCAAGGAACTGCCGTTCCGCGCTGGGCTTTCTTCAACGTCACGGTAAGTGATCTTTCTTTGTTTACTACCCGTTGACATGCTCATGCTGAGATTGGATGCCAAGTCGACCACTAACCAAACGTACGACCAAGCCACCATGATAACTGTCGGACGTAAGTTCGACCTCGAACCAGCCTCCTCTCCCTTGTTTACCGGTTTGGTTAGGGGATCCCGAGGAGACGCCGCCGCCGGCCAGCACCTTGAGCGCTGTCAGCACCTCCCGCACCTCGAGCGTCTCCAGGAGTTCGACTGCTCTCCCGGGCACCACGGGCACTTCTAACAATGATACGAACTCTGGTGGACCAAACGTAGGGGCTATTGTCGGTGGTGCGCCATAGAAAGTTTATTCCGAACAAAACTGGATCTGATCCTGCATACTCTGCAGGTGTTGTCGGTGCTGTTGTTCCGCTCACGATTCTTGCCGTCGTGATGTTCTTTTACACGCGACACCGTCGCCAGCAACAATCGCAACCACAGATACTGAATCAAGACGGGCTGGATCCATACAAACAACGCCCAGCCTCGATGTATACACCTGGCGTCACCTCCGTTCCTTTCACTCCCTACGTGAGTCTTTCGTACGGCGCAGAGCATGGGAAACGATTGACTTTTTTTTCAGAACCCGTCCGATCCAACCACTTTCCCCCCTCAGAGTCCACAAAGTTCGGTGACATACACCACTCCTATCCACAACACCCGTGGTACCTATTCTGGTGCTCCAGAGGTCTGAGCGCCGGGTGGTTCTCCAAATTCCGTTCCATTGGTAGATTATCGATTATTCCGGTTCTCACTGCAGCCCGGGGCGGGCATTTTTCCTGATCTATTTTCTAATCTTTTGCTTATTTATTCCGATTCCGACGTCTCCCACTTCCCCGACATTCAACACCTCAAGTATGGAACGTATCCGTTCAAAAATTATACCGTCACGGTGGGGGGAAGTGTCTGCTTTCGGGTGGCGTTAAGTTTTTCCTGACAGTCGAACTTTGAATCTTTGCTGGCTTTGGCCCTAATCTATGTTCAGCACCCCAGGGAGCGTTACCTCTTGCTTAGTCCTTTCTGTAAATGTAATGGTATTTGGTAGGTTAAATAACAATGATATTTTCGTGGGATGAGATTTGTACATGGTGGCGATATCCGACAGATCTTCTCAATGACCACCGGGCGCTTGATTCTTTGGGCTTGCAACTATCCCAAGGCTGCCTACAATATATCATTTACGGTTCCCGCGTTGTAAAGCGACTAGTACCCGTAAGGTTGGGGATATCCCTGCTTCTCCTGGCAGGATGCCAGTAGTCGAGATTTAACGTTTACTGCTCAATGGGTGACTATCCGTAGGACTACGCTTGCATTCAGACGAATATCCGAAGCCTTTTAAAGGGACTGTCAGGACCCCAACCTCTGCTTCGGGACGTGGATATTGCCTCAAAACCGCGCATCTGGAATCCGGAAAACCCGCCGGCGGCCAACCTCCCCACCTACTTCAACCCCACCGCATACTGGTGTCACCTCGACGTCCGATTCTCCGGTTTCGTTGGTCCACACGATGTGGGAGTTCTCGAATGCTGGGCAATAAACCTCGGCTAATGGCATCCTTCTGCGACGGATACGATGTTATGCAGTGTTACCTTGTTTGCAGGGTCTCCTAAGCCGTAAAATGAAGCTTACCGGTTCAGTGAACATCATAGCGTCCCTATATCTGTTCGGTGTTCAATATTACCCCCCCCCCTCCGCGCGCTTTTCCACAGTTTCCGGGACAAGTGGGACACCCCTCCGAGTCGATACTAGCACTCTAATAGCGTACATCTCTCTCGAGCGTTCAGGAAGATTTTTATCAGGTAATTTTCTACGAATAAACGCCCAACAGCATTGCACGAGCAAGGTTCGTGCCAACCGCAGTCGGCGCTAGGCTGGAGTCCAGCCCCAAATTCAGAGGCGGGGAGGGCGTAGCCAGAAGAGGGAGGGTACAGGGGGGGGGGCCGAGTAAGTCGGCGCTTCTCTAGCTAGTTACAGATAACAGTCGCCCGATATCCGGCGGGGGCTTGCGCACCGCGTACACCGGTGAAACTGGAAAGACAAGCGTCAGGGTGACGCCGGCACATGGTGGGGTCGAGGCGGATGAGATTTCACGGATGCGCAGTTTGGAGCTAACATCCATAACCCGAAGCAACGATCAGGGTCCTGAAAACTTCCCTTAAAAAGTCCATCGATATCCGGGCGCGCGTTTTACTGCCCTACGGTGGGGTCGAGGCGGATGAGATCAGCCCTTCGCGGCCGACCATACTAACACTTCGGAAGTCTCAACAAAATTAACGGCGATTTCACGGATGCACAGTCTGGAGCTAACATCCATGACCCGACGCAACGGTCAGGGTCCTGAAAAGTTCCCTTAAAAGTCCATGGATATCTGGGTGCACGTTTTGCTGCCCTACGGTCAGTCACAGCAGTATCCGTGTGACAACTGCCATACGATAAACTATATTGGGGTCGGGGTCAACGATGAGACCTGTTCGCCCTCGCTCATCAAATTACCAATCCAGAATCACCTCAGAGAAAAACTAGAGATGCTATCCCTCTGTGCCAGATAAGTGATGGGTATCGAAATCCCACCAACCACACGTGTCGACGCATCCGCGCACGAAAAATTCATCATTAACATCGACTATGTACTCACCGGAGAAAGAACCAGGCGAAATGGAACGTTCTCTGAGATGCCGAACACAGATTATGGTAGGGGGAAGCCAGCGAAAACTCAAAGTTCGATTTTCAGGAAAAATCAACGTTACTCGAAAGTAGACGCTTCCTCCCCCTATCACGATGGTATAGTTTCGAACGGATCCGTTGCGTGCTTGAGGTATTGAACATCGAGGAAGTGGGAGAGGTCGGAATCAAGCCTAGAGTGACCTCACAGCGTCGGTGTCATCTCCGCGAGTATTACCTCGAGAGAGTCTTCCAAATCGATACCGCCCAGTCTGTTCAACAAGGATTGGTGGCGGGATGTATCGGCCTGGTCAGGGATATCGTAAAGCTGCAAGTCTAGCGAAGACTCGGATATAGTACACGAGGAAGGTTGTGAGAAGCGGTCTATAATCTGAGAAGACACTGTGGAGGTTAGGGTCTTTTTACAGTTAGCGGGCGTGTACGGGCCGTGACTGCCAGTTTGTTGTCCATCGTGGGCCCAAAGTAGCTGGATTCAGAGTAGAAGTTGGTGGGGAAGAGGAGAAGGCTACGGTAGGTAGAGAGTCGCTTTTCTTCGTTGTCTCCAGGAGGTTATGATTTGGCTGTTGTAGTGAGGGTGGGATCCCTCCATCCCTCCAACTGCCGTGGCTATAGGCTCCCATATTTCCATCTACCTTGGGTTTCGACGACGTCGCACCCGCATTTCCTCCGTCCCCATTAGCCCCATGACCTTTGAGATGGAGAACTCCGAGAAGAGTTTGCAGTAGGGTACCTGTACTTGTTCCCGTTTCCGTCTCCACTCCGCCGATTTGAGGAGGAACACGAAAAGGCCTGAATATCGGGTTGGTATCGATGTGGGTGTCGCCGCCGCTTCCGTTGAGGTAAACGGGACTTTCGACGGAGCCACCACGAGACAGGTGAACACCGGAAGTTAGGCGGTAGACCCAGACGGTCCACCCAACCCGGCGGAGTACAACAATTCCCGGCCCTGAGATTCTTTGTCGGGTCGAGCTTGGATCGAGCTATATATAGTACATCCCCAAACCCAGCTACGGATACCCCTCCTCTCTAAACCCGAGCTCGCCTCCCTCTAAATCCGGGCTCTGGACTTGAGGCTGGATTCCAGCCTAGCTGCAGATATCAGTGGTTAGTCTTCGGCCGTCGCTGAATGACTGACTGTCCGTAAGACTAAGGATATATATATCCGTCGTAGAAGCTGGGTGCCACTAGCCGAGGTTTGCTGCTCAATATCCGAGAACTTCCGCGTACGCCAACGAAATCGGATAATCAAGCGTCGAGGTGATGCTAGCATGTGGTGTGGTCGAAGTAGGTGGGGTTGCCACCCTTCCCGCCGCCGTAGTTTGGAAGGTTGGCTGGGCTTCGAACGAAAAGGTCAAGGCGCCGTGATCCCAGATGCGCGGTCTGAAGACAATATCCATGCCCCGACGTAACGGTCGGGGTCCTGACAGTCCCCTTGGGGGGCAATTGATATTCGTCTAGATGCAAGTGTACACAGTGTAGCCTTACGGACAGTCACTCACTGAGTAGCAGTTGACAAATGAAGGCAAAAATGTTTTTTGGTCTGGTGCACATCTAATAGTGGGTGACGATCTGTGAGGTGATGCTCGTGTACAAACGAATATAGATACAGATACTCGAGGACCTTTAAGGAAGGCGCAGAGATCCCACCACTCTGTCGGGTCGTCGGTAGGGCGAGTCTCGGCTGCTAGCACCCTTTCTACGCAGATATGGTATTATCTAGTGTTACGAATAGTCATCCAATTCATTCATCTCGTCTTCTAGAATAGCTGGTAATCTCGTAAAGTAGGTACCAGCAGGTCCCAGGCCTCAGGTGGTTCCATGATCCGATGTGGATTGTTGGTTCCTCCCTTGCGGCAGGTCGTGGTCCGACCCCTTTTCTTATCGCGTCGATCTCATCAAGATCGTATACCCCCGTGAGGTATGAAGCTTGAGGTCTTGGATTTGTCGGGGGGCTTGGTCAGGAAGTGGCCTGGCTTGCCGCTGATTCACGTTTTGAGGATCGGATGGCATCAGCTGCTGAAGCCGATCGAATTCGGCGTTGAGCTCAGCCGCGATACTTACTTGCCTTCTTCGCTTGTCGACGTCAGGGGGGACTTAATAGTCCGGTTTCTCGCAAGCATGGATGTGCACGTGTTTTCATCTGGTAGATTGGCCGGATTCTTTGTCGATAACGTTCGTATTTGGGGAGGTGCTTCATGCACCTCACTATCACTGGTTCACGGTGTTCGGCCGCGGCGTCTGTTTCATTTCATTTTCCACCTGTCCGTCCGGGAGGCGCGTGTCGTTTTGGCAAGCCGGCAGCGAACTGTCCCCAACCCTAGTCCAGGGATGCCTGGGAGCGGCGTGTCAGGCCCATGGAAGGCTTCTGTTCGGCATCCGCAGTAAGGGGTGCGGTCTAGGATGGAAGGAAGGTCGATTTTTCTCTGGACCTAATAATGATAGCGTACGTACAACTGAGCGCTTGATGCATTTATGTATGTAGCATTGGAACCCCGTGCTTGTGTGGCCGCGGCGAACAACAGTACTTGCATTTTGGAAATCCGCTATCGAGCAGCCAGTCGATAAGTGGAAGGAATGATCCGATCATAACGCAGCCTGACATAACCCCCACAGATGAAAGCAAGGTCGGATTGTTTCGCCTTCACCTGCCACGCGCGACTCCTCCTGGACTCCCCCCACGGACAATATGATAAAAGCTGACATTCCGTCGAGACCACCTCTTCCCTGTCCTCATCCCTCTCCATCGAGCCCTCGTCTCTTTGGTCTCGATGTTCCTCGCAAAGATTGCCTCGCTTATCTTCCTCTCCATCTCTGGAGTACGGGCCCAAACCGAGATGGCCCAATGTAGGTCTGGATATGACTGGGTGTGTGTCTGGTCTGGTTCTTCGAAACACGAGTCAAGGGGGTGTGGCCGCTCGATGTTCTGACGGTTTTCCTGGTGGTCCTATAGAACCGCAATTCCCTGGATCAGGATCCTTGCACTGTTGGTTCCATGCTGGATGCATCGTGTCGTGGTCTTGGTGGGTCGACTCGTCATGGACATCTCCCTCATCCCTTCTGAGGATTCTTGTCTGTTGCCAGCGGTGTACAACTATCCGTCACTCAACACTAGTCAACACTACCTTCCCCCGGAGGCGGATGATTCCGGTGACCTGGACTGCGACTGTAACACCGTCATGTACAAGTACGAGGTCCCGGCCCCAAAAAATGATTGTGTGCTGATTGCCTTTCGGTTTGAAGTCTCTACATGGCGTGTGCGTCGTGTCAAAAGGCCAAAGTCTCCTCGTAAGACCTCGGACAGCCACACCCTTACGGCGCTTGTTGACGACTCCATCTAGATGGAAAACGTGGAAAGCAGCTTGTCAGAGTGTCTATGTATCAAAGTGAGTCCCTTCCTTCCGCCACCAGCGTTTCGGGTTTCTGATGATCTTTGACCTGTCCAGGTACCCGAAGACCATCCCGCAAGGAACTGCCGTTCCGCACTGGGCTTTCTTTGGCGTCACGGTAGGTGATCCTTTTTTCACCATCTGTTGACATGCTCATGCTGAGATTGGATGCGAAGTCGTCCACTGATCAAACATACGACGAAGACGAAATGTCATGCATTGGACGTGAGTTGGATCCCAAACCGGCCCCATCTACTTTGTTTATCGGTTTGATTAGGGGATCCTGAGGCAACGCCATCTGTGCTCACCACCAAAAGCTCCACTGACACCCTTCCCATTCCGACCGACACTGACAGCCTCTCCATTCCGACCGACACCAACACCCTCTCCATTCCGACTGACACTGACAGCCTCTCCATTCCGACCAGCTCTGACACTCCCCTCACTTCGAGCAACCTCAACACCTTCACTTCGAGCAACCTCAACACCTTCACTTCGAGTAGCCTCAACACCTTCACTCCGACCGGCACTAGCACCTCCATCACTTCGACCAGCAGCAGCAACTCGACTGTCCCGATCGACTCCAACATCAGTACGGGAGGTGGACCGAACACACACACTATTATCGGTGGTACGTCACAGAATGTTGATTCCGAACGAAACTGGATCTGATTCTACATATTCAACAGCTGTTCTCGGTTCCCTTCTTCCGCTCCTGTTTCTTCTCATCTTGGCGTTCCTTTGGCGCCGCCGTCGTAAGCAGAAACAGCAACAACACCAGATATTGGGTTCAGGCGGACCGGATACAGAATCACAGGGCGGACTGATGACAGAAGGAAACGTTGGGCTGGTTACAGGAGGACAAGGTGGGCTGGGGTCAGGCGGACAAGGCGGACCGAATGGACAGGATCAAGGTGGATCATATGGACAGGGTCAAGGTGAATCAGACGGACAAGATAAAAATGAAGACGACGATGACGACAAGAAACGCCGAACCTCGAAGCCCACATCCCCGAAACCTCCACCTCAGGTGTGACATGTGATCGCCGGATGGTTCTCCAAATCCCCCTCCGGTTTTTTTTCCTTTCTTCGTTTGCCGGACTAGCTGAATAGCACATGTATTTCGCCGTGATTTTCACTTATCACTACTGGCTCTCGTCTATTCCGCGAATCACCTACGTGAGGGGGGGGCATATATGCATTGTCTCCTTTCCCTGCATCGCTTCGAAGACCCTACTAAATTAATGGGAGATGATCGCAAGATGATCCGAGCCTGTAAATCCCCCTGCCATCCGCCGCCTCGTCCAGCGCGTGCCTGCTTTTCCTTTCTCGGCTGGTGGGTAAGTAAATATCAATATCGGATCGCCCGACCATAATCTGTGCACCGCCCGCGCACAAATGGGTCTTGGCATTTTTCCGCCTTATCCCCCCTAGGAGCGTCATCCCTCCTCCTCCCTTGTCCCAAACCCTCGCCGTCATGAACTCGAAAACTCGGGGTATTGAACATCGAGGAAGTGGGAGAGGTCGGAATCAAGCCTAGAGTGACCTCACAGCGTCGGTGTCATCTCCGCGAGTATTACCTCGGGAGGGTCTTCCAAATCGATACCGCCCAGTCTGTTCAACAAGGATTGGTGACGGGATGTATCAGCCCGGTCAGGGATATCGTAAAGCTGCAAGTCTAGCCAAGACTCGAATATAGTACTCGGGGAAGGTTGTGAGAAGCGGTCCATAATCTGAGAAGATACTGTGGAGGTTGAGGTCTTTTTACAGTTAGCGGGCGTGTACGAGCCATGACTGCCAGTTTGCTGTCCATCGTGGGCCCAAAGTGGCTGGATTCAGAGTAGAAGTTGGTGGGGAAGGGGAGAAGGCTACGGTAGGTGGAGAGTCGCTTTTCTTCGTTGTTTCCAGGTTATGATTTGGCCGTTGTAGTGGGGTGGGATCCCTCCATCCCTCCAACCGTCGTGGTTATAGCAGGCGCGGTAGTCTCCATATTCCTATCCATCTTGGGTTTCGACAACGTCGCACCCCCTTTTCCTCCGTCCTCGTTAACCCCATGACCTTCGAGATGGAGACGAGTTCGCAGTAGAGTACCTGTGCTTGTTCCCGTTTCCATCTCCACTCCGCCGGATTTGGAGGAGGAAAATAAAGGGGCCTGAGTGGGTTATTGTCGATGTAGGTGTCGCCGCTGCCGTAGAGGTCAGCGGGACTTTCGGTTGAGCCACCACGAGTCAGGTGAACACGCGGAAGTTAGGCGCTATACCCAGACCGTCCACGTAGTCATATCGTGCCATGATGATGACGCAGGATTGACTTGCGTTCGACTGCAACTGCCATACAGTTCCACCAACCCGGCAGGGTGCGGTAATTCCTGGCCGTGAGATCATTTATTGGGTCGAGGTGTAGTACAACCCTTTTTGTCCCCAAACCCAATTGCGGATATCAGTGGTTAGTCTTGCCATCGGCCGTCGCTGAATATGCCCCTCACCAAAACGCTAGACGTCTAGACGTCCTTCTTGGTCTACACTTGAGACACGCGCGAGACACATACCCGGCATGACCTAGAACGCGCCGTAACAAGTATACCGCCGACGAGCGTTGGGTACTTACGACCAACTCGGCAGTAAACTATAGTCATCCGTCATCACTCCAGCCAAAACTGAATTGATCAGATCAGACGTTTTTGATGTCGGGTTGGTCGTGGCAGGACAGTATTGAATCCTCGTGGCAGCGTGATTCGTAACTTTTATTCTTGTGGCCACGACTTGTGCATGCGAAGTCCCTGCTGGATATCTGGCAGCTGCTTCCATTCAAGCGGAAACACAATGTCGCCCTTTCCGCTGTCACTGGGGTTCATAATCCGAAAGCTTTTCACAGAACCTTATCTTTTTCTCTGCTTATGCAACACGCAAAGTGAGAGTACGAGCCCCTCAGTCGAGATCCTTCATCACGTCGATCGTGCTTCGTTGAGCTGTTCCCTTGTCTGATATGCAAGCGAAGAATGGTGGGATCTGAGGTGGGGATTGGCCGGGGCCTCGAGGGACGAAACAGAAAACGATAGCTTGCCCCTGAGTGACGCACGACGCAAAGCGTAACTTCGGCCAATGATTAAACCGAAGTAACTGAGTGGAAGTGTTTCGGCAAACCGTATAGATCATGAGAATTTCGCGATAATGAGAGCGGGAGTGGGGGTGGGCCAGCGGTATTCGTGCTGAAAAGTGAGTCCAGGGTAGAACTAGCATTCCTGTCGGGGTGTAGTACTTCGGGGGAGATGAGTATCTTAATCCCAACGGCTCGAGTTCCTGGCTGACGTTTTCCTCTGCCCCATCTTCTAGTTCATGCCCGAGGTCTGAGTATACCTCATGCCCGAACAACGCGTCATCAGGCTCGTCGGGACTTGGGAGCAATTGCTCGTCAAAGGATATGTATGGCAGTTCAGACGAGTTTTGCCACTAGGTCGGCGGTAGTGGTAGCAGTTGGTGAAGACAAAAACGTTTTTTGGTCTGGTGCATACCTAATATTGGGCAACTATCCGTGAGGTGATACCCGTGTACAAACGAATACGGATTCCGATACAGATACTCGAGGCCTTTTAAGGCACAGAGATCCCACCGCTCTGTCGGGTTGTCGATAGGGCGAGTCTCGGCTGCTGGTACCCTTCTACGCCGATATGGTATTATCTATAGCTAGTGCTACGAATAGTCATCCAACCGATTTATTTCGTCTTCTAGAATATCTGGTAATCTCGTAAAGCAAGTACCAGCAGGTCGTTCCATGATCCGATGTGAATTGCTGGTTCTTCCCTTGCAGGTCGTGGTCCGACCCCTTTTCTTATCGCGTCGATCTCATCAGGATCGTATACCCCGTGAAGCGTGAAGCTTGAAGCTTGAAGTCTTGAGTTCGTCGGGGGCTTGGCCTGGAAGTGGCCTGGCTTGCGCTGCTTCACGTTTTGAGGATCGGATGACATCAGTTGCTGAAGCCGATCGAATTCGGCGTCGAGCTCAGCTGCGATACTTACTTGTCTTCTTCGCTTGTCGACGTCAGGGGACTGAATGGTCCAGTTTCTTGCGAGCATGGATGTGCGCGTGTTTTAATCTGATAGATTGGCCGGATTCTTTGTCGAGAACGTTCGTATTTGGGGAGGTGCTTTATGCACCTCACTATCAATTCACGGTGTTCGGCCGCAGCGCCTGTTTCATTTCATTTTCCACCTGTCCGTCCGGGAGGCGCGTGTCGTTTTGGCAAGCCGGCAGCGAACTGTCCCCAACCCTAGTCCAGAGATGTCTGGGAGCGGCGTGCCAGGCCCATGGAAGGCTTCCGTTCGACATCCGCAGTAAGGGGTACGGTCTAGAATGGAAGGGAAGTGGAAGGTCGATTTTTCTCTGGACTTAATAATGATAGCGTACGTATAACTGGGTGCTTGATGCACTTATGTATGTAGCATTGGAACCCCGTACTCGCGTGGCCGGGGCGAACAGCAGTGCTTGTATTTTGGAAATTTGCCATCGAGCAGCCAGTCGATATTGAAGTGGAACCGGGAATGATCCGAGTTTGAAGACGCAGCCTGACATAACCCCCACAGATGAAAGCAAGGTCGGATTGTTTCGCCTTTACCTGCCACGCGCGACTCCTCCTGGACTCCCCCCACGGACAATATGATAAAAGCTGACATTCCGTCGAGACCGCCTCTTCCCTGTCCTCATCCCTCTCCATCGAGCCCTCGTCTCTTTGGCCTCGATGTTCCTCGCAAAGATCGCCCCGCTTATCTTCCTTTCCATCTCTGGAGTACGGGCCCAAACCGAGATGGCCCAATGTAGGTCTGGATATGACTGGGTGTGTGTCTGGTCTGGTTCTTCGAAACACGAGTCAAGGGAGTGTGGCCGCTCGATGTTCTGACGGTTTTCCTGGTGGTCCTATAGAACCGCAATTCCCTGGATCAGGATCCTTGCACTGTTGGTTCCATGCTGGATGCATCGTGTCGTGGTCTTGGTGGGTCGACTCGTCATGGACATCTCCCTCATCCCTTCTGAGGATTATTGTCTGTTGCCAGCGGTGTACAACTATCCGTCACTCAACACTAGTCAACACTACCTTCCCCCTAAGGCGGATGATTCCGGTGGCCTGGACTGCGACTGTAACACCGTCATGTACAAGTACGAGGTCCCGGCCCCCAAAGAGGATCATGCACTGATTGCCTTTCGGTTTGAAGTCTCTACATGGCGTGTGCGTCGTGTCAAAAGGCCAAAGTCTACTCGTAAGACCTCGGACAGCCACACCCTTACGGCGCTTGCTGACGACTCCATCTAGGTGGAAAACGTGGAAAGCAGCTTGTCAGAGTGTCCATGTATCAGAGTGAGTCCCTTCCTTCCGCCACCAGCGTTTCGCGTTTTTGACGATCTTTGACCTGTCCAGGTACCCGAAGACCATCCCGCAAGGAACTGCCGTTCCGCACTGGGCTTTCTTTGACGCCACGGTAGGTTACCATTTTTTCACCATCTGTTGACATGCTCATGCTGAGATTGGACGCGAAGTCGTCCACTGATCAAACATACGATGAAGACAAGATGTCATGCATTGGACGTGAGTTGGATCCCAAACCAGCCCCATCTACTTTGTTTATCGGTTTGATTAGGGGATCCTGAGGCAACGCCATCGGTGCTCACCACCATAAGCTCCACCGACACCTCGTTCACTTCGACCGACACGGACCTCCCCATTTCGACCGACACCGCCCTCCCCATTTCGACCGACACCGACACTTCAACAATTTCAACCGACACCGACACTTCAACAATTTCAACCAACACCGACACTTCAACAATTTCAACCAACACCGACACCTACACCCTCCCCATTCCGATCAGTACTGACACCCCCCTCACTTCGAGCAACACCCTCTTCACCCCGACCGGCACCAGCACCCCCACCCCGACCAGCACCAACAACCCGACCGTCCCGATCGACCCCAACGTCAATACGGGAGGTGGACCGAATACAAACACTATTGCCGGTGGTACGCCACAGAATGTTGATTCTGAACGAAACTGGATCTGATCCTGCATACCCAACAGCTGTTCTCGGTTCCCTTCTTCCGCTCCTGTTTCTTCTTATATTGGCGTTCCTTTGGCGACGCCGTCGTAAGCAGAAACAACAACACCAGATGCCGGGTTCAGGCGGACCGGATCCAGAAGCACAGGGCGGATTGATGACAGAAGGAAAAGTTGGACTGGTGACAGGAGGACAAGATGGGCCGGGGTCAGGCGGACAAGGCGGACCGAAGCCAGGCGGACAAGGTGGACTGCAGCCGGCCGGATCGGAAGTGCTGAATCCGAGCGGAGCAGACGGAGCGGATGGACAGGATCAAGGTGGATCAGATGGACGAGATCAAGGTGAATCAGACGGACAAGATAAAAATGAAGACGACGATGACGACAAGAAACGCCGACGCTGGAAACGCCGAACCTCGAAGCCCAAACCCTCGAAATCCACATCCCCGAAACCCACATCCCCGAAACCTCCACCTCAGGTGTGACATGTGATCGCCGGATGGTTCTCCAAATTCCCCTCCGTTATTTTTCCTCCATTCGTTTGCCGGACCAGTTGAATAGCATATGTATTCCGCCGTGATTTTCACTTATCACTACTGGCTCTCGTCTATTCCGCGAATCACCTACGTGAGGAGGGGCATATATGCATTGTCTCCTTTCCCTGCATCGCTTCGAAGACCCTACTAAATTAATGGGAGATGATCGCAAGATGATCCGAGCCTGTAAATCCCCCTGAGGGGTTGGTCTCGAAGCTTGAGACTTATCTCTTGTTTAGCCATTTCCTCTGTAAATATTATGCCTGCCCATTCCTTCGGTTGCGGATGCCAGAAAGTTGCTATCGCGGATGGAAAACGTGTCTGTTGTGACAGCCGTCGGATCATAAAAAGTAACAAACATTCTTCAACTTGGACCGACCGACAACCGGTGCCTGTCACGCCATCCGCCTCGTCCAGCATGTGCCTGCCTTTCCTTTCTCGGCTGGTGCGTAAGTGAATATCAACATCGGATCGCCCGACCATAATCACCTGTGCACCGCCCGCGCACAAATGGGTCTTGGCGTTTCCCCGCCTTATCCCCCCTAGGAGCGTCGCCCCTCCTCCTCCCTTGTCCCAAACCCTCGCCGTCATGAACTCGAAACAGCTCTGGGCGACCGTGACGATTCTCGCGCTGTCCGTGTTTGGTCCTCGCTCCTTTGGGGTGTGGGCTCAGTTGGAGATGGCGGCGTGTCGTGCAGGCTGGGAATGGGTACGTTACATTTGCATTTTGCTCGTCTCCAAAAAAAGGCAGCTCGTGTTTTTTTGGGGCGCTCACGTGTGGATTGCACGCCGGTACAGAACGAAAATTCCCTTGGGCAAGATCCGTGTGTTATTAGTTCCATGCTCGACGCTGGGTGCCGTGGTATAGGCAAGTGTGCATTCAAGTGATCGCGGTGACGAGTCTCCTAATGACCTGGGCGCGCTCTAGCTTCATATTCAATCCCGCCGTTGAATAGCACCCAGAACTATGTTCCTCCTCAGCAAAATAGTACCAGTGACCTCACGTGCGATTGCGATACCGTCATGTATAGGTAAGCCCCCGCCCCACAATGACCAGTTGACCGATGGTGATGGAATCACATGCACAGTCTTTATATGGCGTGCACGACCTGTCAGGGCGGTGTGATTTACCCGTGAGTCTTCCCCCAGTGGGTCTGCATTTTGCACGTGGTCTGATGATCGTCGGGTTGGTGTATAGGTGGACGAGCTGGATCCTCCAGTGTGACAACGTTTACGTAACAGAGTGAGTTTTGCTTGGTCGCTTTTGCGTTGGCATAGGCTTCAGGATTTACCGGGTCGATCTCAAGGTACCCCCATGACATTCCGCAAGGAACTGCAGTCCCGCAATGGGCATTCTCCAATGTCACGGTATGTTGTATATTCGCCCTTCTACCAATCGGGAAACATGATCTCACTCTACGCCTCGACTCTAAGAATCTCCCAGACCAAACCTACAACGATACTGTCGCTATGGCCATCGGTCGTAAGCCTGATCTTTTACCCTATCTTTTAATCAGTTTCCTGACGCAGTCATGGGATAGGAAACCCGGAGGCGTTACCCAAAGAAATCCCCACGCTCAGTGCGGGATCCAGCTCCCTCACGGGTACAGGCCTCTCAGGTGCCCACACGCCCTCGGCGACTTTGTCGGGCTCGGTTCCGACCTTTACCTCTAATGACTCCGGCAAAAGTAACACTGCAGCTATTGTCGGTGGTAAGCTCGATTCGTCCTTGTTTTGCTAGGGGCACTCCTAATGACCGACTTGGTTGATCGTGCATAGGTGTAGTGGGAGGTGTTGTGGCGCTTGCCGCGCTTGCGGCCGTGGCGTTCTTCATTATCCGACGACGAAAACAGGGTAGAGGACATCAACCGCCACCTCCACCTCCTACTCAAGAAGTGCCGGAGTATTATAAGGTACAACCCACGTCCCCTGTCTTAAGACCGACCAGTGGGAATACGTCGTATAGTCACTACTACGTGCGTTCTCCATTCTTTCATCCTTCTGCGTCGGTGACTTACCTCTACGACGCTCCTTTCA
>Ga0307515_10010683_pt1 | contig 17550 bp, 10 predicted proteins | sample 17_EM_MG_FD_194513 | JGI IMG/M metagenome (GOLD analysis project Ga0307515, IMG submission 194513) | Populus trichocarpa ectomycorrhiza microbial communities from riparian zone in the Pacific Northwest, United States - 17_EM | ecosystem: Host-associated > Plants > Roots > Unclassified | place...
TTTTATTTTTCAAAATTCTATTTGTCGATTTTTTTTAATATTGAGTTTATTAAAAATTTAGTTTTGTATTTTTTTTCCCTTAAAACGTTGTTGATTGCTGCAAATCTAAATTCTCTACCAACTATGAATTGTTGCAATGTTTTCCCATATTTTGATCACCAACACAACTTTTTTTTTCATCATAAAATGTTTGTTCCATCATACCTTTAGTTTCTATTACTTATCTAGCGCTGATTCACAATTATAACACTATTAAATGCATTTGTTTTATAAGCCCGCTGCAGCGCGCGGGCATATCATCTCGTGTCACCTATTGCGACAATTTCTCATCTCTGGAGATGATGGGAAATCAGGTTAAAGTTTTTGCACTCTAGAAACTATAATTTCAACTTTTTTTTCCCCTAAAAACATGAGAAAAAAATATACTTTTAAAATTTTATTTTCAACAACAAAACATAATTTTATTGGCATGAAAACTCAAAAACAAATCAAATAAATTTTTTTAAATCTCAATCAGGATCATTAAAGGTAAAAATTACCTTTATTAAGTTCTTTATTCTCTTAAAAAAGAGTTTGTAAACATTAAAATCAGGGCTATTGTTCCTGAAATTTGATTTTCTAAGAACTCTCTCTCTTGATAACATTCTCTCAAATGCAAAGCATGTGAAGTTTTGTTATTGAAATATAAATGTAAAAAGTTACAGGAATCAAAGTGCAATGCAATTTGAATTGTAAACATGAAAAAGAAGGTCGGTTTTTTGCCAATATCAATCCCTATTCTTTCAAAGAAAAAATTATAGAAATATAATATTGTTTAGAAAAAATTAAAAAACATTAATTAGCATTTTTGTTTAGAATATTTAAGGGTAGTTTAATATATATATATATAATAGAAAAAATATAAAAAAATAATGATTAGTATTTCTACTTCAAGGGTAATTTAAATATTTTTATATAAAAAATAAAAAAAAAATATTTGAAATTTCTATTTAGTTTAGATGTTTTTTTTTTATAAAAAGTAAATTATATATATAAAAAAATTAATTAGACATGAATATTAGATCCAAGACGCTTGAGTTTGACATGACCGCCAAACTCAAGGCGCCCAAGTCTATTGGGTCTGGCATGACTGCCAGACCTAAAGCTTTTGAGTTTTGTTTTGCCGCTAGACTCAAATAGCTTAAAACATTTTCTATAATCTTAATAGTTTTTTGACATTTGAAAAAAAATAGTATTGATCCAATACGGAGCGCGGACCAATATACTAGTTAATCTATTATATACTAATAATTTAGGCCTCCACGCGTCTACTCTTTCCTCTTTTAAGCTAGATGCTTGAGAAGGCTCCTCAGGTTTTTTTATTATTTAAAAGGGAGTTTTTATTAAAATTAATAATTGCAATGCTATTTGATAAATTATTTAATTATGTCATTTTTTTAAAATGAAATTAGATATTTTATGCTTATATTTGAAACCATTGTTTTTTATCAATTATATATCAGCCTAATATAGAAAAAATGGTAAAAACATTATACATTAATATTCAATGGGAATTAAATAGTCTTTTGATTGTTAATTTTTATATGGTTTTCATGGATGTTTTTTATATAGTCACATAAAGATTATAAAAATATTTTTTTACTTTTGTTTGAAACTTTTTTTTATATTATAATAAGTTTTTGCTTAAAAAAATGTGTTTTAATAAAAAATAATTCAATAAGAAAACATGAGTTTCGCCTCTAGATATAACTTTTTTCACTATATGGTTTAAATTATTGAAATTCTTGTGAATAATTTGTTTGGTTATCTTGGATTTATATATTAAAAAACAATATTGTTAATAAAAATAGATAAATTTTTCATAAGATTTTGGTGCTGATGTTTTGTGTTTTAATTTGATTTAAACAGTTAGATTTCACCTAAAAAACAACAAATTAAGCTTTTATTTGAGATTGCGGTTCAAATAAAAATTGGTTAAAATTTATTTATTTTTATTTAAAATTAATTTTTTATATATGTTTGGATTATTTTGATATACTGATATAAAAAAATAAATTTTAATAAAAAAATAAAAATATTATTTTAATGTATTTATGAGTGAAAAACACTTGGAAAAACAATTGTTACTACACTCTCAAACATCCCTCGGTAGCAATAATAGAAACAAAGCTACTACACCATTATACCATACCATTGTTAAAAATCTAAAAAGCATGGCTATTTTACTATACAAAATACATTGTTTACCCTTTCATATTTTACTACGAACATGCTATTCAAGATTTTGCTTTTTTTTTCTTCAAATTTGTTCTTAAACTATTTTTTGTGCAATTGCATCTTTTTTTAGTTAAATTCAAGGGCAATTTAATTAAATTTGTTGATTATAAACAAAATTAAAACAGAGAACCAAACTAGAAAAGACACCATAAATAGGTGATGTTTTCAAAGTTTCCACAATAAGTTTAATTTAGTCCTCACACTTTAAAAATTATACATGTTTGGTCTCTTAATATTTTTTTCAAATCAATTTTGATATAAAAAGTTTATTTTCTTATTTTTTGGTTCTTGGAGATTGTTGAATTCCAGCGGCAGAGAGAAAAAAATCATTGACATTGATTTTGATCACCAAAATAGTTGGCTTTTATTTCAAATAATTTCATTTGATGAGTGAATTTTCATATTATGTGCTTTTTTTTTACATTAAAAGTGCCCACAAACACAAATATAAGCTCGAGAATATTTTTGTTTTTGGGTTTCGGGATGTTTTTTGAGACTGTGGATAAATTAATATGTTTCTAGGGTGTTTTGGGTAAAAACATGGCTTTTTGGATTAAAAAAACCCATAAATCCTAGTTTCTTGGCCACCACAATGACTAAAATCTAGGCAAAATTAGACGATTGGACCTTAAAAAATGAATCAGACCCAACAACGTTTGATCTTATTTTTATATATATATTTTGAAAAAAAATATAAAAAAGTATTAATTAAAAAAATTAATACTTTTTTAAATTTTTAAATTTTTTTTTTTGTATTTAAATTAATATCCATTTTCTCTTTTATTTTGTTTATATAACATATTTTAAATGACAATTATTTTTTAAATTATTTTGTATGTGTTTAATTTTTGAAGAAATTATTTAAATTTATCTATAATGTTTTTATGTTTTTTATGAATAAAAAAATAATTTTTTTGGATAATATTTGTAATATGTATAACCTTACATAATATTTTTTTATTTTTATTTTATTTAATAAATTTCACGTGCATATAGTTTTATTATCATTTAATTGAATAAAAAATTAATTTTGATAAATAAAATTATTCAACACAACTAAATAAAAAGTCTGTGTTGAAATACCAAATATTTTAATCTATACAAGTTTATTTGTTTTCCATTTTTATTATCTTAATATCTTAAACTTTTTTTTACATATATAATTCTTATTTTTTTTAATTATATATATATATATATATATATATATAAAATTTTAAATTTACACTTATAATTTGTTTTTACAAATATATGATAAAAAAAAACATGCATGTCAAATTTCTTTTATAAAAATAAAATAAAATATGTGACACGGGTCAAATAGCTTGCATAGCAAACTCTCGTCCATCGTTTAGCTTCCAGGGCGCACAAAATTACACCAGAAACAAAACTAATACCTACACTCTCCCTCCGCTCGCACGTTCGTTTCTTTCGCTGGAAACCTCAGAGAGCCGAAACGTTTCGGTCTCTGACGCCAAAAACAGAGCCCTGAAAAGGGTTCATCTTCTTTCTTTCTAACTTCCACCGATAAACCCTAAACCCAAGTTTTTCTCGAATTATTTAATTCACAAGTTTATTCACTAATTTTAATCTTTCTCTCCAGATTGCGTCAATTAATCACGTCGTGATTTTTGTACAGATTTCAGTTTTAAAATGGTGAGTTAGGGTTTTCTTTTGTTATTATTTATGATTATTAGGTTTAATAAAGTTTCTTATTTTTAATTTTTTCTTTTTTTGTAGCAACGAGATATTCGAAAATGGTTTATGAAGGCACACGATAAAGGCAATGACAATGCTGCTACCAATGCTGAGAAGAAACCTCCTCCAACTGAGCCGAAGACCGAAACACCTGTAGGCAATTTACCGCCTGGATGTTATGTTTTGATAAATGCTTGCTTGGTTGATTGACTGTACCTTAATTTTTTATGGGATGCATGTTTCATGTCATGGTTTTAGGGTATAAAGATTGAAGGGTATAAAGATTGAAGATTGGAATAAAAAGATTTGGCATGCTGATGGCTAATGGGCCTCATTTGTTTTGCAAAGAAAAAGAAAAATGCAGAATTTAACTTTGGGAAGTTGAGGAAAACAGTATTTCGGACTCGGTTATTAGGATGTTTTGTTGCTGTGATTTTCTTTTATTGTTATTACTGTCTAATAGAGAGTGATTAAGCTGAATGGTTGTGTTAGGTTATGTTTTCTGGAGAAAGTATTTTGAACTAGAATATTGGATATTTAGAAATAGTATTTTTTTTTTAAGTTCTTTTATTTCTTTGCTTCTCTAATAAGAAAGGGGAGTTGTTGATATGTGGTTTATTTATTTTTTTGGGGTATAATTAGGTGTGTGGAGGACAAGAAGGTTCAGGAAGGAGGAAAACTAGCAAGTATTTTGCGGCAAATAAACAGAAGCAAAAAGAGGATAAAGAAATAGAGGATCTTCCTGCTAAGAGGAAAGCTCAAAATGATGGTGTCCAATCTGTGAAACCCCCACCTTCTAAAAAGGTTCACAAAGTTGATGATGAAGAAGAAGATGATGATTTTTCCTTGCCCAAGAAGAAGAATGATGCTTCTCCTAGTAAGAAATTGAAGAGCAGTTCAGGCAGGGGAATTGCTCAGAAACCTGTACATGTTAACGAAAGTGATGAAGATGATGTGAAGGATACTGAATCTCCTCTGAAATCTGGTGGCAGAGGTCGTGGTGGTAGGGGTGTGTCTGGGGCACCATCTGGTGGAAGGGGCAGAGGTGGTGGACGGGGAGGATTTATGAACTTTGGTGAGAAGAAAGATCCTCCACACAAAGGAGAAAAGGTAAATGGAAAACCGGATTTGTCTGATTCAATTAGTTAAACCAATTAGTAGATATTTTATGTTAACATCAAATCTGAATGTTGGCATCAGGAAGTCCCTGAAGGTGCTCCTAATTGTTTAGCTGGTTTAACTTTTGTGATTAGTGGAACGCTTGACAGGTATTTCTGCTTGTGGATAAATGTATTGTACTTGGTTATATAGAAGAATATTGATATATTTTCTGTTTGTGCATGTTAAGATAATTTGGAGGTTGTCTTATATGTTGCACTTTTTTGCTGCTTTGACAATGCCTGTTGCAGTGTCATTTCCATGTGATAAAACTAACCATGTTTTGAATTTGGACCATGCTTACAGTTTGGAAAGAGAAGAGGCAGAAGACTTGATTAAAAGGCATGGAGGTCGTGTTACTGGATCTGTCAGCAAGAAAACGGTCATCCACATTTCTATCCTGTTGTTTCTTGGATTCATGTGGCAGTGTTGGTATTTGATTAATACAATGTCTGTTTGCAGAGTTATCTTTTATGTGATGAGGATATTGAGGGACGGAAATCTTCAAAAGCCAAAGAACTTGGGTAGGCTACCTCAGATCCACACATGTATTTATATTCAAGTTTGTTATTGCTTTTATTTTATTAATACTATTTCTTCATGCAGCACACCTTTTCTTACCGAGGATGGGCTGTTTGATAAGATCCTCTCCTCAAAGAATTCAAAAGCCCCGGCACGAGAAGACTCAAAGGTGTCTGTGGAGAAAGTCACATCTCTGCCAAAGAAAAGTCCTCAGAAAGCAGACTTGAAGAGTATGCTCCCAGTATCTTTATGTTTGTAATAATTATTTTATATTTTTTAATACAAGTATCATGGCTTCATTCTTTAGTGAGAAAATAATGTATTACACTGTGAGTTTGTTTTATTGTTGCATCATTTGTTTTGAAATTTTAAATTTTTTTAAATGTAAAAAAGCTGTTTATTCTGCAGGTAGCTCTTTGATGTCAAATGCAACCCACAAAGATTTGGGTGCAGGTTCCCAGCAAGCAAAGCAGAAAGATCAAGCTATACAACGCTCATCCCTAATATGGACAGAAAAATATAGGCCAAAGGTTCCAAATGAGATGATAGGAAATCCATCACTGGTACGTGCATTAGTTGTTGTCTTCCAGTGACTTTTTCTGCTTTTGAAATTTGATATTATCTTTATTTATTCTTTAGAAGGAAAAGAATTAAGATTTCACAATGTGATCCTCTTCAGGTTACTCAGCTCCATAATTGGTTGAAGAACTGGAATGAGCAGTTCCATGACACTGGAAACAAGGGAAAGGGCAAAAAACAAAACGATTCTACCGCAAAAAAAGCTGTTCTATTGAGTGGACCACCTGGAATAGGGAAAACAACATCAGCAAAGCTGGTCTCTAAAATGCTCGGTTTCCAGGCAATCGAGGTGGCATACTTTCTATGCAAATTTGTTGAACTATGGAAGTGTCTGTATTAATCAGTGCTTATTGCTTATGGTTTTTTCATTGTCTGTCTCCCACTTATTTGCTTAGTATTTACCATTCAGGTAAATGCCAGTGACAATCGTGGGAAGGCAGATGCCAAGATTTTTAAAGGAATCAGTGGAAGCAATGCAAATTGCATAAAGGAACTTATCAGCAATGAAGCTCTGGGTTTTGAGATGGATAGGTTGATTAATTATTATTGTTTACTTAACATTGTGAAAAATGCAGTTAAACTTTTACCCATTGATCGATCATCAATTGCAGGTCAAAGCATCTGAAAACAGTTTTGATCATGGATGAGGTAGATGGAATGTCTGCTGGGGATAGAGGTGGAGTTGCTGATCTTATTGCTAGTATAAAGATTTCCAAAATTCCTATCATCTGCATCTGTAATGACCGTTATAGTCAGAAGCTAAAAAGTCTTGTGAACTATTGCTTGCTTCTCAGTTTCCGGAAGCCTACAAAACAACAGGTCCTTTTTTTTGTTCTTTCTGTGTCTCTTGGTTTCAATATATAATTTTTTTGGTTCATTTCTTTCAATTTCAATGTAAATACATCAAGGACAGGCTTGATTTACTTTTGTGTTCAAGTTTATATGCTAGTGTCATCAGTTTCTTATGATAAAGGAGTTGTACTAGATGCCATTACTTTCTCTTTTAGCAGGTCAATACTTAAATAAGGTTTTCATGACAGTCAAGAACCATTTGTCAGAAAAATTGTACTCAGCTCTTTTTGTGTCCGAGCAGTGTTGTAGGAGGATTTGTGTGGAGATGTGCATGTTCTAAACCTATGGAATTTACATAAAAGCAGGCTATACCACAACTTGAAACTGCACACTGCACTCCAAGGATTTAATCATTCCTCAAGACAATGCCCCCTAGTTTTGCTCAATGCTAGATATTATAGTTGATGGTATCATTTGCTACCTATATGGTTATGCTATGGAGAATGTTGCTTGGCAAACAACACATTTTCTGTAAGTGAAAATTCAAATTTATTCATAAATATGCTTAGCATAATCTGGTCTTCAAGTGATCTCTAGTTTCCACTACAACGTGCCTCTGATTTCATGGAGTCACATTTTTTTCTTCATGTTTGTGCATTGTGCATGTATATTAGCACCTGTGCATTTGTTCAAATGTTTTTAAAAAGCAAGTAACAATATTCCTTCGGAACATAATGGAATATGTTGTAATTTAGTGAGAGAGGGGAATAATTGTGCTAAATCATGCATTTCCACTTTGTGCTACAAGAATTAGTGTATGCATTTGTGCATGGTGTGCGCTCTTCTGTGTGACTGTGACACAGGAAGTTGTTGCCCCTAATGTGCTTAGCGCAATATAAATTTTTTGTACTCTCAGCTATGTGTTGATTATAGGGTTATACTTTAATCTTTGGGACAATTGCAATGGAATAATTTGTTATTAACAGTGATTTTCGTGTTTTGTAGATGGCAAAGAGGTTAACTCAAGTTGCAAATGCAGAAGGCCTTCAAGTTAATGAGGTAAATGATTGTCTTGTTCAAAATTTTTGCTCTCTTAAATTGGTTTGGTGTGAACATCCTTTGGTAGTTCATCTGTATTGTGCTCTTCTCACCGAATTTGAAGCTTCCAAATTATTTATTTTGGACGTTGCACTTACTGAGAATAGGAGTCTTAATGAAAATGGTCAGTGTTTGAAATTCTAAAGCTGGTTCTATACTTTTCCTAATGAAAGGCACCAACCGGTTGCAAGAATCCCAGGGCATCTACAAATCTGTAACAGAAAGCACATCAACAAAAATGATTTCTTCCTGTACAAAAAGTGAAGGTTTAATTAAATTCTAAAATATGGAGGTAACACCACCTCCTTAAAAGCTACCCTATTGTGCTCCCTCCACAATAGCCAAAAAAGAATTTTAAGAGATTATTGCAAGAGTTTTCTTCTGTACTGGAATGCATACCCCTGCAAGCCACACCTTTGGTAAAGGTCCCATACTTGGTTAGTCACCTGTTTCTTACATTTGCATTTTGTCGGGCACTAAATGGTGGCTAATAACCTTGCAGATTGCACTTGAGGAGCTTGCAGAAAGGGTGAATGGAGATATGCGCATGGCATTAAACCAATTACAATATATGAGCCTCTCAATGTCAGTCATTAATTATGATGATGTAAGACAGCGCCTTCAAGGAAGTGCAAAAGATGAAGATATTTCACCATTCACCGCTGTGGATAAGTATGACTTGATGATCCAATTCTTACCTCTTCAATGCTGTTTTAGATGCTGTCTATTTAAAGTCATGATGTCTTAACTTGGAACAACTCTAAACTGGATTCCAGGAAAAAGAAATCATGCCGTGTCCTTTGTGATTTTTTTTTAATTGTGGAAACAAGCATATTGTAATTCATAATATTTGAGGTTCCCAGCTTCTATGAGAAGGGGTGCCAGGTTGTTTCTTGTGTAAATCATGATCTAATATTGTCAGATCAGTCCTGTAGGCATGGAACAGGTTATTGCTTGCTAATGCAAAAGATAATGAACCATTTATCAATAAAAGAAAGGTAAACCTATGTTTGAAAATCTGTGATTCGACTTTTATAGATGAGTTATTTATGTTGCATGATCTGTTCTCCACTCCAATCTTTCCCTTTTTAATTTTTTCTTCTTGTTTCTTTCTCCTTCTGACTCAAGTGAATGGATGATAGCACCTGCAGCCAAGCTTTCTTTTTCTCCTTCTTGCTCTTAGAATAAGAATGAAAAAATGTGCTCAATGAATGCTGATCTTTTATTTCATTTTGTTTCTGTCTTTGTATGATTACGGATTTTATTCTTCCAGTATGCTTCTCATTGTCATCTTTGGTGTTAGGCTGTTTGGCTTTAGTGGAGGAAAGCTGAGAATGGATGAGCGGATTGACCTCAGTATGAGTGATCCTGACTTGGTCCCTCTTCTTATACAGGTTTTTTTTCTCATTTTTTTTTTTTTTAATTCCATGAGAATTTTAGATTCTGAAGGTGGTTACTGAACATTTCTGGGTTTGCTTTAAACCACAGAGCATGCCAACTTCAAAATAAGGAGTGCTTTCTTTACCCCAATTTTTACTTGTGATGAAAGTCCTATGATAATGTTGTTAGGGTGGCATGGATCTTAGCCTTTCCAGCAGTCAGCAGAATCCTGCTGAGCCAGTATTTTTAGCTGAAAGTATTCTTCAATTGACTAAGTAGTTTCTTTTCAAAATTTAGCCATTGGTATTTTGGAGAAAAACACCATGATATTTCTCTGTTGATAGTAGTTAGAAATTTTCTGGCTAGCGTGTTGAAATTTCTTAATTATTTCCTAAGATACCGCTGCAAAATTTTAATAATTTTTCTATGCAGCTTTATAAATATTTTTCATATTGTGTTTTGAAACCCAAGTTGAATATGAAAAATTATGTGACAATACCGGAGATTACTCGAGTGATCCAAGTCATTATGTTAAGTGTTGTTCCCTGCTCTTGTTCCTGTTCCACACTGTTTATGTTCTAGGCATTTGTTTCATGTTCAGTCCCCAGGTCACTGGTTTGTCCTGTTCTTAAGTATGTGAAGTATGTTATACTTAAAGCTGAAGGGGAGAAAATAGATAGCAGGAAACAGGCAGTTGGTGGTAATGAGCTTGTGAAAAATGGAAAATTGCCGTTAGGCTCTCTTTTTTGTGGAATGTCACTTATTGGACACCAACCCTCAATATGCTCTCTCTAAAAAAACAAGTGGCATAATTAAAAATTCTCACTTTACTCAAAATCGTCCATTTCTCCTCATAAAGGGCAAAGAGGCGGTTCTACATCTACATCCGCTGGACAACATAAAAAAAGATGAATGGATTTACATGATAACATTTCAATTTTCTCAAATGGAGGGCATTGTTATGTAACATAGCCCAAACCTCAATTCAATCATATTGAAAGAAAGCAAAACAGGTTCAATGGAGAAACTTGTCTTCTGTGTAAAAGCTCAAGAGTTTTTCACCATTGCAAAAAGCAGTCCATGTATCATAAATTATCCGCAGGAAGCTGATTCTGTAATTTGGCAGGAAAACTACATTAATTATAGGCCAAGTTCAATTGGTAAAGATGACAATGGGATGAAACGTATGAGCTTGATTGCACGTGCTGCTGAGTCTATTGCCGATGGAGATATAATAAATGTGCAGATCCGAAGATATCGACAGTGGCAGCTCTCTCAAACTGGTTCTCTGTCATCCTGTATCATTCCGTATGTATCACCATATTGCTCTGGAAACATCAAGAGTTCTTCATGTGTTTTTCTTGCTCTCTAATTGCGATTCTCTATTTTGGTTTGTAACCAGTGCTGCATTGTTGCATGGATCAAGGGAGACACTTGAACAGGTAATGAATGTCTCTTGAAGCTTGACATGCTTTGCCATCTCTGGTGAAGTTACATCAAATGGAAAGATTTTTAGCTAGTAGTTGGTTTCGATGTATGCTTATTTTGCAACAAATTTAGATGAATAGATTAAGTTGTGCTATGCTACAAACCATCTAAAAAGCCTAAAACTCCCCTCCATTATGCCTCATGTCTGTTAAAGATTCAAACTGCCAAGCAGAGATTATGTTGAGAAAATCAAACAGATAGCCTGATTTGGTATCAATACAACTTTTATTCTTGCTTTCCAAAAGCAGTTGGCTACAGGCCTCCACTCTCATTATTAGCCAAGTCACATCTATTGTCAGATCAGAGGATCATTTATTTTCTCTTCTTTTTTCTTTTCCTTCATTTGCTTTCACTTTTGTCTTTATGGGATTTTCGTCTTGCACAGAATCCAATTAGTCTTCATGTTTATTTATTTTTTATTTGAATGAGTCAATTTTTAACTTCATCTTGCCTAGAAGTCCGATAAAAAAAATTGTTTGTAATAATCATTGCATCATTTTTCGACAACCAATTATTTTATGCCTGCACTAATGAGCTTAGTTTGGTGAGCTTGTCACTTGATTTAGGTTGGACTAAAGTTTTGTAGAATTGTTTCTATTTCTTTTCTGTTTCACCGTGTACAACTACCGCTCTTTTTTTGGTGTTATTGCCTCATTCTTTTATTTGAGGATATGCTATATGGATTTTTCTGTCTGGTGAAGGTTCTGGAGAGCCTACCCTTCTCACGCTTGTTAGTTGGAGTTGATAACTTAGTTGTATATAGAATGTTTATATTCTTAGTACCTCAATTGTTTATTTTATGGATTCTCATTTTCAGGGTGAACGGAATTTTAATAGATTTGGTGGGTGGCTGGGAAAGAATTCAACAGCGGGCAAAAATTCGAGGCTTTTGGAGGATCTGCATGTTCATCTCCTTGCTTCTCGTGAATCTAATATGGGGAGGTAACTGTTTCTATACCTGCTTTTATCATTCATTTGTTTCGAAGTAATACATTGCTGATTCTTATATATCAATTTATAGCCTATGCATGTGCACATATATGAATGCACTGGCTTGATTGAACTTCAGTGAATATTTAATCACTTTTAAAATAATTTAAGTGATGGAGAAGGCTACTTTCTGTTGCCGTGTTACTATGCCTACTTCTTGCACTGCCAATTCGAAATCTAGAATTTCAATTGGGTGATTTATCTCTATTCAGTCTCCTTTGGAAGCTGTGTGATCATTCTTTCATTTCCATTCCTGCAGGGAGACACTTCGACTTGACTACCTTACAGTTCTTCTGAAACAATTGACAGATCCTCTTCGGGTGCTGCCTAAGGTTTGACTTTATTGCTATTTTTTTTGTGTGGAGCTGGTCAGCATAGCCAAATGCAAGCAGTGTGCTTGCCTGGGTCTAAGATCAGATTCACTTGTCCAATTTCTTAAAACAAACTGGTAGGGGTACATGCCATAGTTCTGATTTTCTAGTAAAGAAAAGGGAAGAGATAATTCATAATATGGTATTTGAATAGCTGCAAGTACTATAGCAGGGTGCGAAAACCAAAAGCCTTCTTTTTAAGTTCCTCCCAGGTCATAATTTACTTGCCTTGTTCAAAGTCAAAGCAATGGGGGTATTGACTTTGGCACTGAAGCTAAGGGACAGAGGCTTTGGAAGAATGCTGGTTAAATTAATGTTCATTGGATTACTGTGTAATTGTGCAGGGCCTTGGACAAGGTCTTTTACTTTTTCTTTTTAGTTCCTCTCTAAAGTGTGTGTGTGTGTGCTGTTGTGTGCTATTTACACCAAATAGTTGCGAAAGGCCCATACAGGAAAGCTGAAGAGTTTGCAGCATCATGACCTGATATTAATCACCTCTTTTATAAATAGTTGAATTGTCTGGTTGCGTGATTTTAGAAGTTGATTCTCACTTCATCAATTCACTTGAGCGAGTGCCTTATTGTCCCAAGTTTCGAATTTCATTGAGAATTCCTTTGACCTTTGATTTCTGAAGATAATTTGAAGAGAGAGATGTTTTATGTATGTTGACATTTTCTTTTTTTTTTTCATGAACTGTTAACCAGGATGAAGCTGTTGAGAAGGTTGTGGAGTTCATGAATGTATACTCAATAAGTCAGGAGGATATGGATACCATTGTGGAGTTATCAAAATTTCAGGTGGCCCTATTTTGTATACATCATTGATGTCTCCTCTATTTTCATACTCTCAGATTATCTTATTGTTGCTTTGTGTATCAGGGGCATGGGAATCCATTGGACGGCATACCATCAACTGTCAAAGCGGCTCTGACAAGAGCATATAAAGAAGAAAGAAAATCAAGGATGGTACGAGCTGCAGATTTAGTCACACTTCCTGGAAAGAAGAAGGCCCCTAAGAAGCGTGTTGCAGCTATTCTAGAACCTTCTGATGATGGTCTAAGAGAGGAAAATGGTGACGCGGTGGCTGAAAGTGAAGAAGAAAACTCATCTGACACAGATGATATGGGTAAATGTTATTTTTTTGAAAATATCATAGACCATCCAATGATAGTTATCCTTCAACTTTCCTCTCCATCTCCCCCCCAAAAAAAAAACATGGCAGGTGCACGTGCACAACACTCACTATAGATCTGCTTGTGTGGCTTGTGTATTTTTCAGTGACTAGAGATATGCTTTGTGAGCAAGGACTAGGATCTGTTTTCCTTATAACATGAGATTTTCAAACATTTTAGCAACAGAGATATTCTCAGGGATTAGGGATGACAATTAAGCCTGGTAGAATTAGGGATGCTAAGCACAGTGGGAAAAGCCATTGACTAGGTTGCCTTGTTTAACTTACAGTCTGATATATTATATCTGTGTTTCAATTACGTATTCTATTACCTCTCAACAATTTTGACTGTGCAAAGCATGGAGTACATAAAGATAGGAGATTATTGATCAATACCAATGCACTGCACCTTTTTTTTTTAAGGCATGGTGAGTCTATATCCAAAAAGATATACTTGTGGAATAATTGTTCTTCAATTGCAACATCTGGATAGAACGTTTAGATATTTGGTCTCAGTTCTTGGACTTAGTTTTTCCTTTCTTGTGGCAGAAGGAACTGGTAATGGCGAGAAGCTGCAGTCTGAGCTTCAGAGTTTAAATTCAAAAGGTGTGATATTTTCTCATGCATTCTTTTATCATGTTGGAAAGCTAATCTGAAATTCGATTTGTTATCTTAATACTCAAGTTGGTTTTTGAATCGACAATTGATTAAATCCAAAATCCAGTTAACTGTGAAAGGAATGCTCTATTAAATTGTGTATAGCCTAGAAATCGGATTGATGAGCTCATATAAACTATGCTGAACTGAACAGGAATCCAAGTAGAGGTGGAACTGAAGTGCGGAAAGGAAAGTTCAAAGTCTAAGAAGACCCCTACAGGAAGAGGAAAAGGTGGGTCTGCATCTACTGAAAAAAAACCAGCGGGCAGAGGGCGAGGTGGTTCTGGTTCATCGGAGAAACCTGGAGCTAAGAGAAAGAGATGAAATTATTACTGTAAACCCTTGCAGTTGTAAAGTTTTGCTTGTTTATGACAAATGTAGGTGTACGCTTCTTTCTGTGAGCTGTAAAACTCGTTTTGGAGGATGCTTGTTGACTGTTGGTAGCAAATGTTACTGTGGTGACGCCTTCTGTTTCAGCACCACAGATTTTGTAGATTAGTTTTTGGATAATGTTTGAGATGGGATGGTTTGCTTGGAATTTTATCATCTCAACGTATGGATCTAGCTTCCTATAACTAAACCATGACGAAATGGAAACTCTGGGCGCCTTATATAAAGTGCTACTGTTGCTCTCCCGGATGCCGTGAAGAGATGTGGGTCCATTTGGCTGTTGGAATATCCAAGGTCAGTTTGTTGTTTGGAAAATATTTTTATGTGCTATTATTATTATTATTTTTCATTGATGGTTTTTAAATTATGATAAAATGAGAAGATGGGATGCTAGTGATAGAGAGAATAAAAGAGAGTTACCTATAGACAATAAGATGACGTGGATTTGTGCATTTTGTGAGGAGATTTTATTATGGGCCAATCGTATTAGACTATTTCAATTCTATGTTTTATCAGCTTTGGCAAAAGGGTCTAAGAAGGGTATAAAAAATAATTTCCCAACATTAAATACCAACATTTTCCTATACACAAGGATTGGCTTGTTTATTTTTTTATCTTAGGTTATTCATTGCATTTGAGAGAATTAAAATACTCACTAACCAAATCAATCTAATGTTTGGTAATGTGGTGAGATATAATTGAAACTGTATTTTATTCTAATTATAGTTTTAAAAATATTTGGTTAATTAATCTATATATCAAGTCTACTAAAATTTTGGTTAATTAATTTTCTTATAAGATCTTGATTTTGAAAAAATTTCAATTTTATTTTATTTTTTTAATTTTATTTTTTTAAAACGGTAACTACAAAATTTGAACACAATAACAAATACACACTCTACTGATTTTCTAAAAGTTTTTATATTTTTATTTTGTGTGCTATTGCCAAACAAGTCTTCAAATAATTCCCAAAAGTTATTGAAAAAAAATTTGTGATCATTTTAAAATTATTTGTGGATCCTCATATATATTTCACTTAATATCAGAGTTGTAGATCTATCTATACTATAAAATATTGATCTGATATTAAAAATACTAGTTTTTTTTTAATTTTAAAAAATTTCAAAAATCCTAAAAACTTTTCTTTATTTTAAAAATACAAAATATGTTTTATTTTGTGTGCATACAACTAAATTCTAAAACTTGAATGCATATTTCATAAAAAAAATATATATAAATTGCATTTTATCATACTTTAAAAATACAAAAAAAAAAACTTTTAATGAGTATCATAATAAATTTGTGATTATTCATTAGGATTTGACCAAAATTTCAAATAAAAAGCCTTTTATTTTTATTTTTTGAACTTTACAATAGTTAGGTATGAGATGACAATTTCCTTACTGAGTAGATTTTTTTAAAATCTTAGACTGATTTTTTTTTTCTTTAGAAATGTTAGGTTTTAAGAGAATATATTTTTTTAAAATCTTAAACATACTTTTTTTTTTTTCAAGAAAAAGAAATTTTTGAGGAATTAAAATTAGATTATGAGAGTTTGTCAAAAAAAAAAAAAAGTTTGAAGTTCTCTTCTGAAGAAGAGAGATACTAGGACAAGCATCATCCCATGTGTTCTGGTGGTTCCTGTTTTGCAGCATGCTTACTGCTTGATATATTTTCTATATAAAGCTGGTTAAAGTCGTCTTCCATCCACACAAACATCCAGAGGGCACATACTAGCTCCCTTGAGGTGATGGAGCAATCAGAACCGTACGTGTTTGCATAATCACCATCCTCTTTTCAAAATTGATATTTTGTTTATAGAACACTGAAAATGGTGTCTATTTATTTTTAAGTTCTTAAAACTCATGGATTTATATTTTTTCTTGAACCTGGTAAAAACAATTCTAAGACCTGATTTTACCTAGCTCATTTTAATTTTTAAAGGAATTTCGAGTAAAAATCCATATTACATGAATTGTTTCATTGGATAAAAATGTAAAGGACTAATTCGAGTAATTATTCGAAATGGCAATCTTTTGCCCAAATTACCTGAATGCTCACTCTAGGCTAACATCTTTCAAAAAAAAAAAAAAAACAATTGGGAAAGTAATACACAAATAGAAAGAGATCTTGGAAAATATCACATTTAAAAAATGCTATAGAGAATTTGTATTGATTTTTGAATTAAAAAAATATATTTATTCTTTTGTAAAATTTAAACAAAAAACACCAATAAAAAACAGTTTAGCTAGATTGAAATGTAAAATTTTATGTTGTTAAGAGAGCAGTTAGTGACATTATTAGTTACTTTTTAAGCTCACTTTGAAAAAATAAACTGGCATGAAAAAAAATTATTAAAACAATGATCTATTAAAAGTTAAAAGAATATCTCTACGTAATATTTCTCCTTCCTACTAATCTCTATTTTTTTTTCTTTAAAGTGGACAAAATAAATAATTAATAAAATATCACCAGTTACTCTTTTAATACCATAAAACTTCTCTATTAGGATTCTAAATTGCAATAAAAAAATCTGTATTTATTTTTTAAATTAAAAAAATGTATTTATTTTTGTTGTAAAAGTAAAAAAATAATAAAAAGAAACAGTTTAGATAAATTGGGACAATTAAAAATAAATGCAGTTTTTTTTTTAGAATTTGTACATACATTCAATCCAAATTCTAGAATCACAATATAGATTATTATTTTTTTATAGAATTTGTTGGATTGACTTTTTAAATAAAGACTTTGGTTAAATACAAAATCTATTTAAAAACTAGTTTATTCTTTTCTGTGATTAAAAACACATGATTATTAAGTTTTCTATTTTTTGTAGAAACTCTTTTTAAAAATTCCGTTTTTTTTTTTTTTTAATAAAAGAGAAACCACTGCTGAGGAAAAAAAATGAGAAATCGTTGTTCCCAGATGTTTTTTATTTCAGAAAAACTCCACTCTAGGCCCATGCCCCTTCCTTTCCTCCTGC
>Ga0307515_10010684_pt1 | contig 17550 bp, 9 predicted proteins | sample 17_EM_MG_FD_194513 | JGI IMG/M metagenome (GOLD analysis project Ga0307515, IMG submission 194513) | Populus trichocarpa ectomycorrhiza microbial communities from riparian zone in the Pacific Northwest, United States - 17_EM | ecosystem: Host-associated > Plants > Roots > Unclassified | place...
TCCTTGACACGTGTCGACTCACTTCCCCACGTAGACCCCAAAGTTTCCACTGCAATGTCTCATCCTAATCGGGATACATGTCAGTGACATGCACGCGTAATATAATTCGATTTAAAGACAACGCGTATTATAGGAAGAAATCAGTAAAAAAAATAATCCATAGAGTTGTTTTTCAATTTCTTTTTTTTTTAAATAAATAAATAAACGTGGAAGACTAGTTATAAGAAAAGGGTCAGTCTGCGCAAAGTTAGTAGAATTAGATTAACCTAGAGATGCTCCTGACATCCTCTGGGTCGAATCATACTGGGTATTGTATTATACAATATACTAAAATAAAAACGATAAAAACATTGTAAAAATTATAGTTTCAAGTTTTTTTATGCTGTAACTGTAACAAATTTATAACTTTTTATTTTTTTTACTGTAGCATGTACTGATAACATATTATTTATTTTTCATTAGAATTTCATTTTTTTTCTTTTTACACTTGGCATATCTATTCCTCTACACTTGACATTTTTATCTCTTCCTTGTATTTTAAACTTTTTTTAGAATAAACTATTATTTCTTATTCTTGACATATTGAATATTTACCACTCTATATAATATATAGAAGGTTTGAGTACATGAATTTTATTTTTATTTTTTTATTAATTAGATAAACGACATGTTGTCCATTTATTTTTAAAATTGTTCAGGTGCGCGCGCCTGACTTGCCATGCCTAGTAGCACTTAATATTTTTATTTTTGTTTCTGGGTTTTTCTAATAAATAAATTTATTTTTTAAAATTTATATTTAGATTAATATTCATTCTCTTTGTTTTCTTATATTATTTGTTTGGCCTTTTTAAATATCAATTGTTTTTTTTATTATTTTGTTTGTATTCAATGTCTTAAAGAGATTGATCTAATTTTTCTACAAGTTTTTTTTAATGTTTTATATAAATAAATTATATTCTTGAAAATAAAAAATATATATTCCTAGTGAGAAATAGTGACCTTTAAAATAATTAAAAAATATGAACATAAAAAAAATATGTGGTTAAATATCATACCTATCTATCTTTTACTTTTACAAGAATAATTATCTTTTTCATTCAAAAATTTAACTGTTATTACCAGCTCTTTCACGGTTTATCAATTCACAAATTTTAAGATTTATCTTATTTTGAGTGAACAACATCTTTCCATTTCCTAGTTAATAGAATTAGGACACAGTGAATCGACTGTGAATACGTGTGAAGGTGACTCCGCGTTTAACAAGAAAGGGAGGTGGGGTCCCAGTTCAAAGCCTCCTTCATGGTTTTCTCTGATTTGTGGATTGAAAATATGGACCCCACAAAACTCATATCTCTTTCAATCTCAGCTGTTCGATTGACACCCACTTGTCTTGATATCTCACTGATATATATATATATATCATTTAGAGCCGCGCAATTTACTCCGTGATTAGAAGTATCCATCTGCTGTTCTTACATTCCTTCCAAAAGTTTGCCTATTTTTATACGCTACCTGTCCTTGTATTATTACATGGTACAGCAAAAAGTCTTGCGGTTCTTTAATCTTCCTTCACGTGGTGCTCTTTTTATTATAGCCTAGCCTCGTTCGTCTACGTCGAGTTTTTGTGGTTGGTTGTAATATATTTTGTTTTTAAATATATTAATATAATATATATTTTTAAAAACAATTATTTTTTATATCAGTACATTAAAACAATATAAAAATATTCATAAAAAATAACGTAAAACAAAAATCAAATTTTGATAAAAAATATATTCAACCTCAATACCAAACAAGTATAAAAAATATAAAATTTATTTTCTCATGTTTGTCTATAATTTAAAACACGATTGCTCACAAATATTTACTAAAAATGTAATAATTTTTCTTTTTTAAAATTATTCCAGTTTTTATGCTAGTTCTTAAAGAGTAATATAAATTTATTTTTCAAATTTCACTTAACAACTTAAATTATTGAGTTGAAATTATTATTTTATAAGGTATCAAAACCTTAATGACTGTCATGAGTTTAGATCTCATCATTCATATTCTAATTGATTAAAAAATTAAGTACGATATGGTATGAACCTATACAAATTTCAAGTTTAAAAACTTTCATTTGAAATAATGTTTTAAATAGTAATATAAAATATGTATTTAAGTCTCACATAACAATTTAAATTTTTTAGTTGAAATGATTCATTGACATGACATTAGAACCTTGTTAACTAAACGATCACGAGTTCAAATCTTATCACATTTATTTTACTTGATAAAAATCAAGAATATTATTGTGTGAGTTTGTACATATATTTTTTTAGATTTAAATGATTATTTGTCACCAATAAACAAGAGGACATGTAATAAACCTTATCACGTGTCTTCTAGCATTAATTAGATTAAGCTTTTATTTGCTGCTTGAATGGCTAGTGCCATTGAACAGGAGAAGCTAGAAGTTATATGAAAAATTAAAATGATTATTTGACCCCAATAACCAAGAGGACATTTAATAAACCTTATCGTGTGTCTACTAGCATTAATTAGATTAAGCTCTTATTTGCTGCATGAATGGATAGTGCCATTGAACAGGAGAAGCTAGAAGTTATAAGAACATTTAAATTTAAAGTGATACTTGGAAAATTTTAAATTTTAACCCCGCAGACCTTGAAGTTAATGACCATGTAATCCTCCAATAACTATTATATTACTAACCACAGAACTTGAACCTGAGACTATAGAGAAGCAAACTTTTTAGTCCCAAGTTTTTATTACTAAGTCAGTTATTAGATGGTTAAAAATAAAAAATAATAATCTTACTTGAGTTTACTTTACATCGACTACATGATCTTATTTAAATTTATTATTTAACTAGACATAACAATGAATTATATTATTTCAATTTCACAAGGTTATAATACAAATAAATCAGATTTATAATATTAAAAACCAGAAGCCACAATTTTTCTAAACAGGCACGAGTTACAGAGCAATAGTGCTGTACATTTGTGTACAAAAATTGGGAAAGTAGAACACGAAAGCAAAAAAAAAAATCCAAAATAATAATAAAAATTGAATATGCAAGAATGCCCTCATTTTAAGGAGTGTCCGGAAACAAGAGGACAGCACTAAGGTCCCATCCTTGTCACCATTCTTACAGTACAAAAGGACAAGAAGGTTATTACCGTAAATCAGCTTACGGCGCCATTTGGCCTGGCAACATCGACCAGTTCCAAAGATCCTCTGTTTCACGGAGCCTCCTAGCTTTTTCTTGATTAGCCATTTTATTCAACTATTTTAATTACTTTTTTATAGCTTGGCTAAGAGTTATTTATTTAAATATTAATTAGTGAATTTATTAAAATTATAATTCTTGCATCGTTGATTATTTTTATGAGAAAAAGAAATATACCCCTTGATCATTTTATCCATCTCTCTTATGTTATAATTTAATACATATTCCTTGCTTGGATCAAACTTGGAGGTGAATTTTATTAGAATATATATTATAAAAATTAATTCACGTTATTTTTCCTACTACAAAAAAAGAGAGAAGAGACTGTGGGTTCTTCATCAATGATGTGCAAGTTTTTCCAATTATTTTGACCAACGAGCTTCAAAACCCACATGAAGTAATATAAATGAGATAGGTAGAACATAAATGCCTCCAACAAGTAGATTAATTTTCCAAACATGCCTTCACTCCACACTATTAATTGTCACAGTTAAATATCGGTTCAAAAGAAAAAAAATGTCACATAATTCTTCTAGATGATATAACAACTACTAAGAAACTATACAATCATTATAGTTTATTTATTTATTGCGCTGTTCAAATTTAAAACCATCATCTTATTCATTTATTGTAAACTAATAAAAAACTATTTCATTAAAAAAAAATCATCGAGTACATAAAAATACATTATTTTTGGCCAAATGAGGAACAAAAAGATCTATGAAGTAGAAAAGTATAACATAAGTGATATCATAAATTTAGTGAGTATAACATGAGAGTAAAGTGTAAATACCTACAAGATGATAAGTATAAATTAGTCGAACATGGAAAATGGTATATAAGGTACTAGGAACCTGTGATGATATATTATCAGAATCCTTAAAAAAATGATCTGTACGAATAATATCTGCAGTATAGTGGTGTGGTGGTTTATAACCCTAAGGTGGTCTATGAGCATTAGATTGTGACTGATTACCATGTTTCCAAGCTTGATTATGTTATCTCAACTTTTAACACTGAGCTTTCCAATGACTTTTCTGCTTACAGAAACTACACTCATCAAAGCCAATTCTCGTGTAAGGCTTATTCTGATGATTAGAGTATGGCTTAGAGGGTACTGTTAGCACATAAGAATTTGAAGCAGAAAAAATTCTATTTTCAGAATTAGACTGAAGACGTATTTCTTCAGCCAATAACTCACTAACAACAGAGTCAACAGAAGGCAGTGAAGAATGATGCAGAATTGAATCTCTAAGTCCTTCAAAATCACTGCGAAAGTGCTGTTAAAAACTGTACCAAACGTTGCTGCTCTCTACGCTGAATATAGGTACCACATGCCTTTAATTCTGTCGATTCTGTCAAAGCCAATTGATCCACAAAATATGTTATAGCAGAATAAAACTCTTGAATACTCATATTCTTTTGAGGAAGAGCTCCTATGTCATTCTCTAATTGATACTGTTTTGCAGAATTGGATTGCGTGAATAACCTTTGCTGTCTCATACTTCGCCAACTGCGTACCTATGGAATGCTCAACAAAATTGTTGATTCGAGTAATGATCTTTGCATTGTTTGCTTCCCATGTATCTATCAAAACAACATCCCCCCTCAGTATTTTTAGGTATCACATAAGTTCCACTAACATACCCCTACATCTTCTTACACCTGAGAAAATTTCTCATTACATAACTCCATTACTAATAATTCTTTCCATCCAACCTCATACTCACATACTGAAGCGAATCATCTCTTTCGGTAGACATAATTAACAAACAAACAAAACCAGAATACAAAAGCAACGAAAGACAAAGTACCAGATTGTAGAAACTGAACAGATATCACATATACTCAACAAATATCCTCTCGAAATTATACGATTACTCCAAAATACAACACAAATTGCAGAAAATAAAATACCAAAACAATTGCAGAGACAGAACAGAAATACCAAATTGCAGAAGCTGAAGGAAAGTCGAAATACTAGATTTTGCATAAGCTCAGCCCTGAACCCCGGCAGGGGCGCACTGTCCCCTGCAAACCCCCAGCCAACTCACCGCAGGATTGGATCCACGAAAGTTGTGTTTGGGATTAAGCCTCGTTCCATAAAACCAGCTGTGATAGTATGTCAAAACAATTCAATTAACACAAAAATAAATACGAACATGAAAGGAAAGGAGGCTATAATTCTCTTCGGTTGATTTATATTGTTGTTCTTACTTTAATACAAATACAAAGAGTTTATATATATGTTAAGCTGAAAATATTATTTTACCCTTAATAAATAAAACAAGATGAATATATTATTTTTAAAAAAATATTTTTAAAATATTCTTATTTTAAAATATATTAAAATGATTTTTTTATATCAACATATTAAAACTTTAAAATAACACTAAAAATATATCATTTTAATGTTTTTATATATGAAATATATTTTTAAAACAAGAATAAAAATAAGAAGTACCAAAATTATTTTATTTTATTTTTAAAAACCGGGAATACAGAAACGCTATCAATCATGCTACAACTCAGAATTTGCGTTGTGGGAAGAAGTATAATTCTTCTTGAAAATACTCTTTCCAGAGATGGAATATAGAATCCTCACCGTCCGCCATGGTCCGTACAAAAATCTGTCAAATCCCAAAAATACCCCTTACCACAATTTTCCCGCGCAATCAGAAACAAAAAGTGTGATGAGATAATATAAGATCAGATGACGATCACCATCATGATCACATGATGTCCCCACCCATCTCTGACCTTCAGGCTCCACTCCCTCCCACTTCACTTTTAAGAACCCACCTGTCTTCCATTACCGCAAATCAATGCAACCCTCTATAATTTTTTATCAATCTTACAGCACAAGCCCTCCCTCCGTTCCCCCCTTCCTCTATATAAGCACAAAAATCACCTCGTGCCCCAATCTGCCTCTCCTCCAACACCATGCCCTTGTAATATAACCCACCCTTCATAGTCCATCCCTTCTTCCTCTACAATGGCACCGAGTACATCTCGTACTTCAGTGTTCCTCACCGCCGCCATACTTACCCTACTCTTTGCCATCACCCCCATCACCTGCTGGCGTCCATGGCCGCACCTAAACCCCAACAGCTCAGACCTCCTCTATGATTCCTCCAAAAAATTTGAAGGGTCATCAGAATTTGTTCACCTACGTTACCACATGGGCCCAGTATTAACTGGGAACATAACGGTCCACACAATCTGGTACGGTAGATGGCAAAAATCCCAGAAAAAAATCATTCGAGGGTTCATCAACTCAATCTCAGATGTCCATGCACGGCATCCATCAGTTGCTGGTTGGTGGAGAACTGTGCAACTCTACACAGACCAAACTGGAGCCAACATCTCACATACTGTCCAATTAGGACAGGAAAAAAACGACAGGTTTTATTCTCATGGGAAGTCGTTAACAAGGTTGTCTATACAGTCGGTGATCAGGAGTGCTGTGACAGCCAGAACTAAGCCGCTGCCTATCAATCCAAGAAATGGGTTGTATCTTCTGTTGACTTCTGATGATGTGTACGTCCAGGATTTTTGTGGGCAGGTTTGTGGGTTTCATTATTTTACGTTCCCTTCAATTGTAGGGTACACCTTGCCTTATGCCTGGGTTGGTAACAGTGCAAAGCAGTGCCCTGGTGTGTGTGCTTATCCTTTTGCCGTGCCGGAGTTCAGGCCAGGGTGGAAGGCACTAAAATCACCTAACGGTGACGTGGGCGTTGAAGGAATGATCAGTGTGATTGCTCATGAGATTGCTGAATTGGCAACAAATCCATTGGTGAATGCTTGGTATGCAGGACAGGATCCGAGTGCTCCTGTGGAGATAGCCGATTTGTGTGAGGGTATTTATGGAACTGGGGGTGGTGGGTCCTATACTGGACAAATGCTGACGGACCACGATGGTGCCACGTATAATATGAACGGGATCAGACGGAAGTTTTTGGTTCAGTGGGTTTGGAACCATTTGGTCAGTTATTGTACTGGCCCTAATGCCCTCGATCAGTAGCGGTATTTATTTTCCTATTTTGATTTTGTTTTTTGTAATTTTGGGTTTCAATGCTTTTTTTTTTTACCGTTTGTTGGTTTTTGAATTTGGGGTTTGGGAGGTTGGTAATAAATGCATATGTTAATTAAGGTAGTTAAGGTTGTTAAAATTTGTAATAATTCCTATTATACTATTTTTGTATACCAACTTCTTGTCTTCTTCCCACCTTAAAAATAGGTAGCAGCCTGGCTGGAGATATTTTATCATCTTTAATGGTGATTTAACGGTTTAGCGAATGTTTTTAACCGCTTTTTAAATTGTCGCATGAGCCCTTTTTTTTTTAATTTTTATGGCCCTATTTAGCACACTTGTCATCCTGTTTGAATTTTTTTAATTTTTCTAGTTTTAAATTGATTTTTTGATTTTTTTTATTTGAATATGCTGATATAAAAAATAAAAATTTAAAAATAAATAAAATATTATTTTAATATTAATTAATAAAACCTAGAATTTAGATTCTGGCAAGTAGTTAAGCTGAATTGATTTGATAGAGAAAATTAATTAGACATAGTTAATTTCTAGTGTCCCAAGTTGTCTAATTAAATGCAATATAAAATAATCTGGAATTAAACTCGATATAAAATTTGATATAAACATGGTCGGACCAATCATCGAATAAGAAAGAAAAAACGAAACGCTGTCGTTCAAGATCTCGTTGTTTTATTCATCCCCATTCCCCGTCCAGAGCCCTAAATTGTAAAATCAAAATCCTTAAACCTCGCAGCTACTTGCTAGGGAAGGAGGTACGCGAACTGTTGCCTAGAAATTGAAGCATTGTAGGATGGTAAACACTAAACAGTAAGCTTCTGTTCTTTCAATTAAAATTGAAAAAAATAAATAAATTTTGAAGGAAAGGGAGAGCTTCGTGAGGTGGGGGCTGACGAACAGAGATTTCAAGACGAAAGGTGACATCATTTTCGCCATTGCTGTTCCATGCACTTCCTTATAGAACTCAAGTCTCCAAACAATTTGTCTTTTTTTTTTATCCCTCTCGTGTTGTTAATTAACATGGCAGTTGTGTTCTAAATCTACAGAAATCAGTTAATTTGATGTATTTAATTTTTTAATAGTATTTTTTATTTAAAAATATATTAAAAATATTTTTATTTTATTTTTTATATCAGCATATTAAAATTATTAAAAAAACATTAAAAAATCTAATTTAATGAATTTTTTAAGATAAACGTACTTAAAAAAAGCACCCAGAACAGAATCCATAGCAATCTAAAAAACAAGAGTAAGTTTTCCTTATAATTCCTCACATGTTATTCTAGGTAATTTAATAGCATCAATAATATTTTTAATATGTTAGTATAGACTAGTTAATGGATGATTGGTCTCTAAAGAAAGTAATAATTTAATTTTTTTTTCAAGCCAGATATATTTTTATCATACACACATGAAAACACAAAATCAAACTCTATAAATTAAAATCCAAGCTGATGCAAGAGTTAATAATGTGAAGCAGAGACAATAGAGCTGCTGCTGCTGCTGCTGCTGCTGCTGCTTCCATGTTTCCTGTGGGGATTGAATGGAGGAGGGCTGGTTACACGGCTAGTTACTTGGAAAAACGTGCGCAACCTTTCAAAGAAAAGAAGCTGTCGTTGGAAGTCGGAAAATATGGTACCATGCATCATATCAAAGCCTCGCAGCTCAAGTCCCAACAAAGTTTTCTTGGCTAGGTCTTGAAAAAGATACTCACAGGGGGGTCCTTGAGATATATCTGGCAAATCAACTTGCCATAGGTGCGCAGGTTGGTTGTTTTGGGAGTGACGAAGTGTAAACCTAAAAACTTGGCAAATCAACTTGCTGGGAGTTCAAACCGAATCGGTTTTGGGATTTTTTTTTAAAAAATTATTAATATAAATTTTATAAATTTTTAAATTATTAAAAATTTATATAATTATTAATTTTAAAAACTGATTAATTGAGTTACAGTTGATCTGGACATCCCATTAATAATAATAAAAAAAAACCCTACTCCCTATAGATTATTGGGTCATCTTGATGGGTTAGCAGTATATTACATTAAAAATAATTTAACATATTGAATTTGGACATTTCTCAATTTCAACACGGCATTTAACCTCAATTTCAACACGGCATTTAATTAATAATAATAATAAAAAAATACAATTTAAAAACTTAAAAGTTTGAATTAACAAACATAATTCAATATATAAAATATAAACCAAACTTAAACTCTCAAAATTGAAAGAAAATCCAAGTGACAACAATTATAAATATAATTTAAATATCCAAGATAACTTCACCATTGTCAAACTTAGCTTTAATCTTATTGACATTTAGCTTATATATTAAAAAATCAATATTAATCAAGTCCATAGTGAAACTACAACAAATAAATATATATTATTTATTGAAAAATAATTTATTTTAAATATCAAATCTATATATTTTTTATGTCCTAATTTTTTAAAAAATAATTATTATTTTGATGGATTTTAAAGTGAAAATCACTATAGAAAACAATCTCTTGTCATATTTCCATATAGGCCTAAAATAGAGTGCTGCTATCACCATATCCAGAGCCTAAAAATTCAATGAAATGATTTTCAAGGGTACATTTGAAGATATTAGTTGAAATTGTGTTTTGCTCCCTTATAGTTTTGAAAATACTGATTAATCAACACAAATTATAATTCTGTACAAGTTCCACCAGAAACTCTCTCTTAAAAACATTATATATATATATATATATATATAAACAGTAACAACCAAAGCTATCATAGTGCCACAGTATTTAGTTAACAAGTCTATAGTCTTTAGCTGGTGCCTAAGATTCCTATATGTTCCATCCACCTTTTTAATCACATAGGCCAAGCAGCAATCAGATTAAATTTTGGGAACCAGCTGGATGTGGGTATCAAGTGGGGCATGAAAGAACAAATCTTTTTCTCTTTCAAATGAAATAAAAACTAATACTTTTGACTTAGGTAGGAAGGTTGGAACTCCTTAGAGTAGGTAAGGTTCGATGAAGTCACGCTAAAGAACAAAAGAAGAATGAAATATTTAGCATTGCATTATCTTAATCATGATTACCAGAAGAAAATTATATACTAATCAGATTCTTGAAACCTGATTAGCAAGTGATGGAGATAGTCATGAGTAGCAGCACTCAGACAGCGGTGGAAAAGTGGTAGCCGCGCCTGAACCCTGATCTTTGACCTACAAGAACACAAGTCATGACCTCTGTCTTCCTTTACCATAATCTATTGCCAAAAAGCCAGCCCTAAGCAAAGAATCCTGAAACCTATTTATACTTTCTTTTTAGCAAAGTTGTTTAATCCCGCGTGCGGATTAACCCTTGTCGATTAGAATGATGAAAAATCAAACCAGGTTTTAACTATTGTAATCGGGTCATGGGTTGAGCCATCGAGTCTCTACCAAATCAACCGTGAATTGAATTTTTTCTGAAACCCGACCTAGGGACTGTCGAGTCCTGGTTTGACTAGCTAGATAGGGCCGTTGTTGTGCTGTGTTTAATGCACCTATCAACCAAGCTGGTTCTTACCAAAACGAAGAGCTAATTACACTGCGTACGAGTTTATCATCCTGCTGTGGTAACGTTGCTATGGACTTAGCTGTATTCTCAACAGCACCAGAAAGAGGGCAATGATGTTTACAGCAGCTAGCTGCCAGTTCTAAATCTTGAGATTGAGGGTAAAGCTTGTAGCAACCACCTCTTGCTTTCTCTACATGCTGTAAAATTAGCTAAAAGCAAGCATTTCATTATCAATATCACCATAAAGGAATAAATGATGATCAAAAAAGAAGAAAAAGAAAAGAGAAAAAGAAACAAATTCCTTGAAGACTGTCCATATCATAGTCCAGCTCTTTTGATTTCAATGCAATAACTTCTAAACAACCTATTAAAAGAAGGGAAAAGAAATGGAGAAAAGCCATAAAGAACTCTGGTGCAGATTGATTAGAGCATTAAAAAGAAAGGAGGTGCGAAGGAAGAGCAAGCAATAATTAGAAGAGCGGGGGACCTCTGAGGATCATGTCATCTAATTTTCACGCAACTTTGTTGAAGAAGTGACACAAAGAGAACTTGCAATGAATGGAATGAAAATCTGAAACCAACTGATATGCGGGGGGGACTAGTGATTCGGTGACGCATTGGCGATGACCCTGAGATCTTCTTGAGGGACACCAAATGCATGATATTCGATTAACAAGTATAGAGCTGTGGGGATACATAATGGTCCAACCATACCAACTACAACAATCCCCGGAGCACGGAGGTAAACAAGATGGGGTCATCATGCAGCATATGCAAATGCACATACTCTTCAATCGAGCACACTGCAAGGATATTATTAGCCCCACATAGTAGACTGTATATGCAAATATAATCATAGCATTGAATTCCCAACTCATAAATCTCACCTTTCTTAAAAGCATCTACAATTGCCTGCAACTTCAATTAATCTTTCCCTTTTATATACTCACTCATTGATCTTTACTGCACATGAACAAACTACTCTATTAGCTAGAATTGAAAACTTACAACCTTGTTTCCTTGATGGCATATCAAGAACAAGAAGGGACATGTACAGATACTCATACACCTAGATAAATATGGAGGACAAAGTATGAAACCCACAATTGACATCTAACAGCGAAAATCACTGTTTTGCAATCAATTACTAATTTTGAGTAGAAAATACTGTACTGCCATTTATGAATTGCATGCATGTACAAGCAAGTGTCTCAATACAAGGTTGAATGACACCAAAAGAGGGGGGGGGGGGGGTTCCTTTGGTAACAAAACCATCCATCATGACAGCTAGTATTGCACAATAAACATTTATGAGACTACGTAACTGTCTGGGAAATTCATTCATTGAACGATTACGGTTCTGGAAATTTTTTTCACTCTGCCTTTATAGTACTTAAATATGGAAGAATGATCTCATTACTCGAATTTCCAGTCTAATCAATCATTAGCTTGTTATTATTTAACATAGAGTATATATCATTCAATACTAACCTCACTGCCAAATTGAAGCTCATACCTGGCAGCAAAAGTACAACCCTCCACGAGATCAACATCAATAAGGCGTCAGTAAGATTTTCTACAACTTCTGCAGTCTGCAAACAGATGACGTTTACTAGAAAGACAGACTTCAAGACAGTCGCTTATACTTGATAGTGGCGGATTCAACCAACAAACAAGGCAAAATGCGAGCTGAGGTACTACTGCAACACGACAGTAGGAGTATCAAGAGCATCATGGTTCTCAGAAACTACAAAACTATCTGCTCTAGTATCTTCTACGCCCTTTCCTTAAGGGAAAAGGAGAATGAAGATCATTTAAGTGTTCATATTCAACGAGAAATATTTGCAAGAAACAGACTTAAAAGTAGGCACAGTAACCAAATCGAAAGAAATAGTTTGATAAACGACACCAGTACACCACTGCATCATCCATAAAATTGTTGAGAAATACCACCTTATCAAGTTTGCTTCAATCCCTGCACTAGTAACTAATAATAACACAAGTCGTTCTAATTCCAGAAACAGATGATGTGAAAATCCAAGGAAGTGTGAAGTAGACAAATTAAGACCACAGTTGACCAATTACTGGGGTTCCTGCCATCTTTAGTGTTTGGTGCAAGATTGCTGTCTTCCTTAATCTAATAGGCAAAAATAAGCTAGCCAGTGCTGCAGTACCTTATAACAAGTGATGGTAACAGAAGACACTAAATCTATTAAGAAATTCAAGAAATTAACCAAATCCGACATCATAACATAAGAAGCAATACTCACACAATCACACAATCAGTAGTGTTTAATTAAGTTTTCATAGAAGAAATTCGGCACTGCAGTTTTCAACAGCCATATCAGTAACAAGTAGCCTATCTATCTTTCATGAAAAATAAACTTCAATATTTTATTCATTAAGAACAAAATTTTTAATCCTCAAAAGAGCAAAATTTTATTGTTCATGAATCACAAGACCATCTCATTAGGTATGCATTATGAATAGGCCATGTGAGTTTTTCTTGTCACAAACCTCATGTCCAAGATTGCAGCAATTGACAATGCCTATTTCTGAAGTTATACCACATTTGGTTTTTCTAATTTGTACGACCACCATCCAGATATCTTGTAATGCTGAGACCCCTCAGTCAGAATGGGTTATAAAGAATCAATATGCTGATAATATTCTTAATATTTACCCTACTTGTTTGGAGAAAACTATCGATCAGAAGCAGGTCCAAATGAAACCAGCACAACAAAGGATGGATTCCAACTCTCAAGCTTTGAACATAGAACTGCAAGCATTGATTCACAATGCTGGCAGCACTACCACGGGAAAGTGACAATTAAATTTCAAATTAGACTATCATGGCTTTAGAAAGTTGAAGCAAAAAATCTGGTCCATGGAAGAGAAAACTTGTCAATCATTCTCAGTCTCAAATTTCAACTTAACTTACACAGAGAGAGCAACACCTTACCCTATTATCTAGATCACAGAAGCCAAATGCTAGACAATATGATGAGCAGCAGAATATGATATGCAGCGGAACTCAAATAATCTACTGCAGGTGGCTATCATTCCCTTGCAGAAAGATAAAATTTTATCTTATTCGATGTATCTTCATCAACTCATTAAAATACGTCAAAATACAGCCTAAAGAAACAACATATAACAATCACCCATAATAGGTAGATTGCTCCTCATACAATATGGAGATATTAGTTTGTATTCACAAAATCATTTTAGGTCTTTAAGATTCTCATTCTGCAGGTACTTCGAAACTCCATACGCAACAGTTCCAGCGACAAACAAGCCAACTGTAGGGGTGAAAGATGGGTATAGATACTTCACAAAAAATTTATCCCATTCTTCTGGTAGGAAGCCTGTTGAAGGAAAATGCTGAGTTATTAATTTTTTTTTATAGGAGCTAAGAGGTTAGTATTCATATACAATATGAGTAATAACTATAAAAACAAAGTAGAATCATTGCCTCATTTTCTTTATAATAGGAACAAGCTTTAGATAAGCATGTTAATGCTAGGAGGCATTATGCCTTCTTTTTGGTTGTTTTTCAAAATGGTACCAATTTCCTAAAGCATCCAGTCAGGCTAAGGGGAGTCTTAGGACGCATTGCACCGTTTCCTATACGTTGAATAATTTCCAAGTGAAAAAAGGAGAGAATAAAACAGAGGAAATTGCATCAACCTAGTAGCAAAACAAGCTCCTTTGTGAAAGAAATAAATTCCATTAACTTTACAGTCACCCTCTTATGGAGGACTAGCATAATCGTTCGGTTATGAACTAGCTATGCCAAAGTCATATTCATTGCTAAACAAATCAGGCAGCTAAAATTAGGCTATTGGATACTTTGTTTTATTCTTTCAATGAAATATATTGCTAATCAAGCCATGGTTTGACAAAGTTTAAGAATGTAAGAAAAACATCATCATTTTTCTTGTGGTGAAACTAAATTCGTTCATAGTAATCATAGCCATAAGGAGACACGATACCAAGCATAAACATTGAACACCAAAAAAGTACCAATACTAAATACGGATGATTATACACTATCTATAATTAAATAGAATTGCAAACAAATTAGCAAAGCAATTTGATTTTGAGAAAATTGGCCATGCCAGTAGATATCAGTAATTTCAACAAAACATTTTCTAACACTATTGAATCAAAGAAGGTCAGTATCCAAATTGACTTGAATAATCTAAAAAACACTTTTGCTTTCAGAAAATTTTCAAATCAGAGACTTTAATTAATTAAACCCAATTCACAAAACTCAATCCAATCTCGAAATTCTCCAAGATTTTAACCAGATTTTGACATTTGTAGCTTCTTTCAATTCATCCAAATATAACCAAATTCCATAAAAATAAAATAAAAAAATAAAGCAAAATCCCATAAATTCTGACATACCTGAAGCAGCAAGCAGAATGCCCTCAACAAGAATGATCCCACCAAGTCCTAACCAAGCAAGAAGAAAAGCAGTCTCATTTCTACCCTGTTCTTTAACTTTAACCTCATTTTCTTGGCTTATAAAACCTGGTTTCTCAGCTGGAGCCCTTCTAATTATTGATGCTCTCTCTCTTCTATTACCCTTTGGTTTATTTTTACTCTCGCTTCCACTGGCTGTCTTGCTTGTAGTAGCTGCTGCTGCTGATTGTGAGCCAAACCCTTGACCAGGTGAGACTGTGGAGGGTTTTTTCTCCGGTGGGGTTGGGTTATTTGTGGAGGTTTGGGCTATGACTTTGAGTTTGGTGGGTTTTGTCAATGGTGAGAGAAGGAGAAGATGAGAGGGTTTTTTGAAGAGAGAAGAAGATGAGGGTGAGTGGATTTGTAGCGCCATTTTCAGTTTTGTTGGTTACCTATGATATCTATTTCGCTGTTTTAACTGCCTTTTAGCTTTCTGGTCATGTAATTTGCCTCCCCTGTAAACTTGAAAATTGTACTGGCCTCCCCCAATTATACTATGGGTTTTCTTTTCCTCCCCCTCTTTGTTTTTTGTTTTTCAAAATCAAGCAATGAAAAACACAAGATTTAACATGATAGTCAATAAATATGTGGAAATCACAGTCAGCAAGATACGAGTTATAGCATGATACTCAATATATTAGCATGCAATATCTATAATAGAGCCAATTAGGAACTCAATTATACAATCTTGTCCAATTTTTAGAAGCAGTATCATACATACTACACCTAGGTCGAGATTTCACCTGGAAAATAGCTTAGATTATTCTATTATCGGATCAATTCATAGAGTCAATTTGAATTTATCAAGATGACATGTTTTTAATTTTTTATATAAAAAATTCATTAGTTTTAATTTATCAAATTTAAATTAAATTTGATCAAGTTTTTTTTTTTTTAGTTTAACGTGGATGTCCGGGCCAGCTTGCGCGCACCTCGACTAATCCCACGGGTCCTGAAGTTAACGACTATGTAAGCCTCCAGTGGCCATCATATGAGCAACCACAGGGCTCGAACTTGAGACCACAGAGGAAGCAAACCTCTTGGTCCCAAACTTTTACCACTGGGCCATCACCTAGATGGTTAATTTGATCAAGTTTTAATTAAATTGTTAATTAACTTATCAAGTATCTAAAAATTTAATTGAGGAATCAAAACTCAACTCAAGTTAGATTTTGATTAATGAATTTAGTATGTATTTAATATTATAATAGTTTTTACTGGTGTGATTAAAACAAATAGATTTAAGAGAAAAAATTTTAGTTATATTTTTAAAAATATAAATTTAAAAAATTATTTTGTTAAAACTATTATGAGATGGATTTTCATAGGAAATAAATAAAAATTAAATCTTCAAAAATAAAAAATAGATTATTCGAGCAAAAATTATATAAGAGATATAACACAAAAATTAAAAATTATTTAAATAATTAAATATTTTTTTTTCTATGATTGAATAAAAAACACAATACCAGCCAAAAACAATTTGAAGGGTTTTTCTTGGATCAATCCGGTTTTAAAAATAAACTGGATATAAATTAATAATAAATTCACCTATCAATTCCCGCCCACAAAACCAGACAAGAAAAAAAGAGTGCAGTATTCCCACTCTCGTGGCTCACTCCTCTCCCCAGCCAAAAAAATAAAGAAATCCCCAATTTCTCTACTCCACAACTCCACGCTCTCTCCTCTCCCATGTCGCCTTAAACTTCCACCCTATCCATTACTTTATGGACCTTTTCCCTCCTCCTCCTCATGTCTCTCCTTTCTCTCCCTCGCTCTTTCTTCTCCCTCTCCCTCTCTTCGCCGTCTCACGCGATCACTTCCCGCAGAAACCGATGCTTCAGCTGCTCTCTCTCTGTTTCTAAAACAAGCAACGCCACCTCGCCTGCGATTCTCTGGTTCAAGCAGGATCTTCGTCTCGATGACCACCCTGGCCTTCTACAAGCTTCCAAGTTTCCTGCTTTACTCCCTCTTTACGTTTTCGATCACCGTATTCTCTCCCGTACGTCGTCGTTTTTTCATCTTTCCTCTCTTTCAAATTGCTGCCTCTTTTCTGACTCCTTTCCTTTTAGTTCTTAGTGAAAACTAGATGATGAAGAAGAATGAAGAACTGTTTTATTAATTTCTCATTTAACACAGAAGTGTTTACATCAAGTATATATATACAAACGTGTGCCTAGAAAATAGGAGCTACAAGTGATTGAGTCCAACTCAATCAGTTCATCTATACCAGCTGGAATTGTAGCAGATTGACTTCAA
>Ga0307515_10010685_pt1 | contig 17550 bp, 1 predicted proteins | sample 17_EM_MG_FD_194513 | JGI IMG/M metagenome (GOLD analysis project Ga0307515, IMG submission 194513) | Populus trichocarpa ectomycorrhiza microbial communities from riparian zone in the Pacific Northwest, United States - 17_EM | ecosystem: Host-associated > Plants > Roots > Unclassified | place...
GTATTGTACGTAGTATAATAAAACGGATAAAAAAAAAAAAAAAAAAAAAAAATTAGCAGATACTAACTTATAGCAACCTATAACGGTTGGACAACTATAAGAGATAGTTAACTAGCTAATAAAAAATAATGTAATATTGGAAAATAGGATTAACGGGATAGGCGCAGCAAAGGTTAAGCTACTATTAATTAAAAAATACTTAGGAAAGAGATTAAAGCTTAAAGGATTCCTTATGTAAATGCACTTTAAGGTAGTATAAGAAGGAGCTAAGCTGGTAATACCTATGGATTAAATAATGTATGCCGGATTATTCTTAACGGGGAGGGTACTTAAATAGTTTAAGCCTTACCTTATAGAAATATAAGTAAATAGGATAACGACTATAAACCAAGAGGTACGGTTTATATTCTTAAGTTAGAATAGATTCGTGGAACGACTTATATAAATATTTAGAGACCTAGAGGCAGTAATTACGGCGGAAAGAAAACTCTAAGACATTATATAGTAAACCTTAGCAATTAAGTATATAATATAGTTCTAGATATTAGCGATATAAGTAGAGTGGAATAATAGGGCGCTTATGGCATAGTATAAGTAAGGACTTAAGGCTAAAGTCTAGGACGTAATTATTCTAATAGAAGATGCGGATACCCTAAGGGAACTAATAGATTAAGTAATTAAGATTAATAATTAGATCTACTAAAGGGAATAGGCTAAAAGAGGCTAGGATAGAGTTTTATAGTTATATAAGGCGTAGAGTATATAATAACTAAAGTTAAGTTAAAAACTATAGTATGGCGCAGAGCTAATAGACCTAAGTGGTACTAAAGAAGCCTATAAGAGATAGAGTAAAAAACCGTAGAAACCTAGAGGATAAAAATTAAGTAATTAAAGGTCTAAGGAGCAGAGGCTAAATTAGGGATCTTAATAGTAGAAGATATTTAGGCGGACTCTATAATAGGAAAGATAGTTTAGAGAGGGAGCTTATATAAATTATAGAAAATAAGGTTACTTTATAAGGAATTATAAAGATGGTTAGAAGTACTATATAATAAAGGGAACTAGACTAATAGTAAACGATATACACGTATAGAGGGATAATAATATACTACGGGGAATAAAAGAATATTTAATTAAAAGTTTTGCGTTTTGTTATAATAATGTATACTAAATTTATAAAGACGCTAAGTATGGCGTAAGCTATTAGCTATAAGAGCTAGTATTTATAAGATATAGAGGAACTAACGAACTAGTTCGCAGATTTGATATTAAGGACGATAACTTTAATATAGGCGAAACATTTTATAACGATAAGGCAATGGAAGCCGCTTACTAGGAGCGAGTAGACCTTAGAGATCTTATAATAGAGGTAGAGGATAATTCCACTACAGAATAGGGAATATTAGTAGGGATTAAGACCCTACTAGATACGATATCTATTGCTTTATAAGATGTAAGAGAAGTAGGATAGCGAACTACTTCGGCACTTAATAAAGGCAAAAGGCTAAAGGCTTAAGATTCTTAAGACGAGATAAGAGATAACTAAGACTCTTAAGACGAGATGAGGTAAGCTTAAGGACCTATAATAGACAATAACTAATAGAGTAGAGCAGCGGCTTAGTTTATAGATATACGAATAAGCTTAGGATAGAGTTTCCTATAGGCATAAGATTCTTAAGATAAGATAAGTGAGATTTAAGACTCTTAAGATAAGATGAGAACACTAATAAAGCCTAGATGGACTAAGGCTAGAGCTAAGCTTAAGCTAAGAGCAAGCTTAGGATTAAAGAATCTAAGGGACTAAGAATTTGGAGTATAAATTAGGACACCTATAAGTAAGAGGTAAGGAGCTTCTTTATAGATTAGAGAATCTGCGATATAAATAGTAACTAGACTAGGAGACAAATATATAAACCTAGAAGACTTACTAGTAGAATATAATATTTGGACTAAAGATTAAAAAGTTAATACTAAGATTAAGAAGCGAGAAGGCTTTAAGGATCTGTTAGTAAGACGTAAACTAAAAAAAACTATAGAAGAGTTTAGGTAAAGAATTATTACATAGCAAGAATAGAAACTAAATAAGAGATCTAGTATATTAGGACGTATAAGGGATAGAGCGCTAGTATAAAGAATTATTAATAGGCCTAGGGCAGGTATACTAAGAGCTAAGTAGCTTACTAAACTAGAATAAGAAGAGGATCTAGGGATTCCTACTAAATTTAAAGAACGATATATAAAGGGCTGTTATAACATAGTAATAAAAAGACACTTCCTTATAGATAAGCCGTATACACTCTAATAGCTGTACTAAAGGTAGTATAGGCAACGATACAACGATAAGTGGGAAGATTTCTATATGTGGTTAAATAAAAAAGTTATTTAGGACCACCTAATTATAGAAAAGGCTATAACTTATATTAAGGGAGCCTTAATTATAATATTAAAGGATCTAAAGGAATAATTAGAGGACTAGAGAAGTAAGAGGCGTATCTTAGTACCTACGAATAAAGTTGTAATATTTAGATTAGCACAATAAAGGTTTAAACTTAAGGACGAAGACGAGCTAAAAGTTAACCTAAAGCACCTAGCATACTATACGTTATTATAGATTGTATATATAGACGATATATACGAAATATATAAAAATCTAAAGGAAAAGAATTGGAAATACCCTATAAGGATATATTGGATAATAGATAAGTAATAATATAGGAATGCTAAGTATATATATAGATAGCATCCAGTAGAAGTCTAAGAGGAAGGAGATTTAATACTTTAGCTAGGAAGATTCCTTATGGAAGAATGCTTAGAGGGATAATAGTAGTAGGAATGCCTGGAAAATATGTGTCTATGGTATATTAAAGACAAAAAGTAAACTAGGTATTAGCTAAAGAGTAAGCTAAGTATAATAGGATTAAGTAGCTAACAGTTAGGAAAAGTAGAGGCCTATAGAATTAGAGGGAGCTAGTAGTAGAGCCTTAGACCCTTAAAGAAATTTAAGGACAACACTTAAATTTAAGAGTTAAATAGTAAGATTAGCAGTTTAAAGCGCTAATAGATAGTGGAGTAATAAGAAACCATATCTTACTAATAGTAGTTAAAAAAATAGGGTTACCTTATAGATAGAAGGAGCAACCTTACCTATTAGTTACGATTTTAGGAGATCTAATAGCCTATAGAGGAGGGATTATTAGTCTTAAAATAGGACCTATTTAGTTAACTATTAAAGGAAGGCAGATTAAGATGTCTTTTAATATCCTACCATTAGGACGGGATAAGGCAGTATTAAGAATACCTTAATTATAGGAATATAATCTAAGAATTAATTAGATTATAGGTTAGGTTAATATTAGAGATACTTAACGCCGTAGGATATAATAATAGGCTAAGTTAGTATAGTACTAAGTTAAAGTAATATATAAAGAGACTAAGCGAGGCTTAAGTTATATACTAAAGAGATACTATAAGTACGGTAAGAAACTATAGTTACTAGAAAGTAAAAAGCTGTTAGAGTATATAGTATAGGACTATAAGATAGAATTAAAACTAGGAATAAGTCTAAGATTCTTTTTAATTTATAAGCTTACTAAAGAAGAAGGTAGAGCATTAAAGGAGTTTGTCTAGGAAAACTTATAAAAGGGATATATTAGACTATCGCAGTTATTAGCGGGATATCCAGTACTATTTATACTAAAGAAAAACGGTAAACTAAGGCTGTATATTAACTATAGATAGTTAAACAGCATTACTAGGAAGGATAGATATTCTTTACCCTTAATTAGTAAGATCTAAGATAGGATAGGTAATATGTAAATCTTTATAAAGATAGACCTAAGATAGGCGTACTATTAGATTAGAATTAAGGAAGGCAACAAATAAAAGGCAGCCTTTAGGTTAAAGGAAGGACTATATAAACTATTAGTTATACAATTCGGGCTTATAAACGCACTAGTAATATTTTAGAAGCGTATTAATAATATATTAGGAGAATACTTAGATGAATTTATTATAGTATACCTTAACGACATTATTATCTACTTAATAACTAAGGAAAAATACGGAGAACACGTTAAATAGGTCTTAAAGAGACTATAAGAAGAACAGATGCTAGTAGTAATTAAGAAATACGAGTTCTTTACTAGGAAAACCGATTTCGTTAAATTTATTATTAAACTAGGCTAACTTAGTATAGATCTAAAGTAAATTAAGGCTATAGTAAATTGGTAAGAACTAAAAAACATTACGTAATTAAGATCGTTTCTAGGGTTTTGCAATTACTATAGGAGGTTTATAGCGCAGTAGTTAAAAGACATTAAGCTATTTACGCGATTAACTAGAAAAGAAGAACTATAGATATAAGGATAGAAGTAATAAGAACTATTTAGGAAAGTTAAGAAGTTATTTACCTAGGAGCTAGTTCTTAAGATCTATTAACTAGGACTAGAGACGGTTATAAAAATAAATATATTAAACTATATACTAGGGGCGTACTTTATATAGAAATATTAAGATAGATAGCACCTAGTGGCATACTATAGTTAAAAGATAACACTACTATAATTAAACTATAACATCTATAATAAGGAGTTATTAGGTATAGTTACAGTACTAAAAAAATAGAGAGCATTCTTGTAAGGCATAAAAAAACTATTTATAGTTAAGATAGATTATAAGAACCTAATAGGATTCCTAATAATAAAGGGACTTAATTAAAGATAGGTTAGATAGGTAGAGATGCTTATAGAATACTATTTTAAAATTTAGTATACTAAGAGTATAGATAATACTAGAGCAGATGCTTTAAGCTAAAAAGCTAAACTATAGAACGATAAAAAGCCATTAGGGGCTTTACTGCGAAAAGATATAGACGGATTAATTAGATATAATTATCTAAAAATTATAGTAACTTAGGAGAAACTAGAAGGAGTTTATAAGTTACTAGAAAGCTTTTAGGTGTAAAAATTTTTAGAAGTATAGCTAGAAGACCTATAAACGGATATATATAAAAACTAAGAAGTAAAATATATCCTAAAAAGCATAGCAGAGTAATTTATAGAAGAATTCTATAAGGGATTAACTTAGGGACATAATAGAGCTATAGGCTTAGTGTTGAGACTTTAGGAAGAATATATTATTAATAAAATTTAGAATATTATAAGAAAAGTAATAAAAGAGTATCTAAATTACTAAAGGAATAAACTAATGAGGCATAAGCTATATAGAGGGCTACAACCTATTAAAACACTAAAGAGACTATAGGAGGTTATATTATAGGACTTTATTATTAAGTTACTAAAATTAAAAGATCCTATTACCGGACAAGATTATAATATAATCTTAGTAATAGTAGATAAGCTTACAAAGTAGGGATACTTTATAGCATGCATAGAAGAAATCTTAGTAGAAGATGTCGCTAGAATCTATATTAAAGAAGTGTTTGTAAGATATAGAGTACTAAGTAAAATTATATTAGATAGAGATCTAAGGTTTATAATAGCATTTTAAGAAGTATTTTTAGTAGAGCAAGGAGTTAGAGCAGTAACTTTTACTATATATTATCCGCAGACAGACGGTTAAATAAAAAGATTAAATTAGATACTAGAGTAGTATCTAAGGCATTATATTAATCATATATAGAATAATTAGGTATCGCTATTACTATTACTAGTTATATAGTTTATATATAATATAACACCTTAAGAAGGAATAGGCATATTACTATTTAAGGCAAATTATGGATATAAGCTAAGAACATCGTTATTACCACGGTAAGTAAAGAAAATAAGTAGTATAGCTAAAGAAAGAATAAAGACGTTAATAAATCTTTATATAAACCTTATAGAATTAGTAAAGGAAGTATAAGAGAGAATAAAAAGGTACTATAATACTAAGAGATCTAAGGGACTAGATCTTAAGGAGGGAGATAAAGTATAGCTACTATACAAAAATTTCAAGAGTTAACGACTAAGTAAGAAGTTAGACTACGTTAGACTAGGACCTTTTAAAATTACGCAGAAGATTTTACTAGTTACGTTTAAGTTAAACCTACTAGCTAAAATAAAGATCTACCCTATATAGCATATTGTAATACTAGAGCTAGCACACGGGAATATTAAACTACTAGTTTATAAAGTAGACACGTATAGAGGATAAGAAGAAGATAAATGGCAAGTTTTAAAGATCGTTAGCTACGAGAATATTGACGATAAAACATAGTATAAGGTTAAGTAGATAAGCTATACTAAGACTACCTAGGAACCACTAGAGAACTTAAAAAACGCTATAGGAAAGGTACAGGAATATTAGAAGAAATTAGGTTAGGTAATATTAATAAAGAAGGATTGCTAAAGAATAAGCCACCTAAGGGGGACCTAAGAAGAGTAGTTACTAAGCTACTTAGATCTATTTCCTTCTCTATTAGAAGAGAATCCGTTCTTTTATTACTAAGTTCCTATAAACCTTATTTTATAAGTTTTTACTTTTTAGAATAAACCTTTTTACAAACCTTCTTAAGACGGATTAACTAAGCGGACGCCGTAAGACGAGACTTAAGGGCCCGTTGCTAAGCTTTAGCAGCCTCTTATTTAGCATTATAGAAATAGTGCAACTTAGTAAGAGTAATAGATAGTTTATTATCTAGCCACGCAGCAGTAAATTAAATATAAAACCCTAAGACAAATTAATTAGGGAACTAGACGACTATTAAGGATAATAGGTTATATATATTTAGTATTAAAGACAGAGCAAACGTTATAAGACGAATAAATATTTGCTTTAGTGCACTCTAAATAAGAGGACGGTTATCGCGAAGATGGGTTCGCCAACGTAATATAAACTAACCCCTCTTTTAAATAACGAGAATATAGAGACGGTATAATCTTACTAAGAGATAATATTGCAGCGATAGTGCGAATGCGACAAGCAGTTAAAGAGGAAGAAATTGCTTTAGGTATAATAAGCAACGATATTAACCAAATTAATTAGACGGATATTATACCTCTAGTAAATAACTTAAAGATGTTTTAAATCTTTAAGGACAAAGATAAAGAGGAGGGAGATGGTGTTACGGACGCTTTAAGTATAATATTATAACTACTTAGAGAGGAGACGGAAGAAGCTAGTTAGTTAATTTAAGCACGGTCTAAGATAGAGCCGATAAAACTATATAACGAGGAATGGTAACTAAGGTTATATAAGGTAATCTATATAATCTATAGGATCTATATAATCTGTAATAGAGTAGATAGAGTACACGTATATTACGTATAAGAAGAATTTTATAGGAGTACGGTTGTGTATTTAAGGACCCTTAGTCCCTACCTAGATAGTTCCTTCTTTATAGTGATTCTTAGAATATAATTAGAGTTAATCTATTAGGCAACCACTCCACCAGTTATTATTACTTGTTAATTCTTATACTTATATTTCCTACACACCTAGCCTAATAATAGGACCCATCGTAGTCCTTGCTATAAGGTTCCGTTACATAAAGTGCTAAAACGTTTAGATAATTAGGGCCTCTACGCTAAGGCATTAAAGTATATCTTTAATACTAAGTAGGTTAAGTTCTTAGGTTATATTATAATGCCTATAGGTGTAGTTATAGACTTAATATAGGTGTAGAAAATCTAGGAGTAGCCGGAGCTAAAGAGCTACTAAGATGTTTAAGTATTCCTAGGCTTTGCTAATTTCTATAGGCGCTTTATTTATAACTACTTAGATATTACCTAATACCTATCCAACTATATTACGGAAGCTTTTTAAGACCTAACCTAAGGAGTAAAAAGCTTAAAGGCGGTAAGGAAGAAACCTAAGAAGGGACTAACTAAATAGTATAAGCTATAGTTATGGCCCGGAAAAGTTTAGGAGGCCTTTTAAAAACTTTATATAAAGTTTATAAAAGCTTTCTTGCTACAGCATTTTAACCTAAATTAGCTATTAATAATAATTACTAATATATTAAATTTTACCCTTATTGGTATCCTACTATAACCTAATAGGCATTTAGACGCTACCTAGCTCTACTAGAAACTAGTAGTATTTTATAATAGAAAATTCTAGGGACCTAAAGTTAAGTATTATACCCATGATAAGGAACTGCTGGCTATAGTTAACTACTTTAAATAGTAGTAATACTACCTTAAGCACGCGAGCCATACTACTTATGTACTCTTATATCACTATAATTTACGCTACTTTATAACTATAAAGGAGCTTATACCTTAATAAGCTAAATAGATAGAGGAGCTCGCGCGATTTAATTTTGAGATTAAATATAAGCTAGGGGAAAATAACCCTGCTAATAGACTATTATAACGGCTAGATTATACCAAAGGCTTTAAAATAGAAGAAGGAAAATAGATAATAGATATATTACTCCCTATATTATAGAACAAGCTTTAGGTATAGGATGCTTAAGTACCTATAACTCTATATACTAAGTTTTAGGTAGTGTAAGCCCTATTAATTTTTACTAATATTCTGGCTAGTACCCGGTCCGTTTCTAATAAGGGTCTAAATATACCTAGATAGGACGTCCTTAATACATTCTTAGAACCTAGTAATATACTACCCCTAATTACTAAGCTATCCCCTTAAGCTAATAGCGAAGCTATAAAGTAATTAGAACTTGGAGCCCTATAATAACTAAAGGACTTTAACCTTATAGTGGCCTTCCTAATATACACATATTAAAAAGTTATAAGATTTATAGTACTATCTAGTTTTATACTTAGAGTAGTATAGCATAAAATAGCTTTTATTTAGGAACTATTTAAAAGGTTAATAGATCTCATTTATAAGGTATAACGGAGGGATACTTCCTATGCTATTTTTAATATAGAAATAGACCGGAAATATAATGGAAAGGAAGCTGCTAGGCGCTACTATTTGGAACTAGACCTAATGGGCCTACTGCGTAGAGGTAGTAAGGTTTAAATGCTATAAGAAGCAAATCTACGATAGAAGATTCTTATAAAGAATTATAATAATCCTTTAGGCGGCTACTATGGTTAAGTAAAGATAGTAGAATTACTTTAGCGTAAATACTATTGGCTAAGGCTTAATTAGGAAGTAAAGGAGTATATTAGCTATTGTGAGAAGTGTTAAGTATATAAGATCTATAGGTATAAGCTATAGGGTCTACTTAAATTAGTTCCCCCTACTAGTAAGCTATAGCAATATTACGCTATAGACTTTATTACGGATCTCCCGCCATCTAAAGATAGCTAAGGATGAATATATAATTTAGTCCTTATACTTATTAATAGGTTTTTAAAGTACGTCTAATACCTTTCTATTAATAAGACGATTAATATATAAACGCTAGCTAACCTAATTAAGGAGAAATGCTTTCTTAAAGTAGATTAGCCGTACTCTATTATTACTAATAGGGGCAGCGTCTTTATAAGCTAGTACTGGTTAGACCTATACTTTTATTTAAAGATAGGCTACTATTATAGTATAGCTTTCTATTTATAAATAAATAGGTAAATAAAATGCTAAAACTAGGAACTGGAGTCTTACCTATAAATATATTTAAACTACCAGTAAGATAATTAGTGTGAGCTATTTCCGTATATAAAGTACGCTTATAATTTAAAGGAATATATATTATATAAGTATGCACTAATCTAGATTGCCTATAGCGTTTAATTATTTAGGTTTAATAGTATACCTAATAATTACTAGCTAAGGCCGTATAATTAGTTATGGGATCTTACTGGGAAGTCTAAGGATATCTACTAAAGAGTATAAGGATACCTCTAGGAATGCGAGGAGTAATAAAAGTATATAAAGTAGAGCCTATAGGATGCCTAAAAGCAATAGAGATTTTAGTATAACTATAAGTGCTAAGATAAGTATTTTAGAGTAGGCGATGAGGTTCTATTATATTTAATAAATATTAAAACCCGTTAACTATTAAAGAAGCTTAATACAAGATACCTAGGTCCCTTTTAAGTTAAGGAACGAATTAGTAAGCTAGCCTACTGTCTCTAGCTACCCCTATCTATAGCCTATATATATTTAGTGTTTTATATAAACCTACTAGAGCTATAATATAGACCACTACTGGAAAAGAACTTCTGTCTAGGCCTAATTAAACACCTTAAGGTAGTGGGCGAGTGGTATAAGGTTAAAGCTATACTATATTATAAGTCTGTTAAGAATAAGCTTTAACCCAAAGTTAAATGGCTAGGCTAGCCCGCTAAGGACTCTATATAGGAACTAGAAGATTACCTTAATTATTATAAAGATATTCTAAAAGAATATTAGGACTAAGGTCTATAATCTATAAGTCGTAGAAAGCGCTCTAATACTATGGTATTATTGCGACCTATAAAGAAAGCTCGCGAAAAGAGTAAATAGGTTAAATTGGATATAGAATATATAGGCTCTAGAAACTATAGGGGTAGGGCTACGGCCTAAAGCAGGACGGGTCCTTAGCCTTTTTATATATATAGTATAGAATTAATAGGGCATTTTGCTAGAATTGTATTTCTATTCATTAATCTATATTAGGAATATTGTTTTTAGGGCTTTTAAGCCCTTTTTAAAAGCCTTATAAGGCCTTCTTAAGCACCTAATTAAGGTCCTTAATTGCTATTATATATAAGAACGAATCCTAAAAGTCTAAACTATAAATGCCTAATCTAAAAAGCTACTACGCCTTATTATTATTAGGAGTAGGATTAGTATCTATTAGGCTACTAAGTAATGGCTAATAAGAATGGGATCTAGATCCCTTAGTAGGTGTATAAGTAGGTATAAAAATAGAGGTAGGACGATAAGGTATAGCTAGAGCAGAGACTCTTAAATACTTAACACTAATATTAGGTCTAAACCAATACTAATAAAGCTCTTATGGTGTAAGCTTATAGTTAATAAAGATACGCTTAAGCCTAGAATAAATAGAGATGTTAGCTAGTTAGTATAGTCTAGAACTACCAAGACCTTACTATAGTAACTGTTAGTTACCTATCTACTAGGTACCCGAAGGGTAACCTACCTAATACCGTATTATATTATGCTCTTTTAAAACTTAATATATATGCGTAAACTCCTTTCTATAGTAAATAGCGACCTTCTTTTTATTGCCCCTATTCTTTACCCTATCCTTAGTATACTAACCTTACTCTTATATTAGGCATTACTAGCTAGCTTACTAGGAATTATAGGCGGTATAGATAGCTATAGTATAGTCTTAAATTTAACTAAGATATTTAGTATTAGTGCTAAAATGAGATAAAGCCCGGGCAATATAGTAGTTAAGAATATTAAAGAATTGTTGCTACTTAGGCCTAGGCTATTAAAGCTTAAAGTTAGCAATGGAAATTTATTAAGGATAGAAAAGCTTACCTTAATATAATTAAGGCTTTTAGTACGTATGTATTAATTATAAGGACTAAAGGTATTAGATCTAATATAGTGCGTCTTATTATAAGCCTTTAGAATCCTATTATTAGATTTCTAGTCTTTTAAAGACGTATAGGCAAAATTATTTAGGTAGGACTAGCACTAGTTATGGGTTAGTGGAGGTTAGGGTTCTATATATAAAGGTAGGGCTAGGATATACTATAGAATTTACTTAAAAGAGCAGTTAGTAGGAGAATAAAGAGGTATATCAAATTAATAATATATTAAAGATACGTCTAAATTAGATAAAGGTTAATAATGGGAAGTAAGGTATTAAGGAAAAGGATTAAGCTCGATAAGTAAAGTGTCTTTATGCTTTACTGTCTAATACCCTTTTAGTAAATAGCCGTAACCTTGCTAATATAACTCCGTTATAATAGCGCTATTTAGAAGAAAGGAAATACGCGTATAAGTTATTTAACTATTACTTCCTTATAAAAACTAACTATATAGCCGGGGGAAGGTAATTAAGACGTTAAATTAAAGACGTATATGGGTTAAATTAGACCTAAAACAATACTATAGTATTAAAGAATAACGTTATAGACGTTCTTGATAATCGTATAATAGCTATAATTGCTATCGCGAAATGTCCCTATTTGCTAGGCAAAAGACTAATAATAACGCTGACGACAATTTGGTAACTGTTACTTAATCGCTATAAAATTGGTATTGCTACTTAGTTAGTAATAGGTAATAAATAGGTAATAGAAAATAGATAGTAAGATATATAATGGCAAGAAACAGGGTATAAGTTTTAAGGTAGTACGTAATAGTGACCTTAACGTTTAACAAGTTATATTCTTCTTATCTTTATAAATCGGATTCTTAAATTATATAAGCTAGATATAGTCCATAGGATTAAGCATAATATATAGGTTAAATCTTAGCTTTATATTAGCTCCAACTTAAATATTACAGTCCAGCCCGTAACCTAAGTGTAACTAGTAGATCTTAGCATACTATTACCTAGTAGGGGTTACGACAAAGTTAGGCTAGTTCTCCGCTTTCTGGCTTTTACGTCTAGCTTGTGCAGCTCTATATTTAGCAAATTTAGCCTTTATTTCTACTTTAGAGACAGGCTCCTTACGACTTATAGACATTATAATAAGTAGAGAAAAGCTTAGCGTAGATAAAATCAGTGCTGTAATTGATCTGGTTGGTTACAAATTTGAGCTCTATAACCAACTAATAGCCCAATTAAAGCTCCGAACCGGTTCGCGAACCGGTTTAACCGGTTTAACTAGGTGATATTTGGTATATTATAAGGCTTGGCATAGTGTTAAGTTACAATTAATCGTCGACAACGATATATTCGATAGTGTCTTCCTCATTACCCTTATCTTCCTCCTGGCTCTCATCGTCCTCATTGTCCTCATCGCCCTTATCGCCCTCATTACCCTGCCCTTGCTTACCTCCTTTACCAGCTTCCTAATTTACACTACTCTGTATATTAGAATCTTTTTTAGCGGCAGCTTTAACGGTAGCTTTGGCAGTAAGCTCTTCCTTATATAAATTATTAACGTTAGGATTAACGCCTTGCTTAAAGGCCTTTGGCTTTAGGTATCCGTACTAAAATTTTAAGCATTTATTTGCTTTAATAATATCAGCTTTAAGGCAATTACGTACGTTAGTAACTAGGTATTTTATAGAGCTAAATACTCTCTTATACTTAGTGCTTATAAGTAGTATAGCTAGCATATTAAGGGTAAATTAGGCAAGCTCTAGCTGTGTAAAATATTATAAATTCTAATAAGCCAGAGGATCTAAGGTAGGCTTAAGCTTAGCTTAAATATAGGCTTAGTAGGCGTCGGCTCTTATAGTAGGCGCAGCCTTAATCTGCTTATATAAGTATAGCCTACTAAAAGTTTCGCCCAGTATAAACTTAGTAGTAGATGGCTCTTAGGCAGCCGCGGCTCTATATTTACCTTTATATTCTTCTAGCTAGAGGTCCTTTATAAGGCCTTATATACCAAAATCCTTAGGATCCTTAGGGCTACTATATAGCTAATTCTTCTTCTCCTTGTCCTTTTTAAATTCTTACTAAAACTAGGCCCATTTCTTATCTAGAAGAAGAACTTATACAGTGTAGTAAGCGGCGCTGTCGTCTATATATTTATAGTATTGTTTATACTTCTCCTATAAGGAAAAAGCTAAGGCTTTTAAGTAGGTGTATTCCTTACTGCTACTATATAGTTCTTACAGTTCTTTAAAATCTTCCTTTACGTTAAATAAACACCTAAAAAGCTAATCCATTATAGTAAACTAGCGGTAAAGCGTGTACTTATAGCCCTAACTATATATAGTTGCCTTATAAAAGGGCTATAGAACAAAGGAGAGCTTCTTAAGTAGAAACCAGTAGTGGGTTATAAGGGTATTATTTTCTATACCTTCGCCGCGTTTTGGCATATAGTTACTGCAGAAGGCCTAAATACGTTATTTATAATTAATAGCACGTATAATAGAGCTAAAATATAAGTTCTACTAGGTTAAATTACTTTAAATTAACTAGGAAAATAAAATATTAAAATATTTTAAATATTGCGAATATTGTGACCGTAGCTTAAGGATTGCGATTATAGCCCGGAGTAATATAAAATCCAGTACCGGAGCCAATTATACCCCTATCTTGCTACGTTATAGAGAGGCAGTAAATATAAAATCGTAAAAATTAATACTAGATTTTAGCTCTAGATTTTAAAACTCACCTTAAGTTAATTAAATTCTGCCCACTCTCTACCAACTACAATCTTTTAAAACTCCTTGCGACGCTAAGGCGATATCCTAATATACTTTATAATATTATATAGCCGACCAAGCGCTCCCTACTTTCTTTAGATTATCCTAATAGCCTTAAAGTCTCGCCAACTGTATGCTAGCTTAAGCTCCTCCAAAGTAGTATCTACAGTCTTGCCCAAAAGGAAGGCCTAGGCAGCTAGGTTAACTACATAGCCAAGACACTAAAGGCGACGACGTTTCCGCTGCCTCTCTATTATTTAGGGGTAGAGAGTTCTTAGAATTAAATTAATAGCCGTATTATTACTTAACGCATTATTAAGTATAAAATACCCAATCCGACTTCCAATTCTATACTTATTAACTACATTAAGAACTACCTAGGCTATATTAACGCCGCTATACTCTCCCTTAAGCTGCCGTAAGGCAAGAAGCTTTATCTAGCAAGCTCCGTCGCGATTAATATAATAGGCAACTATCGCGATAATAGCGTAGTAATTTGGTGACGTCTATAAGTTAAAAGATAGGTATATATTTAAACGAGCTTCTTATAAGTCTTTTCGTAGCAACCTCTTCTGCTTCCTAAACTCTCTTATTACCCACTTACATACTATATTTCGCGAAGGGAGCAACCTTACAAGGCCCTTATTTAGATGCTAAATTATTTTAATAAAGTAGACGTTCTTAATTTAGTAAAATGTAATATAGCAGTATACAAGCCACTAAATTAGTAGAAGCTTAAAAGATTTATACTAGGCCTTCTAAATATAATCCTGCTGCGATATAAAGCGGTAAATTAGGCCTATAGTTAAGATCGCTTTGCCCTTCTTATTAAGTCAATAAGCCTATCTCTAGTAGCCTAATACTATTAAATTACTATTAAGCGCTATTTCTAAATCAGTTGGTATTTATATAAGAGAGCAGAGCAACTTACTAAGAGGCTTATACTTTAGATCCTTCTTCTAATCTAGGTAGTAGCAGCAGTAGTAATATCAAACGCCTATAGCCTTATAAATAATTATATATCCTTTTCCTTCATCCCATATATACAACGACTTTATATAGGCCTTCGCCTTCTATACAACCTCATCGCTATGCCTATACCACTAGCTATAGATCTTAATTCTAGTCTGCGTAGAAGCCTACCTTAGAGGCTCCGGATCTGAGTTAGACTTAACTTTATAATAGGTAAGAGGCTCTACCGGAGCTTTATTGGGCTTTATCTTTTAGCGCTTTTTTCGTTAACTACTAGAGCCCTAGCTGGCGCGCTTTTAAGAGGCGGCAGGAGCCTTGCCCATAGAACGACTACTACTTATAAGGCTGCCTCTTCCTCTACGCAACGATTAACCGGTTAAAATAACAAAGCCCTCCATTGAATTGGCGATAGGGAGAAATAAGGGTAATAAGGATAAGGCAGTAAGGCGACGTGAGAAGGAGGCAACGCGTAGAAATAGGACGCGTAAGAATGGGCGACGCACAACACCAAGCTCGACTCTCAAAATAGTACCCCAAAATAAGGTAGTAGATCTTAACGATTTAGTGGCTTCGGCTCCCTTATATGGCGTACGCTCTTACCCAAATTATTACCACCAAAGGCCTATACTAACCCTACTGGTTTAGCTGGTTACCCGGTTAATTAAAGAGCTTTAAAACTAACCAGCTGGAAGCCAATCAAAACCCCAAACCGGTTGCGATTTTAAAGCTTTTCCAACTAACCAACCAATAAGCGAACTAGACCAGTTACAGCACTAGATAAAATGCGGTTAGGATATAAGACTTATTAATACGGTTAGAATATAAGAGTTAATAGGATAAGAAATAATAAGAGAAAGTAATTAATTGTATAGGATTAGAGACTTATCTATTAGATTAAAGTAGCCAATAAGCAATTAGGCTGCGTAGCCTAATGGTATAAAACATACTAATACGCGATTTTCCTGGACGCTTCTAGTCAACCTATTAGTCAAAATAAAACATAGCCAGCCTTCAGAGGAGCCACTCGCTACTCTAGAAAGGTCTCAGTAGATATCCATTAATAAAACCTATTGGTAGCTAGAATAAACACTTTACTTAAGTAAGGCTGCAATAACAGCGTTCTAAGGGGATGCTCTTTCCCCTCGTTATAGGAACGATACTTATATATACACTGTTATAGTTTAGGACCTAGTTTCTAGCTATCATTGCTGAATTTGGATCCTGCATGTCCTAAACCGTGGTTATTTTTAGGATATATCTTATTTTCGTTGTTTGGAAGCTACATATACATCCCACAATTTCGGCGGCAAATTCTACCAAATTTATAGGGCGTTGTTATCGGCGATGATATTACTAATACAGCATATATCAACCCAGAAGTACTAAAAATTATCCTTAGCAGCCTTTTCTCTGCAGAAGCGGGGTTTTTTACAGCCGGCCTTCTCTTTGCTAGTGCCGGCGACTAGTTCGTTATATATATCTTCTTAACCTTCGATCTATATATGTAATAGGATAGCATACAAAGGAAGGCTCTCGTCGTTATTATCAAAGGTGGTCAGCTTAAACTCGTCCTTGCTTATAAAGTCTAGGAGGCACATCCTAATGTATACACTCAACAGTAATACAAAGTTTATTAAACCAAAAATGTTTCTTAGAAGTGGTGGAAGTTATAGACCTTATTACGCGGGAAAATATCTATTAGTATTAATCTATATCTGGTAGACTTTATATATGAAATTATTAAGTAATTAGCTATAAAGAATAAAGCAGAGTTAAGAAGGTTAAACTATACCTAAAGTATAAAGTAGTATTACACAGTGAGTAGAGGGAATATAGGGTTTATATAAGATGAAGATGAAGCGGATAGCTTGCACTCTTTATGCCGAGAAGATTTTTACTCCTAGACCAGATTTGATATTGTTGTGTGGAAAATTGGTCGTGATGTCTCGCGACGCAGGGTGTCTCGCGACGCAGGGTGTCTCGCGACGCAGGGATAAAACTGGTCCCATGTTTATACCTTAGTATCCTTTTACTACACCACAAGACCTTCAAGTCTCTGCATATATTCATAAGGGCTGTCAAAATATTCAATATTTATCACTCTTTATAAATGAATATATCGTTAAGAAGCAATGAATAAAAATATTATCGAGACCACGGCGGTACCTTACTTTTAAGCATGTGCGGATCGAGACTTTTATATCAGGTTGCAGCTTCTTCTGCATTGTTCCTGAATCTTGATCATTGCTAATAGTCTAAAGCAATTCCTTCAGGATTGTCGACCTGAATCGGAGTTCCTTACCACCATCGTACTACTGTCTGACGACCTAGATCGTCTATACGAACTATGTCTCATCGAATGTCTCATCGAACGTCTCATTACCTGTTTCCATTAACTATGACCTACTAAATGACGTCGTC
>Ga0307515_10010686_pt1 | contig 17548 bp, 11 predicted proteins | sample 17_EM_MG_FD_194513 | JGI IMG/M metagenome (GOLD analysis project Ga0307515, IMG submission 194513) | Populus trichocarpa ectomycorrhiza microbial communities from riparian zone in the Pacific Northwest, United States - 17_EM | ecosystem: Host-associated > Plants > Roots > Unclassified | place...
TCGTATAACTAACCCTAACCATCAAACAATCACAGTGTCCGCACTAGTAATTAAAATTCAATGGCAGCCTTAAGAACTAGATAAGTTGATTAATCTAGACAACATAACTGTCCGCAATTCATGTTTGATTTGATCGAATGTTTTCCCTAAGATTAATAACATAGATCCACTACAATTATTTAACTTAGTTGCTTCTCAAGTTCATATATCACAACTCCGGTTTTGATAGCAAACTTAACAATAGATTGTTCACAATAATAACTTAGAGTCCGCTTTAGCAATTAAAATAAACAATCCTAAGAAATAAGCATAGGAAAATAAATATAGTCATTCATCATATAAACTGAAAAGAAAAGGTAAAATAAATCTCACAGTCCGAAGGTTTCCGTGTCCTTGCAACCAAGAAAAAGAGTTTAGCCTTACATGTCTATTGAACAACTAATAAAAAAGAAAGAAGAATGCATGATTTCAGGTTTGTTTTAGAGGAAGGTGCGTTTTCTCTCTCTTGGCTGGCCGCCCCCTCCTCCTTTCTCTCTTTCTTTTTATTTGATAGGAAACTCTAATATCTCTTTCCTACAAAATAGTCCTTATCTAAGTAGACAATTTACATTTAAGTAGTTTAATCATTATTTTTCTAAAAAAGGAGAAATAGCCTTGCATAAAGTCCTCAAACTTTGACTTTGGACTTATAAGAGTTAAATTGCCGAAATAAAGACTTGGATATCGGTTTGGATGCTTTGGAAAGTAATTTGGACGATTTTCTTCACAAAACCTGTCTGCTGGCAAAATTCATGTGGTATCTTAGAAAAATCATGTCTCTCTCATATGATCTCGTTTTTTGCTGATATTTGGTATGATGATAAGTCTTTGAGTCAGAAATCCAAAACAATTGAGTTTGCATCAAATTGATTTCTCTAGCTCAAGATATTCAAGTCGGAATAGCCAAATGTCAACATTGATAGAATACGAGATTTGTCTTTGAAGGCTGCGATCTCTATGCTCTTTCTCTTTTTATTTTTCTTGCCATATATGTACAGAAAGGTATGGATGTTATCTTTCTAATGCCACTAGAATCACTTCGTTTTGACCTCTAGATCTCACTTTATGCTTAAAACATTCTCCAATTTACTTCTTTTTGAATCTTATATCCAAAAGTGCATTCAAAACATAAAACAAAGAATATCAATACATTATATATATAAAACATAGGCAAAATACTAGGTAAATTTGGGTAAAACTATCAAATAATATAGTTGCATCAGGGGTCCTCCTGTAAACCCTACAGTCTCCTGAGCCATGAGTGAAGGTGTCTCCCTTTGCATCGATAAGGGAGGTGTTACTGGAGAGTGAAGCAATATACATTCTTTGCATCTTGAGCCCTCCCTCTTACCTCATTAGGCAATGGATGAGTCTGAGCTCTCGCTCTTGCTCTTGTTCTAACCATCCCATACAATAACAATGATAGCACAAAATTTATCAATCACTTCTCCAATTCTAGCAAATATATTGAATCATAACCATGTTCTGATACCAAATGTAACGACCCCACTTTTATGATCAAGTAAACTATGTATACTCATAGTTTTTTTTCCTTCTAATAAGCATTTATTTATAGAATACTTCACTTTAAATAATAATAAATATTATAGTACTTCATTGTCAGATGGAACGGTTGACCGGTTCATATGACATAACCAATCGGTCAATCAGTTACTACTAATATTGCTAGTGTCCCTAACGGTCGACCAATTTGATCGATCGATTTAGATAGTAGCCAATTTTATTGTTCCTCCTATGAATCGGTCCACCGGATCACATAGTAATCTCAAACGATCGACTAATTTATACAGTTCATCAGGTATCACTTTTAATATTTACATCTACATTCAAATTTATTCCTCCTTAATTATTCTCAATAACCCTCCTAAAGCTAAATTCAAATCTTGGAATTTACCATTTCACCCCAAGGGCAAATCAATTCTTGGAATATACTATCCTGTCTCAAAGGCAAATAAGTTCTTGGAACACATTATATTGCCCCAAAGGAAAATCAATTCTTTGAACACATTATCCTGCCCCGAAGGAAAATCAATTTCTTGAACATGGTATCCCGCCTCAAAGGCAAATCAATTTTTTCAATGTCTATTTTCATCATTTCAAAACTAACAATTAATGTTTAAATAATAACTTTTCATAAATTTGAAAATAGTAAAATTTTAAGAGGTAAGGGCGAGTCATTACCTTGAGTTCGTAGGACGCATGCTCCCGGGAGTATCAGCTCCACTCCAAATGAACCTCCTAACAACACCATCATTTAAAGTAGTCAAATTTACACTTTTCACACTAAAGCTTTCCATGTATTATGAGTTTATTTAAACACATACATGTATACTTGTCATGTATATATTTTTCATACTATTCTCTCTTAAATTACATCCAAAACATTAGTACCAAATTCTCTCAATGTAGTAACTTCTTATTTACAATTTCTTAAAATTTTAAAAGACACTGTAACCTAAACCAATCTTTCTTACTAACAAAATTTTAAACAATAGTATTAACATTATTTGGCTAAAATTTCCACCCCACCATTTCTTTACCCATGGTCCGCCTCTAGCATGAAAGAAAAACCACATTTGATTTGAAATTTTCTTTCATTTACTTTCTTAACTATATCATTCAAACCAAAATAATTCTATCAATACACAAATATTTTCTTGCAACACTATTTTAACATAAACCCTAACTAGTATAAAATTTAAGGATTTTCAATCCTTATCAAAACTTTACAATATAAACAAAATTAAAGCGAGAAAAATAGTTTACCACCACCAATTAACCAAGTTTGCCTTGTTACTTGCATTATTTCTTCCAAAAATTGCTCCTTACTCTCTCTAACTATACAACCCATGTCTTTCTCTCTGTTTAGACTCACTTGGTTTCTTTAAATCCTTTCCTAAACCAACCTAGTCTTTTAGATTTGGAAGAACAAGAAAAGATGAAGGGAAATGAAGAAGTTTCTTCCTTTTTCTCTCTATACTCAGTCGTCTTGTTCTTAAAAAGAGGGAGGGGTTGTTTTTGTTCTATTTACAAAATGCCCCCTTTTCTTACTTATTTACAGTTTAGTCTAGATAAATTTTTAATCGTAGGTATTTTTACTTATTGTTTCTTATTATCATTGCTCTGCATTTGTCGCAATATATATGGGGATTCCCGCAACTTACTCAATTTTATTTTTAAATTCGTAGATTTAAATTTTTAGATTGGTGTTTATAATGTGTATAACATCATAAAATTGTTTTGACATTTTGCATGTGATGTGATTTAGAATTGTTTATGGTGTATATGTAAAAGTGTTATAAAATCTGTTTCTAATGACATGTTTATAATGTAATTTGGATCGTTTAATTGTTGATGTTGATGTTGATGTGTGACTATGGTTGATTTGTCAGTTAAATGGTGCTTGATTTGTAGGCGTGGTGACTAGGTGTTGGAACATGATTGACAATCATTTTGTCAACATAGAGGGCAAGAAAAATGGTTGTTGAGGAAGTATAAAGTTATGCGAGAAGAGTTCAGGTCACACACATGTTACATAAGAAAAGTTTGATTTATGTAACACCTCATGTTGAAAAGGCCATTTTGACTAGAGAAGGAATTAGAGTTAAATTTCTTACGTTTGGTAGTAGAAGTGGACTATCTAGCAATGTTGGCCAAGGGGTAGTCATGTCATCAACATATATAGATCTAATGAAGATACTACAAAAGTCATAATTGTTTCATAATTCATGGCTTAGAAATAATTATACAGTTCTAAGAAGGTAACAAATTCTGATCGAGCCATTAAAGTGGTCATTAAGTCCTTGAACTCTAATCGTAATCTTTGAACAGATACAAGTTAAAGTTTGTGAGAGTGACTTACTAACTGATAAGTGCAAAATATACATATATTGTTATTCCTTATTGAAATTTATTTTTATGAGTTTGACATGCCTAAGAGACTTTGTGAATTAATTGCTAAAAAATAAAAGTTTCTGTATTTTATGTTTTGGACCTTGCTTCTTGTAATAGGTTTTTCATTGAGTTATAATTTTAGAATGTGAACGTAGGATAAATAAAGTTCAAGTACACATATCAAGCTTTCTAGGAAGGTATTACATGAAGAAATCTGAGCTTATTTGGACCTCTAATCAGACCTTAAAAATCGGGTCGAAATCCTTCTTGCAGCCGGATTCTTTGCTTTCACAATACAAATTCAAATAGGCATATCTTGAGCCTCAGATATCAAAGTCATGCAATTAAAAATCTCAAAATCATCTTCACATCTAGGACTACAATGTTAATGAAGGATGTCAGGTCAGATAAAATCATTTTAAAAGCCAAAATTTAGATGCAAGTTGAAGGACGGGATCGGTCTCCTGATTTGATGAGGAAACTAACGGTGTCAAGCATCTCACTACAACTGAGAGTCTGACATAAAAACAATGGGCCTTAGGATCTAAGAAACGAGCAAATCAAGCCTCTAACATTCTATGAATGAAAGAATACAGCTAGAATGTCTGGATATTGCAAGAAATCAAGTCAGAAACAAAGCCTAGGTTGCAGTAGAGTCTATATTACAATATAGTCTAAATTATAGTAGAGTTGTGACAACAAAAAAGTAAGTTTTCAACACAAATTCTGATGGATTAAGAAGAAGGAATTATGTAACATTAAGGACTCCTAATTAGAAGAAGAATTCTAATGAAAGACAGCAACTAAAGGAGGGAATAAAGGAAGCAAATCACTATAGAAACAACCCTTTTCTTCTTCTTCTTCTTCTTCTTCTTCTTCTTCTCTATAATGTTCTTTTCTCTCTGTTTTTGTTAATTTTCTAGCCGTTATGAACTAAACTTTGGCTTTCGGTTCAGAGGAGTTTTGTTCCATTATTGTTTTAGATTGTGAGAAGAGATATTTTCAACTTTATTTCTTGACATTCAAGTACTTATTTTGCTTATTTTGATACGTAATCTACTATTTTCATTCAAGCTTAAAAAAATAGAGTTTAGTTTAACTACCGTTATGGATAGAAAGAAACTACAAAGCACATATATACCATCTCAAAACAATTCAATAAGCATGAACATAATTCCCATGCTTGTATAATGATGTATGATGCTCCATTAGTTCTACGACTGGGTAAAACATTGTTTGGTTTTCAACTTGTAATGCAAGTTTATAATCAAATAAAAAGTCCATCGGCTTAAAAGGGGTCTTAAGGGAAAGATTTATCCAAAGGTGGGTTGCTAGGCTATATAAGGTATATAACAAATAATGCCTTTAAAATTTATCAGCCCACGTTCACATTCTGAGATTATAACTCGGTGAAAAACCTGTCATAAGAAGCAAGGTCCGAAACATAAAATGTATAAATTCTTATCTTTTAGCAATTAATTCAAAAAGTCTTTTAGGCATGCTAAACTCATAAAAATAACTTCTAATAAGCTTAAATAAGTTTAAAATACATTAAAAAAACATAGTGTAAAAGGAATAAAAACATATATATTTTGCACTTATCAAATTCCCCCACATTTAGCTTTTGCACGTCCTCGAGTAAAATTTCAATTTTACTTTTCCAATGTAAAAAATACAATGCCATCAACAAACAACAATTAAACTCTTAAACCATCATAACACACTACAAGTAAATGGAAATTTCATAAAATGTTTTTTTTATACAGGTTCCCTGAATTTCTACTGAAATTTCAGCGGAGTTTTCCCTATATCAGGACGTCCCAAGTTATTGACAAAATCATATTACACTTTTAATTTCATTTCACAAGCCGATCTAATCATTCTGGATCTCAACCCAACCCATCCTCATCAACACAACATACCTTATTCAATAACCTTATACAATTCAAGTTCACAAAATAACAATGCATAATTCAATTGTTACATAATATCATCACAAACTATATCTTGCATAATAACATCATATAATATAATTCAAGTGAAGGATTCGATTTCAACTATAAACATGCATGGTTAAATAGATACTTAGAATTACTAACATTATATTAAAGTTATATATCCAAATTTACAAATTAATATTTCATTTCAAGTTTTAGGAGATAAATCTCTTAATTTACAAATAACTACATGACCAAAAGTAAAAGGTAACTAAACTAAAATCACTCTTGACGTGACCCTGATGGACCTGAAAACAGAAATTAACATGTACATATAAATATAAAAAGATAGTAACAAACAATAACAACGACAAGTAATAATTTCCATGACATTTCTTCTGATACATAAAATTAGGCATATACCTATTTTACAACATACATTTTCCATCTAATATCCTAACCCATTTGCCGAGAATAATTTTATCTTGAAAATCTCAATACAACTCAATAGTTTTGAAAACATCTTCTTATGAATCAATTATCACTTGATACCAAAATATTCTTCTCTTGGTATCTTTAGCTTATCCCATTCTTTCAGAATAGCTAATCAATATTTTCTCTTTCATTTTTCAAAAAGTAATTGCCGATACTAATGAATCTCATTAATATCATTAGTCTCCCAATACTGGGTTAGACTAATCAATTCCATTCAAGTGCCGATATCAATACAATCGATTGATATCATTAACTATTCCTACCCCGTAATAGTTAATCAATTCTTATCAACATCTGGTTGACCATCAAAGTTGCCCATGTCAAGAACCCTTGACATCATTAGCCTCCTTACCCGGAGTAGCTAATCACACTAGAAATGGTTGTCGATACTCATGCAATCCATTGATATAGTTAACTATTCCCAACCTGGAATAGTTAATCCACTTATCTTTTCCCTTAACTGGGAGTAACCATGCCAATGTTAGTAATCTTTACTAACATCATTAGTCACCCAATTACCCGGGATCGACTAATAAATTTAAGGAACGTTGGCACCAATGGAACCCCATTGATACCATGAGCTATCCAAACCCGGATAGCTAATCAATGTCATCTCAACCTACCATTCGTATCGATCACCTTTTATTTTTCTTATTAACATCATATACATAGACTACTAAGTTCAAAGCACTAACATGCCAAACAATTTAAAATAGTAGAAAAATAGAAAGCATAGGTGTTGGGTAATTATCTGCTATAAAAGCTTGATTGGTAGTCCTGGGCTATTGTCTAGGTCCTATAATTTTCTCTGCATCAACAAGCATACCACGTCATTACTCATGAGCGTTTATTTCTTCTAAATCCAAAATATATACAAATTTCTCTTTAATCATCTCATTCATTATTATCCATTTTTATTAAATTTACATCTCATGTTCCCATTAAATCCTTTTCCTTAGGTTCTTAAATAAGAATGCAAACCCACATCACAATCAGCTTAATTCCTCATTTGAACACTGGTTTGTGTTTCATCCATACTAACATTATATAGTTAAGTTTGAGGCTTGGATTAATCCCTCAAAACACTAAGACACAGGGCTATAAGTCCACTAAAGGGAGAAGAACCCAATTCTACTCCTAAATCCCTCAAAATTACCCGTTATCGAGAAGATGACCAATTGTCCAGTAGGGTTTGTCTCAACCCCTTATCGGTTATTAGCCCATAACAAGAGTTTTGAAACTCCAAATTAAGCGAGGTAAACTTTCTTGGATAGCTAATATCCAAGGCTACAATGTCTTTAAACAGACCTAGTCCAAATTCCCTTATTTTCATACTTGAATTCCCTTTGGAAGACCAAGAGTCAAAACTGTCCAGTTTCATCGACAAATTCCGCAACATTCACACATTACCAATTTAACTTATCCTTATTCAAAATCAATTCCTTGCCATGTTATATACACTATAATGTTGCCAAAGACACCTTCTAAGAGCTAGCTTACCCAGTGTCGGGCTGCTACTGGAGGCTCCGATTCGGTCTTGGCGAGCTGGCCGACTGGCGCTGAAGGAGATCGGCTGCTGCTGTGGTGGGGTCTGTTGGTGGAGACCTGTGAGGGCTGGGGGGCTGTGGTTGGCCCGAAGAGGGAGACCGTGGTTGAGGCGGAGACGGGAGCAGCTGAAGGACAGCGGAGGCTGCCGCTGTATTCAGTCTAGAGATGAAAGGAGCGGTGGCCGGCTGGCTTGTTTTTGACAGAGGGCAAGGGGGCCACGGTTGGCCTTTAGTTCTGGGAGAGCCGAGAGAGGGAGATCGTGGAGGCCGGCGTGCAGGGGAGGTTGGTCTGGTTGCAAGAGTCTGATGACGGGGAGATGGGGGACTCAACCAAAAGAGGGAGCTGGCCGATTGGCTTTGGTTAAGGGTCGGGCGATGCTTTGGAAAAAGGAGAATAGTTGAGCAGGGGAGTCTTGGTCGAGCAAAGGGAGAAGGAAGCTTTGGTTTTTTCAAAGGGAGGGGCGGCCGTTTTGGTTTCAAAAGGTGGCAGCTGCAGGAGAAAGGGTTTTAGGTTTACGGTTTTCTCTTTTTTACCCTCCTTTATTTTTTTTAATTCCTCCCCTGTGTCTCCGTTTTTTCACTGTAGCATGGTATTTATAGGAGAAGTGTTGCTAGGTTTTCAAACTAGTCCCTCAACTTTTCCTTTCCTTTTCTTTTCTTTCTTTTTTTGTAAATTTTGATTTTTCTTATTTTTTTGTATTTTTGAAAGCGAGCAATATCAATGTCGACTCAATAAGAAAAATCAATAATTGTAAAATTAACGCGTTAAAAGTTGAACGTGTTCAAAATACCTTCGAAAATTTAAATTCTTCTGAGATGACATTGAAAATGCTAAAAATGATGCAAATATATCAAAAATGCATTTTTTTGGGGTTTTCAATGTTTTTCTGCTATTTTTGGTTTTTTCTGAAAATTTATCAAAATGTTGGGTAAAAAATTAGGTAGCAACAAATGCCCCCTCTTTACAATGCTTACGAAGCAAAAATTCCTCAATGTTTTGCATAGTAAGCTTGTAAAGAAAACAAAATGTCTTCCTGGCTTACTGAGTGATCCACTCAGCCAAGAACTTCACTTTTTAAAAGAAAATGGTTTCATTATCTTAGGTGACCTGCTTTTTTTTAAGAAAAGTGGTCTATGTTCAAAGATGACCTGCCCACATACTTATACTGGTCTATTTTCAGGGTCCCACACATACTCACACTAGTCTATTTTCACAGGCGACCTGCCCACGCATACTTATTGTGGTATATTTTCAAGGGCGACCTGCCCACGCATACTTATTGTGGTCTATTTTCAAGGGCGACCTGCCCACATATTCTCACACTAGTCTATTTTCACGAGCGACCTGCCCACACATACTCACACTGGTCTATTTTCAAGGTGACCTGCCCAAACATACTCATTGTGGCCTATTTTCAGGGGCGACCTGCCCAAACATACTCATTGTGGTCTATTTTCACGGGTGACCTGCCCTTTTGATTGGGTTAACCTGAGATCCCATCTGCCGATCTCCTTTAACCAGAACCAAAATTGGGGTGTAGCTCGGTCAACCTGAAATCCCATCTGGCGATTCCCTTTTAACCAAAGCTAAACTATGTGTGTGGTTGGGTAAACCTGAGATCCCATCTGGCGATCTCCTTTAACCAGAACCGATACAAAGATGTGTGTGTGGTCTCATTGTAATTGGTGACCTACCTAGAAAAAATGATGGTCTCATTGTGATGGGTGACCTACTCAAGTGGAAAAAATGATGGTCTCATTGTGATGGGTGACCTATCCAAAAGGAAGATGATGGTCTCATTATGATGGGTGACCTACCCAAAAAACTAATGGAAGATGGTCTCATTGTGATAGGTGACCTACCCAGAAGGAATGATGGTCTCATTATGATGGGTGACCTACCAAAAAAAGATGATGGTCTTATTATGATAGGTGACCTACCCAGATAAAAATGTGAAGTGGTCTCATTGTAATGGGTGACCTACCCAGATGAAGAGTGGAAATTGGTCTTATTGTTATGGGTGACCTATCCATATGAAAGGTGGTGGTCTCATTATGATGGGTGACCTACCCAAATAGAAGATGAACAAAATATGAAGTGGTCTCATTGTTATGGGTGACCTACCCAAATGAAAGAGTGGAAAGTGACTTACCTGGCACAAAGACTTGGCTGGCGAAGTCTTGACAGGAAAAGGCTGACAAACGGTGCTTCCTGATTGCATGGTTGACTTGAAGACTCCTCTTGATGATAGGGTTGATCTCCTCATTTCTTTGAGATTTTTCTACTGGCAGGGTTCATCTCATTCTTTTCTCATTCCAGGATCTAAACCGATGATTCTTTATTATTATCGACTCAATGATTCTTTCTGTCCACAATCTTGCTGGACTTCATTGAGGATTTTCCTGTAACAAATCACAAATGTGCAATGCTCTGAGGTTAGATGACATGCATGCATCCTTACCTGATTTGAAATATAGGTCCCCCCTCTTTGATGTTCCATCGCCATAGGGTGCCTTTGTTTGCATTCCAAAGCCTTCTTTGTTCTTTCGATGCATTGGCTCATTCATGTACTAGCCATCACTCAGTTGTAAATGCAGTGCCTATCTTAGGTTGTCTTCGACGGTTACTGCTCTCATTGTTTTTCAAGCTTGACTTTGCCTCCAAGTGTGGTGTTGTTTGATTCATCATGAAGGATTTTCTCTCCTGATTTCTTCTGAGAATTATCCTCTGATTGGTTGTGTGCATCATGCCAACACCCATCAAAATGGTCAATCAGTCATGAACTTGCCTCCAGTTGAAACATACCCTTCAAGTATGTTAACATCATCCTTCTTGGAAACTATCCAATCATCCAGACATGCATCTCATAGCTTGCAGTACAAAGGCTCATGGTTGTATGTTCAGTGTTGCTCTCTATAGACTCCCCTCAGCTCTTCTAATTAGATTGTGAAAAGAAATGTCTCGGCATCATCAATGATGTTGCTTTTATCACCCATACTCATGCGGTGAATTGCATTTTAGGCTTCAAAACAAATGGCCCCATAGTCAGTCTTGGTGGGTGTATCCTTCCAACATTCATTCAAATGCAACTATGCGATAACATCGTTCAAAAGTCATAGCCATGTTGGAGATGATAAACCAAGATGAAGATATGAAGATATCCTTTGATGAAGATATGACAATACTGGGATTGTCTTTAAATAACATTCCCTCAATATGATTTGAGTTTGCTTATTCATCTGTCTATAATCAAAGAGTTTTTTCTTTGTCATTCCTAGATGCTAAACATAACTTTGATGGACTCTGACGACTCATCATCTAATTCTTTCTTTGCCCCCAGCTGATCTAAATACTGCTTGTTTTCCTTCTTAGGATCCACTGCATTGCCCCTAGGTGGTCAACTTTTCAAGGAGTCTCGAGAAGTGTTGATGTCATTTCTGTCAGGGATTTTGCAAATTCAATCGATGTTTTTGTTTGACAACATTTCTTGCTTTGGAATCAAATCTTATATTTCAAAGATCATGTCTATTCATGTCTAATTATTGAAATGAAATCAGAGAGATGTCAAAAAATTTTAAAGTATTTTTGAAATTCAAGCTTTTTTGGTCAAAGACCCAACACACGCTATTCAATGTAGTCCTTTGATTGTCGTATTTTGAAAAACAGAAATGACCCGTTGTAAGATTAAAATGACTTTTTTCATGGTTCTTTATGTCGGTTTTAATCTTTGATCTTGAGTATATCTTTTGATGGTTTGCAATGAGGTGACCTTTAGTGAATTTCAAGAAACAAAAGGCTCAAGTCAAAACTTGAGGATTCATCAAGAAAGATTGTTTTTTTTAGCACCAATTTTATTAGCATGCATAATAATTAGTAGCTTGATTCATGAAGTCACAACCCTTATGGAACAACTCTTTAAGTTTTGAGATCGTCATTGATCGGTTTAGATTGCTTACTTGATTAAAAAGGACTTTTTAAAGCACGTAATGCAGGCTATGGTTCATGGCTATAAAAGAAAGGAATCTCAAAAGGTGTTTGAGGGTTTCAAAGACATAGGATCAACATCAACTATTCATCAACTCTCTTTCTCTTGTTGTCATTATAGAGAAAGTAACATATAACCTTGTTAATCTCAAATATCAGAATTCTCTTAACATAGGTTATAATGCAAATCCAACTTTTTCTTTGATGAATAATCAATCTAATCTTTCTGAAGACACTAAAGGCTTTATCATAGACACACCTAAAGACATGAAGCTTGATTTTTTTTTGGCATTTGTTGTGTCTTTCTTCAATTGAAACCTTTTTTTTTGCTCTTTTAAAATTGATAAGCATTCCTTTTCCTTTCCATTTTTTTTTTGCATAGCCTTCCTCAAAGTTTTCTTGGATGGCCCTCAATCTATGGCTTTTCTTCTTCTAGCCCTTTCTCAATCATTGGACTTTTGTTCTAAGCCTTTTTTTTATCCATTAATTCTATTAGTGTCTTCAAAATATCTATCATTTACCCCAAGTGTAGGGTGTGATCCTAGTCAGGGTTTCTTTTTAAAAGAAAATATTTTACCAGGCTCAAAATGGGACTGCAATGGATAATATTTCAAGAAATGTGAAAGAATAACAAAGATGGCCTTTTCTCATTTCAAGCAAGGTCGGTTAGAACCGATAAATTTTGATCTCATCCAGTGTAATGATTTGGACTTGTAAGAATCAATGATTCACGAGTCCATAACTACTGAATCCACTATATGTCATTATGCATACTACTAAAACTTAGCTATATGATGTGTGGTTCATTTCTTGTGGGGCTCAAAATTTGTCTAGTCACCTCATGTCATTTTCAAGCATCAAGTCATTTCTACAATGAAAGCACTTTTAATATTTTAGGATTGACTAGCCTTAATTTTGTATGTTGGAGTTTGATCAAAAATATTTTGTCAAAATACCCTTTGAAAGAAGCATCTCTTGATTTCAGAACAACAAAGAGACAAAGAAAAGACATGTTTCGTTAAAGGATAAGATGTGATCCCAAAACAAAATGCAAAATGGCAAAAATCCATAACAAAGATGATTGACAGTTTAACCCCTTTCTTGGATCAACCTTTCTGGCAATACTTGTGTTTGCCAAGCATTTTTGATCATTTGTCATTCTGAGGATGTTCTGGTGACAATATGGCCAATGACATCATCTTTCACAAACTCCACTCGTCTCTTATTCACCAACTTCCAGACTCGATTCTTGAAATTCTTACAACTGTTCAATTGAAATGGCCGAGGAAGCCACTATGATATTCACATCTCGTCTAAATTATACCACGGTGGTTGCATGAAATTTATCGAAGTCGGGGCAATAAGTCTGGAATCTAATAGATGCTGGTCGACAAACTTGAGTGGTAGAGGAATGTCAATCTTGGCAAAGACATTTGAGCAGTTGATGTTATGGCAAGACCTGACTAGGCAAAATAACTAAGGTTTCTCAATTGAGAGTCATCTTCTGATTCAACTCTCTTTACAGTTCTGGAATCCATGGTAGAGCCTTCAATCTTTCCCATCTTGATAGCTAGGTCAATTCTTTTGGCAAACCACACAACTTCATGTCAATATTCCAATGTTGTTGTGGTTGGTTAAGGGTTGTTGGAAATCTTCCAACCGCTTGGTAATCTTGGCAGCGCCCAGAAACTTGCATCATCACCACTGCCGATGTGTGGAATCACGCATTGTCTCTATTGGAAGAGAACCTGATGAATCTAAAACTCCTTTGTCTCCTCTTCGATTCCTCACTAACAGTGCAACAAACAAACACTTGTAGAGGAAGTTCTGCTCTGTGGAAGTTTCAGTCTTCTTCCATTTTTTTTTATATCAACATCCTATGTTGTTGGACCGGAATGAAGTTCACAATAAAGATGGCTGGAAAGAAGGCCAACGCATCAGGCACAAAAAGCTAGCAGCTATTGGATGCTCTTGAAAGATATGAAGGCTTTGAACGACTATCAGTACAGTTGAACAAGGACAGAGGTTGTCATTAGTTGACTGAAGGCATTGCTGCTGTTGTTCATGACTGAAAAGAAGAGGTGCAACTTCAATGGGACGTGGACAAACAGTGTTCCTACAAAAAACTGTGCAGACATTCCCTTTCCATTTGATGCTCTACACTTGTTCAAGCACATCTGAGTCTAGCTACTTCATCTTTGATGCTCTCAACTTCCTTTTGACAATGAGCCTCTCTCTGACCCCTTTCTTCATTTCCATCTTTTTCAGTCTAGTGTAGTAAACCTCGGATGGGGGACCTTATTTTTCATCCCAGTACATGCATGATAAATGTATGACATGTAATCTATATGATGAACTTGCCTTTCGAGGGGTGACATATGGTCATAACTCTTGCATGATGAAACAAGAATTTTTATTCTTAATCAAACTCTACAATAGAAATTTCTTGAGTGATGACCATTATATCCCCCAAAAGCCTTGAATTCAAGATGCTTCAAGAAGGGCTTGCTCAGATGCAAAACAATATGTACGGAGCATACATTCTAAAGGCAGGTTCTAATCTTTTTACGTGAAACAAATGGTAGGTTTACTACTTGGTCTCTAAAAAGGATCTCTTGTTGTCCCAGTGATCACCCTTTTGAAGGCAATATGGGGGCCCAATAGGTAATGGATTGTCACGTGTACCAATTATTACTAGTCTAAGCACTCAACGAAGAGTTGGGGTTTACACAAACTTAAACCTTGACTCAAGTCATAAGGCAAGCTGTTAGTCCCCCATCTAACCAGAAGCTTGTGTGTGCTTTCAAAAATTAAAACATGTGATGCATGAGACAATTCTATACAATGCATGGATAAAATAAAATAAGACAAAAACAAAAAAATTTAAACACATCAAAAACATAAAGTTTAGTCCAATAAAGTTGAAAACAATACCTTTCCCCAGTGGAGTCGTCATTCTGTCGCACGTCACCCGCGCAGCGTCGATGACGATTTTTCATTTGTTTGCTTGATTGGTTCTTTGGGAGTCGCCACCTAGTATTTGATTGAGGGTTACTAGGAAACCCAGATGTACTGGTCTTTGTCAGAGATTCGAGGATAAAAGACTGGTTGTGGCTAGAAAAGGTATTAGCACCCCTAGCGCACCCTACCTAAAGTAAGCTGCTTTGTGGTTTGATGGGATTTGAAAATTTGAAATATTAGTCAAATTCTAAGGCTTTAATAAATCAGTTATTAAATCCTAGAATATATGTAAAAACATGTTCTTACTTCATGGAAAATACAACATGATTTTATTTGTCCTTGAGATATTTAACCATATTCAAATTAAACAATTAATTCTTTTTGTCTTTTATTTTTATTTTTATAATTCAATAACATAAATAAAAATACAAACACACACACACACATCTCTTTTTATTATGATTTTCTCATACACCATCTTTTACATGTTAAAAAATAACAAAAATTCAAAAAAATCAAATACAATTTAAAAATTACAAAATAAACCCTAAAAATCTACAAGAATTGCAGGGAAGGCCTTCTGCAACTGCAGGAACAGTGGCTGAAAGGTTTCTGGGCATTTGAACAGTGGCGGCGCGTCTCCTCCATGCACCGCCGTGAAAACAAACAGGGAAATAGGGGGGTCTGTAACAGCCTCCTCCCCTCTTCCCTTCCTTGCCGGCGGTGGGAAACAACGTCACCTGCAAAACACCAAGAAACACAAATAACAATGTTTCCGGTTCAATCTCCTTTTTAGATCTATTATCTTCTGTCTTTTCTGTTTTCGGTTCATTGTTCTTTCCTTCTCTAGGTGATAGATCCGGCAGTTGTGGGAGGAGTGCTGGAGACCGGAGGCGGACAGATCGGGGATCTGTGGGCGCCGCTGTGTCGGGCTGCTACTGGAGGCTCCGATTCAGTCTGGGCGAGCTGGCCGACTGGCGCTGAAGGAGATCAGTTACTGCTGTGGTGGGGTATGTTGGTGGAGACCTATGAGGGCCGGGGGGCTGTGGTTGGCCCGGAGAGGGAGACCGTGGCTGAGGCAGAGACGGGAGTAGCTGAAGGACAGCGGAGGCTGCCGCTGTATTCAGTCTAGAGATGAAAGGAGCGGTGGCTGGCCGGGTTGTTTTTGATAGAGGGCAAGGGGGCCACGACTGGCCTCTGGTTCTGGGAGATCGTGGAGGTTGACGTGCAGGGGAGGTTGGTCTGGCTGCAAGAGACAGATGACAGGGAGATGGGGGACTCAACCAAAAGAGGGAGCTGGCCGGTTGGCTTTGGTTAAGGGTCGGGCGATGCTTTAGAGAGGGAGAATAGTTGAGCAGGGGAGTCTTGGTCGGGCAAAAGGAGAAGGAAGCTTTGGTTTTTTGAAAGGGAGGGGCGGCCGATTTGGTTTCAAAGGGTGGCGGCTGCAGGAGAAAGGGTTTTAGGTTTAGGGTTTTCTATTTTTTACTCTCCCTTGTTTTTTTTTTAATTCCTCCCCTGTGTCTCTCTATTTTTTCACTGTAGTATGATATTTATAGGAGAAGTGTTGCTAGGTTTTCAAACTAGTCCCTCAACTTTTCCTTTTCTTTTCTTTTCTTTTCTTTCTTTTTTTGTAAATTTTGATTTTTCTTATTTTTTGGTATTTTTGAAAGCGAGCAATATCAACGTCGACTGAACAAGAAAAATCAATGATTGTAAAATTAATGCGCTCAAAATACCTTTGAAAATTTAAATTCTTCTAAGATGACATTGAAAATGCTAAAAACGATGTAAATATATCAAAAATGCATTTTTTTTTGGGGTTTTCAATGTTTTTCTTCTATTTTTTGTTTTTTCTGAAAATTTATCAAAAACATGGGTAAAAATTAGGTAGCAACAGATGCTCCCTCTTTACAATGCTCACGAAGCAAAAATTCCTCAATGTTTTGCATAGTAAGCTTGTAAAGAAAACAAAATGTCTTCCTGGCTTACTGAGTGATCCACTCAGCCAAGAACTTCACTTTTTAAAAGAAAATGGTCTCATTATCTTGGGTGACCTGCCATTTTTGAAGAAAAGTGGTCTATTTTCAAAGGCGACCTGCCCACACACTCACACTAGTCTATTTTCAAGGGCGACCTGCCCACACATACTCACACTAGTCTATTTTCATAGGTGACTTGCCCACGCATACTTATTGTGGTCTATTTTTAAGGACGACATACCCACACATTCTCACACTGGTCTATTTTCACGGGCGACCTACCCACACATACACACATTGGTCTATTTTCAGGGTGACCTGCCCAAACATACTTATTGTGGTCTATTTTCAGGGGCGACCTGCCCAAACATACTCATTGTGGTCTATTTTCACTGGCGACCTACCCTTTTGATTGGGTTAACTTGAGATCCCATCTATCGATCTCCTTTAACCAGAACCGAAATTGGGGTTTAGCTCGGTCAAAATTGAAAGAACTTGTTAAATGAATGATGGAACACCTTACTAAGGAGTGATTTAGGTTCCAAGTGCTAACAAATCAAGGATTCCCCACCCCCCTTCCCTCTCACTCTATCCCCAAATTTTTCTTTCAAGAACACTTTAAATCTACGTGATTTTGTTGCCCAAATCCTTTAGTATCACTAACTCTCTTCTTTTCCATGTTTTTCTCTA
>Ga0307515_10010687_pt1 | contig 17548 bp, 16 predicted proteins | sample 17_EM_MG_FD_194513 | JGI IMG/M metagenome (GOLD analysis project Ga0307515, IMG submission 194513) | Populus trichocarpa ectomycorrhiza microbial communities from riparian zone in the Pacific Northwest, United States - 17_EM | ecosystem: Host-associated > Plants > Roots > Unclassified | place...
GCGCCGTACCCGTAGAACAGGCTCAGGAAGTTGGCCTGGCCGAGCACGCGCACCACCGTGCCCAGCACCAGCCCCCAGACGAGGTCGGCGTTAGGCTCGGCGGCGATCTTGGCGACGATCTTGCCGCCGCGTTGCCGAAGCGTGTCGAGCGCGGCCATGTCAGGCTTCTCCAACGCGGCGGAAGAGGCGACCGATCCGGGGCGGTTCAAAACACATCACTCTCGCCGATCCTTTTGCGCCCGCCGCGCCCTCCCTAGCAGACAAAGTCTTGCGGCTTCCATATCGCGCACGCGGAAGACGCTCATCGTCCTTCCCCCAGATAGGGGGCCAGGCGCGGCTCGGCGCGCGCGAGCTCGGCGCCGACCATCCTGGCGAAGGTCGCGGCGCCGACGGGACCCAGATGCGTGTAGTCGATCCTGGGACGGCCCTTCGGCGCGGACTGGCCGTCGGGCTCTGGTTTCGAGACCGTTCCGGCGCCGAGGCTGAGCGACGCCTCCGGCCCCATTCCGCGCACCGTCTGGCAGCTGTCGGCGTGCAGGTCGATCACCGGGACCCCGGTTTCGGCCGCGACGTGGCGGGTGGCCTCGGCCCAGGGGCCCAGGGTGTCCTGCAGCACGCCGTCCTTGAACATCCGCCGGCAGAGCGGCGTCACCAGGATGGGCTGGGCGCCGGCCGCCCGGATCTCGGCGACATAGCCGGCCATGTTGGCGGGAAAGGAGGTCGCCAGGTCGGTCGAACGGCCGGGCCGGCCCGGCTGGTCGTTATGGCCGAACTGCACCAGCACATAGGTCGAGGTCCAGGGACCGCGATGATCGAGCACCCGAAGCACCTTCTCCCACGAGCCGTCGTCCCGGAAGCTGGCCGAACTGCGGCCGCCCCGCGCCTTGTTCACGCAGGTCACGTCGGCCGCCATCCGCGCGCACAGCGCGTCGCCGTAGCCGGAGTGCGGCGCGACCGTCGAGTCGCCGACCAGGATCACCCGGATCGGCGGGGACGAGGCCGCCGCCGATCCTGCCGTCAGACACAGGAACAGGCCGGCGGCGCGGGCGACAAGGTCAGGGACGATCGCCATGGCACCTTTGCAGTCGAGGATCGCTGGCGATCCGGTCCAGGGACGCGGCGAGGATCACCCCCACGCCGTCCGGCGAAAGGTGTTGCGCGCCGTGCTCGAGATAGAGCTTGCGGTCGGGCCGGCCGGCCGCGGTCAGCTGCGGCGTGGGCTGGATCAGGTTCAACGTGCCCAGGAATTGGGGCGACATCTGGGTGATCGACGGTTCGAACTGGGTGCGCGAGATCGGGCGCGGGATCTCCATGACGTAGAAGCCGGCGTTGTCGCGGGCCGCCGAGGCCTTGGCCTGGTCGAGCAGCGCCTGGGACAGCGAGACCGCGTAGGGCGAGGCCTTGGCGTAGACGGCCGAGCCGAGATTGCCGGCGCCGGCGCCCTCGTCGTCGCCCGCGGCCTTGGCGTTGACCACCTTCAGCGCCCGCTTGGCGTAGCGCGCCAGGTTCTCGCGCAGGAAATTGTAGAGCTGGCTGTTGTCGGCCACGAAGCGATAGACGCTCGACTTCATCAGCTTGTTCTGCAGGCCGATCGACGGCAGGAACGTGGTCGCGGCCGGCTGCAGCTGGCCGTCCTTCAGACGGTAGAGGCCCGAGCGGACATTGTCGTCGAAGTCGGTCAGGTGCCATTCGTACAGCACCAGGTCCGGCGTGAACTTCCGCGCGAAGCCCTCATAGGTCTTGTTGTGCTCGGCCGTGCCGAAGCCGCTGACCGCGAAGTTCAGAACCTCGACCTTGTAGCCGCGCTGGCGCAGGGCCTGCTCCAGGCGATAGGCGTAGGTGTCGGGATATTTCAGCTCGAAGCCGGCGAAATAGGAATCGCCGAACAGCGCCACGCGGCAGACGCCGGCGGGCTTGGCCAGCGGGAAGGTGCGCTCGTCCCGCATGCCCTGGCTGTTGTAGTGGAAGCTGGCCGTCACCTCCGAGGTGTGCTGCCAGAAGCGCGCGTTGGGGATGTTGCCCCGCACGCCCCAGGGGGTGTCGGTGACGTAGCGCGGCAGGATCGGCTGATGCACCGTCAGCCGGATGAACAGCTCGGCGAACAGCAGCGTGTAGACGATCAGCCCGACCACCTTGAGCGCGCCAAGCGCGAAGCGCGCGGCCAGGGGACGGCGCGGGGCGGCGGGCGATGCGGTTTCTTGCGACAGGGAAGACACCTAGCGCCCCTCAGAAATTGAAATAGATGAAAGGCTGGGCTTTGCTGGCGCCGAGCGCGATGATCGCCAGCAGCGTCGCCATCGTCGTCGTGTAGCGCACGATGAACGGCCCGGCGTTCAGCAGCTCGACGTTGTTCTTCCACCGCTGCCAGGCCTCGACCAGCACCAGCGGGAAGATGAACGAGATCACCGGCCCGAAGGTCGCCCAGCTGTAGCCGTCCAGGCCGCCGACCGCCTGCGCCAGGACGCGTGTGGCCTCACCCAGGCTCTGGGCCCGGAAGAAGGTCCAGGCGAGCACCACCAGCAGCATGGTCGCCGCCCACAGGCCGACATTGATCGCCCAGCCCTTGGGCCCGCTCGGCGCCCGCTTGGCCAGGTCGTCGATCTTGCAGAACCGGAAGATCACCAGGATGCCGCCGTGGATCGCGCCCCAGACCACGAAGGTCCAGGCCGCGCCGTGCCACAGGCCGCCCAGCAGCATGGTCAGCATCAGGTTGCGATAGGTCTTGGAGACCCCGCCACGATTGCCGCCCAGCGGGATGTAGAGATAGTCGCGCAGCCATTGCGACAGGCTGATGTGCCAGCGCTGCCAGAACTCCGACGGGGTGCGCGAGAAGTAGGGCAGGTTGAAGTTGACCATCAGGTCGAAGCCCAGCATCCGGGCCACGCCGCGCGCCATGTTCGAATAGCCGGCGAAGTCGCAATAGATCTGGAAGGTGAAGGCCAGCAGGCCCGCCATCGCCGCTCCGGCCGACCCGTCGCCGTGCCCGGCGAACACCACGTTCGCCACCGGCGCGATGTTGTCGGCGATGACGATCTTCATATAGAGGCCCCAGACGAACACCCGCAGGCCCGAGAAGACCATCCCCGGGTCCAGGGGCAGGATGCGTTCGAACTGCGGCATCAGGTGCCAGGCGCGCTCGATCGGGCCGGCGACCAGCTGCGGGAAGAAGGCGTGGAACGCCGCGTAGTTGATCAGCGAATATTGCGGATCGTAGCGCTCCCGGAAGCTGTCGATCGTCCGGCTGATGGCCTGGAAGGTGTAGAACGACAGGCCGACCGGCAGCACGATCTCCAGGCCCAGGCGCGGAATATCGAGCCCAGCCAGGCTGATGGCGTCGTGCAGGGATTCGTAGAAGAAGTTGAAATACTTGAAGAACGCCAGGATGCCGAGGTTCGTGAACAGCGACAGGCACAGCCAGGCGACCCGCCGCTTGCGTTCTTCCATGCGATCGAACAGCGCCGTCAGGCCCAAGACCACGACGGTGCCCGCGAACACGGCCGGCACGATCCACAGGTTGCCGGGCGGCGAGAACAGCAGCGACAGCAGCGTCACGCCGACCAGCCAGGCGCCGGCCTTCCAGCGGTCCTTCCAGCTGACCAGTTTACCCGCGGAGCCGAGCGCGGCCATGTAGTCCACCGAGGTGGATACGGCCACGAGGATCAGGAAACGCGGGTCCCACCAGCCGTAAAAGACATAACTGACCGCGCAGAGAACAATATTCCGCAACGTTAAGTGCCGGCGCACCATCAGGAAGGCAGGATATGCCACCAGCATGAAGAAGAAGAACGTCCAGCTATTGAATAGAATAACTGACGCTTCGTTCGGATCCCGATGAGGTATGGAAATATGCTGGAAAAATGACATAAATCCAGTCAACCTACCGGCCTCCGACCCTGCTAGCACTATGGCCCCTCATCCCCCATAACCCCTCGCTCGGTCAACTTCTTTCGGGCGTCCTGATGAAGGGGCCGAAAATGGACATCGTTTCGGGCCGTTTTTCCGTCCCGATGATCATCCATGCTGCAACGCAACGGGAATAGGCGCGCCATAGCATCCTTGTGTGATGAAACGTGACGCGCCCGTGCCGATTTGGGACCTCGCCAGGGAGTTCGCCGTGCGATTGTTCACCGCCGCCGCCATGACCGCCGGCCTGCTGGGGCCGCTCTGCGCGGGCGCCGCCCAGGCGCGCCCCGCCGACGAGACCTGCCCCCAGGTCGCCAACGACGTCGCCACGGCCCTCAGCGACATGAAGCTGCCCAGCGAGGAACTGCCGCACGGCGCCAAGCTGCTCTGGACCGACAAGAAGACCGGCCGCTCCTACCCCACCTACGCCGTCAAGCCGCGCCTGTTCTACGGCAACAAGCCCTCGGCGAAGTACAGCGCCGTCCAGGGCTGGGGGCAGCTGTGGCAGAGCGTCAATCCCAGCACCTCCAGCCACACCCTGGTCGAACTGCGCCGCTACCGCACCTACCTGCTCGACAGGACCACGGGCCGCTGGGAGCTCGTCCAATCCTCCGAGAACGTGGCCGGCCGGGCCTTTCCCGAGGACTTCCATTCCCGGCCCGCCATCCCCGCCGACACCCGTCCCGCGCCGCAGGGCGGAACCCTGGCGCGCATGATTCCCGATCGAAATTTCCATTTCTGGCCGACCAGCGGCAAGGCGCCGTTCGACCACGACCGGCTCGGCGGCGTATTCGTCACGGTGCAGGCCCGGCTGGTTCCCGACGAGTCCGGCGTCGACGATCGCGCCCAGGCCAACTACCTGCTCAGCGTGGGGCTGGACTACTGGACGGGGACCCACACGGCCTACAAGGGCGACAAGGTTTCCAACGGCGACGCGGGGATCGGACGCTTCAAGCGCGTGGGGGCCTGCTGGCGGTCCTACAACATGACCACCCTGAAGGCCGACGCCTTCCGGGCCAATCCGCCGCCGCTCGACTAGGTCGGACGTTTCAGCGCGACTTCCACCATTCGGCGAAGCGTCCCAGGCCCTCCGCCAGCTTCACCTTCGGCTTGTAGCCGGTGAGGGCGTTGAGCTTGGAGATGTCGGCATAGGTGGCGGTGACGTCGCCCGGCTGCATGGGGCGCATGATCTTGACCGCCTCGCGGCCGATGGCGGCCTCCAGGGTGGTGATCATCTCCATCAGGCCGACCGGGTCGTTGTCGCCGATATTGTAGATCTCGTGACCGCCCTGGGCCGGCGGGTTGTCGAGCACCCCGACGATGCCGTCGACGATGTCGTCGATATAGGTGAAGTCGCGGGCCATCTTACCTTCGCCATAGACCTCGATGGGCTCGCCCTTGAGGATCTTCTGGGTGAAGCCGTAATAGGCCATGTCCGGCCGGCCCCACGGGCCATAGACGGTGAAGAACCGCAGGCCCGACATCGGGAAGCCGTAGAGCTTGGCGTAGCTGATGCTCATCAGCTCGTTGGCGCGCTTGGTGGCCGCGTACAGCGACACCGGGGCGTCGACCGCGTCGGTCTCCTTGAAGCCCGCGCCCTCGCCGCCCGCCAGGGATTGGGGTCGATCGCCGTAGACCGAGCTGGACGAGGCGTAGACCAGGTGGGTCACGCCGTTGTGCCGCGCGGCCTCCAGCACCGACAGGTGACCGGCGAGATTGGAGCGCTGATAGGCGAACGGGTTGTCGATCGAGTAGCGCACGCCGGCCTGGGCGGCCAGATGCACGATCCGCTTGGCGCCCGACGCCTTGACCAGGTCCATCACCGCCGCGTTGTCGGCGATGTCCAGGCGGACCATGGTGAACCCCGCCCGCCCGTCCAGGCGGGCGGCGCGGGCGGCTTTCAGGGCCGGGTCGTAATAGTCGTTGAAGACGTCGACGCCGATCACCGTCTCGCCGCGGTCGAGCAGGCGCTCGGCCACGTGCATGCCGATGAAACCCGCCGCGCCCGTAACGATGACGGGGTCGGTCACGGTCAGCCGCGTCCGATGGAGGCGTAGGTGAAGCCGTGGCGGACCATCTCGGCGGGCTTGTAGACGTTGCGCAGATCCACCACGACCGGGGCCTTCAGCAACAGCTTCAGACGATCCAGGTCCAGCGCCCGGAACTGGTCCCACTCGGTGAGGATCAGCAGCACGTCGGCGCCGTCGGCCGCCTCATAGGGACCCGACTTGAAGTCGACGCCCGGCAGCAGGTGAGCGGCTTCCTTGGCGCCTTCGGGATCGAAGGCCTGGACGGATGCGCCCATGGCCTGCAGGGCCGGCAGGATGTCGAGGCTGGGGGCGTCGCGCATGTCGTCGGTGTTGGGCTTGAAGGTCACGCCCAACACGCCGACCGTCTTGCCGGCCAGGTCCTGAGACCCCAGCACGGCGGCGACCTTCTGGGCCATGGCCTTCTTGCGCGCGTCGTTGATCGCGACCGTGGCCTCGATCAGCTTGGTCGGCGCGCCGTAGTCGTTGGCCGTCCGCACCAGGGCGATGGTGTCCTTGGGGAAGCACGAACCGCCATAGCCGGGACCGGCGTTGAGGAACTTGCTGCCGATCCGCTTGTCCAGACCGATGCCGCGCGCGACCTGCTGCACGTCGGCCCCGACCTTTTCGCAGAGGTCGGCCATCTCGTTGATGAAGGTGATCTTCATCGCCAGGAAGGCGTTGGCCGCGTACTTGATCAGTTCGCTGGTGCGCCGGCCGGTGAAGACGATCGGCGTCTCGTTCAGCGACAGCGGGCGATAGAGTTCGCGCATCACCGCCTGGGCGCGCTCGTCCTCGGTGCCCACCACCACGCGGTCGGGACGCTTGAAGTCCTCGATCGCCGCGCCTTCGCGCAGGAATTCGGGATTGGAGACCACGGCGAACTGAGCGTTCGGGTTGGTCTTCTTGATGATCGCCTCGACCTCGTCGCCGGTGCCCACCGGCACGGTCGACTTGGTGACGATGACGGTGAAGCCGTCGATCAGGCCGGCGATTTCCTCGGCCGCGGCGTAGACGTAGGACAGGTCGGCGTGACCGTCGCCGCGCCGGGTCGGGGTGCCGACGGCGATGAACACCGCGTCGGCGTCCTTGATGGCCTGGGCGCCTTCCAGCGTGAAGGACAGGCGGCCTTCGCGCACGTTGCGCGCCACCAGATCGTCGAGACCGGGTTCAAAGATCGGAATCTCGCCCTTCTCAAGGCGCTCGATCTTGTTCGGATCCTTGTCGATGCAGGTCACCACGTGACCGAAATCGGCGAAGCACGCCCCAGAAACCAGGCCTACATAGCCCGTACCAATCATCGCTACGCGCATAGATCCCCCATGTTAGGCGGCTCCCGATCCAAGGTGATCGGACAAGAGTTTTCGAGGCTGCTATCGCGCGCTTGGCCTAGGGGCGCAAGTGCATTCACGTGACATTTGCGTACAGCCGCCAAATGGTCAAAGTCTCGGCGAAATCAGCCACAGAGCTCTACAGAAGTCATGAACGCCCAGTTCCCGCCTCCAAAGGGTTAACGGGACCATGGCCCGAACAGACGTTTTCCCCGCCCGCCGGGGGTCCGAGCGGGTTCGCCCCACGTCACGCTCCAATCGAAGGCCCCGGGTCCGCGCGCCCATCCACGCCAAGCCGTGACGAGATCGCCGGGCCGAAGGCGATCATTTTCTGGGCGCGGCGAACGCCCCTTGAACGTCGCCAAACCGCAACCATCTTTGTTGCCGATCAATCCCCCGTCGGCGACGACCTCGCCGAACCAGGACCCACCGCCATGGCCTCCGCCACCAAGGCTCTCTTCGCCCTCGCCGCCGTCGCCGCCGTCTCGATCGGCCTGCTGCTGCCCGTTCCCGGCGGCGTGCGTCAGAACCTCGACGCGCGCGGCCACTACGACACCATGGACGTGGGGCGCTAGGCCTAGGGCCTCGCCTCGTCCGCCAACTCGGCCGGGGGTGCGGCGCAGCCCTTCAGCACCTCGCCCTTGATCGTCGCCTCGGCGCGATAGCCGTATTGGCGATCCGACATGCCGTCCGAGCACGGTTCGGCCTCCAGCCTGAACACCAGGTCACCGGCGGCCCATACGCCGACCTCGCCCTCGACCTTCACGCCGGGATTGGCGGCGGTCACGTCCGGCAGGCCGGCCCGCGACAGGGTCAGGCCGTCGCCCTGGATCCGCCCGCCCCAGAACGGCTCGGTCCCGACCAGGTTGAAGTCGCCGGAGAAGTCCGGGCCCGGCGGGGCCGAGGCCGGCGCGTCGGCCGGGGCGTTCGACGCCCCCTCGGACGCGCCCATCGGCGCCTCCCCGCACGCGGCGAGCAGCAGGACGAAGCAAACGACGGCGGCGGAACGAAGCATGGCGGCGCTATCCCCTGGGACGCTATCCTTGGCCCTATATCTTCGAGGGGGCGGCTCACGCTAGACTCGCCCGCGATGAATCGGAACGCCTCTCCTTCCTTCTACGAGTTCTTCGCCGGTGGCGGCATGGCGCGCCTGGGCCTGGGCGAGGCCTGGACCTGCGCCTTCGCCAACGATTTCGACCCCGTCAAGGCCGCGACCTATCGCGACAATCACGCGGACGCGGCGGTCCACTTCCACCAAGGCGACGTCTGGAAAATCGCCCCCGCCGACCTGCCCGGCCAGGCCGATCTGGCCTGGGCCTCCAGCCCCTGCCAGGACTTCAGCCTGGCCGGCGCCCGGGCGGGCCTGCAAGGCGGTCGCTCCTCGGCTTTCTTCGGTTTCTGGAAACTGATGGAGGCCTTGGGCGTCGAAGGGCGCGGCCCCGACACCGTCGTGGTCGAAAATGTCGTGGGCCTGTTGACCTCGCACGGCGGCGCCGACTTCACCGCCCTATGCCGCGCCCTGAGCGACCAGGGCTACCGCTTCGGGGCCCTGGAGATCGACGCCGCGCGCTTCGTTCCGCAGTCGCGGCCTCGGGTGTTCGTGATCGCCACCCGCCTGCCGGTCGAGGGCCTCTCCGGCCCCAGCCCCTTCCAGACCCGCGCCGTCCGCGAGGCCCACGCCCGCCTGCCGGCCGACCTGCAAGGCCTGTGGACCTGGTGGGGCCTGGACGCTCCGCCGGTCCGCAATACCGACCTCGCCGCCGTGCTCGAACCCGACGACGGCGTGAACTGGCGGACCGACGAAGCCACCCAGACCCTGCTCGACCTGATGTCCCCCGCTCACCGCGCCGCCGTCGAGGCTCGCGTCCAGAGCGGCGAACGCGCGATCGGCGCGGTGTTCAAGCGGATGCGCAGCGGCGAGCAGCGGGCCGAGATTCGCTTCGACGGCCTGGCCGGCTGCCTGCGCACCCCGCGCGGCGGCTCCTCGCGCCAGACCCTGCTGGTCATCGACCAGGGCCGGGTGCGCTCGCGCCTGCTCAGTCCGCGCGAGGGCGCCCGGCTGATGGGCCTGCCCGAGACCTACCGCCTGCCGGGCAGCGCCACCGCCGGCCTGCACGTGATCGGCGACGGCGTCGCGGCCCCTGTCGTGCGCTGGCTGTCCGAGCGACTCCTGACTCCGCTGACTCACAGGAAAACTACGCCGCTCGCCGCCGAATGACCCGCTGACACGGCAAATCCCACGGCCTAAGGTGGAATAAAGCCGCAGGCTGGACCCACACTTCCGATAGCGAGACTTCCCATGGACGACGCCTCCTCGATCTACGACGCCGCGCGGTTCAAGCGCAGCGGGCGCGGCAAGATCTACGACTCGATCCTCGACACGATCGGCGACACGCCGCTGGTCCGCCTGCCCAACCTGACCGCCGAACTGAAGCCCAAGGGCACGGTCGTGGCCAAGCTGGAGTTCTTCAACCCGCTGGCCTCGGTCAAGGACCGCATCGGCGTGGCCATGGTCGAATATCTGGAGGCCAAGGGCCTGCTGCAGCCGGGCGGCACGATCGTCGAGCCGACCAGCGGCAATACCGGCATCGCGCTCGCCTTCGTGGCCGCCGCCAAGGGCTACAAGCTGACCCTGGTCATGCCGGAAAGCATGTCGATCGAGCGCCGCAAGATGCTGCTGCTGCTGGGCGCCAAGCTGGAGCTGACCCCGGCCGAGAAGGGCATGCGCGGCGCCGTCGCCCGCGCCCAGGAAATCATCGACGCCACCCCCGGCGCGGTGATGCCCCAGCAGTTCGAGAATACCGCCAATCCGCTGATCCACCGTGTCTCGACGGCCGAGGAGATCTGGAACGACACGGCGGGCGCCGTGGACGCCGTGGTCTCGGGCGTCGGCACCGGCGGCACCATCTCGGGCGTCGGCCAGGTGCTGAAGGCCCGCAAACCCGGCCTGAAGATGGTGGCTGTCGAGCCCGAGGCCTCGGCCGTGCTGTCGGGCGGCGCGCCCGGCCCGCACAAGATCCAGGGCATCGGCGCCGGCTTCGTGCCGGGGATCCTCGATCGCGGCGTCATCGACGAGATCATCCAGGTCAGCAACGACGACAGCTTCGCCATGGCCCGCAAGGCCGCCTCGACCGAGGGCCTGACCGTCGGCATCAGCTCGGGCGCGGCCCTGACCGCCGCCTTCGACCTGGCCCTGCGCGATGAGTATGCCGGCAAGCTGATCGTGGCGATCATCCCCAGCTTCGCCGAGCGCTACCTGTCGACGGCCCTGTTCGAAGGGCTGTGATCCTGGCTTCGACGTGAAGGTCGGGATCGTCGGTTGCGGGGTCGGCGGCATGGCCGCCGCCCTCGCCCTGGCGCGGGCCGGTCACGCCGTGACCCTGCTGGAGGCCTTCGAGGCCCCGCGCCCGCTGGGCTCGGGCCTGCTGTTGCAGCCGACGGGACTCGCGGCCCTGCGCGCCCTGAACCTGGACGAACAGGTCCGCGCCGCGGGGGCCGTGGTCGGCCGGCTGGACGGGGTCGACAGTCGCGGCCGCAAGGTCATGGATCTCGACTACAACGACTGGAAGCCCGGCGGCCACGGGATCGGCATCCATCGCGGCGTGCTGTTCCAGACCCTGCACGACGCCCTGCCCGGCGCGGGCGTCGATCTGGTCACTGGCGCGAAGATCATCCGCGTCGAAAACCCCGCCCGCCCCGTCCTGCACGACGACAAGGGCCGGACATTCGGCCCGTTCGACCTGGCCGTGATCGCCGACGGCTCGGCCTCGCCGCTGCGCGCGGCCCTGCGGCCCAAGGCCCGCGCCCCCGTCTATCCGTGGGGCGCGGTCTGGACCCATGCGGCCGATCCCGAGAACCGGTTCGGCGGCGCCCTGCGCCAAGTCTATCACCGCGCCGAGGTGATGGTCGGCGCCCTGCCGGTCGGCCGCGATCCCGACGACCTGTCGCCGACGGGGCTGGCCATGTTCTGGTCCGTGCCGGTCGCCGAGCTCGACGCCTTCCTGGCCGGCGACTTCGCCGCCTGGCGCGACGAGAAACTCAAACCCCTGTGGCCGGATCTCGCCGCCCTGCTGGCCGAACGCGACGACTGGAGCGGCTTTTCCCGGGCCCTCTATCGTGACGTCTCCGTCGGTCGCTGGAGCCAGGGCGCCTGCACCCTGCTGGGCGACGCGGCCCACGGCACCAGCCCGCAGCTGGGCCAGGGCGCGAACCTCGCCCTGGTCGACGCCGTCGAACTGGCCGAGCGGCTGGGGCGCGACAGCCGCCCCGTGCCCGTGTCGATCAAGGCCTGGCAGGCCGACCGTCGCCGCCACACCGCCCTATACCAGGTGGCCTCCAAGGCCCTCACCCCGCTGTTCCAGTCACACGGCGGCTTCTGGTCGACGATGCGGGACTGGATCTTCACCCCGATGTCGGGCCTGCCGGGCGCCAAGCAGGTCGCCGCGCGGCTGCTGACCGGGACCTTGCGCCTGGGACGGTTCCCGCGCGTTACACGGCCATGACCGCCCCCGAGACCACCGACGTCTACGACAAGGCCAAGCGCTCGGCGGTGATGGCCAAGGTGAAGAGCACCGGCACCAAGCCCGAGCTGCTGATCCGCCGCATCCTCACCGACCTGGGCGCGCGCTACCGCCTGCACCGCAAGGACCTGCCCGGCTCGCCCGACGTGGTGATGCCGGGACGACGGCTGGCGATCTTCGTCCACGGCTGCTTCTGGCACGGCCACGACTGCGCGCGGGGATCTCGAGTCCCCAAGGCCAATCGCGACTACTGGTTGGCCAAGGTTGCGCGGAACACGGCGCGGGATGGGCGCAACGTGGCGGACCTGAAGGCCGCGGGTTGGCGGATCGAGACGGTTTGGGAATGCGAGATGAAGGATCGGGAGGGGTTGAGGGAGAGATTGGCGGCGTTGCTCAGTGACACCGCCCCCTTGCCCCCACCTGGCGGCTGCGCCGCCTGTCCGCCCCCATAGGGGGCGGAGCCTCATGCCAAGCGCTCTCCCTCCTCTGGGGGAAGACGATCGCGAAGCGATCCGTAGGGGGCAAGTGTTCCCGCGCCCTAAGCCGCCGCCCGCTTCACCCCCGCCGGCAACACCTCGCTGAGCGCCGCGTGCAGTTGGCTGGGATCGATCGGCTTGGCGACGTGGGCGTTCATGCCGGCCGCGCGGCAGGCTTCCCAGTCCTTGGGGGTGGCCGAAGCGGTGACCGCGATCACCGGGATGTCGCGATTGGGGCCTTCGGCCGCCCGCAGCTGGCGGGTGGCGTCGCGCCCGTCCATGCCCGGCATGTAGACGTCCATCAGCATGACGTCGAAGACCTCGGAATGCAGCAGCTCCAGGGCCCGTTCGCCGGACTCGGCCAGGGTGGGCTGGATGCCGAACGACTGCAGGACCAGCTCGATCGCCCGGCGGTTGACCACGTGGTCGTCGACCACCAGCACCCGCGCGCCCTCGATCGCCGCGCCGCCGACGAAATCCTCTTCGGGCTCGGCGGCCTCGACCCGGATCGCGAGCCGGAAGCGCGAACCCTTGCCGGGCTTGCTGGTGACGGTCAGGTCGCCGCCCATCAGCCGGGCCAGCTCGCGGCTGATCACCAGGCCCAGGCCCGAACCGCCGTGCTCGCGCACCACGCTGGAGGCCAGTTGGTCGAACGGGGTGAACAGCCGCGACAGCTGCTCCTCGGTCAGGCCCGGCCCGGTGTCGGCGACCACCGCCTCGAAGATCATGTGCCCCCTTTGTTGATCGGCGCCGTCCTCGCGCGCGCTCAGGCGCACGGTGACCGCGCCCCGCGGCGTGAACTTGATGGCGTTGGACAACAGGTTGTTGAGCACCTGGCGCAGGCGCATGGAGTCGCCGGCCACCCAGCGCGGGAGATGAGCCGCGCCCTCGACCCGCAGCCGCAGGCCCTTCTTCTGGGCGTCGGGACGCCATAGCCGCAGGGTGTCGGCCATGGCCTGGCGCAGGTCGAACGGGCTCTGTTCGACCGCCATCCGCCCGGCGTCCAGGCGCGACAGGTCCAGCAGGTCGTTGAGCAGGGTGCGCATCATGGCGCCGGCGTCGCCGATCAGCTGGGCGTGGGTCTTGGAGATCGCGTCGGGCAGGTCGCTGTGCAGCCGCGCGGCGCCGGCCAGGATGGCGCTGATCGGGGTGCGCAGTTCATGACTGATCATCGCCACGAAGGCCGACTTGGCGGCGACGGCCTCCTCGGCCTCGTGACGCCGGCGCTCGGCCTCGTCCCTGGCCGCGGTCTCGGCGGCCAGGGCCCGCTCCAGGGTGCGGCCGGCCACCGCCACCGAGACGATCAGCAGCAGCACGCCCAGCCACAGGGCGTCGGCCAGGCGCGCGTCCGGATTGTTGGCCCGGGCGATGAACGGCGCGATCATCAGATAGATCACATGCGGCGTGGCGGCCGAGAGCGTCGCCGACCTCAGGCTGGAATTGACGACAATGACATTGAGCAGGGCGCCGGCCAGCAGCAGACCGCCCAGGGTGGGGGCGAAACGTTCCTGCGAGGCGAACAGCGGCAGGGCCAGGGACCCGAAGATCGTCGAGGTGACCACGGGCATCACCGCCACGGCGGCGCGCAGCACGCGGCCGCGACCCGCCCGCGGCGCGCGCAGCAGCATCCGGATCAGCACCAGCTCCAACAGTTGCGCCGCCGCATAGCTCCCGGCCCAGAGCCAGACCCAGCGCATGCCGATGAAAACATGCAGCATCAGGGCGATGGCCACGGTGGCGAAGACGCGCAGATAGACGTTGCCGCGACGCGAGATCGCGGCCCTCACCTCTCCCGACTGATGTGCGCTGTCGTCCACGCCGCCCCCGGTCGCGCACGGCCCCCGCCACGCGCTGCAACAGGCCATAGCATGAAACGCTTTGACTAAGAGGGGGTGAAAGACCCTGATTCGTTCGCCTCTTGTCCCGCGTCGAACGGCCAGGACTTGCCCCGAATACACCCTGGAGCGGGTATTTCGCGCCGCCCACCGTGGCCGAACTGGGATTTGTGATCACGGTTTGCCCGGCCGTATCAGCCGTCAACCTTTTGGGGGCTGTCCCAGCACGCGCTCCAGCGACACCAGGTCGCAGCCGGCGATGTCGATCAGCTTGAGCCGGGCCCCGGCCCCCGAGGCGATGGTCAGGGACGACTTGGATAGGCCCAGGGCCTTGGCCAGGAAGGCGATCAGGGCGGCGTTGGCCGCGCCCTCGACCGGCGGGGCGGCGACCCGCACCTTCAGATAGGGCCGCCCGTCGCCGTCGACCGCCCAGCCGTCGATCGCCTCGCGCCCGCCGCGCGGGGTGAGGCGCACGGCCAGGCGGAGGTTCGAAGACATTGGGGGTTAGTAGTAGCCGCCGCCGGAGACGAGGCCGACCAGCGCCCCGTGCAGGGCCGGCAACAGGATGGCCCGAACGCCCGTGATGATCAGCAGCACGATGATCGGGCTGATGTCGACGCCGCCGAGCGGCGGAATGATCCGCTGGAAGGGCCGCAGGATGGGCCCGGTCACCCGGTCGAGGACGGTGCTGATCTGATAGACCGCCTGGTTGCGCAGATTGATGATGTCGAACGCCACCAGCCAGCTCAGCACGGCCGAGATGATGATCGCCCACCACAGCAGGCTGAGCAGCCCGCCCAGGATGAAGAAGATGAAGTTGATGATGGCGATCATGGGCTTCCCGTCCGGTGCACCGCTTCTTGCCGCGCCTTGCGGGTCCTGGCAAGCCAAGGCCGCGCGATGCGCCAACCGGACGCTTGACGAGGCCCTCGCCCCAACGTATCTCCGCGCTTCCTTGGGGCCGTAGCTCAGATGGTAGAGCGCCTCGTTCGCAATGAGGAGGTCAGGGGTTCGATTCCCCTCGGCTCCACCAAGGACCTTTCCGACACTTTCTAGTCACCCGCGCTTCTCGCGCAGCGGCGCGGTCGCGCGGGTCTGGACAAGCCCTGTTCGGCGCCCGACGGTCTGGCCGTCGTGGATCGGGAGGGCGTCTTGCGCATCGGAAACCTGTTGCTGCTGTCGGCGGCCAGCGCGGCGCTGGCCGCCCCGGTCATGGCCGCCACGCCGTCCGCCGACCTCGCCCGCCAGCGCGCCACGGCCGCCCGCGTCGAGATCACCCGCGACGACTGGGGGATCGCCCACGTCCACGGCAAGAGCGACGCCGATGCGGTGTTCGGGATGGTCTATGCCCAGGCCGAGGACGACTTTCCGCGCATCGAGGCCAACTACCTGACCGCCCTGGGACGCACGGCGGAGGCGGAGGGCGAGAAGGCGATCTGGCAGGACCTGCGGATGCGGCTCTATGTCGATCCGGCCGACCTGCAGGCTCGCTACGCCAAGAACCCCTCCTGGCTGAAGGCCCTGATGAACGCCTGGGCCGACGGACTGAACTTCTATCTGGCCAGCCATCCGGACGTGAAGCCCAGGGTGCTCACTCACTTTGAGCCCTGGATGGCCCTGAGCTTCACCGAAGGCAGCATCGGCGGCGACGTCGAGCGGATCTCGCTGGGCGAACTGGAGGCCTTCTATGGTCCCCGGCAGCGCCAAGCCTCGGCGCAGGTGAAGGCGCGGGAACTGGCCCAGGCGACGGCGTTTCGCGAACCCACCGGCTCGAACGGCTTCGCCATCGCGCCGTCCAACACCCGGGACGGCCACGCCCTGCTGCTGATCAACCCGCACACCTCGTTTTTCTTCCGCTCTGAGCTGCAGGTCACCAGCGACGCGGGTTTGAACGCCTATGGCGCGGCGACCTGGGGGCAGTTCTTCATCTACCAGGGCTTCAACGCCCATGCCGGGTGGATGCATACGTCCAGCACCGTGGACGTGGTCGACGAGTTCGCCGACGCGGTGACACGCAAAGACGGCAAGCTGGTATACCGCCACGGACAGCAGGAGCGGCCGGTCACCACGAAGACCGTCGAGGTCGCCTATCGCGCGGCCGATGGGTCGCTGGCCAGGAAGACCTTCACCACCTACGCCACCCATCACGGTCCGATCGTCCGGACGGCGGACGGCAAGTGGGTCGCCTTCGCCATGATGTATCGGCCCGTGGAGGCGCTGGAGCAGTCGTTCCTGCGCACCAAGGCGACCGACTATGCCGGCTTCATGAAGGTGGCCGAGCTGAAGGCCAATTCCTCGAACAACACCCTGTTCGCGGACGACACGGGCGAGGTCGCCTATCTGCACCCGCAGTTCATTCCAAGGCGCGACGACCGCTTCGACTACACCAAGCCGGTCGATGGCTCGGACCCGGCCGCGGACTGGAAAGGCCTGCATGCGCTCGATGAAGCGCCGCACCTGCTGAACCCGCCCAACGGCTGGCTGATGAACACCAACAACTGGCCCTATTCGGCGGCCGGTCCCTACAGCCCCAAACGGGCCGACTATCCGCGCTACATGGACACCGTCGGCGAGACGCCGCGCGGGGTCCACGCCACGCGTGTTCTCAGCGGGCGCAAGGACTTCACCCCGCAAACCCTGATCGCGGCGGCCTACGACCCTTATCTCACCGCCTTCGCCGACCTGATCCCGACGCTGTCGAAAGCCTATGACGCGACGGCCGACGGCGATCCGCTCAAGGCGCGCCTCGCGCCGCAGATGGCCGCGCTCAGGGGCTGGGACCTGAAATGGTCGGAGGGCTCCGCCGAGACCTCGTTGGCGGTGTTCTGGGGCGAGACCTTGTGGGCCAAGTCGGCAGCCGAAGCCAAGAAGGCCGGTGTATCGACCTATGCCTACATGGCCGAACGCACCACGCCGGCCCAGAAGCTGGCGGCCCTGGCCGAGGCCTCGGATCGCTTGACCGCCGACTTCGGCGACTGGCGCACGCCCTGGGGCCAGATCAACCGCTTCCAGCGCAACGACGGCGCCATCGTCCAGACCTTCGATGACAGGAAGCCCTCGATCCCCGTGCCCTTCGCCTCGGGCCAGTGGGGCTCGCTGGCCTCGTTCGGGGCCAAGCGCTATCCGGGCACGAAGAAGTACTACGGGACCAGCGGCAACAGCTTCGTGGCCGTGGTCGAGTTCGGCCCCCGGGTGAAGGCCCTGGCCGTCTCGGCCGGCGGCGAGAGCGGCGACCCGGCGTCCCCGCACTTCGCCGATCAGGCTGAGCGCTATGCCAAGGGCGACCTGCGGGTGGTGTATTTCTATCCGGATGAGCTGAAGGGGCACGTCGAGCGGACGTACCGGCCGGGGGAGGTCGGACGGTAGGACGATACCGCTCTCGACCGTCATCCCGGGCCGCGCCGAACCGAGCCGCGCCTAAACGGCGCGGAGCGCGACACCTCCCGGGCGACGGCC
>Ga0307515_10010688_pt1 | contig 17547 bp, 20 predicted proteins | sample 17_EM_MG_FD_194513 | JGI IMG/M metagenome (GOLD analysis project Ga0307515, IMG submission 194513) | Populus trichocarpa ectomycorrhiza microbial communities from riparian zone in the Pacific Northwest, United States - 17_EM | ecosystem: Host-associated > Plants > Roots > Unclassified | place...
TAGCTCTACGTACTAATTTAGCTGCAGATGTAGCGAAATTAGCGCGCGCATACAAAAGGTGGGGGGGGGTACTAGAGGTCTGACAGGCTGTATAAAGATAAAGATAACGTCTCTATATATACCGTGCGTTATATTTAAGCTTTAGGCTTTAGGCTCTAATAAACGCACTAGTGTATAAAGGCCTGGCCAGCCTTATAAAATACCCTAAAAAACGGTGTATAAAATCATATAATCTTCGTATAGAAGGTATGATAATTAGATAATAAAATAGGTAAATATAAGCGTAAATAAGTGTCAGGCGCCAAGCTCGCCGAGTGAGATTATATACATTGTTCTACGCGGCGCCAATTGAGCCAGATACTCGCTTACCTTTTGTGGGTTTGTTTGGCTTGGGTGGCGTGGAGCCTGTTGCCTCACAATAAGAGTTTAACTATCCCTTCGACCGCTGGCGTCCAGCGCCAAGGCCGCACGGACAGCTATACCGTGATGGCAGCTACACAGAAGTACATATAATTGGCTAGTTCCTTATCGATAACGCTGGACGCAACTCAGCGGTCGAAGAGATAGGCCTATTATATTAAAAGGACTTTAAATAAAGCTATGTGCTATAAGTATAAGGCCTACTAAAAATCTTACTTTAAAGAGGCTAATTTTATTAAAAGATAGGACTTCATTAGAATGTTAGAACTACTCGGAGGAGTTCGTGGACGCCGGTTGGCTAGTTGTAGCACGGGCCGCGTATAAGGGATAAAATCCCTACTGCCCGAGGCCCGAGTAAATTGAATGCGCTTAACGAATTTGAATTTCGCTAGAAAGGAGGGGTGGGAGCTGGTCGTGTACAAGGCTGTATGCCTAAAATTCAGACATACGCGTTATCAATAGACGAGCTCCCCAAACGAACAATTGGCTTCCTTGGACGGATATCTATACTCCATATGAACTTGGTTCTATCACCGTTAGAGCTACGCAGCATCGGCACTATCAATATGCTCTTCCTAGTAATATGCGGGGATATCTCCATACCAGGTCACGACGTTCCCCGTACAGCCAGCCTAAATAAAACTATCCCGAGGATAGCATTAACAGGGCACGAGGTAGAGGCATATAAGCACATGTCAATTTCCTCGCGCCCTGCGGACATGCTCTTTCGTATGTTGTTCACAATTCGTTTTCCACCTATCCACAACACCAAGCAAAGCGCTACAATATGCCTGGAGGCCTTCGTCCACCACTATCGGTGATTGAATCCTGGCCGCGACCAAACTATATTAATCCTGTACGGCGGGATTGGACGGTTCCTGTGATACTTATTGTGCTATTCTTTATCACCTTTTTAGTCTTTTGCGCCCGGTTGTGGGCTCGACTCACCGTGACACATGATGCAGGATTCGATGATTTGCTCATAGCGCTGGCAATGGTTCGTTGGACGCTATCCCTAGGCACAAAAAGTCAAATCTGACCTTGACAGTTACCCTTGACCGGACTTAATCTGGCAATATGTCTTGGTAAGATACTTCGTGAGTTACATAAGATAGATAGCGAGCTGACTGCAATGAGGTGTGCGCATTTATGGATTGAACCTTCACGTATGGGACCAAACTCGTGAATTGGTCGTTCAGAGTCGCCAGGTGAGATAACGGTGGCAAGTCTCCTTACATGATTCGTGCTAACCTACGTTCAGATTGTCTTGGTCATTGATCTCTTATACATACTCAGTACATGTTCTACAAAAGTTTCGATACTCTGCTTCTATAGACGAATGACTGCCGGCTCCATCACAAAGACCTTCATTTACTGTACTTGGGGTAGTATTGCCTTTGTCGTTGCTTATGGAGTTATATTTGTCCTGCTTCTCTTCCTGACTTATCGACCTATCTCGGCATTCTGGCATCTCGTAGACCCAATCTGGGCCTTAAGTCACAGGTTCACTTGCACGGATGAAGCGGCAGAAATCCTTATCGCAGCGGCGATCAGTATTCTTCAGGACATAGTCGCACTCGCATTGCCTGTAATGCTCGTTTGGAATCTTCAGCTTCCCCAGCGCCAAAAGGTGGCTGTTGTGGGAATATTTGGGGTCGGATTGCTGTAAGTACCTCTCCGCTGGTAATCTTTTGCTCATGGCCGCTGATAAATAGGTCAATAACAGGACCTGCATTTCTAGCATAATGCGTATATACTATGCCATCCGTGTTTATTACTACACTTACGACATCACCTGGGCTAGTTTACCAGTCTTGACATGGACTGTAGTAGAAGCCGACCTAGCTGTAGTATGCGCATCTGCCCCAGCATTAAAGGTCTTCTTCCGACGATACCTCAACATCTCTAGCCAGCGTAGTGGCTACAGCCCCGGATGCGTTCACAACATATCCAGCCGCCAAGGATACACTAGCGAGCCTCCCCAGCCTCCTATCGACCCGGATAAAATTACTTCTACATCACCTCATACTGCTGGTATCAAGATTTCTCCCAGCATGAATGTTAAGATTCAGAGCAGAAACGAGATATCCGAATATGCCAGCCCCGAGCATAGCACCCGGGAGATCACGTCTCCACAGGCAATTCATGGCAATCCTCATGCCCCTGCTTGGTCAGAGGCTCCACGGACAACATGCTTTGCTGAATTTGGGCAAAAAGAGACTAGAGATAATGACAATGGTACTGCCCGGGGCTGGTGGTAATCGAGATCCCACTGGATCCTCCTGAAATATTCGCCCGACACCAGGCAATCTATTCGCGAGGGTCTTTTGCCGCAAACATTCAATCCCTTCGAGTGATGTGCAGTACAAGATTTATTCCTGAAGCAAAGAAGTCGTTCTTCAAGGCTCCAATGCCAAGATCTATAATTGTGTAGCCTGCTCCAAGGTCGAGCCCATCGGATTCTCCTCTATGCCGAGTCTTGCACCCAACGCACGACAAACTCACAAGAACCATCAGATAGCAGAACTAAAACCTGAAGTGTCCTTCATTGGTCCTATTGCTAGGAATAGGCAGAAGATTCAGCACAAATTTATATCAATCTCGAGAATTCAAGCACCACATCTGCACAATCCATTTCCAATCTCGAATTCAGTTTCATCTTCATATAAGACAAGCTGACGCATCGCTGTTGTATGTCCACGATTCTACGGTAGTTGCTTTTGGGCCCTTTGGAAAAAAATAGCTGAAAGACCTCCGGTTTAAAACAGCAGTAGTATAGATATAGAGACTTGCTCTCAATACAACTGAAAGACATCCTCCCACGTATTCTCCTTTCCAATAAATTTTTAAGTTCCTACAGCCACACAGCAAAAACCCCCTCTGCCAACCCACTAGGCAAATACACCCTGAAATAGCCTCATGACAAAGCAATTCTAAGATATTCTCACTGCATTAACGAAACATAACGTTAGAAATATATTTACTTCAGCGGATATTTTACATGTCCAAGGTGCGCACATTCATCGTCCCTCATCCCTCACATCATTCTCAAAGCTCCAGTCCCCACCTTATCTATTCAGACGCCTCCCGCCTTCTAATCCTTATTCTAACATCTTTTGCCGGTTTCATCACACTCAGGGGGATGCGACGATCGTCCTTCTCCGGCAGCTCAATCACGCCATCATCCTCCATCGTAACATCAAACGCGAGAAGCATCAGCGCCGTAAAGCCCACGATTTCGCTCCGAGCGAAATGCCGACCGGGGCAAATCACACCACCCCCGCCAAACGCCCTGTACGCAGCCGACGGAACATTCTTAGGCAGCTGCGTTGCCGTCTGCTCGCCTGCAGCTCCCGAGCCTGTAGAGAACTGCTCGGTGTTGTTCGAGGAGCTGCTGATGAAGCGGCGCGGATTGAATGTCGCTGCGTCGGCGCCCCAGACCTTTTCGTCAACATGGATGATGCCCGACGCGATTTGCACGATCGAGTTCTTTTTGAGGAGATATTTGTCTGCGATCAGTGTGTCTTCGAACACGTAGCGGATGGAGGAGAGGTTGGCGATTGTACGGAGGGTCTCACGGTATGTTGAGACGAGCAGAGGGCACGATGTTTTGAGGATGTTGATGCTGACGATTGCCTCTTGAGCTTTCCTGACGACGGCCTTTTCGGCTTCCTATCGCAGCTCTGCAAGCAGTGCTGGCCGGCTGAATATGTTTGCTAGCAGCCAGAATGTTGGGACGGCGTTTCCTAAAATCCCGAAGAGCATGATCAGCTCTGCGTTCCCGGCCATCTTTGTTGTCAAACCGTGTTTCAAGTTGATGGAGACACGCTGTTGGATTAGCGTCGAGGCTTTCTTATACCGTTCAGTTTCTACGAACTCTTGGAGGCCCTTGAGCAACTTTTCACGGGCTAGATACGGCTTGCGGGCAGTAATGGCGGGACAGATGTCGGCAAGGAGCGGTACCATGCCATTCTCGTAACTCCAAAAGTCATTGACGAGATCCGGATGCACGGCGAGCGGGTTCTCTGGACCGTATATGGCGAGAGCATTCGAAGTTGTAAAGATATTCTTCACGAACTCCATAAGGCTAGTGCGGGCGCCGTCTCCAAGGAACTCTGGCTGGCCTAGCATATTGGTGAAGCTTTCGAGTTGGATAGAACTGGTGGGGCTGGGGATGGGTCCGGGACCTACACACCAGCTGTCATACCATGCGTTTCGGGCATCAGCCCGTGGTCTCCGTTTTCACGATTAGCGTTGTCATGCACAATGTGCATGGTTGGCTCATCGAAGGCGATGAGGCGCTTCGTGACCTCTAGGATCACGGAATAGAAAGATAAGGATTTAGAGGAGCGCTGCACGATGCCTGCGAGGGCGGGTGAGGTTACAATGATGGTGCGCGCGGTCAGCATTCGAAGAGTGTAGATTGGATGGTTTGTTCCTCACTATAAAGCTATTAGATCTGGCCTATCTCCTATTGAGTGTACGCAAAGTGCTGCAGTGAAACTAACTTGACAAGCTGAAAGTACTTCGCGCCATTCCAGAACATCCCAATGATATGTCTGATGAAAGGTATACCTCTGTGTGGGATTAAAGGGGCTCTCGTGGGTCAGCGCAAATTTGCAATAGGTTTTCGAAGTTGGAGACAAGGTTTCCCAGGATATAGGCAATTACCGTTGATGTCCACAACCATCCGTAACCAAGCCATTTGAAGGCAAAGCACACGAATAGCTCGGTCTTCAAAGTGGAAATTGGTGTGGATGTGATCCACGAGGAGAGAAACATGTTCAGAAGATGACTACAGAGGTTTCAAGATGGTGAGACGGTATGGCAATGTAAGAGAAAGAGGCACATTAATACGAGCTCTGGAGTCAGTTAGATTCCATGCTTTCAGATGACAAACAGCTGTAGCATGTGGTGGAGAGGAGCTTCGTATCTTGTTAGGGCTCATGCAAGGGCAGCTGGGTAAATTAGTTGTAGGGCCGACTGACTCGTGTCCCCGATATACACGCCGACGTAGAACACGCTCTCGCCCAGCAAGACGTTCCACCACCTGACCAAGTCGCTGATCAGGCTCACGCTCAGCGCCTCGACACCCGCCTACCCGATTCCCACGCCGATGCGCGCAAGCAGGATCTGCCAGAAGTGGTGGACAGGCCTTTGAATAGCACGCACAGACTCCACCACAGCGCGAGGCCGGAGAGGATTTTCGCGCGCGTCGTCGTCCAGTCGGCGATGTAGACGATTGGGATCGCGGGTACTGCGTATACGATTCCGGTGGAGTAGCCTGAGAACGTGGCGTATTGGGTTGAGATGAGGGAGGGGGAGGAGAGGACCGAGGACTGGAAGTAGGAGAGGATGAATTTGTGGTATTGTGCTAAGAAGTAGTTGAGGGAGAGGAGGATAATTTTGAGTATGGTGTGGAAGTGGTGGGAAAAGGCGAATAAGGGACGTCTGGGAGAGTCATGGGGTGCGGAGGGTGCTGGAGGGACATTAGATGAGAAGGAGTGCGTTGGAGCAAGGTAGGGAAGTATAGCTTTGGGGGTGGGTGTTTAATTATGGGAAGTGGTGATGACAGTCCGGTCATGCTTGTTGTTCGAATATGCGCGGTCCTGAGCAGGATCGAGTTCGTGGACCATGTCTGTGGAACGGCTTTCACAAGCCGTGAGGGTATTCTGGATGATCCTGGAGTCTCAATTCCTGTCAATTGGGATATAAAGCTGTGGTAACCAAGTTTGAATTTATATGTTGGTATCTACGAACACAGACATTGCGGGACATAGTGGGGGTACCACTTATCTTCGCCGCTTGCTGCTTTGACCATACATTGGTCTACGTCTCGGGAGAACTATTTCCCTATTTATGCGCAAGCCGCACGCGGAATTCAGCCGAAGCCTTCTCTATGCACTTGATCCGCTAGCTCAGATCAAACGCATCAAGCCCCCAGCTGATGAGTTGGTGTTGCGTGAACTTAAATTCAGCTATCAATAATTTCTGAATTCAGGATTGTGGATTGTGTATGGTATTTATTCTCCTCAAGTTTTAAGGCTGTCATTACTGTAACAATGGGCTGAACGCCATTGTATAAAGGCATTAAAGAAATAAACCCTTTTCCACTTTGCCCCAAAACGGTCATAGACATACTATCCGTTTATAAAGCATCCTCTTGCTTATGAATATGCAACTGCGTTTACCGGAAATGGTAAAACCGGCTTAACACGTGATGGAGCCCACTGTATTCGCACATCTCTTTAGTTTGGGCCAATCAGAATCCGTGATTCAACAAACATTTGGAATTGGAGCCTGTACTGCACACTGGGCTCTGAAATCCTCGCATTACCCACAGCGAGTAATCGTGAGCGGGATAAATCCGCTGCCGGAACAGACCCGCAAGTCGGAACCTTGAATATGCGCATGATACGACTATATATAAGATGTTTGAGATTTATATTCAATTCTCCTCAGCAAACTTAGACTCGCTATTGACGATCGGAGACTAATACCGCAATTCCTACAATGGCACAAACTACTCCTGCCCTCTCAACCCGCATAATCGCCGGCATCACCGTTCCCGACACTCCTCTTATAACCAAAGCCCTAGCATATGCCCGTTCGCTCATGGATGATCAAGGTTACCACCATGTCGTCCGTTCCTGGCTCACAGGCATGGCAATCATCTCTCACCTCCCGACTTCGATGACAGCATCCATCGACCTCGAAGCCTTCGCAATTGCCAACCTCCTACACGACCTCGGGTGGGCCATTACCGGAGACGTCGTTTCCACAGACAAACGCTTCGAAGTCGACGGGGCCAACGCCGCTCGGGACTTCATCCAGCGCGAGGTTGAAGGATCTCAGGGCTGGGATGCCCACCGGCTTCAACTCGTCTGGGATGCCATTGCTCTGCATACCACGCCGTCCATCGCGAGGTTCAAGCAGCCCGAGGTTGCATTCACTTCGCTCGGGATTTTTGCGGAACTCGCCGGACCAGCCGTGGCGCCGGAGGGTACGATTTCCAAGGCGGAGTTTGATGGCATTGCGGCTGAGTTTCCGCGCGCCAATTTGAAGGAGTATCTGAGGGAGACTATGTGCAGGCTCTGTAGAACGAAGCCGGAAACGACATATGACAATTTCGTTGGGAGCTATGGCGAGAGGTTTTTGGAGGGTTTTAGTTTGGAAGGGAAACAGCAGATCGATAGGCTTGAGAGTGTAATTGTCTGAACTGAGCGATTGGCGGGCGAGGCCTTGGTGAGGCGAACAAAAAGCGTCCTATGAAAATTTTCTTTCTTTCCTTAGCTGAGAACTGGCCAAGCCACAACACTCTTTTGACTATGCCAATTGATATAAGTTTAGCTATGACTTATGAGAGCTCTTTCGTGTACTGATGATATGCCAGCATGGCCGTGAAGAATAAGCCACTTTCAAAGCCCCCGACTAGAGCCGATTTCATCATAACACTGGTTAGTTCCTTTATCTGTTTCTCGGTGTTACTTGCTTTTGTTTTCTCGAGAATGGCCGCGATATAGAAAAGTACAAAGTTACTAATGTGAAAGGATGCTTCGAGTAAAGCGACCGCTACCCATAGCCGGGTACTGTGGCATCCGCGGACGGGGAGTGAAGATATATCCGATTGATCAAGCGCACAACAGATTGGAATCATGGAATACACAATAAAGTCTCCCAGAAGGTCAAGGAATCCTCCGAGGTTAGAGACTTGCTTCCGCGAACGGGCAAGTGCTCCATCCAGGCAATCCAGGGAGCGGTTGAGAATCTAGAAAAGGAGAGCCTTTGGGAGATTGGAAAGATATGCGTAAATACATGCTTGGATGCCGCATACAAAAGCAAGCAAAGTAACGTGGAGGGGCTTTATGAAGTAGGGTGTGTAATGACATAGAGGGTCGAAGAAGAAGTCTTTCAACGGGCGAAGGTTAATGTTAAGCATGTTGATACCAAATCCTCTTGAGAGGAGATGGAGCTGAAGTTCGGATAGAAAGTGAAGGGGATATTTAAGGTTAGGAAAATAAATAACTGTGTATATCTATACGCTCAAGGCCGTACAAATAAACCCGTAAAGATAAGTGTTCGGTTCTGGGTTCAGAAGCGATCTGGAGCCGGGTGTTCGGCGTATACGGCAACTTTCCAATCTGAAGCTCCTCTATCGGCAAACGCGTCAAATCCGCACGTCATACCATGTATAGTAGTTGAACTGAAGATCTTGGCGTCAGATCAATAAGGAGCCCTCAGTTTCAGCTCCAGATTGAATCTGGAGCTCTGCTTGTGCATGCGCCCAATCGTCCACCCTACCCAGTATGCCCCCACCACCCCTCCCACCGACGATATTGCAGCTGCAGCTGCAGGCCCTATACGACGTCCTTCTCCTAATTCTTTCCTTTGCAATTCTCATCCAACCGGGCGGCGTTCGTACTCAACACACTGATATGTGACGCGGATGGTGTGGACGACGTAGTTGCTCCATGGGCATGAGCGGAGGCTCTATAACATGACGCAGATGCGGCCGGAGGTGTTTAGAAAACTGCTTGAGTAGCTTCAAATCAATGGCGGCGTGCGCGATACAAGGCTTAAGGCTTTCTAGAGCGCTCAACCGAACACTAGGCTTCAGATCAGATTGAGTACAACTACCAGGTTAGGCGCCGCTAAATATCTACTAGTTGACGCCGGTGGAAGCACGGAGCAACCTCAGATTGCAACCGAACAACTCCTAAGCTTGTCGCTAATCATGGTTAGACAAGATTGCCATTCTCGGCACAGAGCTCTCGGAGCTTTGGGCCCCACTCGGAGCTCCGTGCTCCTCCCAAGCTTGTACAGCATCTCTTCAATTCCGGTGGTTAGCGCAGCCACTTCCGCACGGCCTTTTTGTAGGAGATTTTTGCTGTTTAGGGGAAAGTTGACAAAACACGCTAACCACGGGATGCGCCAGGACGCTCTCTGTGCTGGGAGCTGGTCATCACCAAGAGAGTTGCAGTCGATAAGCAAACTATAATATTTTTTGTGCTTGACGGGCTTATGTGACATTCAAGCACACGCTTTCCCATTTTCGTGCTCCGAAAATCGGGTCGAGGCCATACAAGATGGAAAGCGTCACCACCAGCCATTGGCCGCTCGTTGACGTCTCACAGTATTAGGGGTGTTCTTTTTCCGTCCTCAAAGCTCGTCTTATTCTTGGAAGTCTCTTCTTTATTCCTTCCCATCTCTCTATCAGCCAGCTCTAGATTCCCTATGGGACTTGCTAAGCAACAATTTATTCTATTGTTGGTCCACTTTCGAGATAATATGGACTGTCTTTTGCTATGCCATCATAGAGCTATACATCACATTTATGTTTGTAAACCACCCGGAATAGCGTCTTCTCCATGAATCAAAGACTATCACACCTCTCGAGACTGTCCACGAGGCATGCGACGCCCGTCACGCCGCAACTACATCACCCCGCTCTTCCCTAATCTCACCACGATCAAAAATTCGCCAACGTCCCCCTTGACACCATGCTCCTCTCCGGGAACTACGACCCCTCCCTCCAGCAAGCACCACCGCACGTCCCTCATCCCAACTCTGCACAACACGGCCCTCTCCTCGCCGCTCCAAACCCGCCGCACGCTCCCGCCCTACGCGTCTAGCAGCCGGCGGTTCGTCCTCGAGCTCGTCACCAGCCTCGCCCTCTGCGGCACCCTCTTCTTCCTCTCCCACCTCGCCCTGCACACCATCCCGCCCCTCCGCAGCCTCCACACCCCGCACCACGCGCAGCTGCACCCGCAGGCCACGAACCAGCTGCTCGCGAACTTCAGCGTGAATGTCAACGGGAGTCACGTGCTAACGCGGCCCGCCTTCGTGCCCGTCTTCGTGTGGCTGCTAGACGAGATCCATTCGGGGCTGGAGCTGCTGAAGGAGTGGGGCGGAGGGGCGAGGAAGCACTGGATGCATCATCGGGGCGGGGAGGGGAGTTTTGGGCCATTTTTTGAGGGTAGCGGTGGTAGTAGCGTCGGAAATTAAAAATTTTAAGCTTTTTTTTTTATTTTTAGAATTCCTGGGATGTTAGAACTTTGCTGCAATGCGAAGCACATCGACTATTTGAGCAACTTCAGGGTCCGTGTCAGAGTGGAGATTGGTATGACACTAGATTAGCCTGCACAAATTACACCGCTAGTTACTAAAAGTCTGGAAATTGAGGACTACGCCGCAATAGCGGGCAACAGCGTTTCCGTGAACTGCCACAGCAAGCTTGAATCATGCACATCCCATGCGGCACCTGTATACCACGTCCTCTGCTGCCCCTGCAGCGCATAAAGCTTCTTATAAAACCCATCCTTGATAGCGTCAGCCGGCACGCTAAATTCAAACGGGGTGTGGCTGTCAAACGCCACGAACTCGGGCGTCGTCGCTGAAGCGACGGCACCGCCCGTATGCAGTTGGTTGAATTCCGCCACAATAGCTGCTTTTACAGCGTCATCAGAGAGCTCGTATGGACTGCTGAATTTTACCTCATGCAGGCCTGGGTCGCCAGATGGATAGATGGAGAGGATTGCAGGCAATGTAGGCAGGTTCCAGGGCGTGTTGGGGCCGATGTTCACCACGGACAAATTCTCAGGAATGCCGTCGTGCTTCACGATGGTGGTGTAGTAGGCGACGTTGGAGAATTGGCCGAACAGCGAGCTTTCATTTTGGCTGAGGTCGAAGCCTTTGAGATTGGAGAGCTTGGGTGGAATGGTGATAATGAGTTTCTTGGCTTGGATGAGTTTGCGACCTGAGGGAGTCTCGACTCCGACTTTGACGTATTCAGACGATGAGTCTCTGTCTGTCCAGATTACGTGGCTGCTCAGCAATACATCTTTCTCGAGGATAGCTAACGCATTGCGGTAAATATCGCTATTGTCGTGACTTGCGGTGGTGAGGAAACCATTAAGGATATTCTGGATCAAATCGAGGTTGAAATTCATCATTACATAGAGTGTGGGTTGGACGAGTATATTAATTTGACGATATTCAAACATCGAATAGACCAGAGCATCGATGGAATACTTTTTGACAAAGTCGTGGAATGGCAGCAATAGATCCGCGGGTACCGGATCTGGCAGAAAAAAGCCATTGCTCAGGTATGGATATTTCTCCAAATGCGAGATCCAGACATCCAGTGCTTGTGCAAACGCCGCTTGACCCGCAGGTGCAAATCCATCGACTACTTTGCCAGTATTGAAATTCACATATAGCTCCTGGGTTGACGGAAACATCGCCGTAGTCCATGGAACATTGAGCCGAGTGAAGTAATCCGTTACGATGGAGAGATTGTGGAAATCGATTACTCCGTAGTCAATTGGAATATGCGTTGCCGGGTCGACATAGGTATCTATGAGACAGGTTGGATGTTAGAATGAAAGCTTAGAGTTAACATAAGGAGCAGACGAACTTGTGTGCCCTCCGAGCACATCCTTTTTCTCAACCACGACTACGCTCTTGCCCATGTCACGGAGGCGAATAGCAGAATATGTCCCAGTCGAACCACCCCCAATAATGCAGACATCACGAGTAATGATATCCTCAGGCTTGTATTCATAGCTGCGCTTCTCAAACCCATAGGCAGAAGGAAGTGTGATAGCTAGGCATATCCAGACCAGTCTGAAGGCCTTCAATGTAGCACCAAGTAAAGAGGCCATGTTTGAGACAGTGGGACAGACCATGACATGAGAGGGACTTAGGCGGGCGACGTAAGGTATACATACGAGGTTACCTCATCCCGTCTAACGCAGGGGTTCATCATTGCTTACTTAATTAACGGACGAAAGGCGCATAGCCAGACCAAGGGTTGGCTGTAGGTTTCAGTTTCCTGTATTTTAGCTTACAAAAGGTTTTTATTTGAGGAAAGGACAAAAGCAAAGCATAGCTCATTATTGAAGATAGAACGACAACTTGATGAATGTCAAGCTTCACAGAGATGAAGATAAAATATGACGTCTTTTGCAACTGCAAGAACAGTATACTCCGCTTGAGGGATCTCTTTCTCGGAGATAAACTTGCATGGAGATTCTAAGATTTAGCACCGGTGCCATTATAGCAATTTCCACAACCAGGGTTCGTAACATCAGGGCTTAAGCCATGAAGCAGGTCATCCGATGTAATCAAAGCTCTGTTTAAGACCGTTCTCCAGCCTATTAGGTGGGTATGTTGGGTGGGGTCAGCGGGGCCTTCCGAATCGATAGAATTAGGCGCAGGTTTTGATGAGATGAAGGCGTAAGAGGCTTGTTGCTGGCTAAGGGATAATATCTTAACTACCCATACGAGTCAGCCATCCAAGCGAGTGAGCCACTAAAATCTACTAACTTTAATCTATTATAACTTCACTATTAAAATATTTAAATTTAAGTTTAAATATAAACTTACAAATATAGTATTTATAATATTATTAATTTAAATAGTTATTAAATTTATAAATAAGTATTAAAATAAAATAATACTATTATAAAACTTGATATTTAATTTAAAATATAAAATATATATAAGTTTTTTTTTATAAATAAGCTCGTTTTATATATAAGTCCTTATTTTTTAAATTTTATTTAAATATTTTTAGTAGTTAGTAGTTAGTAAAATTATAGTGGATTAAAGTTAGTGAATTTTATGGCGACTCGTGTGGGCGGCTGACTCGTATGGTTACGTGCGAGAGAACATGAGGCACCTATAGTAAGCTACTTAAAGGGGCGGTGAAAGTAATGAACGACGGGAACTATCAAGGTTATCCAGTGTGCAGGCAACTTGAAATGCAGTGTTCCAAGAAGGTGCCCCTTTCTGGCTATTCCAGGAACGACCAACATATTTGAAGGCTAGCGGTAGAATCAACCGGGAAATCACCGATGCAATCTACTATTGTAGACAGATCCATCTAAATATAACTCCTCTTCCACATCTTCCGGAAAGACCCACCCCCCCTCCACTCAGACGATTACATTTATTTCATGGCCAGTACACCACGCTTCCACTGTATCCTTGAGGATCCTAGACAAATTTGCTATGGTGCTTTGAGAAAACCACGCTACATGAGGGGTGACTGTGATATTGAGACCTTTCACCTTCTCTCCCAACAATGGGCTGTCTTGAGCACCTTCTACGGGCTCCTTTACAAAGACATCTGTAGCTGCGCCTGCAATCCAACCCTTCTGTACTGCCCTCACTAAAGCTTCTTCATTCACTATTCCGCCGCGTGCGATATTGATAACGACAGCATAAGGGGACATCGATTGTAGCTCTGGGGTCGATATAAGATCTATTGTCTCGGGTGTGCGCGGCAGGGAGATTATGAGAACGGTGCTTCGTTTCAGCACCTCATCGAAAGGGATCCGATCCTTGTTGGCTGCAGGTAATTCAGTTGTAGCAGAAGGCGCGCCTTTTCGTGCTGCCACAATGACAGTCATGCCGAGCGCACTGCCAATGTGTGCAATGCGCTTTCCTATCGTAGTCAGTAACAGGATGAACCGCCTGAGTCAGCGGATATACCTAACGACCCATATCCTAAAATGCCCAATACCTCATCTTGGCAGCTCAAAGGTGGCTTGCCGTCCCCGAAGCGCATGAGTCGTGTCAATGTCTTCTTAGCTTTCCACTCGCTCGGTTCGGCCATTGTGGCAGCATGCATTTGTACCACCCTTCTCCTCGCTGCAAAATATAGGGAAATTGCGTGCTCCGACACGGTATCGGTATTTGCGTTTGGACAATTCACGACCCTGAGACCCCTCGCTTTGCAAGCTTCTAGGTCAACACAGTCAGTGCCAGTAGCCATAACAGCAACTAGTTGGAGGTTTGGTGTCACGGCGGGTGAGAGCGCAGCGGCATCGATTTCAACCACCGTAACGATGATAATGGTCGCATTGTGAATGCGTTTGTGTAGTTCGGAAGGGTCGGTTCTTTCGTAGGAAGTCAAGGTGAAGGTTGTGGGAGATGCGAAGTTGAACTCGGGCAGGGGCTGGTGTATGCGCTCAAGTGCAACGATATTGTGGTGCATTTCTCTAAACACAGTAATTGATATTGATTCAATACGCCTTTTTGTCTTCTTTGATGGTTTCGAAAGACATCAACTCAGCCATACGTATATACACTCTTTTTTAGCTTGCATTTGCTCATTATCAAAAGGGCGTACCCGTGCCGCTGTCGCGATCCACTTACCTCGTTACCGAGGTAAGTGCCGGCCAACTCAACGAGTAGAGCTCAGATTTGCCAAGACCATGATTTTAAAGCCGCAGAACTCTACTAAAAAGTCGAATATTTAGAATCTTGTGGTATAGTACTGGTTTCTTAATAGAAGGAGTCTCTATATATAATAGATTAAGGCTCTAGCCGCCTTATAGCATCTTAAAGAAGCTGCTTCGCAGTTGCCTGTTCCTTCCTCAGTAATACATATGCAGCTTTTAGAGCTTCCTCCTGCTCGCGCTTTTATATAATTAACCGTGCATTTACTGCGTATATATCCCCTCCCTTCTGTATAACCTTTCTGTTACTTTTTTGGCGTTGCTGATGAGCTCTGGCAACTGCTTATATATTTGCAAGCTCGCGTTTAGCTTATAGTCGTGCATGTATATTTGCCGAACTACCTCTTACGAATTTTATAAAGATATCTATGGCCTCCTTATTATCTTTATATACCTCCTAAGCTAGCGGAAAAACTTTCCACTAAACTGTATGTAAAGATCTTAGTATATATAGCGTAGATGGTGGCTTATAAGGTGGTAGAGGGGGGGGGGGGGTAGTAAGACGCGCCTCGCGTATAGAATTAAAGACAATTTGGGGGTTATAAGGAACGAGGCCTGCCTGCCAGAAGGCTAATTTAATTATACTTAATTTAAATGTTTAGCAACGAATTAATTTAATCGCGTAGAGGAATTTAACTTTATTAAAGTTAGTATAGCCCGTTTATATTACTTGCTTAACTACCTTACTATAGTAGTATTTATACGGCTGAAATACAATAACATTAAAAGGCTATAAAAGGTGGCTTATATGCGGAGGTAAGGTAAATAGTATAATTTTTTAATTATCGTAATACTTAATAAACTCCTTTATAAGGTAAGAGCCGTAGCTATTAAAAATTAGGAGCCTATATGCACCTAGCTAGCGCTAAGAGCTATATACGTTAAAGTGCTTAAGCCAATTAAAAGCCAATTTATTATTTAAATAGCCTATTTCTAATAGGCCCAATAGATAGTAGTTAAAAAGGGCTGAATTCTTAAACTACTAGTAGAGGAACTATACGCCCGCAAGTATAATTATAGGTAGTAGATTAACTCCGTTACTACTTATCGTTTCTATTATAGTAACTAGCTTATGATTTATATTTATAAAAAGGTAAGCTTTCTAATAAAGCTCCCTTATAATAATCTACTAGTCCTTACTAATACTAACGCAGAATTCTAACTTATTAAAATTATATATATCTATAGGTATAACTATATACTTAATTATAACGTCGCGGTATTAATAAAACTACGCCTTAATATCCTTCGGCTTGTATACCGCTATGCGTTTAAGCTCTATTGTCTTTTACTATAACGGGACTAGCCTAGTTACAGTAGGAACGTCTTGGTGAAACACTCGATAGATGAATTCTGACACTTTGTCTAACTTCTGCCAAGTTCTGCTAGATCTATCGAATTCTACCGAAGTCCGTTGAAGACCGCGTGCGTACGTGCGCACGCATTGACCACCAAGCCCCTGACTATTTAATTATATGATTTTCTTATTATTCCTTTCTCTTCTTTACGCAACGTCTTGTTCTTAGCAAGAGCTATATACCCTTAGATTTAGATAGAATTTATATTATTCCTTTAAATCTTCCTAAAGTCTCTTTGCGCCCTTATATTACGTTGCGTTAAAACAATTACTATTAAAATAGTAAACAAACTCGAACCCCTTGCGTTAACTATAAGTATTATAGCCCTAGTTAGGGAACAGTTAATTATAATACAATAGTTCTTTACGGATGCTTTAGCTAATAGCGAGCGATATTAAAAGCTTAGTACTAGTAATTAATAGGAGCAATCCGCAAAGAACTCTATAACCTTAAAGCACTTATATTAGAGACCCTAATAGTAATACCTATAAATAAAAATAAAATAACTATATATAAACCTGACCCGTTAAATATAAACCCTAAACTAGTAATAGTAGCTTAACCTATACCTATAATAAACCTAGTACTTATTATAAAATTTAAAAAGCTCCCTAACCCTCTAATATTTAATAATAATAATAATAACCTATATCCCTTTATAACTAAGCTCCATCTTAAACTTTTAATAAACTATAACTAATACCTTATTAAAGCTAGCAAGATTAGCTATAGGATGTCTCGTTTAAGTAAAGACGCTATATAAACTATAGACCTATTCTTCTATAATAGCACCTTTATTAATTTTAAAAAATTTATCTCTTTATTAAAACGAATATATAATAACGCTAGCTGCGAATATATAGCTATTACTAAACTTAAAAACCTATAATAATAAAACCGAGACTTTACTAGCTTCTTTTCGGAATTTTTAAGCCTTATTAGTAAACTAGATTAGAATAAAGCCGCTAGAGTAGCTACTCTCTATTAAGCTATTTTAAATAAAATTAGAGTATAGTTAGTAGATAGAGAACTACTAAAGGACTTACCTAAATTTATTATAATATGTTAACGAATTAATAAGGACCTTTAATATAATAAATAGACTTATTCCTTAAAGCTAACTATACCTTATATTTAAAACTCTATAAACTTAGTATATACCCTAAAGCGCGATCCGTCTTTAAAACTAAAAAGCCTTATATATAACCCTATAGACCTTAATACTACTTAATTTTATATACCCTTAAGAACTAATAAATAAAGAATATAAGCTATTAATAGAGAATGCTTTAGATATGAAAAAACGGATATATTTAAAGAAATTACTAAATTTACTTTTTTAAAAAGGTCTAATATAGTTTCTCTTAGTCCTTAAATTATACTTATTTTATAAATTATACTTAATTACTATAAAGTATCTTACCTTTAGTTAATTTGGAAAATAAATTATTTTAGGGCTAAGTTACGCCTTAAGATAAGAAGTAGAAGAGTATAAGTATCTAAGCTCTTCTAGCGCTAATATA
>Ga0307515_10010689_pt1 | contig 17547 bp, 8 predicted proteins | sample 17_EM_MG_FD_194513 | JGI IMG/M metagenome (GOLD analysis project Ga0307515, IMG submission 194513) | Populus trichocarpa ectomycorrhiza microbial communities from riparian zone in the Pacific Northwest, United States - 17_EM | ecosystem: Host-associated > Plants > Roots > Unclassified | place...
TTCCTCTAGCTGCTAGGTTATATCCTTATAATATTTCCATTTAATCTTATAAGTTAGGCCCTAGGGGTCTTCGTTATATATATTAAGGATTTTCTTAAACTCCTATTTATCTTCTATATTACCGTCGTTATCTCTCTCTACTACTCGTCCTTATATATTATGGCACTCTGCGGTATTAATATTTGCTTAGCTAGGGATCTCTTTAGTAGCCTAGAGGCGGACCTTAGATATATAAAAGGATTTGTTTACTTAAATATGGTCTAAAAGGTTTACTATAACTGCCCCTTGGTATACTGCGAGTACGGGGTATAGGCCGTCCTATTTGTCATCCCATTTCTTCTTAGGTCTGTTTATCTTTATATTTTCTAAGCTAACTATAACTATATCGCCTTTGTAGAATAACGCGCTCTTATCCCTATAGGTATTAGCATTATCTTTATAGCGTTGCTATAAAATCCGGGCTAGGGCCTTAAGCTATATTAGTATCCGCTTAAAGCGGTTAACCACAGAGTCTACGTAGAAGAACTCCTTCTTTACTTATACTAATAGTATTAGTAGGCGGGGGCTAGTAGGCTTAATTCCGAGGCGAGGGTTAAAGCTATAGTTTGCAAAAAATAGGGAGATGCCTATGCTCTCGTTAACTTGGTTATTTATAGTAAACTTAGTAAGTAGTAGGTAGTTAACCTAGTTGTCCTATATAAAGCTAACAAAAGCATAAAGGTATTTATTTACGGCAGCGTTAATAATTTTAGTTTAGCCGTCCGTTTCTAGGTGCTAGGCTAAGCTTAGTTACAAGGTTGTCTTAAGGCGTTTACTTAATTATCGCTAGAAGTTGCTAATAAATTATATACCGTAATTGGAGATAATTATGCTTAGTGCACTGTGGAGCTTATATATATTGTTAACAAAGCTATTAACTAGCTCCTCTATTAAGAGTCCTGTTACTAAAACAAAGTATCGCATTTTAGTTAGGCGGTCTATAATAATAAGAATATGTTTATATACCTTACCGTAGCGTTAGTATACCAGCAGCGTTATAATATAGTTAATTAAGATATCAGTTTATAGGCGAGTAGGTAATTCTAGTGGCTTTAAAAAACTGGGCGGGGCAGAATAGGGGGTCTTAGTGCGAAAGTATAGGGCATAGTCTTTAATAAAGGTAGCCGTAAACTAGGAGATTCCTAGCTACTAGTATATTTAGTTTAAGAGGTTAAGAGTTTTAACCTGGCTAGGGTAACTAGCGGGGCTACTGCTATAAGAGCGATGGGTAACTTCTAGGTAGAGGTCTAGGGCGTTAGGGACGAAGAGATATTAGCGGAAGTAGATCTGTCTGTTAATAATACTATATTTTAACTTATTGCAACGGAGTAATTCCTAATCTTCTTTAGCTAACGGCGAGCTTTTTAATTACGTAGGGCTGCTACTATATCTCTTACGAGTTCGTTCTCCTAGTATCTTAGCTAGATTAACTTGTTTAGTAACTTTTCGGCTATTTTAGGGTCTAGAGCGGCTATAAACTTTACGTTATTAGAGTTACGGGACTTATATAGTAATTCTTTTAAGATTATAGGGTTAACTTTCTAGGGCGGTATAATAACTTAGGCTTAGTGGCGGAGGCGTTTATTATTAGTGTCCTTAGGCCTTATTCCTAGTAGCTAGCTTAGGGCGTTAGGGAGCGTAGCTTTGCTGCTAGGTTTATATATAATTATAAAGTTAAACTATAAAAGGAACTCTACTCACTGGACTTAGCGCTAGTTTAGCTACTTAGTAGTTATAAACGTCTATAGGTTCTTATAGTTGGTAATGATTTTAAACGGCTCCTTAGTCCCTTATAGCTTAGGACACTATTTCTCTAAAGCCTTAATAATAGCTAAGAGTTCTTTATTATAGATCTTATAGTTATACTCTAGCGTAAAGTGCTTTACGGAGAAAAATGCGACCAGTCTTAATTTTCCGTCGTTATTGTACTAGGAAAGGACTCCGCTAAAAGCCTAATTTAATGCGTTTATCTCTACCACTGTTTTCTTTATATAGTTATAGTATGCTAGTACTGGTGCTAAAGTAAAGGCTCCCTTAAGGGCCTTAAATGATTTGGCTTGTTTTAGTCCCTATAGCTATCTAATATCCTTCTTTAGGAGTTTTATTATAGGTATAGCGATGGCAGAGTAGCCTTAGATAAATTATTAGTAGAAGTTTGCGAAGCTAAGAAATTGTTATAGTTCTTTAATTAATATTAGGTCCTTCTGTTCCTATAAGGCCTGTACCTTCTTAGGGTCTATAGTTATGCCATTAGTCGAGATAATTAAGCTAAGGTATTTTGTTTTAGTAGAGTAGAACTTAAACTTATTAATATTAATCTAAAGTCCAGCATTACCGAGTCTTTAGATGGTTTTATTTACATACTTAGTATACTTAGCGCGTGTTTTAGAAAAGATAAGGACGTTATTAAGGTAGGCAGTATAGTAGTTATTAAGGGCGTTATATAGAATATGGTTAATATAGTTTTAAAATATAGCAGGTGCGTTATAGAGGCTAAATAGTATAACTAGTATCTTATAGAGTCTAAACCGGGTAATAAATGCTATAAGCTACTTATAGCCCTCCGCAATCCGGATCCGGTTAAACGCAGCAATTATATTAAGTTTAGTAAAGTACTTAGCACCATAAAGTGCGTCAAATGTCTCGCGGATTAGTAGCAGTGGGTATTAATTCTTAATAGTAACTGTGTTTAGGCCTTAGTAGTTATAGCAGATTCGTATACTGCTGCTAGGCTTAGTAGTAAGGAGGAGTAGTACGGCAGCTAGTAAGGTTAATTCGCGGATAAAACCCTTATCTAGTATCTTATTAATCCACTTCTTTATACACCTAAGTTTAGTAGGTAAGAGTGGTCTATTTTTATAGTATAGGGCCTAGTTTCCGGGGGTGATCTTAATTTTATAGTCTCATAGTCGGTAAGGGGGCAGCTTATCTGTGTTTTTAGGGAGGAAGTGCTTAATATATTTACTAAACTCCTTTAGTAGGCGTTGTAGAATATCTTCGCGGGTTAATCCAAGTTTGCCTTTTAAAAAATTTTAATATTAGTATTGACTATCTTCCGACATAAAAGCTCGGGTTTAGTTTTTAGATTTATCTTAAGGAAGTTATAGAAATAGGGGAAAAGTACTTTATAGGCTTCCTTTATTATATAGTTGCCTTCCACTAGCTAGCGGAAAGACCTTTTTAATAGGTTTAGTACTTCTATTAGGCCTATAGGTAGCTCTTTAAGTAGCTACTGGTGCTTATCTTATTTAACCAGTTCTACTAGCTCCGCTATATAAATCCTTATTACCTTTACATCTTTTTGTTTATAAAACTGGGTAAAATTAATAGTATAAGTGTATTTAATATTGTCCAGGTTAGGGCGTGTCTAGTTCTTTAGTGCTATAGCTAGGCTAGCACAGCTTAGTTAGCCCAGGGGGGCGGAAACGAGGTGGTAGCCCTATATAGTACGCGCGGGAGATAGGTATAAGGTTAGGCGTTACGGTGGCGCGGTTTCTATTATCTGGGTCTTAGTAGTTCTATAGCCAGTCCTTACTATAACGCGAGCTGTAGTGTACGTATATAGTATATGGCTTAGTTCTAGGTGTTGGGCTAGGTAGCTAGGGTTTAAATAATGCCTAGGTTAGGGTTAGATTCTTAGTAGTGGCGGCATAAAGCGGACCTTTTTCCTTAGTCTCGGCAGGGCTGGCTAGCCCGTCATTTTGGTCTTAAGTGCTAGGGTAGTCCAGTCTTCTACTATCTCGTTTCTTTGCAGCTATATAGGCTCCCCTTTATTAGGAACGTCTTCTACTATTAGGGCTTTATATATAGTCCTAGGCACTAGGCTTAGTAATGCTAAGTATCTACGTAGGGCGTCCCTACTAACGTCGGTTATCCCCTATAGGAGGCAGTGCCTAGAGTAGTAGTCTGAGTTAAAGCGGATCTTAAGTTTCCTAAAGCTAGGACGGGGCTTGTGCTTCTAAAGCCAGGGCATACCTAGGATAATTAGGGTAACGGGCGAGAGTTTAGTAACGAAAATGAGTATGGCTTTAGTATAAAGGCTAATTAATATTTAGGTAGTGAAGTAGTCCGTAATAAGCAAAGTTAAGATACTATCTATAAGGCGCAGTGGCCTAGGTGCTAGCAGCTTCTTAGTTATAACGTTATACTTTCTTATAATAGACTCTGCGTCGGTAAATACCATTACAGTACTACTAAAGTCTACTAGGCTTACTATATTAATATAAACTTAGGGGTATAGGTTACGTAATAAGGAGAGTTAGGTTTAAATAAGGATTAATTTCTTATTACTATTTGCTAATCTAAGATTAAGTAGCAGTTTACTAATAGAAAGGACTAATTAATCTAGTAATAGGGACCTAATCTTTTTATCTTCCTCCTTATATAGTTTAGACCCTTAAACGCGACTTAGTTTAAGGGTTTGCCTTTTAATAACTAGGGTACAGGGCTATTTTAGCAGGGCAGTCTAGTGTCCGTCTGGCTAGTAGTATTAGTTTCAGTTTTAGTTGGGGTATAGGAAGATAATACCTCGCTAATAACGTGGCCGTGTTCGTATTTGCTAGCGCGAAGTCACTAATACTAGGTGTTATTAACGGGTTGGGCTCCTATATAGGGTATAGCTTAGAGTAACTAAGCTATAGGGTTAAAAAGGGGGGGTTATTTGCTGTGGCTATAATAGGCTCCGCGGTCGCCACGTCCATAATAGACTTTACAGTCGCCGCGTCCGCGGTTATTAGTTTATATTATTTAACGGGGTAGTATTAGGACTAGGTTTACTATCTTAACGGGGTTATAGGTATCCTTTTAGTGGCCGGGTAGGCTATAGGCAAGGCACAGTCTATTATTAACGCGGCGCTTACGCTCCGTGTTTAAGATTCTATTAAGGTCTATAGGTTTTTTAGTTACTACTAGGGTTAGGGTTAATATAGGGGCAGGGGCTTAGGCAGGTAGGCGGTGGTTAGCGTTCTTCTTAAGGTTAGCTCGGTATATATAGTTTATAAGGTTCTTAGTAAATATATCCATCTACTTACTCTAACCTATATAGTCGCTATTATTAATTTCGTGGGCAAGTCTAAGTACTAGCTCTTCTATCTTTGGAGAGATAAACTTTTAGAGTAGGTCTACCTTCTATTTATCTGTTTTCTTAGCGCGGACTATTAGCTTATTAAGCTCTCCCTTCTAGGACTAGTAATTACGCTCGCCCTAGGGGAAATAGTTAAGCTTATTTTTTGCAACCTGGGTTATATTAAGGACCTCGTAATAAGTAGTAAGGTCTTTAAGTATATCTTCCTTAATAGGCCATTTCTACACAGATGTGTTGTTTAGGTTCTCGTGCATAAGCTCTAAGCCCTACTTAATAAACTTATAGGCCTTATCCTCTAGTATATCTGAGATATAAAGGATCTAGGACTAAACTATATTAAAGTAGTCCTAGTCCCGGTTAAAGACTCCCTTAATCTTAATATGCTAGGTCTTAAAATTAGCTTATTATTCTAGCGGGGTACCTTTTCCGCTAAATATTAGCGGGTCTTTATATCTCTATTTTTTCTGCTAGGTTATTACTATTATTATAGGGGTTAATTATTTTAGAATGGTAATAGTCTCTGCCTAGGAGTTAATAGTTCCTATCTAGAAAGCAATAAGGGCACTAAGGTTTTTGTTAGCTTTTTTATTAGCGGTGTTTATATTATATATGCACTATAGTCCTACTTTAATATTACTAAGGAACTCGTTGGTATAGTTAATAAGGGTAAGGTAAGCTTTGCTAGGCTTAAAGGTTTTAGGGTATAGTAGGGAGCGGCGGATTGTCTACGCGATATTGGGGTATATTTCTGTAAAGAGGTCTATAAAACGTCGCGGGGGTTCTAGGTTTCGGCCATTTCGGCGTCGTTAGTGTCGCCTATCTAGGCGCTAGGTAAAAACTAAGGATTGTTTTAGGACTGTGCTAGGGACGTGTTGGTTTTAGTAGGGGCGCGCGTAGGTCGCGATTGCTCTAGGGCGGAGGTTAATTGGCTAGGGTATAGGGAATTAGTGATCGCGATGGGGCGTAAATTAAAGATACCATAAACTGTTACAGTGCTGCAATAAAGTAGACTGAATAACTACGTTGTGGTATAAAGAGGGGAAGAAGGTGGAAAGGGGGTATTGTATACAAATAGTAGGGCCGGCCGCCAAGTCGCTAGTGGTGGGCCAGCCAACAGTAGGAAACAGTACGAGACAGTATGAAACAGTATGCGTCAGGTCAGTGCCGTGACACTCTCCTACTCTAAATTGCGGGTTTTTCAGGATCTATAGCCTTATTAAATCCTTAATATAATCTCCTAAAACTTACCTCATCTATATTATTACTTAGCTCTTTTAAAATTATAATAAATGGTATAAAGTATTTAATTAAATCTCCTAAATAGCTCGGTAGATATTAGAATTAAAATTAAAATACATTATTAACTCTAATTATAATGCGATTAGAGTTGAATTATATACTAAGTGAGGTTATATCGGCTTTAGAATATTAACACTAGCCGAGTTTTTAGCGCCTTGGCTGGCACTGACGGAGCTTTTAATAACATTAGCCGAGCTATATATCTTAGTCCCTACCTTAAATAGTTCTCACTCTTTTTATAGTAAATCTCAGAATACAATTAGAGTTAATCTATTAGGTAACCACTATACTAGTTACATTTACGCTATTAACTTCTTATTTACCTATATACCTAGCCTATTAATAAGTCTACCGTAATATTCACTATAAGGCTTTATTATATATTTACTACCTAGTTACAATATTAATAAAGTTAAATAATATACTACCTAAGATAGTACCTATAACGACGCTATAAGGATTAACCTTTAGGTCTTAGGGAGATATAAATATAATAAAAGGCGGTAACTGTAAGGGATCTTTTGGCACCTCCTTATAAGCTCCCTTAGGCTTACAGCCCTTTCCCTCCTTATCGGTTCGTCTCTCTCCATACGAGGCTATTGCCATACTCTTTACCATATCGTCCTCTTCCATCGACTCTCCTTGTAACTCATGCTCGGCTTACCTACTCCCTACCATATACCTAGGTAATATGCCTTACAGTTACTTATAGATAGTTATAATAGAAAGGCTTAGAGAAGTAATAGATCGCATTAATATAAATTAAGTAGGCTTTAAAGCAAAACCCAATAACTTTAAAATGATAAAAATTAAGATACTATTAATTAAACGATTTTTAGAAGAAATTTTAAAGCTTAAAGGGTTTCTTATAGAGATAAAACTTAAAATACAATATAAAGGAGCTAAATTGCTTATAGTATTAGATTAAGTCGCGTATATAGGGTTGTTTTTAATGGGTTAGGCATTAAAATGGTTTAACTCCTATTTAATAGAGGTATAGACTAACGGGGTAGCCGGAACTAATAACTTAAAACTTTAGTATATATTTTTAATAATTAATGGATTTATAGATAGACTTATATAAATATATAAAGATCTAGAATTAACAGAAGCTGTTTAAACTTATATAGAGATTATTAGCAATAAACTATATAACGCAGTTTTAAATATTAATGATATAAACTAGATAGAATAAAGGGGTGTTAATAGCATAATACCAAAGAGGATTAAAGTTAAAAGTTCAAACAACGGTAATACCTAGAGAAGATGCGACGACTATAAAGGAATTAATTAAGCAATTAAAGTTAGTAATAGGCTTTACCAGTTTAAGAGAAGAGGTAGAAGTATAGTTAAACTAATATAAATAAATCAGATGTTATAGCAGGTATTAAAACTATAGTATAGTGAATTAAAGCTAATAGACCTAAGCAGTACTAAAAAAAACTACAAAAGAAAATAGAAACCTATAGAAACCTAAAGGTTAAGAATTAAGTACTTATAGGACTAAGGAGTAAATACTAAACTAGGGGTTTTAGCAGCAGAAGATGTTTGGGCGGACTCTATAGTAAGATAAGTGGTTTAAAGAAGGAGCTTATATAAATTGCGGAAAAGAAGGTTGTTTTACTAGAGACTATAGAGGTAGTTAGAGCAACTACGCTGTAAAAGGAACTAAGCCAGTAGACGATATATATGTATAAGGGGGCGACAGTATACTACGAGGAACCAAGGAGTATTTAATTAAAAGTTTCGCGTTTTATTACAACAACGTACACCAAACCTATAAAGACGCTAAGTATAGTATAAGCTATTAGCTATAAGAGCCCGAGTTAAAAGAACTCCGGGGTATAAGATTAACTCTATAAACTGGATTAGGACCTAGAAGGCATATCTAGCTAAAGGTTAGTAAAAAAAGTTCTCACAGATTAGTTCTAAGAAATAGCAATAGTAAAGAAGGCGTGAGGTTGCATACGGCCGTAGGCATATCAATGCCAAGATACGTCCCACCGGGTGGCGCTATCATTGGTGACCATTATTATCCTGAAAAGACTAGAGTTGGGGTCAACGCATGGGTGATCCATAGGAACCAGGAGATCTTCGGAGCCGATGCGGAGGCTTTCAGATCGGAGAGGTGATTTGAAGACAATAACAAGTTTATGGAACGAAATCTCTACTACGTAAGCTTTCCGATCCCTGATCTGTTGAAATGGAGATAAACACAATAAAACTGAATCGATGCAGTTTGGCTCAAGTAGTCACGTTTGTATTGGGAAGAACATATCACTCATGGAGATCAACAAGCTTCTCCCTGCATTTCTCCGACGCTACAAGTTAAGACTTGTCAATCCAGATCAAGAGCTGAAGCATAGATGTAACCTCTTTGTTCCGCAATCAGGACTGAAGGTTTATATTGAAAGACGGTCCTAGTCATAAGAAGTTGAAGTGGAAAGAAGATATGTGGCATGGGTAGAGCTTTGCAACTGGAGGCCAATTTTTAAGGCGGAAGACTCGTCCATATTACATGACTCAAGAATTGCTAATCTTCACTCGTTGATCGCTTGGCAAAGTACATGCAGTAATTTTGTAGTCAAAGGATTATTTAGCATTAATTTACCTTGCATATCTGATAACAGGTTGTAAGAAAAGAGATTTGTCTCCATCATATTTGAGTCTGCACATCTTTGTAAGCCGGTAGAACTTCTACATCCCTTGCCATCTCACTCCTCATGCTAGGCTTCAGCTTGATCAGCCCCTCCAATTCTTTCAGCCTCGTCTCCAGTGTTCCGACGGCTCCACCTGCCGACTTCTCCCCTTCCAGGACCGTTTCAATATCTTTTTCTTCGTCCCCGAGTACACGCCACCGCTACTGTTCTTCTTCCCAGAAGAACAATAAGTTCACCAATTTGCGCTGTCCGAAACTTGAGATAATTGGTAGTTGGTGGGCAAATTTCGAGGTAATAGCAGTGGTTTTCACAGCCGGAGATGTGGCTGAGAGGACGTTGTTCTTAAGAAGCGCGGCGTGGATTTGACCAGAAACGGTTTTGGAGGAGGTGATACTTCCCACAAAATACGAGAGTTCACTCAGTTGAGCCGGATTGGGGAGGCCAAGCTGATATTCAAAGAGTTGGTCTTGCTCAGCTAAAGTTAGGTCATCGTTTCGGGGAGCTGCGGCTAGGTTTGGTACGGCGTTGTTGATAAAACGTGAGAAGCTGAATTTCTTTGAGCCCTGTGATGTCTTGTACATTCTGGCCACGCTGCTTTCGCCAGGGTAAGACCTCGATGTCTCTTTGTTGCGATGTTAGGCAATGGTGTGTAACTAAATTTGAGTATAAGGATGCTTCGACCTACCCATATGTATGCATCCATCATCATATTACTTTTGGTAGACGTATATAGCAGTTAGTTCCAAGGCCATCGTATGTCTACAGGCACAGCCCCGCCCGTGCCTAAGATAACTGTTCCTATTGGGTTCTAATTGTCCAAGAGTCCCATTAGCACCTCGTTCTCTTGAGGTCAATGGCATCGTAGCCGATTGGAAGAACGCTAACAGGGAATTCATTACACTCCCAGACGGGGCTGTGCAAATATTGTCCAGCAGCCCCCGGTCTCTCCGAAGCCTATGCGAGACATGTCGCTTTCCCAATTAAGAACAGGAATCAGCTGGATTTCTTCGCGAGGCAAAATGTAGGGCGTCCGAAAAGATGCAGAAACCCAGACGCTTTGAGATGCTGATGGCTATAACGTCGGGGCCTGAAACCCCGAACTATCTCCGATCATATCAGGCATGGAACGAATGAGATCGCCTATAGTTAGCAAGACCAAACAAGATAATGATTGCCATGACTCGCCCAAAAATCTGACGGGCTTCTCATATCCTCCACTATCACAACATCGGCCACATCTCCGTCCACAGCTCGGATAACCCAGCGGCGTTTTATTTACCATACAACATCTATCATACACTCTCAAGCGATGCGGATGATCTCGTCGAATATAATGTTGCAGACGCCAGTCCGGTAGAAAAGGATGTCAAATCGAGCTACTTAGAACGGTATATCCACAGTGAAATATACAAACGGTTTCCGGCTGTGAACAGTGTCGTCCGCAGTCATTACAGTGATGTACTACCATACTGCGTGAGTGGTGTGCCGCTAAACCCACGGTACACATGGCTGTCTTTCTAGGTATTCTTCCACTTATGTTTTCACTCCGCGTAAACGAAGACTGATTATGTTCTCATTAATGCCCTAGTATGGAACATATCTTCCCACTATCCCGGCAACTCCAAGCATGATCCCCTCGTCCGCACCAACACTCCAAGCGCCTCACTCTCCGCTACCTTAAGCCGGTTTTATCTACTCTAAAGTGTGCTCGGCCATCCCCTCACAAATTGGCGGTGCCCCAACAGAGCCTTTATATAACCTAGACCACGCCGTCATTCTAATGCAAGGACACGGGTTCACAATGGTCGCACATGGCATCGGGGAGGTAGTGTACCAAGTTACATACACTAAAGGGGCGGCGGGGAAGCAGATGGCGGCATTGACGGTACGTAACGCGTATTTTGGAGGTACTGTAGAAAGTAAAGTGGGCGTAGAGGGCGGGGGCAGAATAAAACAAGGGAGGCTAAAGATGGAAGGCGAGATAAGTTATTTAAATGATAAAGAGGCGATAGATGCGTGGGAATCAAATAGACAGTAGCTAGGCCATGGGGTCTGTTGTGTAGGGAGGTGGAGGTTTGCCCACTGTATAAAAATGAATGCGTCGAGGGTAAGGATAGCTGAGCGAAACTAGAAACATCTGGGGGATGGATGGAGCTAAGATAGTGTATAAAAGCAACTCTTTTCTTTGCAGCAAACTGTTTCGCGCTGTGTAGTCACTCTGTTTCAGCATTTTGAATCCTTTTCAACCGGTTTCACCTGGTATAGTCTATTTATCAATTTCCTTCTAATGAAATTATTATTCCAAGTTCCTTTCAAAAGGTATTACATCAAAGGCTAAAGGCTGTCTCGCTATACTTTCTTCATGTTCTAGAATTACTAAAACCTTCAATTCCTTTGGGATGTTACCAAGCCATGCCTGTACGCTTCGTCAGCCATTCCACTTTTCACCTTGGGAAGAGAACGGAGAGGCATATGAACCCTAAATATATCGCGCATTATATAGCAGCCAATCTGTTAAAGCAAAACGAATGCGATTCGGAGGTAGGTAATGTGTTTTACGTAGTATGCGAATGCACATTGCATACCGAGGTAGTACAGTCGCTTCGGAAAAGGATGGGTTTATGTCAGAAACCATGATCAAGTACAGAAATTTACCGAATCCTCACCTATTTGAACCACTTTTCTGTACCCGCGCATGACACCACCCATCCTCCATACTAACACGTCGCCGTCGCCTATTTTTTGAAGCTATTTAAAGCCTATATTTTTTCCTATTGCAGTTAGCGCTATGGCACACAGGAGGAGAGCCAAAGCACCCAAGAATACTATAAAGAATACCGCTAAAGCGCCTTAAGAAGTAGACCTTACCATCGAATCTGCACTAATGCCTTCTACTACTATAGAATAGTCTAAAGGCCCTTAAACCTTTCTTTTAAGTATAGCCGTATACGCTAATAGCATAACGCTATCTAGCAACGTTCGACCTGTCTTATTTGGAGTCTTTAAATTCCAGGAGTTTATCGCCAAAAATACGCGTTGAGCTAGCAAATATTACGGCCTTTATTCTTTCCAGCTTAATTAATTAACTGCTGTTATTATATTAAGTCTAAAGGATCCTATAATACCCAAAGAAGTTAATAACGTAGATAAATAGCGTAAAGTAGAGGGAATAATAGAGACACAATTAAAGTACGCGAGGAAGGCTTTTTGGGTTAATCTTACAGTTAGATATAAGACCGCTGCTACGGCTATTAACGCGTCTACTGAAGCCAGAGATGCTAAAATCGCTGTGGCTGTTAATGCGCGTGTTAAGGCAGCGCTTTAAGCGGCAGGTCTTCCAACTAAAGCAGCGGCCGGTAAGGAAGTAGGGTCCTCTAGTGAGGATTACGAAGGTATAGTGGAGGAAGTTATTAGTAAAAAAAAGAGATCAACTACCACCAAAATGCAGAAAGAGGCTGCTAAATGATATAACTGTGTAGAAGTTAAAGGCAAGCATATATACCCGCTACTTAAACGTTATCGCTGCCTTTAACAGCATTATAAGAATAAAAAGCATGGCGTTATATACTGTCTTAAATTTAAATTAAAGCACTACCTATTACATGCTTACTACTAGGCGCGCTAGTTGGAAGCAATTAAATAGAAGAAAGCCACGCTTAACATACCAGATTTATTACTACTATTAAAGATTAGGTATAGTAAACGCATATAAAATAGGGAGGATAAAAAAGATATAAAGTCGGATAGCTATAAGCACCGTTAAGGTAACTCTAGCAGCATAAATAAATTAATCAGCTCCCCCCTAAGACGACGGCGGCAATAAGAAAAGGCTTATACCATAGTTATATAATCACCAGCTAATCCTATTCCGCAGCAAGACCAATTAGTAGCGGTAACGATTTTAATAAACCAGATATAGTAGCAGAATTAGTAGATACTATAATAGGTGCAGAATGCTATACAGGCGGCAATGCCTCCTTCCATACGACCAACCATCGCTAATAGTTATTTTATAGTGGACCCTACACCAAATACAAGATCCTTATTAGTGCCGTTATTACAAAGCGCTCCATTAGTTCCAGCTTTATCCTCTAAAACGCCTACCTATTACTATTTACCCCCAACTATACCTACAAGCCTACTACCTAGTAGCCCCACCCGTAGCGATATTAAACAATTAAATAGTAAGCTTAGTACCTTTACTAAATGGCTATAAAGCCATTACCCAGTTATCGCCAACGCCTTTACTAAAGCGGAGTCAATTTTAATTAAGGAGGACTATAACTTTAAGTTACTTAAGTACGCGCTACTTAATAGTAGTATAGGCTATATAAAGCTGTATAGGATTAGTTTAACATATAGGCTTATTAATCGCATAGTAAACTGCTTAGAAGACTTTAGAACGAATTAGTAACGTTCTAATACTATAACAGAGGCCTTACTTAACGTCTTAATTAGCAAGTACCCTATATAGATATATTACAAAAGACCAGTCCTTATCCTTTTTATACTACCTCTTAATTCCTACCCGTAAGAAATAGCCTTTTACCCTCTTATTAAACCCTTATTACTTTACCGCGTGGCTTAAAAAGTTACTAAAGTTATTCTATAGATTAGCTTTAAATTAATAAGCATATAGCTACTGCTTTAAGTTATAGAAAGAAGCTTTAATTAGATTAAAATCGGGTAAGTAAGGAGGAAGATATTTAAGCCTAACACTAGCAGTATTATAGAGGCGTTAAACTTTCTAGGTTTAAGTAAGCAATAGTATTAAATACCTATCCTTTATAGACACCATATACCTTATTATAATAGATTAACGTATTATCTATTACTAGAACTAAACGAGGCTATAAATAAGGCTGTATATAAGTAAAAACCTCATTCTTTATCTATTTAATAAATATTAGTCTGTTAACAGTGCCCTAGTATATTAACCAGCTAGGTATATAGCCTTAATAGGTATACGCTAGCAGCAAGCTCTATCTTTTAGATCTCTTTAATTCCAATATTCCTTCAGTAGGCTTATTAATTAGCGCCCATTTATACTTCCTATTTATTATCTTCTTGTTATAAGCTAATTCATTAATAAAGATAAACTAATCGCGTCTATAGCTATAGATTTAAATAATCCAGTTATCCCTTAGGCCTAGGTTACACTATTACGCAATTATCCTTATAACCTTTCTACTCTATTTTCTTCGCTTTAATCTAGCTAATAGTATACTTCATGCTACTATTATATTATATTTGTTGTATAGAAACCAGAGTATCTCTTTAAAATAGGCGTCTGGGCTATATATAAGGTATTTAAGGAGGCCCTAATTAGTACGCGTTTATTAGTAAAATTAATATTAATATTACTACTTAACGTTATATATCTAGAGCTTCATCTATAAGCAGTAGTCCTACTATTTCCCCTAATCGGTGGGTTAATCTAGCCATACCTTTTTAAATTCGCCCTCTAGCGTTAAAGAGTAGATGGAGGAACGCGGGTCTTAACTTCTATGTAGAAGTTGTCGCAGCCAAGGTCAATTAGAGCTTATATAATCGACTTCTGTTCAGTTAACCAGGCGGGTTTACCTATAGCTTCAAATAGAAGATAATAATAAGGCGATGGGTGGTGTCATGCGTGGGTATAGAAAAGTGGTTCAAATAGGTGAGGATTCGGTAAATTTCTGTACTTGATCATGGTTTCTGACATAAACCTATCCTTTTCCGAAGCGACTGTAATTGAGGAAATTCTAACGCCCGCCCCAACAACATATGTAGAATAGCTGCTCGCTACAGTCGATTTTGTTCCGACCAATAGTTGGAATCATTGCCTAGCAACCCTTATATCATGACACCATCGCATCAATTCATCCTACTATATCCAATTATTCTAATAGTCGGCAACGTCGCCATACGATATCTTCAGAGTCAGACGACTGCGCACAAGACATACAAGCAGCAAGTGGGCCTGTGAGGGTTGACTCGCCGGTCCGCTTTGCAACCCGTGCTCCGCGCGGGGTAGTCTAGGAAAGATCTGGGGAAGTTCTTGGCCAAAAGTGGTGGACTCTCCACTTGACACCTGACGCCCAATCTTCCGCACAAACGCCAACACGTTCATCCCTTCCATCACAAATCCCACCTTGGTCCGCTCTACTAGATACATTATCTCCTGTCAAAGATGAGTGCAGTTGTGGACAGCAGCGATGGTCCAACCGAGACCATCAAGGTTCTCATTACCCTCCACCCAGGGTTTGATCTCCTGGATGCGGTTTGCCCACTTGAAGTTTTAACCTACGCTCAGCACAATATCAAAGATCCCGGTCAGTCTTGTCTAAATTTCATCCATTTTTCGGTTCCAATGATTGACATGTGGAATATCAGCAACCAAAGCTTTCGAGTGTAGCTTCGTCGGGGCTTCGACGGCCATGACATCAGCCCAAGGCGCTACCCTCAAAGCCGATATGGACTATGAAGATGCCCATGAAGACCTTGAGGATTTCGACGTGCTGATTGTGCCTGGCGGAGGAACCACCGAAGTTCTCAAAAACGAATCAGAGCCCCTCGGCCTTATCAAAAAGTTCGCGGACATCCAAGAGAAAAATCCCAGCAAAGAGCGGACTCTTCTCTCTGTTTGCACAGGCTCTCTATTCCTTGCTAAGCAGGGCCTCCTCCAAGGGCTCGCCGCAACTACCCACCCCGACTACTACACAAGACTTGAGATTCTCTGTTCGGAATCTGCTACAAGAGATCTGTCAGAGCGCACCGACGTCATGGAGGAGAGATACGTGGTGAACAATGCACGATTTGACCTAGGAGAGAATCTTGACGAGAATCCGTACATCGTCAGGAAAAGACCTGATGGTACTAGGAGGAAATCAATCGCGAGAAAGGGCAGTAATGCATGGAAGGAGTCGAAGCGCCGAGAGTCTATCATTAGACGAGCTTCAATGCCACTTGGGGGGATGAGGCTGATCACAGCTGGAGGTGTCACAAGCGGATTGGATGCCAGCTTGTATCTTGTGGCTTCCATGGTCTCTCACGAGTCCGCCGAGGAAGTCGCTAGGATCCTGCAATACACCTGGGTCAAAGGCGTCACAGTAGATGCGATTGATGTCTAAACGAGGTCACTTGAATGCTAAAAGCGTAAATGTTAAGCATGCCTTCCTTGAGAAGGTTCAGGATAGACCTTCCGCCACAATTACTTAACCTAGATGTCCCTAAGTAGTATCTCATGAAACGAGACGATTTCGCTTGATTCTCTTAACATGACCTAAACACGGCATTATTATTCTTTCATCTCAGTGCATAAACTGTGTTCTATTCTAACCTGTGTATTCAGCTACGCCTCCAGCTAGTGTTATATATAATGATTATTTCCCCCTAAACTTGACACTATATGTTACCCATTCTCTCGCTTATCTATAGCTAGCTCTTCTAAATAGTACTTATTATATTTCCCAATCTAGATTCGCCTACACATTTAGCGGCGTATAAATAGTGTCTAACTTTATAAATACTAATGTCTTTTTATTAAATAATTATATATATACTAGCTATCTAAAGTCTATTTAAGTATTATACTATTATATAAATATTATTATTAATTCTATTTATTGCGCGATTCGGTCCCTTTTCTAGGTCTATACATCTAAGGCATATTGCCCAGGTGTACGGTAGGGAGCAGGCAAGCCGAGCATGAGTCACAGGAGAGTCGATGGAAGAGAGGACGATATGGTAAAGAGTATGGCAATAGCCTCGCACGGAGACGGACCGATGAGCAGGTGCTAGAGAGTTACTAGTTAGGTACTTATAACGATATTAGCCTATAATAGTTTACTGCCTATACTATTAGTATTTCCTATATTTTTATAGCGTCCTTAATACGTTTAAGCCTATCTTCTACTATCTTCTGGTTTCTATTATACTTTATTTAAAGCTCCCAGGTAATTAGACCTGCTTATTATACTACCCGTACTCCCCTACGCGTGGCTATTTATCCTCTTCTTTCCCTAGATCTTCCTTAATGTCTTTTAGGAGGTTTATAAGTTTCTGCCATTTCTGGTCGCTGCTCTATGGTTATTGTGGTTGGGTCGCCCCCTGTTTGTCGCGCAGGCTTTCCGGCTGTGCTGCCTTCATTGGTTCTAGGGCATAATGTGCCGTAGATTCGATTGGAGATGGTTATTTCTTTATTAGATGATTGGTGGGCGTGTTTTGCTGCCCTGGCGGCTCCTCTAGACTTAAGAGTTTAATTATACATTTTTATTATTTATTATTTAGTTGTCTTTATGCCGGCCCCGGCTAACCAGCCCTAAGCTGGATGATGACCGTGCACACCAACCTCTCCCATTTCGAGTTTCTTCAATGTTCAAGTCTACGGAGGTGCGTTTCAAAAGTCTTTGCCGGCCCTGCCTAGGTTAAGCCTAAAGAGCCCGCATATAGCCGAAAATTGGGCGCATTCTAAGCCGGTTCTGG
>Ga0307515_10010690_pt1 | contig 17543 bp, 9 predicted proteins | sample 17_EM_MG_FD_194513 | JGI IMG/M metagenome (GOLD analysis project Ga0307515, IMG submission 194513) | Populus trichocarpa ectomycorrhiza microbial communities from riparian zone in the Pacific Northwest, United States - 17_EM | ecosystem: Host-associated > Plants > Roots > Unclassified | place...
ATGAAAGGCGGCCTCCCCTGCAACTTCGTCGTCTCTTGTTTTTGAACAAGTCCTCTCACATTCTAACCTTGAACCTTCGGACACGTCTCCTACTTCCCTTCCACTTCTGCCACTTTTCCCGGAATTGCACGTGCCAACCCACACCTCTCCTTATATATACACACCCCCCGCAATTCTACGTTCATACAATCTCACCACAAGCATCTCCTTCTCTACACAAAAACACACACAAACTCTCTCTCTTATTTTTTGTAACAACAACAATGGTTGAGCCTGCAACTGATACCATAGCAGCAACAAAGCTTGTGCCTTTGTTGAAAGATGAACTTGACATTGTTATACCAACTATAAGGAACTTGGATTTCTTGGAGATGTGGAGGCCTTTCTTTGAGCCATACCATCTTATCATTGTTCAAGATGGCGATCCATCTAAGATTATTAAGGTCCCTGACGGTTTTGATTATGAGCTTTATAATAGGAATGATATTAACCGGATTCTCGGTCCTAAGGCCTCCTGTATCTCTTTCAAGGACTCTGCTTGTCGTTGCTTTGGTTACATGGTTTCTAAGAAGAAGTATATCTTCACTATTGATGATGATTGCTTTGTAAGTTCTTTTGATCTATGCTTTCTCTGTCTTGTTTTTTGACGGAATTCTGCATCTGGGTTTTTGGTTTTTTGGCTAAAGTTTAGATCTTTATGGTTTGCTGTTGAATTTAGAGATGGATTTGATCTGTTGTGTGATTTGGGTTTTCTTGATTTTGGATCTGTTTGTGTTATGTGTGCTGATAAATCTGTATGCCAATTCTGTAACTGTTGCTTGTTTCTGATCTGCAAAGCCTGTTAGTGGATTTCTGTATTTTCTTTATCACAATCGTGAGTGATTCGTAGCACATTTTGTTAAGTGATGTACATTGGCATAGTCTTGTTTAAATCTTCTTCATGAAATTTGAATTGACACATTACATATTTATGAATCTATAAGCCTTAAAGATTTGTACTAGCAAACTGAATCCAATTATGCTGGATCTGAAGCATTATGATGTGTAATGTGTTTTGATTTTTGCTTCCTTTTCATTCTGATAGTGGGGCATTTGGTTTAGAATTTGTCATGCTTTAGACCTTTTCAGTCCGATGAACTAAAGGATCTGTCTGTTCTGTTATTATTCATGACACTTTCCTATCATTTTCTCATACCTAATCAATATGGAATTGTTAAACAAATTCAAACAAGTGGCCCATGGAAAGTAATGTTTACAACTTTGCACAAAGAGGTATCATGTTAATGATGGACAGCTGCGAGTTCTGAATCTGTTCTATGTTTGAATTTTCTGTGATCTCGCATGTTATTTCTAATTAATAATTAATTGAAGCTTTACTTTTTCTCTTTTTTGATTGGTGGGTCCTTGTTTACAATAAACTAGAAAAGGTGATGCATTGGATTTGAAAGCTAGTGCTCCACCTGCCCACTTGAAATCCTAAAATGACTAGTCAATTGAAAGCTAGTTCTCGAGTAGTGATACTTTTAAGCTGGCTAATATTCTTTTAAAATAAACTTGAAAAGTTTTTTTTTTCGCTCGCCATGTTTGCGTCTTAAGAATCTTGCCATGTTTAACTGTTAACATGTGGATAGGTTGCTAAGGATCCATCTGGCAAAGCTATCAATGCACTTGAGCAGCACATCAAGAACATTCTCTCACCGTCAACTCCATTTTTCTTCAACACCCTCTATGATCCTTACAGAGAAGGAGCAGATTTTGTGCGTGGGTACCCCTTCAGTCTTCGTGAGGGTGCCCCTACTGCTGTTTCTCATGGCCTCTGGCTCAACATTCCTGATTATGATGCACCTACTCAGCTTGTCAAGCCTCTTGAGAGGAACACTAGGTATGTGATCCATTGATGAAATAAAAGACTTAATTTGGCCTCTTATTTAATTAGATTCCAACAATATGCTTATGATTTATCAGGTATGTGGATGCTGTTTTGACCATTCCAAAGGGCACCCTGTTCCCCATGTGTGGTATGAATTTGTGTTTCGACCGTGACTTGATCGGACCTGCAATGTACTTTGGTCTCATGGGTGATGGTCAACCAATTGGTCGCTACGACGATATGTGGGCTGGCTGGTGCACCAAGGTATACATGCGCATCTATGTTCTTAAAAATATGCAACTTTTTTTTTTGTTATCATTTTCCTTGTTTTCCTGTAGGCTTCAACTTGTTAATACCTTGCTACTAGCAAGACATGTAATGTAACATTACACAACCTGTCAAGGTATTTAAATGATGTTTGTTTTCAGGTCATCTGTGACCATCTGGGACTAGGAGTCAAGACTGGTTTGCCATATATCTATCACAGCAAGGCTAGCAACCCGTTTGTGAACCTGAAGAAGGAGTACAAGGGCATCTTCTGGCAGGAAGAGATCATTCCCTTCTTCCAAGCTGCTACTCTTCCAAAAGACTGCACCAGTGTTCAAAAGTGCTACATTGAACTGTCCAAGCAGGTAAAGGAAAAGCTTGGAAAGGTTGATCCATACTTTGACAAGCTTGCTGATGCCATGGTTACTTGGATTGAGGCCTGGGATGAGCTTAACCCCGCCGGAGCTCCTGCTAAGGTTTCCAATGGCAAAGCTTAATTGAAATTTTGATTAGGTGGCTAGGTGCTTCAGCCAGGAAGAGAGAAGAATTTACGCGTTCAAGTCATTTTTTTTTAAGAAAAAAAACCCGAGCTGTGTGGTCAATACTTGGATTTTCAGATTGGTGGATGTAATATTTTTTTAGTAATTTATAAACTTCTTGTTTTGAGTTTAACCGGAATAAAATACATTTAGTTCAGCAATAAGATATGCCTTCTTGGATTTGGTAATAGTTAAGATGAATGATTATAGTGAAACTTCTTACCAGGTATTGAGAAACAAAATTTAAGTGGGGCAGGCTTCTTGTTTCATTACCTTTCTTCCATCAATACGTTGGACCGTGTAGAGTTTGATGGGATTTGAATTTTGAATCTATCAAGAGCTTAATTCTCCCCAGCATATTCCACTGTCCATTAGTGCATATTCCGCTGTCCATTAGCTGGATAAAGAGTGTGGGGGAGTGTTGTAATTACTGTATTTTTAAGTATTTTTTGTTTAAAAATATATTAAATTTATTTAAAAATATATGAAAATAATATTATTATTTTTTATGTCACCCTTAGTCCCACACAAGTGAAATAAGAAATAGAGAAAAACAAAAGGTATCCAGGCAGCAAGACTTTGAGATCCTGTAACTTGGACTTCGTAAACAAGCAGAGTAGTCAAATTATGCATGCCAGATTTCAGTTGGTCAGATGAGCCAAGAAAAACCAGAACAATCACTCAACTTCTTTTGAATATTTTTTTGGGTCAATTACTGTGAGTTTTACAAGTCTAATGGCACAAACACTAGTCCATGATGAATGAAATGAAACTTGTGCTGTTATTTCTTCCATAGCAAATGTCATGAGGCACCCAGCACCTTGATGGCTGTACAGTTTTTTTAAAAGAAAAGAATCTAAACTTTCACAGCGGATTAACAAATGCAAAAAACGTTGAGGTAATAAATAACATCTTACACCACTCAAAATTGGCACAGGATTATTCAATAGAAACACAAGATTGATTCCAGCACCACAAAGTTGCTCCTCAACTGCAATGGCAACTGAGAACTCGTGTGATCAGTGGAGCACATATGCGAAACCTTCTACTAAGCAGATAGTGAATTTTGATTATGCTGTAGCCTCAAGGGTTAATTCTTAAGAGCTTGAGGTTGGATCACTGGTATCCCCTGTTTTTGGACGTTTGGCTTTAGTCTCTTCACTATTTTCATGGTTAAGATGTCCATTCACTGCCTCCGGACCTAAAAGAGATATGTGCTTGGTGGTAATTTGACGACCTGCCCTTAGTTTTGGCCCCCAATGTCTTTCAGGATTTGGAAGGAAGCGTGCAACCTTTTTGGCTTGTGCCTTGCTAAGAGATGCAACAGCTCGGGCAAAGTTCGCCTAGACAAGAAGAAACTGAAGTTAAGAGAACTCCGCCACATGACATTAACCCACAACACAATGTGCATCTTAAAGTACAAATATGGGTAACGTGTTGAAGAATTGCTCTAACATGGAATTAAGAACAAAAATTACAAAGGGGAGAAAATTTATGATTTGCAGCTTGGGAAACAAACATACTTGAAGGACTGGTTCTTTTGCGAGTATAATGCTTCCTGGCTGATCAGGCGCTTGAGCTTTCACGGGATGATTTTTCACCTACATGAAGATACATCTCATCAATTCAAAAATGTTTTCAATGGCAGGAAAAGGCTGTTATTCTTTACATGTACATTAATCCATTTTGCAAATCTTCAAACAATAGAACACAGTTATAATAGTCACTTCAAAAAGATTATATCCGTGATTTTTTTAAGGGAATTGAAAAAACATAACAAAAGAAAAGAGAGAACTTCAGCAATCTCAAACGAATAAGCTAACTTCTTCAATCTATTTCAACTTCACTCATCTATAAGGAATGGAAAGCTATTTTGTTTTTTATTTTGAAAAAATAAATACTGCACATGCACATGGAAAGGTACTAGTAAAAACACCTTTCCTGATATCAAATGGTGAACTCTCATTTTTGTTATTGCCTCCTATGAATCAAATAATCACCTAAGAGGGGAAAAAAATATTATATGGGATTATCAAGGAAAAGCATGAAGGAAAACCTTGGACATCAGTCCTTGCACAGTGTCTCGTTATTTCTCAAAGAAGAGAAAAAAGTCCAGGAAGCTTAAACAAAAAGCTTATTGTTCGATCAATTTAGCATCAGGAAGAATATGAAACCTTTAAAAAAGATGAAAAGAGAGAGAGAGAGAGAGAGAACCACACACACAAATGTATGGTGAGGTACTAGTAAAACACCTTTTCAAAGATCAAAAGGTGCTATCAGCGAACTCCCATTTTGTTATTTGCCTCCCATGAATCAGATAATCACCAAAAAATGAACATTATCTGGGATTATGAAGGCGAAAGCAGGAAGATAGGAGAACCTTTGACACAAGTCCTTACCCAGCCAAAGAAGAAAGAAAATCCAGGAAGCTCAACCAAATTGTGATTTCTTTGATCTATTTTACATTATGCATCAGGCAAAAAAGGGAAACTATTTTTTAGAAAAAGAGAGAGAGCCACACAGACACACATGTATGGTGAAATACTAGTAGAACACCTTTCTAAGATCAAAAGGTGCTATCAGCAAATTAAAATTTTGCTATTCGCCTCCCATGAATATAATCAGAAAAACAACCTTATCTGGGATTTTGAAAGCAAAACAAGAAGTAAAGGAAAACCTTGGACAGGAGTTACTACATCATACCATGTCCCAAAGAAGAAAGAGAAATGCAGGAAGCTCAAACAAACTGCAACCTATGAATGAAGGAAAGGAAACCTTTTTTATTTTCAAAAAGAACCATGCACATGCTCATGTATGGTGAAGTACTAGTAAAACACCGTCTAAAACCAAAAGGTGCTATCAGCGAATTCCCATTATAATTTTTGCCTCCCATGAATCAGATAAGCACAACAAACAACCTTATCTGGGATTATGAAGGCAAAACAGGAAGTAAATGAAAACCTCGGACAGGAGTCATTACCCAGTATAGTATCATGTCCCAAAGAAAGAAAAATTGCAGGAAGCCCAAACAAATTGCAATCATCTTCAATCGATTTTAACTCAATGCATCAGGAAGAAGAGGAAAACATTTTTCTTTCTTGAAAAAAAAAAAAAAAAAAAAACCCTGCACATGTATGGTGAGGTACTAGTAAAACACCTTTCTAAAAAAGGTGTTATCAGCAAACTCCCATTTTGATATATGCCTCCCATGAATCAGATAGACAGAAAACAACACTATCTGGGATTATGATGACAAATCAGTAGGCTAAGGAAAACATCAGACATGAACCTTTACCAAGCATCTTATTATGTCCCAGAGGAGGAGGAAAATCCAGGAAGCTCAAACCAGTTGCTATTTCTTCAATCTATTCTAACTTCATGTATCAGAAAGGAAAGGAAACCTTTTTTGAAGAAAAGAAAGGCACACATGTACCATGAGGTACTAGTAAAACACCTTTCTAAGATCAAAAGGTGCTATCAGAGAACTCCCATTGTTATTTCCCTCCCATGAATCAGATAATCACAAATATAAAAACAACCCTATCTGGGATTATGAAGGCAAAACATGAAGAAAAGCCTTGGACATCAGTCTTACCCAGCATCTCATTATGTCCCAAATGACATCCATGGGGGCATCAGATTTTAGCCCCAGGGGATTCACATGTGTCCCAGAGATACGATATCCTGCATTGATCACAGCAGAACGGAAAATTACTGCTGAAGGCGAGGTGCATTTTAGTGTTGCACAGAGGTTGTGCAGACTCAAAAAGAGTGGAACATCAGGCAATTCCTGCAAACAGTAAAGTGTGGAATAAGAACACCTATATCATTAAGACAGTAGTAGTAAAGATACATTTTTTTTTTAATTTTCCCTCGTGATTAAAGCATGGCAGACTCAAAAGAATATTTGATCTTTTTCTTTTTTTCAGAACATAAATTTTTGGAAAGAATAGGCAACATGTAACACTATAAAATGAAGCAATCAAGTTTGATTTTTTTTTTTTGGTTTCCCACCCTTTTTTCCCTTCTGAAAGATTATTGTTACTCCATTATGCAAAACATAACGCAGCACACTGAACTGCTAGTTGGAATACAAACACCAACAATCATTTTTCAAGGAAAAAGCATCAGCCAAGAAGTTGAAGTACAAAAATGCATCTTAAAAATATGCATTCCTAATTCTTTGTTGCATTGAAAGGAATATACATCTCTAGCATCAAATTTCCAGCAGCAACGAAATTTTCTAACAGTTCAACCCTTTGCACAACACTAGCAAAGGAATGGAACAGTGGAAGAAAACGGACACAAGGCTGCAAAAGAAGCACAAGAACTTACCTCAGATATTGTTGTCAGTACAGCAGAGATGCGATCATATGCAGGATATCGGTCCTTCATTGATTTCACACCATCTAGTACAGAAGTCACCCATTCTTGATCATGAATGGGAGCAGACCATATACGTCCACCCATGTTGTATTTCTTTCCACAATCACTGCACTCTTGGGGAACAACAGGACCAAACCCAGGAAGATGTCTTACACTACTACCCTGAAAAGTGAAACCAAATGTTGAACAATTAAGAAAAATTTCTGGCTAAAATAGAGTTGCTTATCCAGAATAGCCATGATAATTTGAAACTTTCTTTCCTTGACAAATTGAGATCCGTTATGAGTCAAGATATTTTACAGCCAAGAGAATTTGATACAAACCAACAGGCACTCCTCATTTTTAACTTGGTGGGTCAACATATATGCTGGTACATGCACCCTTCTCATATTTTAAAATTTTAAATTGCTAGAGCCCAGCGATTTGCATTTATGTTTCAAACTTTATTAGATATCCACCAACAGAGTTTGTCAGGTTGGAAGCGCATTAAAGGAATTGTTCACACTTGCCAACCTGGGAGCTCACTACCAAATTGATACATACAATGTTGGAATGTTCCCCCCACTCAAAATCAACCAATCTTAAAACACTGCTAGCCATGGTACAAGCAAGATCACCAATAAAGTGATGACATGCAAAAGAATTAAATCAATATAATGCATGCATACATGTCAATAACTAGGCACAAATGACATCAAAAGAGGATGCATACCTTGGACATAGTCCTCCCAATAGGCTGAAGATGATAAGAATCACAACCAATGCACTGATAAACATATGAGAGCTTAAGAGGAGTGTTTTTCATAGCACTTGCAGAACTGCAGTCAATGATTTCAGTTCAGTCAACTTGATCTGGAACTGCTATCTTCTAGTTTTAGCAAACCTTAACGAAAGGAAACAGGCTACCTACGTGTACACGCGAACAAAAACCCGAACATAAAAGTTCATCTGAACAGACAGAACAGGAACAATGTAACGCTTGTAGCGATTTGCATGACTCTGCATTAAGAAAGAAACAAATAATCATTTGAATAAAAAAAAGAGGTCCCAATTCAAGAAAGAAACTCTTGGTGCTCATCTCCCAAGCAATTTGTCTAACATTTCTTTAGACCAAAATCATGCAAATAGCTTGTCAAAGCTCTACAAAAGAAGGGGGGGGGGAAATCTTTTCAAGAGCATGAATGTACCTCAATTGAGGCAAGGAGGATCCTTAAAGCCATTTCGTGGCAGTATTTCCCTCTCAAAGGGTAAGAACCATACCTAATTCCACCAGTATTTGTTAGAAGGTATGCCATCGGTCTCAGAAAAAACTGCTACCAAGAGGGTAAAGACGGTGTAATCTTACTTCGAATAACAAACTTCGCCATTGCCTCCACAAAGCACTGCCATATCAGTTGCTGTACACATCAGCATTCCGCCATCAACAACAGATTGAACTGCCGAGTCCAGAAATACTGAAGGTGACCCATAAGGATCAAGATCAACCTGAAACAATATTAACCAATGAAGAAATGAGCAGTAGCTGTTTTGTCTTTTTTCTGATTTGACATATACAGAAAAAACTGCTTGGACTTTCTGAAAGAATTGAACTAATCGATATGGAAATAGCTAAAAGTATTCTATTTTGTTTATAATGGAGATAGCAAACACATTTTCAAGAGAAACTACCTCCAGATAAAGATTTTCAGAAATTTAAATTAAACAAGTAAATAAGATGCATACCACATCAAATTCTTTTGGGTGAGTGAGCATATATACACGAGCATCAGCAAGATGTGATTCAACCTTTGAAATTGCCACCGAACCATTGAACTTAATATTCTTCTGACAAGCTTCAACTGACGCTGCAGAAAAAAAATGTTCCGGCAAACAGTTTCTTATTTTGTCCGTATAAAGTTACAGAACATACATATATGTGAGAATGTCTATGTTAATGACCATCTGATATAAGAAGCAGCATCTAGATCTATTCATGTGGCCATTTGGTGCAAGAATGTGTCTTTTCAAAACCAACCAACAGGCAAAAGCTTCCAGAAAGTCTAGATATACCTTTATCATTATCCAAGGCCACAACTTTACCAATCCCTTCTACCTCACGAGCATATCGTAGAGCTCTTAACCCAGAAGCTGATAATGCCTGCATATCAAGAAGGAAAATACTTGCGAAATGATTTAATGGTCCTATAGAATCATAAAAAAATAAACCCAAAAATATAACAGCTCATTAATTAAGAGAGCATACAAATATATAGAAATAAGAGATCCGCTATAGAACCTCAAGAACTTTTGGTGGTTTCAGCTCCCCATGATGATTTCCCTCTGTGTTCTTCACTGATTCTTCTGAGATGCTGCAAGGTTCATTTTGAGATATCTCTTCATGCACTTCGCACTCACCATTAGATTTTTCATTATCCAAAGCAGACCCGGTAGATGCTTCTTCCACAGCAGGTCCAGAGGCATCCTTCTCAGATGCCTTTTTTGCTGATTTTGTTCTTTTGGACAACATTGCTTCATGCTCCTCTTGTCGTTTGGAGATAAATGTCCTCAGGACAGCAATGGACAAATCTCTGTTGTTAACCTGGCAATTATAGAGCCAAATTATGAGGATCCTCTTATTGCACAAGGCAGGCACAATGCACAGAAACAGTAAAACAAACAGAAAAAAATTTGTAACTCAGGCAAAGAAAAATTAGTAGACTACATTGTCATGTGAAAGTATCAGTTCTAAATCAGTCACTGAAAAGACAATCAAAACCCCACAAATTGATTGACAATAGAGAAGGCTACATCGATTACAGTTCTTTGAGAGCTTTCACTTCAACCAATTACAGTTTAGTTTCTCCATTAAAAGTCATCAAAGATAAAAATTTTAAAAAGGCAAAAGTGTGGACCATTGAATGTAAAACAATCATTCCCCTTTTATTACAAGCTAGAAAAAGCTTAGCTATGCTTAAAAATCATGTTAACATGTACAATAAAAGATAAGGCAACACAATCATTCTCCAAAATACAAAAATTTTCAGTCCTTTTCTCTTCCTTAGATATTTCAAAGATTCATACTTTACATGCCCATTAGACACAATTTACAAAAAGTAACCAACAAAAGACAAGATTTTGGAACCTGGGCTTTGTTGAAAAACACTTGGTTTTTAACATTCATAAGTATATCAGCCTCTCCTTCTTTAATAATGGTATAATCTTGCAGATCTTCTGCCATTTTCCTATGTATTTATGAACCAAAGACAACCTCTTAAGAACTGAAAGTAAAAAAATATTCTGATAGTTAAGAGCTCTTGAAATCAACAAGAACATGCATCAGTGTCAAGTAAAGAGCTTTATTTATACATGTGAGTATGTCATATGTCTCCTCTTCAAAACTGCAAGTGGATTTCCTTAAACCCTAATTTCTGACCCTAGGGCACGTTAGATACTTCTTGGTGTTTTTTGCTAATGTGAACTGGAGGGTTGTGTTTTGATTGGGTGGGTTAGTTTGGAAACCTCTTGGGCCTTCTCTTGCAATTCAAGAAAGGATGGCCTAGACTTTAAGCTTAATGGGCCTTCCCTCTTGCTATGTCTAAAACAAAAATTTTGCAACCCAGGCGTTCTTGACTCTAATAATATTAGTCACCAATTTTAATTTGTGTCAAGGTATCATGCGAAGAATTGATTAATCATGATAATTTATAATGTTGTAAGAATTATCGCTAGGTTTGGTTCTTGTCCTAAAATACATATAGTGATGTTAACACTTCTTTTTTTTTTTTTTAACTTTCATTGATATGAAAAACAAAGAAAAATTGACCTAGAAATATTTGCATAGAAATATAATATCTTAGGACATGTTTACATAGAAATGACCTAACAATTTGTTACATTGCAAAATTGAATACAAAGATAAAATTCCTAAAACAAACCATGGACCAATGTGCTACTGCAAGGTATCTAAAATTTATTTCATATAAGATTCATCACACTTAAATATAACATAAGATATAATATGCATAAAGAAAGAGCTCTTTAATTCAACTTAATTAAATCAACCATTGATAGACTTCATACCTCTAGGTTACTAATAATCTTAGTCTTCTCTCGAACACCTTTTTCATTATTATAATGAGTTTTTATCTTAGACCAAAACTTAGCAGCATAGATCCTTATCCAAGGTAGTTATCCATATTTTTCCAATCCAGGTGCTAGTCCCTAAACTGGAATAACTAACTCGACGTGCCCAAATTGGATGTTAGTTAAACTGGGATAACTAGCTTGAAATATTATTTGGCAACATGAATTTTAAATTAAACAAGATTTCAAAAACATGCTTAACTTCAAATAAATAATTAAAAATGTTATAGTGTCTAACGTCAACCTAGAACCTCTACTCTGCTAGCCATCCCTTACTGTTGAATGGTACTGGCGATCTAATCTGTACCAACATGTACATTGTATGAATTTCAAACCTTCTTCCACATATAATCCAAAATTTTCATTTCACCATCATAACTAAGTTTTCAATTAAAAAATGAGAACCTATAAATCTCTTGATTTTTTCCTAGTCGAATTTATGGATGAATGTGGAAATAATATTTCATTTTGAACTTCCTTGAGTTTAGTCATCTAGGCTAATTTGGTGTAGGGCAAAATCATCAATTAACTATTATCATCTACAATAATCTCTTATAGTGCTACAATGTTTCTCCCACATTATTTGTTTTCTGTTATAGTGCTACAATAACTATTATCATCAATTAACTATTATCATATATAATAATCTCTTATAGTGCTACAATGTTTCTCCCACACTATTTGTTTTCTGTTAATATTAATTATGCTTATAGAACTTGCATTCTCAAATATTTTAAGAAGTATTGAGGAAGGATGATAAAAATCACATAACCCACAAATAAATATCATGCAAAGTAGATAACGAAGAAAAAATTTCAATAAATATAACGGTAAAGAATGAACTCCCACTCTTTAGTTCTTCGACCTCCTTTAAAAGCGTGATAGCTTTTGTTTTTATATGATTTTTAAAAGGATGTTTGCCTTGAAAAGATATCAAATTGATGTTTTTTTCACATATTTTTTGATGATTTCGATGTGTTAATGTAAAAATAAATAAATAAAAATTTTAATGAATTTTTAAATTAAAAAACTTTTAAATTAAACCTTGTTGATGTCACTAGCCCAAAACAAGTTATATAGTCAAATTAAATATCCTAGTTATCAACCTTGTTGATGCCACTAGCCCTAAATAGGTTAGCTAGTAAAATTAATCCTTTATTGGTGCATACAATTCAATAAAAACATCCTGATTATATTTAACACTTTCACTTTATTAACTAAAATTAAAATTTTGTTCACAACTACATAATCTTATTCCCATACATAACTATCAAATTATGCTCTAAATGTTTCAACAGTAACTCGACATGTCAACCACGTTGATGCCACAAGCTTTTCTTAGGACAACTAGTCAAGTTCCTCACTCCTAAACACACACATTTAAAGAATTTGGGGTATTACAAGCCTAAGAAAATTCGATAAGTAGAATAAGGTGTAAAACACCTACCCGTTACTTACAAAGATTCTCCCCTTCTAGTCTAGGTCTTGCTCTAAAAACCTCTCTTGTAACATCAAAATTATAGATCTATAACTAATCCATTTGTTTAATGTAAATGCCTATATTCTTGTTCCACATTAATTTTTCTTATTCAATTTAAGCCTTTTACTCATAAAATCATGTTTTACTTATTCATTTCTACGTATATTTAAGCTTAACTTATCATTCATTTCTACCATATTACATATATGTTCCTATTCAAGTTTGCAAGCTCGACATTAACATCATTTTCTCATTACAACACATTTAATTATTTTTATGATAATACCATATTAGCATACATAACCTATAATGTTAACAACATATTTATTGTCAACCTTTATTCACTATCCCATTTCAATCAATCTTAAACTAAACATACCTTTAGATTAAGTATACAAAATTCTTAACAACATTTTCTAGATTTATATGTAACTATAATTCAATCATAACACATGCATACAACCTCAATTTCATCCTTACGCCAATTCTATTCACAAGTCAAGTTAACAAATTCAACTTTTAACTTATTTCTTTGTATAAACAACATTGTCCAAGGTCATTTATCATCATTATATAACAATTCAAATTAATTATAAGTCAACAATTTCAAACAATTTCCCCTACATCATAAAACGTTTCGGCCAAGATAAGGAAATTCATCCCTTTTTTCTTTCACACTTACATACATTAATATCCATATTTAGCATCACCAAACACAAACAAAACAATAAATCATTCATTCTCATCCAATCCTTAACATATTGCTCCTATGTTGAACCTACCATTAAAAAGAGTATAGGTTTTTCTTTACTTTTTATGCAAATTAACTTACCCAAACATTAAATACATTATACATCATAATTAAACATAAATTCCATGCCAATTTGAACCACCAAATTCAAACCCTTTGCACAAGTTGTGGCTGAAATATGCATTTCAAACATTATTTTCTTCAATTTTCTCTTAAAATCTTTCATCCCCATTCACATTGTACCTAAAATAACTTGATTCTACTCATATTTCATAACAATTAAATCAACAAACTCATCCTTGTAATTTTTAGCCCCTAGGCCGAAACTTACTCTTTAAATAAAGGTATGGTTTTAATTTTCATCTTTTGCAAATTAACACAATACCCAATCATTTCATACTTATACCAACAAAATTCTACTTAATTTATATAACAATTACTTTAAACAAACCCAATTTTCCTTTCCTACACCTAAGCCAAATTTTCCATTAATAACGAATATGGGTTTTCTTTCAATTTCTTGTAATTAATCCATTACCCAATCATTTTCCATACCCATAAACATCATTACAAAAAAAAAATCTATACAACCCAACATTATAATTCAAGTTTACATAACACAAACATATTCATTCTTTCACCAATACAAAATCATCTTAAATAATCACTTTAGATGAGTTTCTTACCTTCTAAACATAAAGAATCAAGGAGAAATTGCAAAAGAAGCATGAAATGAATATGTTTCTAGGTATCCTAAACTATCCTTAAAGTATCTTTCACACAAATTTCATCATTGAAGTATAATGTTGAAATAAAAAATTAAAGAAGGGAAGGGAGAAACTTGAATAAAGCTAAGTCCTTGAAGTATAGTGTTGGGTTCAACATGTCAGAAGACTACACACAAATTTCAACCCGATATAACAATCAAATTGAAAGTTATATGGGATAATGTAAAATTGGTCGGTTCGTGATTTTTCATAAATCTAAATTTTTTTATTTCATCCTTGCATAAATCATATCAATCATTACTCTAGATCCTTGAGGCCATTTTATTTTCCCATAATATTTTTAATTTCCTTTTCATCATTTATTTCATTTACAAATTGTTTTACTATTTCACGGTAACGTTATTGATTTTTAATCAGTGTTTACACCATAACTCTTTTCCTTTCTTTTGTACCATACTTTCTTATCGTTTAATTCCTTACTACCATATTAATTTCTTGGGATCATTTTTTTTATTTTTCTTATTCTTTTATCACTCAAAAGTCATTACCGGTTTCATTGATTTTATGAATTTTAAACTAAAATTTATAATTCTTGTAGGAACCCATCCATATTTTTAAATTTAATCATGAACACCATTCTCTTCATTTCACATCATATTCTCTATTATTTATGTCGCTTACTCATCTTTACTTTCATCCCAAGTTTCTATTACTCATCGAGTAATTTCTACCTTTGGTCCTACATTTACACAGGGGTTTACAACTCATTTCATCACCGGGTAAATTTTCCAATGTTCCAGTAACATCAAAAATTTTCAATCGGGGACTTATGACCTGGAAGCTTTATCTCCTTTTCATTTTTAATGTCAAAAGTAAATATTTAATAATTTAAAATCTCATTCCAACTACTTATATTTTTATTTTATTTTCCTATTATTTAATTAACACGATGATATTTTCCTTCAAGTTTTAGAAGTACCGTAAAAATTTTCGATCAGGGGTTTACATATTACAACACCTGATTTCATTACAATCATTTAGGTTTATAAACCCTAATGATTAGTGATGCACCATGGAGAAGAAATGACATCATATAGGCCATCCATTGGATGTAGACATGACAAGCACCATTTTATAGGCCTAGTTATAAAATAAAGAAGTGGAACTATTTAATACTGAATATCAACTTTATGAAGGGTAGTTGGAGAATTTTAGGGTTAAACTTTTTTTTTTATCTAGTTTTGGATGCCTTCTAGGTATAAGTGTATCCAAAACTATGTATTTTCTCCAATATGTGACCTTGTTGAGCTTGGTTTAAATCCTAAAACTATCATAAAGACCAATTAATTAAGAGTCATTAGGGTCAAATAGGACCTGCTGGAAGTTATGTCAGCTCACATAAGTCCAATACAACATTGAGTTATGTAGTATGATCGAGATGATTCGTGTTCAAGTTTTGTAACCCTAGGTGCACCCCTTAGGATAATGATTTTTAGGTTTAGGTTGTTCCTAGTGTTTTATATCTTAGTCCTAGGTTATGCCTCATGTTGTGTATCTTAGGCTTGATGTTTTGAGTATAAATCTTGGACTCATGAATTTCCTGCATAAGTTTTTGTGGTGGAGAAACATAAAGATTTTATTCATTACACTTCATGTTTAGGTTTGTATGTGATCAAGATTGTATGCCTCGAACATGATTTCTTGCTTTTTTAGTTGTCTTGTTATTTTGCTACATGAGTGAATTTATGATTAGGCATGTGAGAATTTTAAAGGCTAGAATATTGGCCCAAAGAAAGGAGCTAAAGGGTTGGTGCCTTTTAAATTTTGTGTTGGTTGCTTTAATATTGCCATATGTTACATAGTATGACATGTGGATGAAGATTATTAGGTTTATTAAATTGTACCCCCATACTTGTTTAAAGCCATTATGAAGCCATCAATTGTCATTTTTCATCTTTAACAATTTTAGTTTTTCTCTCTTTATGTTTAAAAGATTTTCAATGATTATCCTTTTTGTGAGAAAAACTATAAACCATACAAATCTACCACCAAATCATTGTAAGCCAGTATAAACATTATTCATTTGATTTTCTGACTAGTGGATTTTGAGTTACTTTGAGTAGGAATGACTTGTAAACCCCGATTAATAAAAAAATTTAATGATTAATTAAATTAATGTTGTATGAAAAATTTGAAATAAATATGTATTGAGGATGAGATAATGGTTCTAAGGAATTATAAAGAAAAGAAAATTTAAGAAAAAATTGTACTATAAGCTCCGGTTGAAAACATTAGTAACATTACCAAGGAACAATAATAAGTTTGTAAAGGAAATAAATGGTAAAAATAAAAATAAAAAATTTTGAGATAAGAAAATGGTCTCGAGAATTGAGTTAAAATAATTGATATGATTTGTATAAGAATGAAATAAGAAAATTTGGATTTTTGACGGAAAATCACAAACTGGCTAGTTTTACATTGTAGCACATAACTTTCAATTTGGTCATTAGATTAAGTTGAAATTTTGCATGGAGTCTTCTAGAATATGTTTTTAATTTAGGTTAAAGTTTCAAATTTTTTGGAGTTCGATAAGAATTGTTTTCAAGCTAAGTACATCAAACAGATAAAAAACAAATGGCACAAATGAGTGTCTAGAAATTTCTTCAAGGTCCAAATTGAAAACTTGCCCAAAACAACCCTCCTTATAAGCTACCAGCAGTGCAAAAAAAAAAAAGAGTGTGCAGCCGAGCAAGAGAAGAAAATACAAAAATGTGGGCTTGTCATTTTTCATGGAAATTGCTTAAAAAATAAAAAACAAGTGTGATAGGAAAAGTGTTAAGTAATTAAAGAGAGGGTTTGATGTGTCAAGGAGTCTACAAGGAGTTTAAGAGTTAAATTGTGCTTTTAGCGAAGGAAAATTGAGCTTAGAGGGAAGTGTGGAGGAGAACTTGATTCAATTGTTTTGGCTTTTGATTCTTCATTTTTTAAGGGTAAGAAAACTCTCCATGATGATTTATTGTGTTACTTTTCATGTTTGTTCTTAGAGGGAAGTGTGGAGGAGAACTTGATTCAAATTGTTTTGGCTTTTGATTCTTCATTCTTTAAGGGTAAGAAAACTCTCTATGGTGATTCATTGTGTTGCTTTTCATGTTTGTTCTTGGATTGAGTAGAATTAGTATTATGTGAAGATGAGTTATTGATGTTGTGGTGGTTTGAATGCATGGATTTATGTTGATTATATGTTTGTTGAGGGATAAATGATTGGGCTTGTCATTAATTAGGTTAATTTGTAAAAAAAAAATCCCTCCTCTTAGTAATGGGAATTTCGGCCAAGGGTACATTTTTGGGGTGATTGAGTTGTTGAGTTAATGATAAGCAAATTATGTTTAGTTATACTAAT
>Ga0307515_10010691_pt1 | contig 17543 bp, 12 predicted proteins | sample 17_EM_MG_FD_194513 | JGI IMG/M metagenome (GOLD analysis project Ga0307515, IMG submission 194513) | Populus trichocarpa ectomycorrhiza microbial communities from riparian zone in the Pacific Northwest, United States - 17_EM | ecosystem: Host-associated > Plants > Roots > Unclassified | place...
GTATATGATGGGTTCTTTCCTTTGGGATAGAGAAATCCTGAGAGATTTATTCAGAGAAAAGACTAAAAAGATAGTGAGTCAAAGAAAAGTTTTTCTAGTAAGATAGCGAAAGCTAAGGGCTAAGAAGAAGAAAATAAAAAGGATGTCGAAGGCTAAGAAGCCCGATGAGAAGGGATAAGTTTTGAACTGTGTTATTTCCTCTTTTTTTTTTCGGTTGTGCTACTTTGCAAAATGGAAAAGTGTTTTTTTTTTTTGCGGTTGTGCTACTTTGCAAAACAGAAAAGTGCATTTTGCAAGGGGTGAGAAGGTTTTGGATTATATATTTAAAAAAATACACCATCAACATCAATAAACAAAAAGATCATGATAAAAGATATATATAAAAAAAGATGCCAAGACAAACCTAACCAAATTCAACCCACTCTTAATTTATAGCTCGAAAAAAATCCAATCCAAGGCTTGATTTGATAAAAAAAACCTTGTCATTCGATAAATTTGAATTAATATTCAACTTAACTAGTCTAAACTTATTTATCATATTATATATTTTTGAAATTCTATTTTAAAAATGTACATGTAGCATGAAGCATAATGGCAAGATGTTTTTTTTTTTTTTTTCTAATTATAGCTAACGTATTTATATGTCTATATGACCTTTATATACATGTTTAAAATGTTTATTTTTTTTATAATATTAACCTCGTACGTTACATTATTATTATTATTATACCCTTTCCTTAATTGATGGTACTAACACCATTAAATCTGATTATTCACTCCGTAGCATGTTGACACGTGTTTTGTGTTTTAAAAAGTTAGAAAATGAATTTTATTTCAAAGTAACAAATTAGTCCTTAAACTTCTTGATTTTATTGAGAAACCTCAAAACTTTTTCTTCGTTTTTTTTTAATTTTAGTTAATATAATTGTCATTTTGTTATAATTGAAGGGTAGATTGGCTGGCAAGTGTTTGGTCGAAGAGTTAAGTTGACATATTTCGGTTCTTGAGGATTGAATAATTATTTTTATAGTTTTGAAATATTTTACTTTGAGTTTGACTTTTTTCCTCATATTATCAAAGATGTATTATTCTTTGATAAAAGTTTTGTTTTTTAATTTTTTTTCTTTTTTTTAGGTTAAAACCCAAGAAATATTTTCTAAAAATAAATAAATATGTGATATTATATGAAATAAAAATTTTATTTTTAAATGGGTATACCTATTTCTTTTATTATATGAAATAAAAGAGTTTTTCCCCTAAAATAAATGGAAACCACTTTCCTGAAAATCAAACTAAATATTTTTTAACTGAAAAATGTTTTTCGTTCACCAACTTTTCTAATTGCAAACAAATACATAAAAGCTTGGATCCATGAAACAAACGGGGTCTTAATCTATGCCAAAAACCAAATTGCCTTTCATGAAACTGTTAATAAAAAAAATATAGTGAAAAGACCAAAAAACACCTAAACGCATGCTTTATTTATTTATTTATTTTATTTCAAGAATAAATTTATTACTTTATTGTGTTTTAAAAACTAAAAAAAAAAACATGAATACCCTTCACCATCACTCATATATCTTGGTTAATATTTTAATAATTAATGAGTTCTTTAAAAAAATTAAAACATTTTTAGTACCAAGATAATTAATTTTTTTTCTATTATACGAAGCAAAATGCTATTACACTGTTTAATGAATAATATAAATAAATTTGTGTCTAATGTGTTTTTTTGAATGTCCAATTAACTTTTATTAATTTTTTTAATTTTAATATAAATAAAAAAATCCTAATTGTTTTTTCAGTCACGCTAAAGTATATTAATTTTTTTAATTAATGTAGGTATTTGAATTAGGTTGCGTGTATCTCGACTAATTCCACATATCTTAAAGTTAATAATTATATAAATTTCTAGAATTTTGATTTGTGAAACTCGAATCAATGAATTTTATAAAATAAATAATAAATAAATTTTAACAAAGCCACTCGTAGATAAATTTTCGAATGCTCGGAAGAAAATAATAATAATAATAAAAAAGTTTAATGGATTGGTCAACACGGTAGCTGTCAACGTATTAATATTATTATTATTATGAACATGTATCTGTCGACGTATGGGTCAGGAGTAAGGACAATCCAAATAGTCTGGTACTGCCTCAAGAGTTGATAGGCAAAATATGTATAATTCACTCGCTAGATGATGATATCCAACTCTCTCTTTCTCTAGCTAATAAAAAATCTAAGACACCCTCTTTCTCTGTGCACGGAGGGCTGAGGAGGGTCCTGGCTTGCCTAGCCTTTTTTCATGCTCAAGTATAAAAATTAATGGCGGTTGTATGCTGTCCTCTTCGTTGATCGACCCCCTCCACCCAAAGAAGGGGAAAAACACACACCCCTATAGATAAAACCAGAAGAAGCATCAGCAGCTCAGCACGTCCTGTAGCATCTATTACTGGCAAAACTGACCTCTCCCCATAAATCCTCTTCTTCTCCTTATTTATTCATACAGATAGAATAGAATAGGACAGTGAGCGATTCTGTTAGGATGTTGTCAATATAGCAAGTGGTATATAGCTGCTTGAAGCAGGGTGGAGTGGTGTGTTAGCTGTGAAAATGTTGGGCTCTCACTTATCAGTTTATAGTTATAGTTATTTTGGTGTAAAAGATCTGGGTTCTTTTTACCAAACTCAAATTTAGTGGCATTCAACTAAGATCTACTAGCTTAAACAAGAAGCACAACAGCGGGATTTTGTGGCATAACAAACTTGGGAGTTGGAAGAAGCGGATGAGGCTGAAATCGATTGTGTTTTTTAGCAAAACCGGCTTCGGTTGAGGATTTAAAAACTGGGTCCGTAATCTTTGCTTTACTTATCTTCCAAATGAACCTGTCTTTGATGGCTAAAGAGTTTTTCGTGATTTTTTTTTGAAGAGGGAAAGGGAAAGGTGAAGAAGAAGAAGAAGAAGAAGAAGAAGAAGAAGACATGGTATTGTCATTGTGTGAAAGGAAGAAATTAGTGAAGATTGTTTTTGTTGTGGATCTTTAATTGGGTTGGGTTGTGGGTCTAAGCTTGTTGGGATTGTGTTATTGAATCTCCCTCTCTCTGCCTTAATGAGGCACTCTTCGGCTTCTTTTAATCCACAAACCCAGGAAGGTATGTGTATTGATTATTATTTGAGGAATCCTCATTTCTTTTTTGCTTCAGGTATAGTTTTGGTGGCTGTGTAAATGAGATCCTGGAAAACCTTAGCATGCTTGGTCAATATAATCCGTACACAAGCCTGGATTAAGCTTTTCAACCTTTTCTTCTTCTTCTTCTTCTTCTTCTTCTTCTTCTTTGATTCTGTATTTTTCTTGTCCTATGTTTAGAGACCTTACTTTGTATCCCTGTTTTGAACCTTTTCCTTTTGTGTTTTTCTTTTCCTCAATTTTCTCGATATCATATCCAGTGGTTCACCTTGTTGTATTTACTACTTCCTTTTCCCTTTTCTTTTGGTTATTTATTTTAATGTTTTCCTTGGTTTCTGAAAAGTGAATTTTTTTTTCAAAGCCCTGGATCAGCATTCTTGGCTACTTCATTCTAGCTAATTGGTGGCCATATTTTAAATTTTCTTCACCGAAAATGCAGTTTTTCATGTAATTTTATGACATTTCTCTGGAATGGATTTTGTAGGGGAGAAGCGGGTGCTGAATTCTGAACTATGGCACGCATGTGCGGGTCCTCTTGTTTCTCTACCTGCTGTTGGAAGCCGTGTTGTTTATTTCGCTCAAGGTCATAGTGAGCAGGTAAGCAGAGCTCTGATTTTAGCCTGCTTCTCTGTACCTACGGATCAGATTCCTTTATTGTTGATTAGTAATTACGTTTTGGTAGAAGGTGAATATAGCCTTCAAATAATCATCTGAGAAATGACTTTTCCTGCTGTTTCTTAGTTTAGACAAAGCCATATTCTATGTCGAGTTATGACAGTCGGCGACTCTTCTTGCTTTGTTTCTTTTATATCTCAGTGTCCTTGTATGTAGGTTGCTGCTTCAACGAACAAGGAAGTGGATGCCCGGATTCCAAACTACCCAAGCTTGCCTCCGCAACTTATCTGTCAGCTTCACAACGTGACCATGCATGTAAGACTTGCTTTACTTTGTTAGTTTCTGGTTCTGAATATTCCCTCCTTTCTTGAAGGCTCAAAAGATTTCTCAATTTCAGGCAGATGTCGAGACGGATGAAGTTTATGCACAATTGACCTTGCAGCCACTAAGTCCAGTATGTTTTTATTGCATTTTTCATTAGTTCTTTTAGATTACTCTATATGAGTAGCATTACATGCTCAATTGACCTTGTTCTGCAGCAAGAGCAAAAGGATGCCTACCTTCCAGCAGATTTGGGCACCCCTAGCAAACAGCCAACCAATTATTTTTGTAAGACTTTGACTGCTAGCGATACAAGTACTCATGGAGGATTCTCTGTCCCTCGGCGGGCAGCTGAGAAAGTTTTCCCTCCACTGGTAAATATTCAATCTGACCATGGAATGTGACCATCAATTTTCAGTTCTCCAATGTCCCTCACATGTGAAATTTCTGACATGGTAAATATTCAATCCAACAATGGAATGTGACCATCAATTTCCGTCTACCATTTACTTGCAGGATTTTTCTCAGCAACCTCCAGCTCAAGAGTTGATTGCTAGGGATCTACATGATAATGAATGGAAATTCAGACACATCTTTCGCGGTTAGTTCTTGTTATTTTTTAGCTCAACTTTTGTTAATCGAGCACTGTGATATTCTTGATGCCAGTCTAAGTGTATCCAGTGTGGTCTCATCTTCATTTAGTTGTTTTAATTGATTGGGTTTAATACATGTGATGAACAGGCCAATAAACTTTGTATCTGATGCTAAAAGAACTGAAACTAAGTGGCATTATTTTTTTGAATCATTATCTTTCAAACTCGTTATTTCTTTATGCTTGTCACTCATTAACTGACAGGCTAATCTATATTCCTCTCTTCCTTGACTCAATTTTTTTTGGGTCTGTTGTTCTATATGTTATTTACCTGCTCTATGTCTACATTATTCTCCATAAAACTTATTCTTTGCCTGAACTGGTGATGTAAACTATATTTTTAGAGCTTTTAGACTTAGATTATCAAAGAACCATAATAAATAGTCATAATTAATTGTTTGTTGAAATTTTGTTTCTTATTGGAATGATGCTAGTTGAATGCAATGTAGGATATAAGATGATTCTATGCTTTTTCGACAATTGAAGCCAAAAAAGGAGTTACTTGTGAATTACAGTTGCTTTCTTAACAGTTCCTGACTTTTCTTTAATCAGGCCAGCCAAAAAGACACCTTCTTACAACAGGGTGGAGTGTGTTTGTGAGTGCTAAAAGACTTATTGCTGGGGATTCAGTGCTTTTCATCTGGTATGCTGTTGGCTGGTTCCACTTCTTTTATACTTGTTCGACTCTATATTGTTCATTTTTAGGTTTGTTGTAGTGCATCTGAACTTGGTGACACCATGGCCAGAAAACACATCCTGGTCATCTTAGCCTACATAGTTTGTGCACTCTCTTGGAATTCCTAGTAATGTACATGACACAATGTCTAGATAAGGAGCTTAATGCGCAGGCAATCTGGTAAAATAAGCTTGGGTCACCAGAGTCGACATTGGATGTTATTATATGTAGTGCTTGATGTGGCTTTTTTTAAGAACTTCCTTGCTCTTTAAATTATATGTATATGATTTTCTATAAACTATGGATCTTGTCAGTTTTCAATTGAAGTGGATTTATATTCATCAGGAATGAAAAGAATCAGCTACTACTTGGCATTAAGCGTGCTACTCGACCTCAAACTGTGATGCCTTCATCAGTCTTATCTAGCGATAGCATGCACTTGGGCCTTCTTGCTGCTGCAGCTCATGCAGCTGCAACAAATAGCCGTTTTACAATATTTTACAATCCAAGGTATGATTGTGCAAGTGAAAGGAAATTTTAAATTACTTATCCGCCCTCTAAAATTTTTGTCACCTCTCTTATTCAGGGCTAGTCCATCAGAATTCATCATACCGTTGGCTAAATATCTTAAAGCTGTTTATTATACTCGAGTGTCTGTTGGCATGCGCTTTAGGATGCTGTTTGAAACTGAAGAATCAAGTGTCCGTCGGTAGGCTCCAAACTTTTTTTGGCATATTCACATATGATAGTTATGATTATTGTGTGATTGGGTTTCATTTTCTTGACATTTTGTTGGCCGCTGGAGTGAGAAAAGTCCTCGTAACTGATTATTGCCTAAGTGTGACAGCAGATCCACAACATAACAAATCTTTGCCTGGTATTTCATTAGATGGTTTATTGTCACATTACAATTGATTAGAGTGAGAAGACATTATATGTCTCTCTCTTACCATGATTTGTCACATCACAGTTGATCAATAACAGGCTCTGTAATTTCTAGCTCTCTTCTTCTATTGTTTTGTTTTCTTTCTTATTGCTATGAATTCTTTTGAAGATGCATTTTGTTTTTGTTTCAATGAAGACATCTGACAGTTGTTTATTATCCAGGTACATGGGTACGATAACTGGCATAAGTGACTTAGATGTTGCTAGATGGCCAAATTCACTTTGGCGCTCAGTCAAGGTATGCGCAGACAATCAGTGACACTGATACTATTTATTTTTTAATAAAATAAAAGCACAGTGCAAGAAGAAATTTTCTCTTGCCAAATCTGCTTTCAAAGATTTACTAGCTGTGTTCTCCAAGACTGCATCTTAATACTGATAGAGAATGTGAATGCAGGTTGGCTGGGATGAGTCTACAGCTGGGGAGAGGCAACCAAGAGTTTCTCTATGGGAGATTGAACCACTAACAACTTTCCCAATGTATCCATCTCCATTTCCCCTAAGGCTCAAGCGGCCATGGACACCAGGACTACACTCTTTCCACGGCAAGCTTCTCTACACCATCTTAAGGGCTTTGATGGATGGTTCTATCATATAAACTCTAATTTTAGAGTACTTTATGATTTTTCTTCTCTTTCATTTTTTAACCTTTCACTTTACTTTGCCTTGTCTATTGGATTTAGGCATCAAGGATGATGATCTGGGAATGAACTCTTCTCTTATGTGGCTAAGAGGAGATGGAGACCGTGGAATTCAATCTCTGAACCTTCAGGGAATGGGTGTTGCACCATGGATGCAGCCAAGAGTTGATACTTCCATGCTAGGTTTGCAAAATGATGTCTACCAAACTATGGCTACTGCTGCGTTTCAGGAGATGAGGGCTCTTGATCCTTCTAAATCATCAGCTGCATCCCTTTTGCAATTCCAGCAACACCAGAATCTCCCAATCAGGAATGCTGCTTTAATGCAGCCGCTTATGTTGCAGCAGTCTCCTTCTCAACAGGCCTTTCTTCAAGGTGTTCAAGAAAATAAACATCAGTCTCAGCCTCAGTCTCAGACTCCAACTCGGTCACACCTTATTCATCAACAACTGCAGCATCAGCACTCACTTGACAGTCCAGAGCAGCAGCAGCCACTTCTGCAACAACAGCATCTGGCTGACCAACAGATCCCAAATGTTGTCTCTGCAATATCTCAATATGCTTCAGCTACTCAATCCCTGACGCCACCATTGCAAGCAATTTCACTGTGTCAGCAACACAGTTTTTCTGACTCAAATGGGAACCTCGTGACAAGCCCTGTTGTTTCTCCCCTGCAAAGTCTTTTGGGCTCATTTCCCCAGGACGAAACATCTCATTTGTTCAATTTTCCTAGAACAAACCCCTTGACAACATCCTCTGGCTGGCCCTCGAAGCGAGCTGCTGTTGACCCTCTTATCTCCTCTGTAGCTCCTCAATGCATGATGAGCCAAGTGGAGCAGCTGGGGCCACCTCAGACAAGCATCTCTCCTAGCTCTGTTTCCTTGCTGCCCTTTCCTGGCAGAGAATGTCCAACAGAGCAGGATGGTGGCACTGATCCACAAAGCCATCTTCTATTTGGTGTCAGTATAGAGCCCTCTTCTCTTCTAATGCAGAATGGATTGTCAAGCCTCAGGGGAGTTGGAAGTGATAGTGATTCAACAACTGTACCTTTCTCTTCTAATTACATGAGTATTGCAGGCACCAATTTCTCTCTTAATCCAGCAATGGCACCTTCAAGTTGCATTGATGAATCAGGTTTCCTCCAGTCCATGGAAAATGTGGGCCAAGGAAATCCACCATCTAGAACCTTTGTTAAGGTAACTTCCCATTTTCTGATTTTAGTTGATTTTCGTTTCCTGATGCTTTGTGGTGGGATGTATGGAACACTTGTATGTTTAGCTTTCATATTTTTGGTGTGTTCTTAGATTCAATTGTTTCTCCATTATGAATGCAATCTTCTAGAAGCCTCAAGCAAGTGCTATCATGGATGTTGACAGTGTAATTGTTTACAGGTTTACAAGTCAGGGTCCTTTGGTAGGTCACTGGATATAACCAAATTCAGCAACTACAATGAGTTGCGAAGTGAGCTTGCATTCATGTTTGGCCTTGAAGGCCAACTGGAGGACCCCCTGAGATCAGGCTGGCAGCTTGTATTCATCGACCGGGAGAATGATGTTCTTCTCCTTGGTGATGGCCCCTGGCCGTGAGTTTCTCACTTTTACTTTTGGCTAAGTGGTCTGATACATGCAAAATTTCTTTGTTAATTTTCCTAAAACAAAACAAAACTAAAATCATTGAAAGCATCTAATCTAAAAGTTTTAGCTATGATAATTGTGAAATATTTCAAAGAGTAGAAGAACAAGAAGAAAATGTCTCCTATCATCGTGAACAAGCTTTGAAAGGTCAGATTTTGTTCTGTGTATATGACCATCATGAAATGAATACATACGCATGCTGAATATGCCCTTCATGTGGGAATTTCTATCCATCGTTTTCCTGTTAACCAGCCAAATTCCGATCAATTTTGTTACTTTCTTATCACAGGGAATTTGTAAACAGCGTGTGGTGCATCAAAATACTCTCACCGCAAGAAGTACAGCAAATGGGCAAACGAGGTTTAGAGCTTCTGAACAGTGTCCCAATTCAGAGGCTTTCCAATGGCAGCTGTGATGACTATGTAAACCGGCAGGATTCACAAAATTTGAGCAATGCTATAACTTCTGTGGGGTCTTTGGACTGCCGAGAAATTTAAGCAGTTAAGATACCACAATCTCTTCTGTAATATTAGCATTCCTTCCAAATCTTTCAGTTTCAGAAGTGAAAGGGGCAAAGCCTAATCTAGCTTAAGTTTTAATGTAAGCTATTGTTGTAATGTGATTAGAAGATACTGCTCCTAGTTTCTAAAGCTATTATTGTAACTAGAAGATAATGTTCCTCGTTTCTAAGCTATTATTGTAACTAGAAGATAATGTTCCTCGTTTCTAAGCTATTGAAATTTGAATGCCAACAGTTGATAATAGGAGACAAATATATTTGTAAGCTCAGCTGTCTGCTTTTGTTATCTTGCAGTCCATTTATTATGAGCTAAATTTTACTGTAGAATGGACTGATTTTTCTGTGTTGTAGCTTGGACTTTTCTGTCGTGATAGGGAGATGACTAGCAGCTCATCTTGTAGGTGCTGATACCGTCACGTGCCTCAGCCAAACCCACCTCAGCTCTGTGTTATAGCCACCGGATAATGAAGGTCCATGAGGGAACTGTTAACTGTCCGGCGTACGTAGTGGGGTAGGTTATCTGAGATTATCAAACTGTTGGCGAAGTGTTTAAACTTGAGAAAAGCACAGTAAATTGTCGGCAAGAATTTGACTAGGGAAGCACGTGCCATCCCTGACTTCCTCATCCATATAACCTAATTTTATCAGTTTCTGCATAGGACGATGTTCAACAAGTGAAAGGGAAAGGAGAGGAGAAAAAGGGCTTCCCTTTCCCTTTCTTTTTCTTGTGGGACACTGAATAATGGTGGGATTACAGGTTTGAGTTTCTGCGATGCATGTTGTGGGGCATTGAGTGCAGATTGGACTTTCCTGAGGGATGGAAAGGTGACAAGGAAGGGCACTATCATCAATAATAGTAGCGATAAGATGTAGGGTTGGCAATCCAACAACCCTCTCAGAGGCCCTTTACTTTTAGATTTTGGGTAGGGGAAGGAGGGCTGTCCTTTCTCCCTCTTGGCTTGCGCAATGCCTCAAGCAAACATTGATGGGACTTGCGCTTTGCCCTGTGAACTGTGAAGCTCCAAAATGATAAAAAAAAGAAGAAGCCACTTTTATCTCATTTTCCCTTCAGCGTATGTGAGATGTTCTTCGCCGTGGCTTTCTTTTGTTGAGTCTCCGGCTGGCTGAAATTGTAGCTCAAACTATTTTATGCCTTGCATGACCAGTTAATTGATCTCGCCTTATTATTAGCATTAGCATTAATAAATAACACAGAAAGATTTTAGAAAAATGTTGCTCATATGCTGTGGATGAGTAGTTTTTTTTCCGATTCTTTCCCTCAAAACTTTTATCTCCTTTTATTTAATCACTAAACTTCATTTATTTTTAATTAAATCTTTAAAACTTATGTTGACATGGTTTTATTTGTTATTATCGGCATCATATTGCATGTTCTCTCGTGTTTGATTTGTCGTGCCGTAATCTAACATTGAATTAGAGACCAATTTTACATAATTAATCTTATGTTATTTTTAAAACTAAAATTGAAATATCAAGGACCAAAATTGACTTTTAAGAGAATCTAAACCTTTTCATTTGTTTTACTTTTTTCATATTTGGTCCCTTCCCTTTAGGCTTTTTATGTTTCAGTCCATAATTTTATTTTATTTTTTCATTTTAATCCCTCAATGTTTAGAGAAGAGAGAGAAAGTGACGTCAATAAAAAGAGGAGAGAGAGTTTTCTGGTGGTTAAATTTGGACCGCCAATAAATGATAAGTTTTTTTTTTTTCCCTTAAATTTTTATCTCTTTTCATTTTGATCATTAAACTTCATTTATTTTTAACTAAGTCTTTACAAGTTATGTTGATATAATTTTATATGTTGTTATCTTCATCAAATTCCATGTTCTTGCTTGACTTATTTGCCACTGAATTTCAACGTTGAATAAGAGACTAATTTACAAAAATTAAGTTTATGTTGTTCTTCGAACTAAAATTGAAAGCTTAAGGACCAAATTGAAATTTAAAAAAAGCTAAACCTTTTCACTTGTTTGTTGTTCAAATGGTGTAGAAATGTATAATTTGGTCCCTCAAGTTTATTTTTTCATAATTGATCCCTTCTTTTTGAGCTTTTTATGTTTCGGTCCATAATTTTTTTTTTTTGTGTTTCAACCCTTTAATACCTAGAGAAGAGAGAAAGTCCCAAAATAAAAAAGAAGAGGGAAAGGAATAAGATGGACAAATTTAGAATATTAATAATTATGATTTTGGTGTCATTGGATTTGTTATTGTTATTTATTCTTAGGGACATTCAAGTTTTTCATAATGTTATGAGCAATTGAATTACTCCATTACCCTTGCCATTCAAGTTTTTTAGCCTTGGCTTAAGGGTTTGGTTGTAATTTCATAAGGGTTTTTTTTTTTTTTTGTTATTGTTGTTCAGTCATAGGGGTATTTTTTATTTTGTACACATATGGAAAAAGGTTGTTGACGCGTGCTTGACACGCTTTAGCCGCTCTGCCGCTTTCCAGCGGTGTTTGCAACTGATGACGGTGGTTGAAATCAAGCTTCCGCCACATCATTTGATGTATCTCGACGTCATTTTCCTTCGTAGGTGGTGTGTGTATAGTAGTGAGGCCTAATTTGGATGCAATTGACTTTTCTTTCTTTTCCTTCTCTTTCTTCCTCAAATTATGTGTTGGCCGTGCAAAAAATTATATCAGCCCTTCAATTTATTTATTTTTTTGATCAATCATTCTTCTCTTACTTACAATTGTTTTATTTACATTGATTGTTTCTAATTGGTTTTTATTTTTGATTTAATCCCTGGTTGTTCGATTTTGTTAGTTTTTTTTTTAATCAAATTTAGCTTTTATTTTTTTAATTGCTATTTTTTTAGTTTTCAATTATTTTCTTGATTTATTTGTTTTTCTTCAATTCCATCCTTAATCATTTTTTTTCATTGAATTTTTATGTGAAGTTTGGTGCCAATTCTTTTCATTGTTGTTTTTTAATTGATTTGTTTTTTTTTTAATTTCATCCCTAAACATTTAATTTCATTTAAATTTTGCTTTAACCCTTAATTTCAGATGGTATTTATGCTGAATTTAGTCCTAATTCTTTTAATTGCTATTTGTTTTCTTTGGCGTTGTTTTTTTATTGATTGTTTTCCTCAATTTCATCCCTCAATATTTGTTTAGTTACGATTTTTGCTTCTTTATTTTTTTAGGTTTGCTTTTAATGGAGTCACCCTGGTTGACTCCGGTCATAAATATAAAAGATTAACCCGAGGTTGATTTTGGTCTTTTTTTACAACATTTTTTTTTCAAATATTGTTTCTTGCGGTACTTTTTTTTGCTTTGTTATTTATGGGGTCATTCCAATTTCATGACTTGAATCATGTGTTTGATTTGTTCATTTGGGTTGGCTGTCGGGTTCACTCAAGGTTTTTTTTTAATATTTTTTTATATGTTTCTATCATATCGACAAGTATCCATTTCTTATATTAGAATATTTATGGTGTGGATTTATTCAGTGATTTGTTTTTGTATTTATCGTTCAAGCATGAGTTTTTTAGGATGAATTTATATTTTATTTATTTAAATAAAAAAATTTAGTAAATATAATTGAGTAAATATCTCGTCTTTACAGTTTCTTTCTTGATTATTGTTAACAATTTTTTTTTTTTACATAAATGGTTATTGATTTATTTAGTTAGATGATTGTATAGACTTTTCAAATGGCATTTTTAATTTTTCATGTAAAAAAATACATTGGAGCAACCTACATACCTTGTATTGTTTTTTTTTTTAAAATTATAACCTACATGCCAAATTCATGATTTTAATGTTTTTTTAGTTTTTTTTTCTTTACACTTTGTTTTGGATTTTTTTTCTTTACACTTGGCATATTTATATTATTATTTTGTTTTTTTTTATTCTTTTGTAATATGTTTTTTAATTTTTTATTTATACTTTTTTTTTTTGGAAATTTATTCTACACTGACTAAGAAAATAGTGTTTAACTGTAGCAATTGTAACATTGTTTATTTTTCAGCTACGTTAAAAATTAGCTTGAAATCTTACATATTTCTATTAATGCATATAATATTTATTATATTTTATTATATGTAAACATCGACTTTTGATCCATGATTATATTTTTTACTTGATGTTAAAAAAATACGTTAATAATATTTACATATTAATTTTTTTACGTTGGAAAAAAAATTATTCGACTTGTAGTTAGACGAGTTGAATAGACATGTTAACAATTTATTTTTTTTGTATTTATTGAGACAAATAATTCTCATAGGCTTTTTAATTAATAATTAAAATTAAAAAAATAAATTTAAAGAGCTTATATATTTATTTTTTGCCAAAAACATATATCCAACAAGCTGCAAAGCATGGTCACATAACTAATGTTATCTAAAGCAATTTAGCTTCTTTTAATATGCATGATATTATGTGATGTCGGGTTAACAAAAAAGTTCATCCCTCTGCTTCTTAATCTAGTAATTGTTTTTTATTTTTTATTTGGATTTATACGCCCCTCCACTCCAATCAACAAATTCTTAACGTGGCATCTCTGTTGGGTTGCCTGTTCAATTTATTGTTCACTGTTGCCATATGGGGCGAAAATCTAGATAAAGCTTAATTAATTTGGAAAAGATATCCAAAAATTCAAAAATCAAAATAAAATAAATTCTGAGCATGAAAAAAAATTATTTCAAAAATCTTAAAATATCATCAAAATGTCTAGAAATCTGGAACTCAAAATCTTGAAAAAAAAGTTATTTGACAAAAAATTCAACTCAAAATAATCAAAATTCCAAATGGTAAAATCACATAAAAAAAATTTGAGTAAAAGGACCATATAAATTCAATAAAAATAGAAGGAACACATTAAAAAAAAGAGAGAGTAAAGAGTAGAGAAATGAAATTTGTGATTACATGAAGTAGTGGAAAAACTTTGTAGAAAAATGTTGACTTTCCCTAATAAGATCTGAATAGTAAAATAAGATGATAAAGGGAGAACAAACAAGGAAAGAGATTGAAAGGGAGGAGAGAGAGCTTAACCTTGGTTTAGGGAAGGAGGAAGAAAGAAAAAGGTTGCATCAGCTAAGCAATAAAAAATAGCAGAACGTAACTGAAGTCCAAGAATGTGGCAAACAATAGACTGGCATTTGTGATTTTTCTGAACTTGAAGAGGCCTTTGCTCCTTTCCTAGGAATGTGAACAGAAGACATGAGATTGAGCATATTGCATGGAATCCCAAAATGCAGAAACAAAAAGACACCAGTGCTGGGGTTCAAAATGGGACTAATGACATGGGAAGCTTTGCCTGCTGCTGAGAGCAGTTGGATACCATAGTTTTGGTTTCAGATCCACAGCTCTTTGTTGTCTCAGCTGAGCAAGCCTGCCCTACAAGCTTCACTCATGAGGTTCGGATGAAGGGCAGTTCTCTCGTGTACTTGTTTTACTGAAAGGCCTGCGAATCCAGTTTCTTTGAGTTCATACTTGATATCTGAAAGAAATTCATCTTACTCAACAGAAACGAAGCACTTTGACGTATTCACCTGCAATATACAAGATTTTTTCTGGCTTCAGCGGCAGCTTGTTTTTCTTCCAATCTCTGTCTTGTCATAGCAATCTTCTTCACCATCTTCACATGTGCTTGGGCTCGCATTTTTTCATCTCGCGCCTGAAAATAGATCCAGTTCAACCATGGTCAATTAAATTTGATCATGTGTGGGTGCTGGTGCACGTCTTTGGGGAGTAGATGGGATTGAGGAAGTTGGGCTGCGGAGAGGAGTTGTTGCACCAACAGGTGTAGCAGTCCTAGAAGGCTCGACTTGTAACAGGGGTCATTTCTGTTCTCATATTCCTCATGCAGACTGATCTTATGACAGGAACAACTGCAAGATCATATCATCAAATTATCAAGAAAAATAACAGTAGATGAAGAGGAATAAGATATTTGGGTAACAGGGATTCTGAAGTACAGTTTTAGAGGAATGTGCACTCTTCTGGGACAAGAAAAATAGACAGTGATTTCTACATTTATGAAGAAGAGTTGAAAACCTGATTGGTTGATGAAGAAGAAGAGTTGAAAACCTGGTTTATGGCCTTGCACAACAGTAGTTGTGCAAGGCCATAAACCAGATAATTAACAAACCTGATTATCTGCCTCACCCCCACCATATCCATTTCACCAGACGGGCCCTCAACAGTTGATTCCCACTTCCCCTAGTTGTCTGCCCACCAGTAATAGACCTCCCAAATGCTGTTAATAAATCCTTAGTGTACATGTATATAGGTTAGCCTTCCTCTAGGATTGGAAAACTGACTTCAGGATGTCAAGCACAGAAATAAGAAAGCAAGTTCAACTTCCTCTTTAATCATCTTGATAGAGGGACATCAAGCGGAACAAATAAACTACCATCCCCAAGATGCCATTATGAATCAATGATACATACACTGTCTTAGTGCCTTCAATTACCTTCTACACAACACTCAATTGTTTCAGACCATGTCATTTGAATCCAAATCCATGACAAAAAAATGGCCCTGGGGTTCTCAAATTAAAAATAATAAAGCAAAACATGCGAACAAATTTACCTGCTGAATCTCGTGTTGAACTTTCTGTACAATATGGCTCCCTTTTATCTACTTCCTTTAAATCTGTACTTTGAGCACATTTGTTAGACAATTGACATTTTAACTCTAGTGTTTCAGTTTGTTTAATTGTTATTCAATCAAGTATTGCCTGTTTTCTTTTCTTTCATTTCTATTTTGATTTCGTCAGAGTAAATTCCTTGTTTTTCTGAGGTTGTTGCTGAGTTAGTGGCAGCACATTGTCCACTACAGTTAGTGGTTGATAACTAGGGAAGTTTGTTAAGTTTTTTCATGTATTTAAAGACATGCAGTTAATAAAATAATAAGAGAGACATTTTATCAAACACCTTGTGTGTAGTTCGTGTTCTTCAAATACCTAGCACTGCTATTCTTGACTGTGCATCCCTTCACCTGCACAAAACACGGCAACACAATTCATAACAACATTGATCGACTAGGGTGTTGCTGACCCCATATGCTAGACCAGAAATGATGGGAGATCCAAGAGGAGCGAAAGAGAATTTTTCAAACGCCATATGTGAAGCAGGCTGGCATAAATCTACAAGCTTAGTTTCTGCAACCCTGCTATTTGATGATTTAGGATCATGATTTGACAACTCTGGAGAAACCCTCTCCCTACTTGTTACTGAAGCCCAATTAGTTTGGTTTTGTACGTTATTATTCTTGAAATACTTAGGTTGCACATTCTGCCTCTTCATTATCCATTTCTCTGCATCATTCCACTTAGAAGGCATAGGCCTTGAAAGTAGCCTGGAAATTTGATTATTTACCAAATCTCTCATTATGAAACTCAAAGCTAGACGAGCTAGCATTGCTAGCGTAATCAACATTCTCATCTTCTACTGTTCTGACAGGGTGAACTGCAATTGAATTACCCTTTTCACACTTTGAGAATGACTGCATTTTAACACAACCATTATCAACAATTTCCTTGCGCACTATCTCCATCAGCTGGCCAGATATCTAACCAGCTTGGCAGAGGTCCAACATTGCCTCACTCTGTAAGTTAACAGATGCAACTTCTAAAGTGTTTTTTGAAGTGTTTTTCATTTAGAAATATATTAAAATAATATTTTTTAAAATCATTTTTGATATCAGCGCATCAAAATGATCTAAAAATACCAAAAAAATATTAATTTGAAGTAAATAAAAAAATAAAAAAAATTAAATTTTTTTAAAAACGCTTTTGAAACGCAAAAACAAACAGAGCTCTTGGGAGCTGCAACTGGAGAGCATAACTCAATATAAATAAACATATAAGATACACAAAAGAATCGTTTAGTGCAACAGAAGTGTAAAAGCTTGCTTTTAAAAGCTCCAAATATATATAAATATCAATTTAGTGCATTCCATCCCATGTTAAAAAAATAGCCATACTAGATTTTTCTTTGGAAGACAAGATGAAAGAGACCTTTTTCCCTGAAATCTCCACTATTGGAAGCAAATAAGTTGTCGTTGAAAAATTCAGTACCCTCAAGCTTGGAAAGAGATGTTCTTGAAGATTTACCGTTTGATCCATCTTTGTGTCTGTGATGGTGAGGTCCCATGAGCTTCATCCTCAACTTACTAGGAGATATTATACAAGTCTGCAGTTGATCAATTAATTAAAAGAAAACATAAAGATGCTAAGATACAAGATAGAAGCAATACCAAACCTTAAATCCATAAATTAATAACTAACAAGTACATCAAATAAGTTTCAACCCTTTACTGTGAAGGCGCTCAGTCTTAAGACCAAAAGCAAAAAAAAAAAAAAAATATAGCACACATC
>Ga0307515_10010692_pt1 | contig 17543 bp, 27 predicted proteins | sample 17_EM_MG_FD_194513 | JGI IMG/M metagenome (GOLD analysis project Ga0307515, IMG submission 194513) | Populus trichocarpa ectomycorrhiza microbial communities from riparian zone in the Pacific Northwest, United States - 17_EM | ecosystem: Host-associated > Plants > Roots > Unclassified | place...
CCACATCTCAACCATCATCGCAGAACACAAAGTTAAGTCATCCCTCTCTATCTCTCCATGGCATGATCATGAGTTGACACTGAGTACAGCATACACCGAGTACAGCATCCACCCAAGATTGTATGTCTTCCCTTCATTCTCATAATTACGAGTTGACAGCTGAATGTCGCGTCAGCTTCTGGCGTGCCTCCCTACACGATCGACCGCCATCAGCCAGCTCTCTATGAGAGCTGAAAAGTAAAGTCACCTTGTCACATTCCCACAGTTGCTAGTTAACTACCTGATGAATAGAGTCTCAGCACCGGGCGCGCCGTCCATCGACCGCCTCCAAGTACTTGTCCAACCTCACTTGATCACGGCCTCCAAGTCTATATCCAAACTCGCTCGATTACGGCCTCCAATTTCGCATGATCACGGCTTCCAAGTGCATCTCCAAACTCGCTCAATCACAGCCTCCAAGTGTATCTCCAAACTCGCTCGATTACAGCCTCTAAGTAAATCGTTAATGAGCGACGGCTGGTGTATGGAGATTCAGGGGTAACAGAGGACAATCACCGCATGCTGCCAGTCCAGATAAACCGTGTGTAGATAGGTAGCTATATAGATACATAGATACATAGATGAGAATACAAACTGAATGCATAAGTTTTGAAAATCGTTGAATGATAAGTAGTAGCTATGATTTCCAGGTGCACCAGAAGCATTTCCAAAGGAGCAGCGGCCGGAGATATAACGGCTTCAGCATAACTGCAGCCACTGTGAAGAGTGTAACACATGTGTTGTTCTGATGGTGCGTATACGTCACCAAAATGTCAACGAGGTATGTGTGCAACGCGACCCGTCGCCTGGGCCATAGGTAGCATGTGATTCTCTGTCAGAGGGTAGGAGGTTCTGTCAGACCTGTCAGAGCCGTCCGGAACACCCGGGTGTTTCTGACGGGAACTAGGGTCGTTGCTGTTGTACACTCCCTTTGTCCTCGTCTTTCCCAAGACTCAACCTCTTATCTAGTTCCACTAGTAAGAGCTCACCACTCTTCCTCGTCCATCCACGGTCGCTCTTGTGAGAATTCCTCGTAGGGTAATAACCCGGTAGTGATGTTCCAGTGAACGTAGTATTCTATACCGAGTGTAACGGTGTATAACGATAGCACTCGGTATATGTGGATTAAACGCCGATCTTTCAAATACTCTAACTGATCTCCGATAGTTTCGACGACCGCTTAATGTGCGTACTGAGATTGTGTCAGTCTGGTAGAGCACATTTAGAGAATATTCTCGAAGATGATTTAGAGAAGTAATTTTGAAGTTTCTTGTAGATAGAATTCTTAATAATATTTTAAGGTGTTCATCGCTTGTAATGTCTGACTGTGGATTGCTGCTAGAGCTTGGTTCTTTTCATTGTCAGGGACAATGCGAGTTTTTATATAGTCGGGCCCTCAGGTCAAGCTTGCCTTCGGGTCTCCGCAATGACATAGAGTTTGCTTGATAGCTTACCGCCGAGTTCAAATTAATGACTGATAGATAATGTCACGAATTCCCTTTAGGTTATCGTGTTCATGTATGAGTTGATTTAAGGCACTATGCCCCCACGCTGGGCCATCCTCATATCATGATATCGCGCGCACTTGATATGACAACTCGTAACTTCAACTTAGACATCTGCCACCCCATTTGTTCAGTAGTTGGAACATCTGATGACTCGTAGTCTTATCAGTGCTTATCGCAATATAATTTCAATAGCTCGTCGCTATTAATTGCCTCACCATAGATAAGGATGTTTGGCATTGCGTCAGAGATTTAATCCGCGACAAACCAATACTCTGCCAACGTAGATTATGACACGCATACCTCGTATTGATTAAACTGGTATGACGTTGCGATGCATACTAACTCAAACCAATGAGCAGGGTCGCTTCAGGCCTCTTATCTTCAGCCAATGTCATTAATCCCTCAGACACCGCATGCTTAGGCCTCGACCTTCCGTAGACCGGGGAGAGCCGCAAGTTGTTCTCACCGCTTAGCGCGTGAGATTGCAGATTCCCTCTTGCTCACATATTGCGTTATCGTCTGCTGCACACGTAATTCTGCGTAAGCGCAACTTAACTGTGTGTCGTCCTGCTAGATAAGATATAGTAGGTGTGGCCAATAATTATGCGCACTGCTGAAGATGATTCACTTCCCAGTAATGGCGACATAATTGCGTCATCATAATTGAATCCGCTAGTCAAGGCGTGCCTGACTAATTGATTGACATGCAGTCTGAGTATAATCCCGCTAAGGATTACTCAGCTGACAAACACGATGTTGTCTCACAAATAGGTGTTTTGCATATGACCTCATATCTCTATACGAATAGTCAGATGTACGTGCATACAATCCATTCATGTATTATTACCGCTATTAGAGGAGAACCCCTAACAGCTATCTCCTTCCTTTCCGTCCATCGACATTATCACTTTTCTATCTTCCATGAAGCTTTCCACCCACCTAACCAGGTCGGCTTCAAACCCCATCTCTTCAATTCTTTTTATCAAGTTCCCCATTGCCACGTGTGGAAAGGCTCCCTTAACATCCATTAACAACACTGCCGCGGTATTCCCCCTCCCCCACACTTCTTCAACTCTCTTCATCAACCTTCCAACTGCGTCTATTCCTGATCTTCTCTTTCTGGATCCAAACTGTCCATCATAAAGTAACCTCCTTCGCTCACACTCCTCTGCTATTGCGTTGGCTGCTACCATCTCGACCACTTTTCCCAGACAATTCAACAGAGTTATCACCCTATATGTCACGGCTCAGGGTTGCGAGTGATGGATTGAAGGATACTTAGGGGTATTATTGGATGGAGGGAAGGAATTGGTGTTACGGAAAGGCAGAGACGTGGATGCATGTGGTGATCGTGTAGGAGTGTTAGAAGATGGTGGCGGTATATTATGTTATGATAAGGAAGTGGTCTGAGGTGTTGCGACGTCGGATGATGTGGCGTGGTTGTATTGATAAGAGTTGTGCTGCTGGTGTGTAAGATCATAGTTGGATATGTGGATGGTACATCAGAGAATGGGAAATGATTCGAGGGTGGTAGATGAAGTGTATACAAAGAGAGGTTGTTTGGTGTTGGAGGATTTCCTTTTCTTCTCTCTTTACTCATTCTCTTGCATAGCAAAGCAAGTACGACTCTGACCCAGCCTTGATTCTTGTCCTGTCGTGATTCCCTCAATGCAAATATCGAAGCATCTTGTCCCAATTACGATATTACATTAATGTTACCAATATCACGTACGCCCGACCCTGCCCGTTACACCAGAACGAGTCCCTTATTACGTATCTGATATTGAATGTACTGTCAACACTGTTTGACCCCTTGATTTGATCATGTTTGGTATTACTTTGAAGTCACAGACAGTTATGTCTCGATTTGCTACTTGTGTATAGTGTTAGCAATGGGTCCGGGTAACCCACCAGCGGGCCGGGTTTTGACCTGCGGTTCGGTTCGGTTCGGTTCCAGAACCGGCCAAAAACCCGAACTGCTTTTGTCTTGGCGGGTTGTTACCCGGCCCGGACAAAGAACCACGGGTATTTGGCCGGGTTGGAACCGAACCGCGGTTCCAAATATATGGTTCGTACAGCTTTGGCTCCAATTAAGTATATGAGTTCTGATCGTATCGTAACATGATCAGTATGTAAATTGTGCAGTTTTAGCCCCTCTTTCACCTCCCGCATTCAGATTTGCGATCGGACTGATATTCGTTGAGTGGCTGTGAAATAAAGGCGTTTTTTAAGCGAATTTCGCGGGTTTTCGATAGCGCCTCCACGATCATTGGTCCAATCGCAAATCTGAATGCGGGAGGTGAAAGAGGGGCTAAAACTGGTCAATTTAAGTACTGATCATGTCATGATACAATCAGAACTCGAATACTTAATTGGAGCGAAAATTGTGGACTTGAAATGCCGGGTTTTTGGTGGTAAAACCGCCGCATTTCGTGCGGTCCGGGTTTTTCGTGTGGTAAGACCCGTTGCAACGGTCCGGTTTCGGGTGGAACCGAACCCGGAACCGACCCGGGAATTTGGACCCGTAGCTAACACTGCTTGTGTAACCAGGGTCTTGCCAATTCGGATGGGCCTGCACCCTGCGAACGGCTGTAAGTACTGTAACGAACCTTGCTCTGTTACCTGCTCGGTATACCTCGGACGAAACCATCGGTGGATCCACGTTTGCGACGATTGCGTTGACAAGCTTCGACGACTTACCGGATTGGTCATCCGTCAATACCCACACTGATTCCCATATTCGAATGCGACAGTACAACAGTAACTGTACTTCCTGAATGAATTGGTTTGATCTTGCTGGAACTCATTGTTGTTTGTCCGAACCTGAAACCTTAAACACCTTCGAAAGCATTGAAGGATTATTGAACACTGAGATAGATGACCTCATCTTGCCTGTCAATTTTTGGGAACAGTCAGACGTTCCCTCCCCTTCTAATATTTACTGGACAGAAGCCGCTGCAAATGGAGGGGGCTTGGAACTTGACGATCGCGTGTTTGGAAATAGTTGGACTAAGTATTGGGGAGCCCACGCTGGTTTAATTGCCATCCAGAAGAACCTTGTCAGGGCGAAGGACATAACTGTTCAGGAACGCTTTTGACGGAAGGACACGCACCAGCAGCAGCGGCAACAGCAAAGCCTGCGCCGGTGCCTTTGATTGTTATTGAACCTCCAACCCTGACCCCCTCAGGGATTGACGCATATAATTGCCACTGGTAGATGTGCTTGATTTGTTGCGATGTCAGGATCAGAACAGCACGACCAGGTGGCCCTGGTGTCCGCGGACGATCAGGACATCATAGGAGGAATCATCAACTGGAACCTGCTGGAGATCGACTTCGGGGAGAGGCAGACATTGCTGGAAGCAGCACAGGAGGTGCTAAGGAGAGTAGCCCAGTATACCGAGCCCGTGGCCATGGTACAGAGGGTGTGCGATCACCTGGCACACATTATTGCATTACAGATGCAGATCAGAGACCTGCAGACACAACAGTTCCTACCTCCGGAATGCGATCATTCGACGTTCGAACAACAGTTGGAAACGTTGAGGCACGAAGTGGAAGAAGCCAGCAGAGTCCTGCGAACGGCGGGGATGGACCGAGACCTATGACAGGAGCTGGATGACATGACACGGGACGCCAGCCAATCGGGAGTGGAAGTCCGGGCTTTAAGGACCCAGATAGCGAATGCTCTATCGTTAGCAGCCCAGGTAGCCCCAACTCCCCGCCAGCAACCCGAAGACCGAAGACAGAAGTATCTCGACTCCCTGGACTTTTCAGCATCGGATTGAGCACAGTTCAGGGGCTGGATTGCTGAACTAAGAATGCTCATACGACACAAACCCGCCAGCTTTCCCGACGAGCAGTCGAATATGTGGTACACATTCAACCACCTGAGGGGAGTAGCCTTAGGCCAGACTTTGCCATACGTCTGGAAGGATGGGGAAATTGGAGTGGAAGACCTACCAGCTTGTATACAACTCCTGGAAGCAGCTTTTGGGGACCCCGACCAAGTAGCCACCGCTGAACGGATAATGCGGGAGATTAAACAAAGGAACCGTGAGTTCTCTCAGTACTATGCTGAGTTTCAGGTTATCGCCATAGATGTGGATTGGAATCCTTCGGCCTTACGGAATGCTCTATGAATGGGATTGTCCGAAGAAATGAAGCACTCCTTTATGTATAGTCATATGACAGAAGAACTTCCTGCATTTGTGACGGTTTGTCAGAAGCGAGATAATCAGATCTGACAACGACGAGTGGAAAAGGCAGCACAAAACCGGGGTGGAGGGACAGGTTTTCCCTCTTCCCCCAGACCTCTGGCCCCTCCTAAGGATCCCGCAGGAGCCCCCACTGGAACAGTGGCTGGATATACCAGACCTGCACCTATGGATCTCAGTGCAGGCAGGAGGAGGATTTCTGCGGAAGAAAGGGCAAAGAGGTTCACTGATGGAAGGTGTCTGTATTGTGGCGGGTTCAACCACAAGGCTGTGGAATGTGTGGCGAGGAAGAAAGCTCAGATGTTTAAGGCGGCTGGAGCAGAGGTTACTGAGGTAGGGACTGGGACAGGTTCCGAGGAATCGGGAAAAGAGTTGGTCAATTGAAGAAGGATGGCTCTTCAGTTGACGGTAAAAGTTTTGTTTTAAATGCTTTGACATGTTTTGGAATTTCGTGTCTTTCAGTTAGCAAGGTGGAGGTATTAGAAGGATCAACGGAAGGGAAACATTTAGTTATAACCTGCACATTGACCGTGAATAATCAAGAAATACCCACACATGCGCTGATCGACTGCAGTGCTACAGGCATAGCATTTATGGATCAAGACTTTGCTCGCCATCTTCAAATACCACTTCACGAGTTAAAAGAGAAACGACAAGTCGTGGTTATCGATGGAAGACCTAGTGAGTCTGGGGATATTGCACATATTGCTAAGGCAGGAATGATGATACAAGATCATAAGGAGCAGTTACCTATGTTCGTTACAAAATTGGGACATTATCCAATTGTTCTTGGAATTCCTTGGTTACGATTACATGATGTTGCAGTACGATTTGCATCCAATACAGTCACTTTCGGATCTCACTACTGTACGACACATTGTCATGATGCACCCGTTATGGTGCAAGGAGTAACAGAGGAACCTCCTGAGCCAGTTTACACTCCTGGTGGGGTATTGGAACCACAGATACCCCCTCAACGACCCTTTCGAGGGAATATCGTTATGCTTAATGGATCTTCGTTCTTGCAAACAGGTAGGAAAGGGAAGCTTAAGGTGTTTAAGGGATCTCTTTATGATATTAATAAAGCCATTGAAGCGAAGGATCTTAGGGAACGACCCCTGGAGGAGATTGTTCTAAGACAGTTGTTAGGGGTTCTCCCTTAATAGTAATAATGGCACTCATTGAGGACGTGGATAAAGCACATACCATGATTTAGTACTCCGAGTTATAAGGCCAGGATTATGCTCTTTAGCGGGAGTACATAATCGTTACGGGAAGCTTTGAGCGAGGCAGTTGAGGAGGTGCCAAGGGTCGCAAGAAGCGTCTTTCACTCCTAGCTACTATGCGGGACTTGCACAGCAGTGCACGGCAGTTGACAGTCTAGACGAGTAAGAGGGCTCCGAACGTCCATCTCGTAATGAGTGGATAAAGGCAAGGCACACCCCGGTATCCAGAATGGTCTCTACCTTAGCATGACGTAACTGAGGGATTTCTGACATTAGGCTTTAGCCAGAAGCGAGCACCTTGCATTGATTTGCATGAGTTTGGATCGCAACGCATGATGCGTGTCAGGGTCTATGTTCTCTCAGCACGGAGTTGTACCCGGTGAGCCGGAAGAGTAACTACCGAACACACTCAATGATCAGCGAAGCACTTCTGTTAAGCGCACGCAAATAAGTCGCAAGGATATTTACCGGGCATTCCAATAAGACCCACAGATAAGGGGTTATTGTGGGAAGCACTTCAGATAGGCGCACGCGAATAAGTCGCAAGGATATCTACCGGGCATTCCAATAAGACCCACAGATAAGTGGCTAAGGAATTTATTACGATAAGGAATTTTCGGGTGATAAGACCCATGAGGTAGTGGCCTGATGTTGAGGGATTAATTTATAGTACTGAGGAATCAGGGGATTATCGAGAGCGAGGCTAAGCCCGGATTGTTACTTCAGAGACTATAAAGAGACCTCGTTGTTCTGACGATGGAGGGGACAACCGGCTTAAGATATGAATGATGGATACCTACCAGCGGAGAAGAACCCTTATTTATTATTGCGTTTTTATGATACCTATACCTATTATATCTATACCTAGAATCTATTAGCTTTGTGTAGCGGCAGCCCCACACCCTGCTAGGATTTCATTCGATTGAATGACAATTACCTTCGAGAACGATAATGACGTTATTGTGTACGCTCTCGAGAAAATTATAGCATACGCAGGAAGCACTCAGCAGATCTTTGTTGCGCATTGCGTTTGGTGGCTTGCATCCATCATAGCATTAGAACAGGGGTTGACAAGTTACATCGATAATCTACGTTCCAGGATTGAGATTACCGTCACGTCCGAAGCACCACAGAATACCTTGGAACAGGCTGCTAAGGATACAATAGAGTTGCGTCAGTATCAGGTCCTGAAAGAGTGTGAAAAATATCTTATGGAGTCTCGGAGGCTAAGAGATATTGCTTCCTTGAAATCTAATTGAACGACTCAGTCGGGACGAACTAATCCTATACCGATATCTAAGATGCTATTAGAGAAGTCTGAGAAAGGTTTCCGAAAACGACAAAGAAACCCCGAGGATTATAGTCAGACAAAAGGAATTGATAGAGGCGAGATTTCAAGAAGGAAAGCAGCGGGAGAGTGTTTACGTTGTGCCTGGCCTTCTGGTAGGAAAGGAACTCATCGAGTCAAGGATTGCCGCCGACAAATTAAGCTAGATAAGGGAACTGCCGGTTTCCCTAAGGCGAAGGAGTACCAGTGGGTAGACCTTCAGGAAATAGTCAAAAGTAGTGATAAGGACTGAAGTACCTCTGAAAGTTCATCCGACGATTCATTATAGGAAATAGGATCTACGGCCGGGTGCTCTCTGAATACTTAGCGAAGTATCATTGAATAGGTGTCGCACCCCCGTAACAACAGTATCATGACTCGTTTCTTCCTTTATTTAAAAAAGTTATAGCTGACCGCCTACCCCCACACCTACCAGGCATCGACCATGAGGTACGCCTGAAGGAAGGAGAGACACCATCATGGGGCCCCCTTTATTCAATGTCAAGAGCCAAGTTGGTAGCTCTTAAAGAATGCTTAGAAGAGAATATGTTAAAAGGATTCATCCATCAGTCATCATCACCTTTTGCAGCACCAGTTCTCTTGGCAAAGAAGCCAGATGGAGGGCTTCGATTTTGTATTGATTATCGAGATATCAATAGCAAGACCATTAAGAATTGGTACCCCCTCCCATTAATAAGGGAAACTCTGAATTTATTTCGAAAAGCTGGAGTTTATACGAAACTTGATGTCCATGGTGCATATAATCTGTTACGGGTTACGGAGGGAGATGAGCATAAGTTAGCCTTCCGGACAAGATATGGATTGTTTGAACCAATGGTCACGCAATTCGGAACAACAAATGTGCCTGCAGATTTCCAGGGATATATCAATTATACAATACGGGAGGCTTTGGATGATTTAGCATCAGCCTATGTGTATAATATACTGATATATAGTGATTCGGAGGAAGAGCACGTGGAACATGTGAAGTGGGTTATGAAACGTCTTTTGGAAGCGGGTCTATATTTGAAGGCGGAAAAGTGCAAGTTTCATCAGGAGACCGCACGATACTTGGGGTTGATTATATCAACATGAGGGATATCGATGGATGAGGATAAGGGTGAAACTGTAAGGAATTGGAGCCGGGAAACGAAGACAAAGAATGGCAGGCTGAATGATCTTTTCGAAGTCCAGCAGTTCCTCGGGTTCTGCAATTATTACTGACGATTGATCCCTAAGTATTCTGAGAAGGCGGAGCCACTGACAAGGCTAACCAAGAAAGATGAACCATTTGTATGGGAAGCAGAACAACAGTTGGCTTTTAAAATGATGGTGACTGCTTTTACAACAGCTCCAGTACTTCGACATTTGATCATGATAGTGAAGTGATTATCGAAACAGACGCCTCTGATTATGTATCTGCTGGAGTTTTATATCAGTACGATGATGAGGGGGTGCTACATCCAGTAGGGTATTTCTCGAAGAAACATTCACCGGCCGAGTGTACTTATGATATATATGATAAGGAGCTTATGGCTATTATTAAGACGTTGGAGGAATGGAGACCAGAATGTGAAGGGGCTGCATACCCCCTTAAATTAATAACTGATCATAAGAATCTTGAGTATTGTATGACGAAGAAGCTTCTAAATCGACAACAGGCCCGGTGGTCAGAGTTTCTAACCAAATTCGACTATGAGATAGTCAATAGGCCAGGCAAATCGAATGGGAAGGCGGATGCTTTAACAAGGAGGCTGGGAGACCTCCCTGAGGGGGGGGATGAAAGATTAAAAAATATGGAACAGGTAGTTCTAGAGCCGCAGAACCTACTGGTGCAATTGCGTTTGTAGGCGGACACCGCGCCTGCTCAGGGCCGTCCCTCTATTTCCGATCCGATGACAGAAGCATATGAGACTGACCTGCTGCCAGGGAGAATACTGGAAGCAATCTGGATGAAGAGCGGGATACAGGAGATTACCATCGTGGAATACATAGAGGATTGTGTTAGCAACGGTACCGGGTTACCCGGCTTTGGTCCGGGTTGGAACCGAACCGAAAGCCCCGGTCCGGGTCACGAACCGCCAAGTAACCCGACCCGCTTTGTCTTGGCGGGTTGTTACCCGGACCAGACATCTAACCGTGGGTTTTTGGCCGGGTTGGAACCGGCCCGCGGTTCGATTTATACGGTTCCCACAACTTTGGCCCCAATTAAGTATATGAGTTCTGATCGTATCAAGGAATGATCAGTACGTAGATTGTGCAGTTTTAGGCACTCATTCACCTCCTGCTGTCAGATGTGCGATCGCACTGATATTCGTTGCGTGGCTGTGAAATCAAGGCGAATTTTATACGCAATTCGCGGGTTTTCGATAGCGACTCCACGAATATTGGTCCGATCGCCAATCCGAATGCAGCAAGTGAAAGAGGGGCTGAAACTGCACAATTTACGTACTGATCATGTCACGATACAATCACAACTCAAATACTTAATTGGAGCCAAAATAGTGAGTTCAAAATGCCGGGTTTTTGGTGGTAAAACCGCCCCAATTGCAACGGTCCGGGTTTTCGTGTGGTAAAACCCGTTGCAACGGTTCGGGTCCGGTCCCAACCCTAACCCGGAACCGTTCTAGCGGGTTGGAACCGTTGCTAACACTAATAGAGGATGGGGGGGACGAATAAGGTACAGAGGGAATTTATACGTACCGGATAACAATGAGTTGTGTCTACGCATTCTACAGGTACATCACCATACAGCGTTGGCAGGACATCCAGGACAAGCGAAGATGTTTGATCTGCTCGATTGAGGATATTATCGCAAGGAAATGTGTAGGGACGGTGATCGGTATGTTCGGAATTGCCATGATTGTCAGCGGTCCCGGAGTTCAAGACATTCAACTTTTGGGGTTCTTCGGCCTCTACCTGTACCTGATAAGCCATGGGAAGATATTTCGATGGATTTTGTTGTGGGATTGCCAGAATGTGAAGGGTTTGATGCCATATGGGTAGTAGTGGATCGGCTTTCGAAAATGCGACGTTTATTTCCTTGGCATACAACTACAGATGCTTTGGATTGGGTGGAGTTGTTTTTGCGGGAAGTGGTACGCCGTCAAGGACTCCCACTAACCATTGTTTCAGATCGAGGCCCGCAGTTTGCGTCAGTTTCCTGGCAACAGGTGTGCAGTCAGTTGGGGATTGAACGAAGAATGTCAACAGCTTTTCACCAACAAACAGATGGACAGACGGAACGAATGAATGCTAGCATGGAACAGTACCTTCGTGTGTTTGTGAATCATCAGCAGGATGATTGGGTGAAGTGGCTTCCATTCGCTGAGTTTGCTGCGAATAATGGGACATCTGAAACAACTAAATGGACCCCGTTTTACGCAGTGCAGGGAATAGATCCCCGAATATCATTCGGAGGAGAGCCAATGAATGATCGGGATCCACCATGGGTTAGTGCTGATCAGGTTCAGGCAACGATGCAGAAGATATACAAGCACCTCCGAGTAGAAATGAGACAGAGTCAGGCGGTGCAGGAAGAAGGTCCAAATTGTGGACAAATTCCTGCTCTGACTATCTGGGAGGGTTCCCAAGTGTGGCTAGATGCGCAACATATACGAACAACGAGGCCTACGCGGATATCGGACTGGAAGCGGTTGGGACCTTATACGGTGGTTCGTAGAATATCCCCATATGCATATGAACTTGAGCTACCTGCATCGAGACGAATTCATCGAGTACAACCTGACTCCCGGTTGGATACGGTGGTGAGTGATCCCCTCCATAGACAACGAGTTAAACCACCACCTCCGGTGGAAGTTGAGGGTGAAGAAGAGTATCAGGTCTCGAGTGTTGAGGATAGCCGGATGTACCGAAGTCAGTTACAGTACCAAATACAGTGGACCGGGTACGATTCATTGACATGGGAACCAGCGAAGTTTGTGGATGGGCTGCAAGCAGTAGATGAGTTCCATCAACGTTATCCTATGAAGCCAGGGCCATTGGAGAATATTCTGGGAGGACCTCGAACCTAGGAGGGGGATACTGTCACGGCTCAGGGTCACGAGTGATGGATTGAAGGATACCTAGGGGTAGTATCAGATGGAGGGAAGGAATTGGTGTTACAGAAAGGCGGAGACGTGCATGGATGCGGAGATGGTGTAAGAGTGTTTGAAGATGGTGGCGGTATAATATGGTATGATAAGGAAGTGGTCTGAGGTGTTGCGACGTCGGATGATGTGGCATGGTTGGATTGATCAGAGATGTGTTGGTGGTGTGTACGATCATAGTTGGATTTTTGGATGGTACATCAGAGCATGGGGAATGATTCGAGGGTGGTAGATGAAGTGTATATAAAGAGAGGTTGTTCGGTGTTGGAGGATTTCCTTTTCTTCTCTCTTTACTCGTTCTCTTGAATAGCAAAGCAAGTACAACTTTGACCCAGCCTCAATTCTTGTCCTGTCTTGATTCCCTCAATACAAATATCGAAGCGTCTTGTCCCAATTACGATATTACATTACTGTTATCAATATCACCTACGCCCGACCCCGCCCATTACACTATATGCCTTGGCGGCTCCGTACTCTGGCTTATTTAGTTTCGGTATAACCACCCCCTTGGCTTCCTTCCAAGCTCGTGGATGTATTCCTAACCTAAATGACACTTCAACAATATTGATTATTCTTTGAGAATCCCAGTCCCACAATAATCTTATTGCCTTGAAACCCAGCCTATCCAGACCAGGTTCCTTTTGAACTGACCAATTAAATAGAGCCTCTTGGATATCTTCATCAATAATCTTGTTCCACATTTCTCCTCCCTCTTCTTCGGCCTTTCTCTCCCCACCCTTCAAAGGTTTGGGAAATGCTTTTTCCTTTATCAACTCCGCTTTCTCCTCCCAGGATTCCGCCACCTCCCCACTCCCAGATCTCAAAGCTTTTGTCGTTTGTTGTCCCCCTGGTTTCGTACATCCCAACGCCTGCCAGACCTGATATCGTGTGGCTGAAGTTAGAAACTTCCTCCACATTTCTGATTTTGGTTGTCGAATCATTCTTCTCAGGTTGCTTCACTGTCTCTTAACTTGTTGCTGCAATGCATCCCCTGTCTTTCTAGCTCTCTTTATCGATCCCAAAATCTTCCGGTTTTCTGTGATCTCCGCCATCCACCACCTCTTAGATTTCGCACAAACCTTAACCTTCTTGCAGCACCTCTTAAGATGATTAACAAAATTTCGCTGTATCCACTCCGCTTCCATCTGTAAATCTTCTCCACTGCTCTTCTCATTCAAAACAGGTCTCTTTAGACTCTTATCCCTCCACTCTTTTTGTGCTTTTTTATAATTTTAATCCTCCTCTTTTGACTTAAGCCCATCGATATCCCATCCCGTTATTTTTCGTAACACTTTGACTTCTTCTTGTTCATCCCATCTTAACTGGGCACACACAATTGCGTGATCTGAAGTAGTTGCCAAATCTGTTGACATCTCTAATCTATCAGCCATCGAGGCTTTAGTATTAAAAAAGTCAATAAGTGATCCCAGAGTTTCGCCATTTCTCGTATTCGTATGGGTTTCTTCCCCATCCATAACATCGATCAAATCGTACTCATCCATAAGATTTTTCAAACAGTTCGCATCCCACTTTGGTGGGCACTGTGGGTCCCATCTATCACTGTGAGCATTCCAATCTCCTCCCAAGAGGATCTTTTCCTGCTCCATAACTTCCTCCCATCTTGCTGTCTGTGCTGGTCTGCCTTGACTTCTCACCCCCCCCTCTTGTTTCAGCTGATCATACACATTCACCAATCTCATCTTTCTACCCGACGGGTACTGTATATCAAACACCTGTACATCTCCATCTCCACCCTTATCCACTTCCGAAAACTCCAGGTGTGTATCTCTTCGTATGCCGGTCATAGTTCCTCCTCCTCTGACCAACATATATCCTTGGTGGCTAATGTTGTATCCTTCTCTCTCCACATACGGTTCTTGCAACATCACAACATCCGCACCCCAAACAATTCCTTTTTCCAACACCATCATAGTCTCATCGTACCCCCTCCCACAATTATGCATTAGGCACTTCACCATTGCTTCATGGGGGGTTCTTTGGTCCCTGCGTTAGAAGATTCCCCTTGAGTCTCTTGTGTCGCCACAACCTGGACTTCCGGCTTCTTTCCTGTCTGCTCATCATCCTGAGCCTTCTTCTCTGCTTCTGCAGTCGATGGTCCTCCATCTTCTGTATGTTCCGGCTTCTTTTGTTGATCGGTTGTCACATTTCTATGATCCCCCTCTCACTCCTTCCTGGTACGTCTTTCTTCTCTCGCCGTGTTAATAGCTTCCTGTTTCTTAATGCGACAATTAGCCTTCGTGATATGGTTTCCCTTGCAGTTGACACAGTTGTTGACATTATGGGTGCAGTTCTGTCCCGCATTAGCTTTGCAATCAGCCACATTGCACTTATGATCCTTTGTCAAATGTCTCCCCACGCACAACATGCACGCCAGCATCTTCAAGGATCCACACTTCGCTTCAACATATCCCCATCTGCTGCATACTCCACAAAAGGAGTCTGGTCCAGCATTCATGAACCTCCCCACATCATACATCACTCCTGCCGCCCTCAGACCTCCCTTTGAAACTTTTTTGGCCATCTCACTACCCTTGACCACAAACACAACCGTTGATGCTTTCTCTGCTTCCGCCTTCTGCTTTGTACATCATTCGGTCCTCCAATCCAGTTGATTGCGAGGGGCACCACCACTCCCTCATTCTCAGCCTGCAACTCTTGACACAATTTTTCAAGTCCTCCTCCTGTCTTCTTCCCCAAATTCCTATCCCAATTGACGCCTTGCATTCTTAGTCTCTCCCAGAGTTCATTTCTTTCGATGTCCACAATTCCTGAGTCCACCTTCCTTGCTGCTGTTATCACTATTTCCCTATACCGAATCAACATTTCGGCTGTTACTCCCGGAGTCGTGATTGTTGACAAACATCTTCAGGTGTTCTTTGTAACTCCCTGAATGCGAATGAAAAGTGGGACCTTCACCTCAAAAAGTGCCCTATTTACTTCCGACGAAATATCCAAATCCTTCTTCTGAGAAAGGGGGAGGCCATTATCTGTCTTGAAGGTGACCCTCCTTTTCTCCATCGAATTTTGGCCTGGGAAGACCGGCTTCATCTCCTCCTTCTTCCGATGCCTCTTAACTTCAACGAAGCTGTCTCCCTTTTTCTTCTGCTGCTGTCCCGGCTGTTGTTGTTGTATCTGCTCGGGTTGCATTTTTGGTGACGGTGGTGCTGCCGCTCTCTCTGCCCCATCAGCAACAACTCTAGTTTCCGTCAGAAACACCCGGGTGTTCCGGACGGCTCTGACGGCTCTGACAGAACCTCGTACCCTGTGATGGAGAATTACATGCTTCCTGTCGCCCAGGCGACGGGTCGCATTGCATAGCATCAGCAAAATGTATTTTAGTCACTGGAAGCCTCCAGGAGTGTCTGAGAGGATGTGGAGTGTATACTTAGATGCGTCAATTTCAGGAGAGTATCAGACCCTAGGAGGGCATTCCTGCCGGCCTTCAGAGTCACTGGGAGCGCCGACGACAAGCCTGGGAGCACCTGGGAGCGCCGGAGACAAACCTGGGAGCGCTGGCGACAAACCTGGGCGCGCCGGCGACAAACCTGGGAGCGCCGGTGACATATCTGGGAGCACCTCGAATCACAGTCATGTATTCAGTTTGTATTCTCATCTATGTATCTATGTATCTATATAGCTACCCATCTACACACGCTATATCTGGACTGGCTGCAGCCGGTGCTTGAGAGCAATGCGAGGTGCGCCTGAAAATGAGGATCGAGTGAACTCAAAGATATACTCCGAGGCCGTGATCGTATACTCCCCGTCACTCTGTCCACCTCCGTTACCCCTGTATCCCCGTACAACCGCTGTCGCTCCTTGAAGATGTACTTGATCGAGCGTGTTTGAGATGCACTTGGAGACGTAGATCGAGTAAACTCAGTGATGCACTTGGAGGCCGTGATTGAGCGAGTTTGGATATGCACTTGGAGACTGAGATCGAGTGAACTCAGAGATGCACTTGGAGGCCGTGATGGAGCGAGTTTGAAGATGCACTTGGAGGCCATGCTCGTGCGAACTTGGAGGCCGTAATCGAGCCAGTTCGGAGATACACTTCGAGGCCGTGAGTGAGCGAGTTTGGAGTTATGCCACTTGGAGACCATGATCGTGCTAACTTGGAGGCTGTAATCGAGCGAGTTTGGAGATGCACTTGGAGGCCAAGATCGTGTGAACTTGCAGGCCGTAATCGAGCGAGTTTGGAGATGCACTTGGAGGCCAAGATCGTGTGAACTTGGAGGCCGTGATCGAGCGAGTTTGGAAATGCACTTGGAGGCCATGATCAAGCGAGATTGGATGACTACTTGGAAGCGGTCGATGGACGGCGCACCGGGTGATGAGACTCTATTCATCATGTAGTTAACTCGCAACTGTGGGAATTGTGTAGGGAGGTATGCCGGAAGCTGAAGCTTCATTCAGGGGTCAACTCATAATCATGAGAATGAAGGGAAGACAAACAATTCTGGGTGGATGCTGTACTCGGTGTATGCTGTACTCGGTGTATGCTGTACTCGGTGTATGCTGTACTCGGTGTCAACGCATGATCATGTCATGGAGAGATAGAGAGGGATGACTTGACTTTGTGTTCTGCGATGATGGTTGAGTTGTGGACGAGAAAGAGAGAGATAGGGGATGAAGATGAGAATGAAATGGACGATACGAGCAGATATGAGAAATCAGGGGTATGACTTGCCTGACTGGGTTAGGAAGACCTCATATCGGTGTAAGTACACGCCGGATCGGGACTCGTACCAGCCGTATCAGGGATGGTCAATTTACTCCCACACGACATTCTCTAAGTCCCAGTTTCTCATGATGATTTCCCCCATCTCCTCTGATCTCTCTCTTTCCTGTGCGCAACTCTACCATCATCTAAGAACACGAAGTTAAGTCATCCCTCTCTAACTCTCCATGCCATAATCATGAGTTAACACAGAGTGCAGCATACACCAAGTACAGCATCATCCCAAGATCGAGAGTCTCCCGCTCCCAGCCAGTTTCTCATCTCTCGGCGGATGTTGTACTCAACTCTCTACATTCCCACAATTACAAGTTAACCAATGAATAGAGTCTCAGCTGCCATCGCGCCTCCCTCCAAA
>Ga0307515_10010693_pt1 | contig 17541 bp, 17 predicted proteins | sample 17_EM_MG_FD_194513 | JGI IMG/M metagenome (GOLD analysis project Ga0307515, IMG submission 194513) | Populus trichocarpa ectomycorrhiza microbial communities from riparian zone in the Pacific Northwest, United States - 17_EM | ecosystem: Host-associated > Plants > Roots > Unclassified | place...
TAGACTAACTCAAGCGCTGCGCTGTCCGGGCTCATAACCTGTTGGAAATGGTAGCGGGCGCTGTGAGAAAGTCCAAAAGCGATATCGTTCTCTCTACTCTAGCGGTCTCTCTATATACAGAATGACATGGTCACATTGGCCGCTCCGCCATCGGGCAGACTCGGGCCCGGGGTTGAGCGGATTTCCAATAGTAGTTACTTCAACAAATTTGAATCTGCTAGTGCGAGCTGTCTCATCACTAATTCATCGACACGAGGCTCAAGTGTAATCCCACTAACGATCACTTGACTGACGAACATTGTGTTGCTCTCACAGGTAGGTGTTATGCAATTAAGTACCTGCTAACCAATCCACTATTGTATCATTACCTCTGCTTGGTTGAACCCCTAACAAGTCAATGGTTGCAAAATGCGGAAATGCATGTGGCAAAATGCGGGTCAATGGAGCGTCAACGATTTCTCGTCCTGTAATTCAGGTTAATATAATGTGAATTAATCGTTGTTTTCTACAATCATTGCATTGGCCACCTGTTTAGGTAAAAGAGTAAGTAACTCGCTCTCTGCCCCATTCTCAAAATGAGTGTCAACGGAGCGTCAACGGATCGCAGACATCTATATAGTAGGTTTTGGCAGCTTTTATAGGCTAATATGCATCAGGTGTTCTTGCGACAATCTCCCGGACAATCACAACTTAATTCGTTTTCAATGCTCCAACTCAGTGATCCTCAACGTTTTAGCCTCTAAAAACGGTCAAAACTCCATATATCGCCATTCGCGGCCATCTTGCACTGTGTTTAACCATCATGCAAGGCCAGAAATCCTTGATGCTACCTTGACGCTCATTTTCAAGATCGGGCAGGATGTGTGTCGCTTTCTCTTTAGCCATTGAAGGTGGCCAATACGTCGGTTATGCATAACAACAGAGATGTCACTATTCAATCACCCGACTTACAAGACTCACAATCATTGACGCTGCTTTGACGCTCATTTTCAGAATCGGGCAGGGAGCATGTCACTATTTATTGTGCTTTGAAATACAGCCAATACCTCATTTATGATCATGCACATCCAATCGCCGCCAAGATTACTCATGAAGCAAGACCAAAAATCGTTTACTCACCAATGACTATCATGTTCAGGATGGGGCATGGAGTGTGTGTCTTTGGTTTTTGGTTACAAAGGAGGTTGATTCATCCGAAGAGGACAATCGCGTGCGAAAGGTAATATTTCGCGGTTAGCGGTCGGGTATCTGCATGCGACCATACTGAGAACAACCCGAAACACAGAACCGGAGACTGAAACTGACTGGTCAAGCCAAACACGGCAATACCCACAGGTTGACGGGTACTGGTCTACGTTTGGGCTGCCAACATGCTGCGTGTCAGGTGTTTGGACGGTTCTGGAACCAAACTAAACCGTTTTTCCGGTCGGAACCCAGATCACTCGCGGGTTACCCAGACCTGTTGCTAACACTGCGCTCCGCTATCAAGGATCCATCTATCCAGAGTGGGAGGAGAATTGTAAGCATTCTCCTTTTCATTGACCTGGGCCATCCAAGCAACAGCCTGCTGCACATTGGCAGCCTACCCCTGGCCCCATCGATCCACCATGGCAATTCTCTTCTTGCAGTTCTTCGCCCGGTGTCTTTGGAAGGGGCAGTGGCTGCAAGTGTCCTTGGAGCGGTTCCAATGCCGCAGATTGTGTGCCCACTTCAAACTCATCACATTCTCCGTGTAGAAAGCAACCCTTCTCCTGGAAGCTGCTTTCCCCCCAGCGAGCTTCTCATGTTCCAGAATCAGCCTGGATGATACCTCTTCAATGGTCAGAGACTCAGCATTGGTGATGCTAGTTCTGAAAGGGTGGTACTCCATTGGTAGAGTGTTGAGCAAGAGGAAGATCTTGTCATCGTCCTCATAGGCTGTGCACCCAGCACTGAGAAGCTGGTTGAGGACCTTCTGCAATTTCGAGATAAAATCCGACATGTCCTGCCCCTGATACTGTACCTTAGACAGTTCACTCCTGAGGACCCAGATTCGTTGCTTATCCTTCCCCTGGTACCGCTCCTTGAGCATCGTCCACACAGTCGCCGGATCACGCTCAGTCGAGAACATCTCTTCGTGATTGGCATCCAGCATTTGTCCTAGAAGTACTGTAAGCAACGGTTCCATATTTGGAACCGGCCGGGTTTATAGGTCTGCGTGGCAACGGCCTTACCACATCAAAAATCGACGATTTTTTAAGCGAAATGCCCAATTAAGTCCACCAATATTGATCAGAGAATTTAGAGCTTGGTAAGTGAATTATGCAGCTTTGCATGGCGCATCGTTTGGTGGTCTCCAATTTTCAATATCTTCAAAACTCGGCAAGCACTGGTGCAAAAACATGGTTTTTGGGCACAAAATCACAGTATTTTCAAAGCCGCTTGCTGAGATTTGAAGATATCAAAAATCGGAGACCAGCAAATGATGCGCCATGCAACGCTGCATAATTCACGTACCAAGCTCTAAATTCTCTGATCAATATTGGTGGACTTAATGAAGAGTACCGTTTGGCAAAACCCAGAACCGAACCGGCCGGTTCCGGGTTTTCTTCGACCCGCTATAGTTGAAACGGTCCCAAAAGGGAACCGTTGCTAACACTACCTAGAAGTCCACCGACCTTGGTGGCTTTCATACCCCAGGCGTGCTGGCTTTCTACCAGCTATGAGTCGATGGGAGGAGGGGAGCTTGAGGAAGCAGTGGCTGATTCAGATTCAGTGGCGGCAGAAGGTCAACGTTCCTGACCTTCAAATAGGGCAAGCCAATCCTTCTCAGCCAAGATGTTGGTGGCAGCAAGTAGCCAATGTCGAAAATCCGAATGGGAGCTGAGGGGCTTGATGAATCCAAGGGAAGCGAGACCAGAGAGATCAGAAGTCATCTTGAGCAAGATGTGATAGCGGAATATGATACTGAAAACGAAGAGGAGATAGAAGAAGCGAGGAAGGGATGGGAGCAAAGAAGAATAGAAGAGGCAGTGTGTGGAATGAGAATGTGCGAAGATGAGTTGGATGAGAAGCAAGGAGGGTGCAAGAGGTCCTTATATACGAAATCCTTTGGTCAAAGGACTGATCAGGATGTGTTCGAATGGCATGCCATGCGCCAGATAATTGGAACACCATAGCGTGGTATGTGACCAGGGGTGATCCAAGTGGCGGCACCACTATCACCAATAGCAATGCCGCTAGCAACTAACGTAGAAGTTTGGAGAAGGAAGAATAAATGCCGCAAGAACTTCTAAGTCTCAGACGGGAGTTTGAGACATCCGATCCTGTAGGGGTCGGAGAGAAGGAGATTGAAATATCTCCGAAGACAAGGTTTAAACAAATCGCATTCCCTGGTGGAAAGCTAAGAACGGAAGGTCTGGTGTTGACCTTAGAAAATAAACCGGAAGTTCATTTGGATGAGTGACTTAGATGTAGTGTTCCCGACCAGGTGGGAAGATCAGAACAGATGGTCTGGAGTTGACCTTAGAAAACAAATCGGAAGCTCACTTTGAGTAGTGACTTAGATGTATAGCATTCCCGGGTTGGAAGCTCAGAACGGAAGGTCCACCGGTGGGGTAGCCTTAGAAATGAATGGGGGTGAAAGTCTTAGACTAACTCAAGCACTGCGCTGTCTGGGCTCATAACCTGTTGGAAATGTTTGCAGGCACTGTGAGAATGTCCAAAAGCGATATCGTTCTCTCTACTCTAGCGGTCTCTCTATATACAAAATGGCAAGGCGACATTGGCCGCTCCGCCATCGGGCGGACTCAGGCCCAGGGTTGAGCGGATTTCCAATACGTGGAAGAGATAGGGAATAACAGTTAGAAGATGAGTTAAAATACTGAGCAGGTGCTCATGCATGAGTTACCTGAGGCTGGGAGGCCACCCAGCAGCAAATCAGTTGGAGCAGTGAGCACATCACTAATCCTTTGTACTTCTTGGCTTGAGGATTGTAAGCTAAACACATATTCATATCAACTCCAGAGTGAAGTCAAGTTCACATCGTAGGTTCAGATTGATGATTACTATTATATTGTACGAGTGGTGGCAGAATATCATCACCGGGGTCTTATTTGCACAGCTGCAACGGTACCAGCACATCATATTGCATACCACCTTGGATTGTACTTGAGTAGATCCGAATAATTGTAGGTGTGGAAGTAAAGGTAAAGTAGGAGTACTGCTAGAGAACTAAGCGATGTTGCGAGCTAACCATATAAAGCGGCCGCTTCTCAACCCTGGATTCATCTTGTGTAAATAATACAGCAGTGTGACAATTGGAATATAATCAATTGGCAAATATAGGAGAATATTTATACAAATTGCATGTATAGAGCACTTTGTGATTAGAGGAATCCTCGGAGAGGTAATTGAACTGCAATTGACATAGCTGAGCTTATGGCATATTCTTAGCTGCCAATATATTTGCTCTGGCTATGGAAATAGTACAGACTTACAGGTACTTCGAGATACACTCACTGAGATTAAATTGGCTGTAAGCCAGCTGGAGACAGTAGAGATAAACTCATTGAGAGCTGGACAGGGGTGTGTCTAGTGATTTGGGAATTATTGGAGTATAATGGGGTTGTAACGGCGACACGTGACCCATGGCCTGGTTTTTTTGTTTTTTTGTTTTAATCATACTGTATTCACTCTACTTAGAGTATGACAGCCCCTTAGTCCCCTCCGCCTCAGGGCTGGCCGGCTAGATGGCGGAGCTCCACTCCTACTACCCGTTGTCCCCTTCTGACAAAAGAAAGAAAGCATCCAAAAGTGGCAAATATATAACATACAAAGGAAAAGGGATGAAATCAAGGAGAGCCCGCCGGCCCTTACCCCTCCACCGCCCGTTGCCCGCCGGCTCTTACTCCTCCGCCGCCTGTTTCCCGCCGGCTCTTGCTCCTGGCTCGTTTTGGGCGGGAATTTCCCGACATCTGTGGCTGCCAGGAAGTCCATCACCGCTTGGTCGCATTTCTCTATGGAGAGCAGCCTAGAGACTTTCACGTGTCGGCATCTGCCCGCTCTCCATCCCGTCGCTTTTCCCACCTGTTTCCAGAGCGTCTTCTGCTGGTCTTTCCATCGGCTGCAGTGGCGGAAGAGATGTTCCAACGTCTGGGCTGTCCTGCTTCTGCGACTGCACCACCAGCATTTGTTATCGTCTCGGTGTCCAAACCGTTTCAGGTACATGCCCACTGGCGCGTGTCCGGACTTCAGTCGGTAGAATCTGGCTGTCAGAGGCTTCACGCTATTCATTGGGATGGGTTTCTTGCTCCCAGCTTTGCCTTTCAGCCTGTAGCCATGATGTTTGCTGCATTTGTCGGCCTCCCACTCGGCCTTCGCTGCCGTCTTTGCTTCTGAGATTCGTCTGGTCCAGTTTGCGGCCGAGGTGTACACTCGTTCTCTCACTCTGCCAGTCCTGCAGCCCTCTCGCGCTAGATTCGCTTGGCGGTCTGCTTCCTTATTTCCGGGGATGCCAGGGTGTCCCGGGACCCAGTGGATCTCTGTTTCTATACCGGCTTCGCGAAGAGTCCTCGCGCTCCGCTTAATCCGCCTGGCTAGAGGCTGCCCTGGCCCCTGTTCCAGGAGCTCAGTTCGTCGAATGGCTGCTTGCGAGTCGCTGAAAATGGCAATTTTCGTTACTCCGTGTGTCTGCAGTGTGTACCTCTTCCTCACTGACTCCCGGAGTGCGAGTGCGATTGCCCACAGCTCTGCATGGTTGACCTCCATTCGTCCGGTGCTCAGGTGGCTGCGGAAGGCTTTCCAGCGGTCTCCGTGCTTGCCCCGTGGCCTGGTTCCGGCCATTCTGTATAGTCGCTCGCCACGAGACTTAGATCTCTAGCGATAATCTTACCTATACACCTATAGCTACTATCACTCGCATCCACGTTTGCAATTGTATACCTATAAATACCATACGTATGCCTATGCAGTCAAACGCTGGCGCATGTGCCCTTGGACTATTATCGCTTTTTCACTAAACGGATACGTTTCACTCATGGGATTTAGGAGTTTTACCCCTTCACCAACGCGCTAAATCGTAAAGTCAACAATTGAGATTACTACCTTCAAAACGATATATCGAAGCATGATTACTGCAAGCACGGATATTGACGGTTTCATCATTCTATTGAGCACCCTGATGGCGGTGGAGAAGAGTTTAGAACCATTTGGCGCACAAAACGCGTCGCAACAATAACGACAATACTCACAAGTACCAGATTCGACCCTATCAATGAGAGAAATCGAATACCATTCCCATAACTCAATTCAGTGGGACCATCAGTCGGAGATCCTAAAACCAATGACGCGATCTGACGACTGAATTGGCAATACCGAGAACCTAAGGCGAAGTCCAGAGACGATTCCGAGTCAGGACATCGTGTACAGCAACTACTCTAACAACTCCGAAGAAACCCGGAGAACAGCGAAATCAACAAAGGCAATTGGAATAATTCGAACAATCCCGATTCCGCGAATTCAAAATTGCTCAAGTCCAATAAGTTCTGTGGAGACAGCCGTGCCGACTTATCACCAGTGCCGTGGTTTTCAAAAGAAGTCTAAGAAAGCAAGATTACTTCAGACCGACAACCAGGAAGACCTCAGTACAATCCAAGCTGGCTCCCAGCAACCCCCTGATATCTACTCAGAAGTTAGTGCTCTCGCAATTGCAAAAAGAGATACCCTGCGGCTAAACTATCCGGATTTCACGATGCAGAAGGGAAAAGTTATCTGGTGGACTCTGGTGAATTTTCCACCAAGGAATGCACAGAGGATTATGATATTGCCTACTATCAACTCGACACACCAGTGTTAGTCGAGTGGATTTACCCAGCGGAGAACGTGGCACTGCATTCCGAGCGCAAGGGCAAACGGCATCTGGACCTTCTTGCTAAAGTACTTCATCTGCGTTCAAAAGCAACTGGACTCTGCGTCTTAGATTGCCTTGGATTCATTCTTTCGAACGATGTCCAGACGGCATATGGTTTCATTTACGCTTTTCCACACTCAATTCAACCTATCGATCGAAGACGGCTTAAACCTATAAGCCTATCGAATATTTTGGGCTCGCATGATAAAAAGAAACCGGTGCTTGGGGAGAAGTTTCAGCTCGCTTACAAGCTAGTGTCGTGTTTGCGACAGCTACATCGTATCGGATGGTTGCACAAGAATATCTGCTCAAACAATATCTTGTTTTTTAAAGCCGCCGGTTCAAGTGGCAACTGCTTGTCGAGTGCGCCGTGCTCAATGAATTTTAGCACTTCGTTAGTTGCACCCATCCAAATGAGAATCCCTAGGAGTATTTGTGCTTCTCTGAAGATGAGTTCTGTCACATCTGGATGCTGAATGACCGGAACACTTGACTCTCGAACAACCTCACCGATTCGCTCCTCGGCAAGGAAAATATATTAGCTGAGTATACGAAGCTAACATTCTTCGAAAAGACGTCTCCGAAGTTCAGACAGCGTGGAAGCGGTGAATCCATTCAGCGTAACAATGCTCAATGGAAATTTCCGGGTAGCACGATCACAGTCCCTTAAAGCACCGCATACTAATTCAGTGTGCTAGGTTGCCAAAAACCTCCACTGGCTTGTTGGCGATTACCGTGTGCGGAAAGGAGTTGTAAAATCTCTCCAGAAAAGCTACACGACTTTAGCCCAACCGGCAGCCTCACATATAGCATTCCAGGTCGCCTTTTGCTATCACGTTGGATTTGGGATTCCCTCTCATGAGAAGCAATGCGCTCTATGGATGAGTCGGAGCCAAAAGACGCTTGAAGATCTTGAAAAGGTGAAGCAGATGGTCAATCGGGGTATAGTTGGCTTCAGGAACCAGAAAATCAAGGAACTTCTGAGCCAAGGAATGCTCAATTTCGACAGAATGGAGACATACGAGCAGGAGTACCAAACCAGCGGACCGAGAGATTGGGATCGGGTAGTTTCAGAACTTCAACAGGAAGCCGGATGTATAAAGGGGCATTTTGGCGAGCTTCATAATGTGACTTTTGTTTTGTTTGTTTTATTCATACTGTATTCACTCTAATTAGAGTATGACAGAGTCTAGATACACCACCTCCGCCTCCGGGCGAGCCGGCTAGATGGCGGAGCTCCCACCTGCTACCCATCGTCCCCTTTGACAAATGAAATGAAGAGCAAAAGATTGAACAGAACAAAAGAGATCACCGAAAAGAGAGACCACCCCCGCTCCAAACACCCTTACTCACGCTCCTCCTGTCCGCTCTCCTCCTGCCCGCGCTCCTCCTGCCCGCGCTCCTCCTGCCCGCGCTCCTCCTGCACGCGCTCCTCCTGCCCGCGCTCCTCCGCTTGCCTGGGCGGGAACTTCCCGACGTCAGTGGCCGCCAAGAAGTCCATCACCGCTTGGTCACATATCTCCATGGAACACAGCTCAGAAATCTGCACATGTCGGCATCTGCCCACTTTCCAGCCTGTGGCCTTTCCCACAGTCTTCCAGAGTGCCTTCTGCTGGTTGTTCCATCGGCTGCAGTGGCGGAAGAGATGCTCCCATGTCTGTACTGCTCCCCCTCTGCACCACAAGCATATATCGTCCTCTCGGTGCCCAAACCATTTCAGGTACACTCCAGTCAGGGCATGCCCACTCTTCAGTCTATAGAACATCGCAGCCAGTGACTCCACGCTTGTCATCGGGACAGGTCTCGTGTTTCCGGCTTTGCCCTTCAGTCTATACCCGTAGTACTTGGAGCACCAATTGGTCTGCCACTCTGCCTTCACCGCCGTTTTTACATCAGTGATTTGTCTAGCTCTATTTGCAGACAAACAATCTATACGCTCACGTAGTGTGTACCCTCGACTATCTCGTGCCTTGTTTGCCTCGCGGTCAGCCTCTACGTTCCCGGGGATGCCGGAGTGTCCCGGGACCCAGTAGATCACGATGTCGATGCCCTCGGTGTGGAGGGCCATCGCATGTTCGTAGATTGCTCTTGTTAGCTGCTGCCCTGGCCCTGGGTCCATGTGCGCCGTCTGTCTGATGGCTGCCTGCGAATCACTGAAGACCTCCACTGTCGTGACTCCGTGTGCTCACAATGCCTCTGCTTTCGCAACGGACTTCTGAAGTGCACCTCGAATTGCCCATAGTTCAGGGTCGAATATCTCCATTCGCTCCGTGCCGAGGTAGCTTCGGAATATTGTCCAGCCCAATCCGATTTGATTCACCACTGCGGATCCCACTCTCTGATTCTATGTTTCCGATCAGTCCGTCCACCATCTCCAAGTGCCAGACCCCGCCTTGCTTTCCATCACTTAAGCCCATTACTCGGCGGCTCTGTTGGCTGCGGTGTCATCTTCCAATATGGTAGTCTTGACCGCTGGCCTCTCCCCAGGGTCTGGCCAGCGCATTGTCTCTGCTTTCCTGCCGCGTGGGTGCTCTATCGCAGCCAGTGTGCCTACTGGTGCACCAGGTGTGGGGTACTCGAGGAGCTCCTGGGCCTTGGAGCCTTCCCACGAGTCTGCTAGCCTCGCCACGAACCGTTGTTTTCTAGCGTCCAGGGCTACTGCCACAGGTGTAATCCCTGAGTCTCCCATATGCGCACCTCTCGGATTTGAAGGCAACTCACCCAGGGTTGACCTGGCTTGCCGATTTCGGAGAAGCTCAAGGTTGTCCCGCCAGCTGCCTTCCTTTGGATCCCGCCAGAGTTCGCTTCCATACAGCGCAATGGCCCGGACACAAGCTATTTGTACTGCTCTTACACATGGTGGTACGACTCCATATGGTCCTGTGAGCGCCCTCAGTCGTGCCTCTGCAGCCCTAGCTGTCTTCATTCATCAATTGTGATACTCCTTGAAAGGCAGGTGGGGGTCCATCCAAACCCCCAGCCATCTTGTCGCTTCGTTGTTAAATCTGACAAAGCCATTCCCAACTAGTATCTTTGCTGTTAGCTTCGGGTGTAGGTGCTTCTTGTGGCCTCATCTGAGTGAGAAGCGAGCCCCCTCCGTTTTTGCGGTGTCGAACTCCAGCTCTGCCCTTTCCGCCCAGTCGATGCTCTCTCTGTCGCAGGATTCGAGTTTTCTAACAACTTGACTAACTTTGCGCCAGGTGGGCACCCATCCGATGTCGTCAACAAAGGAGGGACCTTCGATTCCAGAGACTCTAACCTCAACTCATTTTATGAGCCCTGTGGTGTAAACTGCGAAGAGGATCGGAGACTGCGGTGAACCCTGTGGTATCCCAGCTGCCATCGGGCGCCTTTCCATGTCATTGCTCTCGATTACCATTTCAACTGTTCGATCGGAGCGAAATCTTGCCGTCCATCGTATACTGTCTCCGTCAATCCCCTTGCCCATCGTTGTGTGTACCAGTCTCCCCCTCCCAACCCTCGGGAAAGCTGCCTTGATGTCCATCAGGAGCACGCCGGCTGCGGTACCTTCTCTCCAGGTTGCATGTGCTCTGTCAACCATGATTGCCGCCGCGTCGATTGCCGATCGTCTTTTCCTGCTTCCAAACTGGCTGTCGCTCAGCAGCCCTCGTCTCTCAGCCTCTTCAGCCAGTAGCTCAGCGACCACTGTTTCAACAACCTTCCCAATGCAGCGCAGCTGGGAGATGGAGCGGTAAGCCGTGAGTTTCGTGGAGTCGTCATTCCCTGGATTGCGGAATACGACCCCACTTGCCCGCTTCCAGACTGCTGGGTGTCGGCCCGTCTTGACAGCTGCCTTCGCTATCTCCACAATTCTCTCTTTCTCCCACCTCCAGAGTAGCTGTACGGCTTCAAAAGACAGTATGTCTGGGCCTGGGGCTTGTCTGACGGACTGCGAGAATAGGGCTCTCTCAGCCGCATGCTCAGTGATGGACTGGTGTGCTTCCCCTGCTGGGGGTAGTTCAAAGAATTGGTCGTACTCATTCAGGGGAAAGGATTCTGGTCTAAGCATCTCTTCATGTTCAGCGATTGTGTTTGCCTGCTTCCCATCTCTATCGGTCAAGGCCTCCACGGTCATACCTGCCCATGGGTTGGCAAACTTTGCCGCTCTCCAGACCTCGGCTCCTGTCAGGATTTTCAGATAGTCATTTCTCAACTTGTCTTTCACTCTCCGGACCGACTTTTGCCGCTCGGCCTTGGCCTGGGCTGTCGCTGCCGACCAACGCCTTCTTCTCTTCTTTCTGTCCATTTGACTCCTCATCTCCTTGATCTCGCCATTCCACCATCTCTTTGAGTGCATGCATATCGTAATTTGCTTAGCTGTGGGGTTAAGTACCTTGATCAGTGCTTCCCGGAACCACTTGGCCTCGCTCTCGACCTCGTCTCCCATACTCTCCGCTCCCAAGTGTGCCCATTCCGCTGCCCACTGTCTCCACAGCTCCTCAGACACCTCCACATCGTCCTGCGTCATGGCCGCTAGATTCCCCCGTATGACTTGTGTGCCCCCTGCTTCCTCCTGGATCTCCATGTCCAACTCCCATTCTATGATCTCGTGATCTGACCCTGTGGCGTGGCTCGTGGCCAGAATCATCCATTTTCCGAACTGTTGGTTGGCCAGGTCCAGGTCTATGATGGATTCGCCCATGCTGTCGTGACTCGTCCAGTAGTGAGTGGGCCGGTTGTCATTCCCAAATGCCACCCCATGCTCGTGTATCATTCCTTCCCAGTATGTCGCGTCCCTCCGTTACCTGCATCTCGGGTCCCAGAGCTGACTGTGGGAGTTGAAGTCCCCCGCGAGCACCCTACCGCCTCCCCCATACTGTGACTTTGCAGGGAAACTGGAAGATCTGCCATATTTGGGACGAACACGGAAAATACCAGGAGGCAAAATGTTTGCGAGAACATATCCTAACGGAGATACAGAATTCGGGGGTACCTGAAATCGTGGATATATTCCAGTTACAACTGTGTAAAGAAGTTTTATGTTCACATTCCCATCTGGGGAGTTTGAACAGTGCACGAGTGCTACAAAAGAAGATTCTGGAAGCTCTGGATAGTGAATTGGGTCAGGACCACGCACATACCATAATGGCGGCTTCTTCACTTGCGGCGATATATCACGAACATGGGTTGTGGAAAGAATCTGAGCCTCTTCTCCTGGCAGCTGCTGAGGTGTATCAAAAAACATTGGCAAGCTTTCAAGATACGTATTGCGAGCTCAGCAACGGGGCACAACCTTCAACCTCTCAGACCTTGGTGGCATGTTTGCCTTCTCGTTGCATCCTCCCTCGGCCATTTTGCTCACCGGCCAGGCAATTGCCATCCCATGGGAAACAACCACAGCCTACACTTGTTCAGCACACTCTAGATAACGTCGGATGGAGTGCAAAATCAACAAATAATCCACAACTAGAAGCGTATGATGCAAAACACGCACTGTTCAGAAGGCAATTACACGGTTCAGTGAGTGGGTTTTACGAGGGGAGTATGCTATTGACATTGCTCTCCGGAGAGCTTCACTGCAGTAGAGACTAGATACAGCACCTGCAGTAGCTTGTGCAACTGGCAATACATGCGTCTTCAATCCGACTCTCAATCCCGGAGAATGTTGCTCAGCCGGCACCACCGGAGGTGACACCCGTTGAGGTCGTAGAACGAGATATGTAGATATGGAGGTAGCGTGCGATAGGGCATGTCAATCGAATTGCTCGGTCTTACTTCGGTGAGACAACCCAAGCATCTACTCATATGTATAGTCAAGCTATACACTTATTTTGGATACAAAAATGCTGTAGCTGTACTAGTCCCTAGAAGTTACGGTGGCGGCTTCGCCGCCCTTTGGACGTACCAAGGACAGATCATCTCCAGCTCAACTCCCAGAAGTACCTTACCCCTGGCTGTCAAGTGCTTGGAGGGTACGAAAAGTTGGGCACACTTCCAGATATGATATGTAGTCCTTGCAGCCATTTCACTGTGCTAGAACAAGCCAAGATAATCTAGTGACATCTATGACTTGATTTGTGTGAAGAAAAAAGTTGAATGCACCACCTGCTCTCTCTACCAAATACCACATATATGGTGCCATGCCACCCTCCACATCCATGACTGTGTGTATCCAGGTGGATATTCTACTAAATAGATTATCCAGCCACTCTGTTGGATGTTTCTGTTGAGGGACATTATGGGGGAGATGAAGAGGAATCGAGAAAGGAATCGAGACCACAGGAGCAAAAGGTGTGAGGCTCTATGACTTACTCAACTGCCACTGATATACCCTACAATTTTTAGTGGTGAATCAGTGGATCTAGAAGGCTGAAGGCCTATCTTCAACATTCAACCATACATCTTGCAGTGTTGTAAGGAAATTCTGGAGGGAGCAGCTCTAGCTCGGAAAGCATAAAATTATGGTGACAGGAATTGACCGAATATGCAGCCTTGAGGAACCGCACAAATCACATGGATCAACAAGAGCTCAACATGAGTACATGTAACCAAGAGCTGGAAAGAATAAAGTGCGTATTTCATTGTGTGGTGAAATGAGACATCAGCAAACGTACAAATTGACCATAGCCTGTAATATGTGTACCAGCGGACATGCACAACTCATAGCAAGCTTCCCGTGGACATCTGCGCAATGTGCTGTCTATTGTCATCTACAGTCCATTCATAGTGATGTGCATTGGTGCCTGTGAAACTATATAAGACTGGTGGCCAGAGATGGATGTATACCTGTGTTAACTACATGGCTGTTATAGCAGTACAGAGTCCACTGGAGAGCCTGCTGGCACTTGAACACCTCATCAGAGCCTACTCTGAAGCCTGCTTGATATTCTGCTTGTCAGCCTGCTTGATAGCCTCCTTCAAAACATGCTTGATGTTTGCACGACAGCGCAATAGTTGATTGCTGCAGCTGAGAGATGCATACATCGGGAGGAGTTGAATCTTACTCGTGGTGCATTTGGCAGATGAAACGCAATGAGGTATTGGAAGGTTTGACACAAATGTTGACGAACTGAAACTTCTCATCTGAGTGCTTCTGGTACTATGATCACCATCACCAACACTATCATTATCGCTATCATCACCATGGCCATCATACCATTGCCATCATCACTATTAGCCCTGGACTGACTGTGTATACATACACAAACAATCTGTAGGCTGAGGGTAGCAGATTTTTGTAGAAAAGCGGAGTCCTAAGGTCCAATTTTCTACTTATTCTGCCGAATCTGAAATTGTGATTGTCAATACCATTACTATGAGGCATTCTGAGATCTCAGTGTTGTCGGCACAATAGAGATGTGGTTAACACTTTAATATTGATTGAGGTTATAATTTCTGCCACAATATGCCACCTGCTACCCACAACTTATAATCTGCCCCCTGGTGCCTGGTGGCTGCAATTCTGCCAGTCTCTTGATCAAATACCAAGAAGCTTATATGGGAGCATATAGTCAGGTGAAATTGGGAGTGTCTTGCCTCTTGAGACTGAATTTGGAAGCATAGAGCGAAGTAGGCTGGAAGTGTATCATGTAATGCAATTGGGAACATTCTTGAGAGCATGGTTGGAAGCATGCTTGAGAGCATCTTGAGAGCCTGCATAAGAGCATATATGGCTGCAAGTAAACCATCATGTGCAATTTGGAGCGTGGTTGAGAGCATGCTCAGAAGTGTACTTGAGAATGCCCTTGGAGGTATACGTGGGAACATACTTGGAGTGTACTTGGACGCTTCTTGAGAGCTGACTTGGGAGCATAGAGTCAAGCAGGCTCGGAATGTGTAATTGAGTGGGATTCGAAGCTTACTTGAGATTGTACTTGGGTGTGTACTGAAGAGCATCTTGGGAGCATACTTGGTAGTATACAATAAAGTGTATTCGGCTGTATTGTTGAATGCAGCATAGTGTATAGGATTAAGCACAAAAAATTGTATGCATATCATACTAATGTAGTTCACGCGCAGGATGATAGGAGCACTTACTGCCATCCGTCAAATATAATATGGATTACAATTCCAGAAACCGCTTTTCTATGGGTTATGCATTGTATGATGTCTCTTTTTTTCGGTGTACCTATCTGCTTCTGAGTCATCTAAATATATGCACTTGCCATCACCCAGTCCACCACTGTTATCGCTGTATACCACCATCCCGCTGCTGGCATTCCGTGCCAATATACACAGTGGAGATACAATATGGATGTTTCCACCACCCTGTTTAGACTCAACTCCATCTTCTACAGTGTACCCACTGTACAGGTTCCAAGCCCACTAGTATATCTCTCCAAGTCTCTGTAAGTTGGTACTATTTCTATGGCCTGAGCAATTATTGTCAGTTGAAAAGAAGCTTTCTGTGCAGATATTTGAATTATTTGAAATCCAATGATGTCACCAAGTTTTGCTCTGATCACAACATGTTCTAGGGATGAAACATTCACAAATAGGTTGTATTTCACTTCCCAGTTGCCAATTTACTCCATTACACATTCTCCGCATACTATAGTAAAAAAATATTACAATAAATGTATTAATCCACAACTACTCACCCAATATTAAAAATATCATGAATGTCAACCTGGGATGTGAAAGCAGGTAGAGTTATATACATTTCATATATATCACACTTTGTAGTCAGAGTGCAACTTGCAGACTTAAATTGGTGGGTTGTTTTTAATTTGAGTTCTTTTTGTTTATACTTGCCACTATCAGCCACTCAGCCACTCAGCGACAGAATTCTGACCAATAAGAATCGAAAAAGACACATGCAATGAGCGTATATGAATAATGTGTACTACGATACCAATTTTTTTCCGAATACCTTCTCGATATATTTTTGTTATACGTCCCCCGTTACCTTTGAAATTGAAGTCCCGAACAGTACGGAACCTCCACCATACCGCCCAGCACGCAGTAAACACCCTGGTTCCGCTTCAATCAATTTTCCCAGCCTGACCTTCACACCTTCCTTACTGACAATTACAAGCCAGCTATCACACGGGAACAGCTCGGGCTCACCGACAACAACAAACAAAACCTCACATGGGATCCCCGCCCGAAACAAAACTTGTATTTCAGTTGGAGGAGTGGTAGGTGGAGTGGTTGGTGTCATTATCCTTGGTATATGAGGATATACTATATGGAACCGGTATTGGTGTATTCGTGGCCCTGATCTGAACCCAGCGTAGCCGCTGGTTGCTGGAAACAAACTTGATATTATGTATAAATTTGGGCTTTTTTGACATGGATTCTGTTCACAAATTGTTATGAGTAATATCTACTAGTCGAGGATTTGCGGTGTATAATTATGGAGGTTATCAAATCTAGTAGAGTTTTACTGGTTGGGAGAACATCATGTGCGGTTATTTAGTATTGAATCTGAGTTTGGAACTACTGAATTAATAATATTTGCATTCACCACATTAAATTTAGATCTTACAACCGCTGGCTTGCAGGTTTAAAATCTCCCTAACCACCTACCAATCAACTGTTGGACACATTATACCTTCAGCTCTATTTATACTGCTATCCTTCTTTCTCTCTACTTCAATTATGAAACAACTTGCAATCTATTCCCTGTGCCAGGCAAATTCAAAAATCTTTGATTTTGCTTGAACATACATGTGGTACATATTCATTCCCACATGTGATTGTTGTTTTCAAGATCAATATTTCATTGAGTCACTAATGGATCAGTCCGGACTGGAACTGCTGCCACTATGAACCAAAATGATACTCACGGGACGGAAAGTGCGAAAGATACAGAGGGGTAGTCAGCAAACGTCACCGGTGCAATAGCCACACTGTAGATGCACTTTATCTCCACCTACAACTCCACTGCCATAGCCGATGACCATATAACTTTGCCTGCGCACCAACGTTGAGTTTTGATCTTCATACCACGCGCTGGCCACTGCAATGGCAGCTTACATCCATAATTCAACTTTTGCTATAGTATTCTATGGTGTTGACATAGTATCACTTATACTCACCCGCATCTCACCTTTCAGACAAACGTTTGAGTCACTGGTAATGTAATTTATGGTGTAACCGCCCACGACTTAGCAACTGATCACTCAAACATGCACTCAAGTGGTAGAAGCGAGGATGCTTAATTACCCCGAACACAAATTCAATTTTCACTATCTCCCCACGACAACCCAACCATGGGTAGAGTGAAGTGCAGAGATGCCGTGACTAACAGAGTGAATCAGATTTGCGAAGACAATCACGCGTTCCAGTCAGGTCTTGAACCATCTATCTGCACGGCTGCTTCACCATATGGTATACAATATTGAATCTTGCGAGACCAACTTAGACCCGCACAGCCAAGGAGTGCAGCACATGAACAAAAGCAGCTGCTGACTCTGGAAGGAGAGATATCAATGATCAGGTTTTGTGAGACTCTAGATGACTTGGTACATCTGTTGCAAGCAAAGATGGTTAAGGCATATGTATTGTCCCTTCTAGCCCCACATCAGCAACAACAACTTGGTAAGCACTGGATGACATGCTTTCTCAACTGCTATCCTTCAATCACTGCAAAGTTCGGCCAATGTCTAGATCGACAAAGGGCTAATGCAAATGATCTTGGAATTTCAAAGGACTTTTTTCGCAATAAATATCATTTTAGTCTATAC
>Ga0307515_10010695_pt1 | contig 17540 bp, 17 predicted proteins | sample 17_EM_MG_FD_194513 | JGI IMG/M metagenome (GOLD analysis project Ga0307515, IMG submission 194513) | Populus trichocarpa ectomycorrhiza microbial communities from riparian zone in the Pacific Northwest, United States - 17_EM | ecosystem: Host-associated > Plants > Roots > Unclassified | place...
TGGGCGGAAGTTGGGGCTGGCCGGGCTGCAGGTGACGGTTCGCGGGGGGCACGGCCTTGAGGCGTTTTACGCCAAGCTTGGCTACACCGAGGTGGGTCGGCTTCCGGGGGCGCTGCGAGTCGCTGTCGGTGACGATCGCGACGAGATCATCATGTGGCTGCCGTTGACGTAGGGCGGCAACGGCGTTGACGTCGCCGTTGGGCTGTTTGGATGGCCGGGGAGGTTAGCCGCAGTGTTCGGCGGGGGCGGCGGCTAGTGCTACGGCTGGTTCCTGGGCGGTGGTGGTTGCCGGGGGCGGTTCGGCCAGGGGGGCTGCCGTCGTGGCCGAGGCTGAGGGGGATGCCTTTGTCTTTGTCGGCGTCGTGGAGGGGGATGTTTTCTTCTTCGCTGTCGTTGGGGCGCCGACCGCTGTGCCGACCGCCGAGCCGCTGTTCAGGCGTACCGTCGTGGCCTGCTTTTTCTCGGGTTGGAGTTTGACGTTGGTGGCCGTGGCGGTGTGGCCGTAGATGTCCGTCATTTTGATGCTGAACGGGCCGCTTCCGGTTTGGCGGTCGATGATCCAGAAGTTGTAGTCCGTGTGGGTGGCCGTCATCCAGCTGCCGCCGGGGCCCTTTGCCGACACCGATTTGATCGGGTTGGCGTGGTTGTCGATCAGGACGGCCCACCAGTAGCGGGACGAGCCTTTCACGAAGGTGATGCTCAGCGGGCCGGGCGTGGCGGCATTCGGGACGGCCTTGTAGGTGATCGAGATCAGGCCGGTGGACGGGTCGGCGATCTTCTTGAAGGCCGTCCGGCTGAGGTCCAGCCAGCCCACCGTGCATTCGGGGCAGGCGTCGAAGACCTTGACCCGGACCTTCCCCCTCGGGCCGACGACGTCGATGTAGCTGCCGCAGGACAGGGCGCTGGTGAATTCGGTTCGCCCGAGGGCGACGTACAGATCATCGGCTGGGGGTTTGAAGTTGCAGCTGCCTGTCGCGCCGGCCAGGTCGTAGAACGTCGCTTTGCCCTTGTGCGACGTCGAGGTCGGGGGTGCGGCGCAGGCGGGTGCGTGCTGCATCAGCAGCAGCGCGACGCCGATGACGGCCGCGAGCACCACGGCTCCCCCGGTAGCGAGCCAGCGGGGGGCGAACAGGCGATGAGCGGTCACGTTGAGGCATCCTGCGGGTCCGGAGGGTCCCGGGGCAATGTTCCTAAGACACTTCTAAGGCAGCGCCACCCGCTCGGTTGATGGCACGTTGACCTGCGCCGATGTCCGAAAATCGGGTTTGCGGCGGGGCGACCGGTTCCCCCGCACGTCAGGTGCGTTCGGGGCCGGGCCAGCTTTGGCAGCATGCGAAGGACCACTGGCGCTCTGAAAGTTTTTATGCATACTCTGCGGGGGTGAATGAAACAGTCGCCAAGCCGGCCGAACGGGTGCTCGACCTCTTCCAAGGGGCCCGGCTGACGCCGACGCAGCGCCGCATCGCGCACAGTCTGGTGCAGCACGCGGCCTCGGCGGCGTACCTGTCGGCGGCGGAGGTGGCCGAGCTGGCCGGGGTGAGCCAGCCGTCGGTCACCCGGTTCGCGATGGCGGTGGGCTACCCGGGCTATCCGGCGTTGCGCCGCGAGTTGCGGGCGCTGGTCGATGTCAGCCCAGCCGGCAACCCTGCGAACAACGCCATGCAGCGGGCGGTTCAGGCCGAGGCGGGGCATCTCGCGGGGCTGGTCGAGCAGTTGGACAGCCTGGAGACCGTGGGCCGGGCCGCCGAGTTGTTGATCGCCAGTCGGCCGTTGCCTGTGCTGGGGCTGCGCGCCGCCGCCCCGCTGGCCGCGTACTTCGGGTACTTCGCGGCCAAGGTGCACCCGGATGTCCGGGTGCTGGACACCGGCGGGACGCACCTGCTGGACCGGCTCGACCAGGCCCGGACGGCCGGTGCCAGGGCCATGCTGACCATGGTCCTGCCCCGGTATCCGCGCGAGGCGCTCGAGGCGATCCGGGAGGCGTCGGCCGCCGGGCTGAAGGTTGTGGCGATCACCGACTCGGCGGTCAGCCCGGCCGCCGAGTGCGCCGACGTCGTGTTGCCCGCGACGGTCGGCACCCAGCTCGTGTTCGACCTGCACACCGGGCCGATGGCGATGGCGATGGTGCTGCTGCAAGCGATGTGCGACGCCGCCCCGGAGCCGACCCAGCGCCGCCTGGAGGAGTTCGAGGCGACCGCCGCCCGGCGGCACGTGTTCGCAGCCTGAGACGTAAGGAGAGAGCAAATGGTGACAGCAGCCCGCGGGACGTCGTACACGGCAAAGGGTTGGCCGCAAGAGGCCGCCAAGCGGATGCTCATGAACAACCTCGACCCCGACGTGGCCGAGCGGCCCGAGGATCTTGTGGTGTACGGCGGGACCGGCCGCGCCGCCCGGGACTGGCCGTCGTTCCACGCGATCGTCCGGGAGTTGGACGAGTTGGCGGACGACGAGACGCTGCTGGTGCAGTCGGGGCGGCCGGTCGGCGTGTTCCGGACGCACGAGTGGGCGCCGCGGGTGCTGCTGGCCAACTCCAACCTGGTGCCGGACTGGGCCACCTGGCCCGAGTTCCGCCGCTTGGAGAAGCTCGGCCTGACCATGTATGGGCAGATGACCGCGGGCTCGTGGATCTACATCGGCACCCAGGGCATCTTGCAGGGCACCTATGAGACGTTCGCGGCGGTGGCGGCGAAGCGGTTCGGGAGTGACCTGGCCGGGACGCTGACGTTGACCGCGGGCTGCGGCGGGATGGGTGGCGCGCAGCCGCTGGCCGTGACGATGAACGGCGGCGTGTGCATCGTCGTCGACGTCGACGAGTCCCGGCTGCGCCGCCGGGCAAAGGACCGCTACCTCGACACCGTGGCCGGCAGCCTGGACGAAGCGGTCGCTCAGGCCGAGGCCGCGAAACGGGACCGGCGGGCCCAGTCGATCGGTGTCGTGGGCAATGCCGCCGAGGTCTTCCCCGAGTTGCTGCGTCGGGGGACGGCCATCGACATCGTCACCGACCAGACCAGCGCGCATGACCCGCTGTCCTACCTGCCGATCGGCGTGGAGCTGGCCGACGCCGCCGACTACGCGAGCGCCAAGCCCGAGGAGTTCACCGAGCGTTCGCGCGCGTCGATGGCCAAGCACGTCGAGGCGATGGTTGGTTTCTTGGACGCCGGCGCCGAGGTGTTCGACTACGGCAACTCCATCCGCGGCGAGGCCCAGCTTGGCGGGTTCGAGCGGGCGTTCGCGTTCCCCGGCTTCGTGCCCGCGTACATCCGGCCGCTGTTCGCCGAGGGTAAGGGGCCGTTCCGGTGGGCGGCGCTGTCCGGTGATCCGGCCGACATCGCGGCCACCGACCGGGCGGTGCTGGAGCTGTTCCCCGACAATGAGCCGCTCGCGCGGTGGATCCGGCTGGCCGAGGAGCGGGTGGCGTTCCAGGGGTTGCCGGCGCGGATCTGCTGGCTCGGGTACGGCGAGCGGGACGTCGCCGGGGTGCGGTTCAACGACATGGTCGCGTCCGGTGAGTTGTCCGCGCCGATCGTGATCGGGCGGGACCACCTGGACGCCGGGTCGGTCGCGTCGCCGTACCGGGAGACCGAGGCCATGGCCGACGGTTCGGACGCCATCGCCGACTGGCCGCTGCTGAACGCCCTGGTCAACACGGCCAGCGGGGCTAGCTGGGTGTCGATTCATCACGGCGGTGGGGTTGGCATCGGCCGGTCCATCCACGCCGGGCAGGTCTGCGTCGCGGATGGCAGCGCGCTGGCCGGGCAGAAGATCGAGCGGGTGCTGACCAACGATCCGGGCATGGGCGTGATCCGGCACGTCGACGCGGGCTACGAGTCCGCCGCGTCGGCCGGCGTGCACATCCCGATGCGCCGCCCGGACGGAGCCCGGTGACCGCAACCTTTGCGGAGCTCTGGGCCGAGATCGCGCCGATCGGCCGCGATGACAAGGGCGGCTATCTCCGGTACGCGCTGAGCAAGCCGGAGTTGGTGCTGCGGGACTGGTTCCGCAACCAGGCGGACCGCCGGGACATGCCGGTCACCGAGGACGGCAACGGCAACCTGTTCGCCTGGTGGGGCCAGCCGTGGGGGGCCGGGACGGTGCTGACCGGCTCGCATTTCGACTCGGTTCCGCACGGCGGCGGCTTCGACGGCCCGCTCGGGATCGTCAGCGCGTTCCTGGCGGTCGATCTGCTGCGCGACCGGGGGCTGCGGCCGGCTAAGCCGATCGCGGTGGCCGCGTTCGTCGAGGAGGAGGGCGGTCGCTTCGGCGTGCCCTGTCTCGGGTCGCGGCTGCTGACCGGGGTGATCGATCCGGACCGGGCCGCCGCGCTCCGCGACGGCGACGGTGTGCGTTTTGGCGAGGCGCTGGGTGGGAGGCCGGCCGGTGCGCTGCCGATGCTGAACCGGGTCTCGGCGGTGGTCGAGTTGCACATCGAGCAGGGGCGGGCGCTCTGCGAGGGTGCCGCGCCGGTCGGGGTTGCCAGCGCGATCTGGCCGCATGGGCGGTGGCGGATGGAGTTCGCGGGCGACGGCGACCACGCCGGCACCACCCGGATGGTGGACCGGCACGATCCGATGCTGACCTTCGCGCACACGGTGCTGGCGGCCAACGCGGAGGCGCGGCTGGCCGGGGCGCACGCGACGATCGCCCGGGTGGCGGTGGAGCCGAATGCCACCAACGCGATCCCGTCGCTGGTGCGCGGCTGGCTGGACGCGCGCGCGGCGGACGAGCCGACGCTGAACGCCGTGGTCGAGGCGGTCGTGAAACGGGCCGTGGAGCGGGCCGGCCAGGACGGTACGCGGGTGAGCGTCGAGCCGGAGTCGGTCTCGCCGGAGGTCGCGTTCGACGTGGCGCTGGCGGATCGGCTGGCCGGGCTGCTCGGCGGGGCACCGATTCTGCCGACCGGGGCGGGCCACGACGCGGGGGTGCTCTCCGCGCACGTACCGACGGCGATGTTGTTCGTCCGTAACCCGACCGGTGTCTCGCACTCCCCCGCGGAGCACGCCACGGAGGCCGACTGCGTGGCCGGTGTCGAGGCCTTGGCCCAGGTTCTCGGGGAGCTCACGTGACGTTTCACGCCGAGTACGCGCTCGTCGACGGCCGGGTGCAGGGTGACGTGCTCCTCGATGTGGCCGGCGGGCGGTTCACCGCGATCACCGCGGGTGTGCCGGGGGCGTCGGTCACCCGGCTGCCGGGTCTTGTGCTGCCCGGCTTCGCCAACCCGCACTCGCACGCGTTCCACCGGGCTTTGCGGGGCCGGACGCACGGCGAGCGCGGCAGCTTCTGGACCTGGCGCGACCTGATGTATTCGGTGGCCGCGCGGCTCGACCCGGACAGCTATTTTGCCCTGGCCCGCGCGGTCTACGGCGAGATGGCCCTGGCCGGGATCACGTGCGTCGGCGAGTTCCACTACCTGCACCACGGGCCGGACGGCACCCCCTACGCCGACCCGAACGCGATGGGCCACGCGCTGCTCGCGGCCGCCGCCGAGGCGGGCATCCGGATCACCTTGCTGGACACGCTCTACCTGACCTCCAGTGTGGACGGTGCGCCGCTCGAGGGTACGCAACGCCGGTTCGGCGACGGGGATTTCGACGGCTGGGCCGGGCGCGTCGAGAAACTGGAGGCCGGACCGCACGCCCGGATCGGCGCGGCGCTGCACTCGATTCGGGCCGTTCCCGCCAAGTATTTGGGCGCGTTGGCCGGGCGCAGCCCGCTGCATCTGCACCTGTCCGAGCAGCGCGCCGAGAACGAGCGGTGCCTGGCCGTGCACGGTTGCACGCCGACGGAGCTGCTGCGCCGGCACGGTGTGCTCGGCCCGGCCACCACCGCCGTGCACGCCACGCACCTCACCGACGTGGACATCCGGCTGCTCGGCGAGACGGGCACCGGGGTCTGTTTCTGTCCCACCACCGAACGCGACCTGGCCGACGGCATCGGCCCGGCCCGGCGGCTGGCCGACGCGGGCAGCCCGCTCAGCCTGGGCAGCGACAGCCACGCGGTGATCGACCCCTTCGAGGAGGCCCGCGGCCTGGAGCTGAACGAGCGGCTGGCCACCGAGCGGCGCGGCCATTTCACCGCCGCGGAGTTGCTCGGCGCCGCGACCAACCACGCCGCGCTGGGCTGGGACGACGCCGGGACGATCGGCGTCGGCAACCGCGCCGACCTGGTCGCGGTCGCGCTGGACAGCGTTCGCACCGCCGGCGTCAACCCGGGCCAGGCGGTGTTCGCGGCGACCGCGGCCGACATCACCCACGTCGTCGCGGACGGCCGGCTGATCGTCGCCGACGGCCGGCACACCGGCTTCGACGTACCGGCCGCACTACGGGCGGCGATCGCATGAACCACGCCACCAACAAACCCCACACCGCGAGCGCCAACCACCTGAACCAGCCCGCTGACCGGCAGCTCGCCAAGCGGAGCACCAGCCTGCTCATCAGCGGGATCGGCGAGCTGTTCACCAACAACCCCGCGCAGGGCGAGATCATGCATGACGCCGCGGTCGTCGTGGACGGTGACCGGATCGCCTGGGTCGGTCCGGCTGGTCACGCGCCCGCCGCGGACGAGCGGCTGGACGCCGGCGGGGCGGCGGTGCTGCCCGGCTTCGTGGACAGCCACTCGCATCTGATCTTCGCGGGTGACCGGGCCGCCGAGTTCGGCGCGCGGATGGCCGGCGAGCCCTACACCGGCGGCGGCATCCGCACGACGGTTGCCGCGACCCGGGCCGCCGGCGACGACGAGTTGCGCGCGTCCGCCGCCCGCCTGGTCGCCGAGGCGCTGCGGCAGGGCACCACCACAATCGAGATCAAGAGCGGGTACGGGCTCAGCGTCGCCGACGAGGCCCGGAGTCTGCGGATCGCGCGCGAGCTGACCGACGAGACCACCTTCCTGGGCGCGCACGTGGTGCCGGCCGGGCACGATCCGGCGGACTATGTAGACCTCGTCACGGGTCCGATGCTCGCCGCGGCCGCGCCGTACGCCCGCTGGATCGACGTGTTCTGCGAGCGGGGCGCGTTCGACGGCGAGCAGGCCCGCGCGATCCTCACGGCCGGCGCGAAGGCCGGGCTGCAGTTGCGGATCCACGCCAACCAGTTGGGTGCCGGGCCGGGTGTGCAGATCGCCGTGGAGTTGGGTGCGGCGAGCGCCGATCATTGCACGCACCTCACCGACGCGGACGTCGACGCGTTGGCCGGCTCGCAGACCGTGGCGACGCTGCTGCCGGGTGCCGAGTTCTCGACGCGGTCGCGTTACCCGGACGCCCGGCGGCTGCTCGACGCCGGTGTCACGGTGGCGCTGGCCACCGACTGCAACCCGGGTTCGTCGTACACCAGCTCGATGCCTTTTTGTCTTGCCCTTGCCGTGCGCGAGATGCGGATGACGCCGGCCGAAGCGCTCCGGGCCGCGACGCTCGGCGGCGCGCAGGCGTTGCGCCGCACCGACATCGGTCTGATCGCCGTCGGTGCCCGCGCCGACCTGATTCTGCTCGACGCCCCGTCCTACCTGCATCTGGCTTACCGGCCCGGTGTTCCCCTGGTCAAAACCGTTCTGCACGATGGAGTGCCGCTGTGAAAGTCACTGTCGAACCTACCGGCGTCACCCCCGCCGACGTCCTGGCCGTCGCCCGCCGCGACGCCCGAGTCACCCTGGCCGACGCGACCGTCGCCGCGATGGCGAGAAGCCGCGCGATCGTTGACGGCATTGAAGCCTCGGGGCGGCCCGTGTACGGCGTTTCGACCGGCTTCGGCGCGCTCGCTAACACGTCGATCGCGCCCGAGCGCCGGGCCGAGTTGCAGCACGCGCTGATCCGCTCGCACGCGGCGGGGATCGGCGCGCCGATGCCGCGCGAGGTGGTGCGGGCGATGATGCTTTTACGCGTACGCTCGCTGGCTCTTGGGTTGTCGGGGGTGCGGCCGCTTTTGGCGCAAGGGCTGGTGGATCTGCTGAACGCGGACATCACGCCGTGGGTGCCGGAGCACGGGTCGCTGGGCGCGTCCGGTGATCTCGCGCCGCTGGCGCACTGCGCGTTGGTGCTGCTCGGCGAGGGTTGGGTGCTCGGCAAGGACGGTGCCCGGGTGGCCGGGTCGGAGGCGTTGCACGGGGCCGGGCTGGAGCCGTTGGCGCTGGCCTCGAAGGAGGGCCTGGCGCTGATCAACGGCACGGACGGCATGCTCGGGATGCTGTTGCTGGCGATCGACGACGCGGCGCATCTGTTCGCGATGGCCGACGTGACGGCGGCGCTGGCGATCGAGGCGATGCTCGGCTCGGAGCGGCCGTTCCTGCCCGAGTTGCACGCCATCCGGCCGCATCCGGGTCAGGCCGCGTCGGCCGCCAACATCTACCGGCTGCTGCAGGACTCCGCGGTGATGGACTCGCATCGCGACGACCTGGCGCATGCGGTGCAGGACGCGTACTCGATGCGGTGCGCGCCGCAGGTTGCCGGCGCGGCCCGGGACACGCTGTCGTTCATCCGGGAGGTGGCCGGGCGCGAACTGGTGTCCGTTGTGGACAATCCGGTCGTGCTGAGCGACGGACGGGTCGAGTCGACGGGCAACTTCCACGGCGCGCCGCTCGGCTTCGCCGCCGACTTCCTGGCGATCGCCGCCGCCGAGGTGGGCGCGATCTCGGAACGCCGGGTGGACCGGCTGCTCGACGTGGCCCGAAACCGCGACCTGCCCCCGTTCCTGGCCCCCGACGCCGGCGTCAACTCGGGCCTGATGATCGCCCAGTACACGGCCGCCGGGATCGTCGCCGAGAACCGGCGGCTCGCCGCGCCCGCCTCGGTGGACTCGCTGCCGACCAGCGGCATGCAGGAGGACCACGTGTCGATGGGCTGGGCCGCGGCGAAGAAACTGCGGACCGTGCTGGACAACCTGGCCAGCCTGCTCGCCGTCGAGTTGCTCGCCGGGGTGCGCGGCCTGCAACTGCGGGCGCCGCTCACCCCGTCGCCGGCCGGGCGGGCCGCGATCGCCGCGGTCGGCGGCTTCGCCGGCCAGCCCGGTCCCGATCTTTTCCTGGCGCCGGTCCTGGAGGGTGCCCGCGCGGTGATCGCCGGGCGGGCGTTGCGCGCCGACATCGAGGCTTCAGTAGGTCCGCTCGGCTAGTCGCGGAGCTCCTCGGCGAGGACCATCGAGGCTTCAGTGGGCCCGCTCGGCTAGTCGCGGAGCTCCTTGGCGATGACCTTGGACAGCTCGCGCATCGCCTTGCCGCGATGGCTGATCGAGTCTTTCGCGGCGGGGGTCAGCTCGGCGTTCGTCCGCTGCTGGCCGTCGCCCAGGAAGATCGGGTCGTAGCCGAAGCCACCCTCGCCGCGCCGCTCGCGCAGGATGTGGCCGGCCTGCCGGCCCTCGACCAGGTGCTCACGGCCGTTCGGCAGGACCAGCACGGCTGCGCAGACGAACGCGCCGCCCCGATGCTCCTCCGGCACGTCGGCGATCTGGGCCAGCAGCAGGTCGAGATTGGCCTTGTCGTCGCCGTGGCCACCGGACCAGCGGGCGCTGAACACGCCGGGCATCCCGTTCAGCGCGTCGACGGCCAGGCCCGAGTCGTCGGCGACCGTGGGCAGGCCGGTGCGAGCCGCCCCCTCCCGGGCCTTGATCAGCGCGTTCTCGCCGAAGGTGAGGCCGGTCTCGGGCACCTCCGGATAATCCGGGAAGTCGCCGAGGCCGACCAGGGTCACCCGGCTCGTGCCGAGGGCCTGATCAAGAATCCGCTGCAGCTCAACCAGCTTCTTCTGGTTGGCCGTGGCGAGCAGCAGCCGCGCCGTCACGACGCCAGCACCTTCTGCTGGGCGGCGGCGAGCTCGGCGCAGCCCAGCAGGCCGAGATCGAGCAGGGCGTCGAGCTGGTCGCGACGGAACACGTTGGCCTCGCCGGTGCCTTGCACCTCGACGAAGTCGCCGTCGCCGGTACACACCACATTCATATCCACTTCGGCGGCGACGTCCTCGAGATACATCAGGTCGAGGCGGGGCTCGCCGTCGACCACGCCGACGCTGACCGCCTGGATCGAGCGGTGCATCACGCCCTCCACCTTGCCGGCCAGCGACTTGCGGCCGGCCAGCCAGGTGACGGCGTCGTAGAGCGCGACGTAGGCACCGGTGATCGCGGCCGTCCGGGTGCCGCCGTCGGCCTGCAACACGTCGCAGTCCAGCACGATCGAGTTTTCGCCGAGCGCCTTGAGGTCGATGCAGGCGCGCAGGCTGCGGCCGATCAGGCGGGAGATCTCCTGCGTACGGCCGCCGACCCGGCCCTTGACGCTCTCCCGGTCGCCGCGGGTGTTCGTGGCGCGGGGAAGCATCGCGTACTCGGCGGTGACCCAGCCCAATCCGGAGCCTTTGCGCCAGCGCGGAACGCCCTCGGTGACGCTGGCGGTGCAGAGCACCCGGGTGTCACCGAACTCGACGAGCACGGAGCCCTCCGGGTGGATGCTCCACGCTCGGGTGAGGGTGACAGGTCGCAGTTGGTCGGCCGCGCGGCCGTCGGGGCGTGCCATGCCGACACCCTATGCGTAACGGCCCGCGCCCGCGTCGTCTGCCCCTGCGGGTTGGTGCGCCCACGCCCCGGTCGTCGTCGGCACGGCCGGGCGCAGCGAGGTCAGCGGGTTGTGCTGGCGGCCGACCGAGGTCGTCGCGGTCGCCGCCGGGACGCCGTGCGCGCGCAGGAAGCCGTCGACGGCCTGCGGCCAGCCGAACAGCTCGGCCCGGGCCCGGGCCGCCGCGCGCCGCTCACACTCGGGGCGTTCGATCAGGCGGCGGACGCCGTCGGCGAACGCCTCCGCGGTGCCGCGGACCGCCAGGCCGGCCTCGCCGACGACCTCGGGCAGCGCGCTCGCCGCGTTGACGACCACCGGGGTGCCGCAGGCCAGCGCCTCGAGGGCGGCCAACCCGAACGTCTCGACCGGGCCCGGCGCCACCACGACGTCGGCGCTGGCCAGCAGCGCGGCCACGGCGGACCGGTCGGCGATGTGCCCGGCGAAACGCACTGGCAGCCGGGCCGACCGGTAGGCCAGCGCGGCCCGCCGCGAGCCGTCACCCGCGACGACCAGCACGGCCGGCGTCTTGCCGGCCCGCAGCGCGGCGATCGTGTCGACGGCCAGCTCGGGCCGCTTGTCGGCGGACAGCCGGCTGCAGTAGACGACCAGCAACTCGTCGGGGCGGGCGTACCGGGAGCGGACGGTGGGGTCGGCGTGGCTTGGGTGGAACTCGTCGAGGTCGACGCCGAGCGGGACCTCGACCAGGTTGGGCACGCCGAGGCGGCGGAACTCGGCGGCCGCGAACGCCGTGGTGCAGACAATCTGGTCGTACGCCTCGGCGGTGTGCCGGTTGAGCCGGTCGGCCAGGCGCTCGCGGCCCGGCATGCCCCAGACGCCGAGCAGCCCGGCGAGGCTCTCATGCGACACCATCATCGAGCCGACCCCCCGCTGGCGCGCCCAGCTACCGGTCCAGCGCAGCGTGGAACGGTCGGAGACCTCGATCCGGTCGGGCTCCAGCTCGTCGAGCAGGCGGGTGAGCTCGCGCCGGCCGGCCAGCACCCGGTAGCCACCTGTGCGGGGTAGTGGGGCGCTCGGCAGCGTGATGACCCGGCCCTGCTCGGTGATGTCGTCGGCGCTCTGCTGGCCGGGGACGATCAGGACGGACTCGTGCCCGGCCCGCTGATATCCCTCGCCGAGGTTGCGTAACGCGGTGCGCAGGCCGCCCGAACGGGGCGTGACAAAGTTGGCCAGCCGGACGATGCGCATGCGGAGACTCCAAGGTCACGTCAGGATGCAATGGTGCGGCGGTGCGGGCCGTCCCCCTCCGTCGGCAAGCTCAGAGATCGTAGCGGGAACCGGGGCGAACGACATCCACCGGCCCGGCGAAGGCGGCGGTCGCGGCCTCCACAGTAGAGGCCTCGCTGCCCCACGCGGGAACGAGGTGGGTCAATAGGAGCCGCCCCACGTCGGCCTTTGTGGCGGCCTCGCCGGCCTCGCCGCCGGTGAGATGCAAATCGGGCGGGTTATCAGCACCATCAATGTAACTCGCCTCACACAGGAACAGGTCCGCGCCCTGGGCGAGGCGCAGCAGAGCCTCGCACGGCGCGGTGTCGGACGAGTAGGTCAGCACCCGTCCGCCCTGCTCGACGCGTACCCCATAGGTCTCGATGGGGTGGTTGACCCGGTCCACGGTCACCGTGAACGGCCCGATCGGGAACGTGCCCGGTTGCAGGCCGTAGAAGGTGTAGACGTCGTCGATCGTCTCCGGCTCCGAACTGTAGGCGGCGGAAATCCGCTCAGCCGCGCCCATCGGGGCGTAGACGGGCACGGGCGGCAGCGGTCCGGCCGGGTCGTAGCGGCGCACCACCACGTACGTACAGGCGTCGAGCATGTGGTCGCAGTGCAGGTGGGTGAGCATGATCGCGTCGACGCTGTCGAGGCTCGCGTACCGCTGCAGGGCCGAGAGCGACCCGGAACCGAAGTCGAGCAGCAGCCGGAATCCCTCGGCCTCCACGAGATAGGCGGAACAGGCCGACTCGGGGCCGGGAAAACTGCCGGCACAGCCGAGAACGGTCAGTCGCATGCGGGTACCTCTGGTTCACGTGGCTCACGCTGGGTCGCGCGCGTCAAGGCGGTGCCCACCCCACCAGACACTGCCCCTCCAACAGACACTGTCCCGACCGACCGGCCCGCGGCGGAGACTTCAGACCAGTCAATCACGCTGCGCAGCCTACGCCGCGACCAGCGCGCCGCGTAAACGTCTGATCGATTTGTCGCCAAATCGACAACGCACGTCACACCCCTCGTGACCTCGGTCATTACGGCGAGCGTTACGCCTTGTTAACAGCGCGCGTTGCACAGGGTGAAGGCAATTGAACCCCCTCGGCAACGGAGACGACATGACGACAGACGTGGATGAATCAACCGGAACGCAGGCGGTCCTGCCGTTCGGCTGGCAACCCGGCCCGAACCGGATTGACCTCGACGAACGCGAGACTTTCTTCCGCTTTCCGGCGGCCGACGACCCGAACCCGGGCACCCGCAGACTGCTCGGCATGTCCCTCTACGCCTCCCTGCTCGGGCTCGCCGGCGTGGGCGTCGGGGTGCGCGGGCTGGTGTCGACGATCGGCGGCGACGCGCCCGGCTGGTACGTCCCCCTGCTCGGCTTCGCCGGCATGCTCAGCGTCGCGCTCTCGGTCGGCGCGTTCCTGTCGATCCACCGCCGCACGCTGCCCTGGCTGCTACTGCTCGCCGCGGCGGCACCGCTAGGTGCCGCCGTCCTGCTGGCGGTGGCCTATTAGGCCCAGAGCTGGCCGTCGAGGGCCTCTTCCGCCTCGGCGAGGGTGCCGCCGTAGGCGCCGGTAGACAGGTATTTCCAGCCGCCGTCGGCGACCACGAACGCCACATCGGCGCGGCGGCCGGCCTTGACCGCCTCGTGCGCCACGGCCAGGGCCGCGTGCAAGATCGCCCCGCTGGAGAAGCCGGCGAAGATGCCCTCGACCTCGACCAACTGCCGGGTACGAAGCACCGCGTCCCGGGTGCCGACCGAGAACCGGCGGTTGAGCACGGAGGCGTCGTAGAGCTCCGGCACGTAGCCCTCGTCGATGTTGCGCAGGCCGTAGACGACTTCGCCGTAGCGCGGCTCGGCGGCGATGATCTCGATGCCGTCGACCTTCTCCCGCAGATATCGCCCGGTGCCCATCAGCGTGCCGGTGGTACCGAGGCCCGCCACGAAGTGGGTGATCGTGGGCAGGTCACGCAGCAGCTCGGGGCCGGTCGTCTCGTAGTGGGCGCGGACGTTGGCCGGGTTGCCGTACTGGAAGAGCATCACCCAGTCGGGATGCTCGGCCGCGATCTGCTTGGCCACCGCCACGGCCTGGTTGGAGCCGCCCGCCGCCGGCGAGAAGATGATCTCCGCGCCGTACATCCGCAGGAGCTGCACGCGCTCGGACGACACGTTCTCGGGCATGACGCAGACCAGCCGGTAGCCGCGCAGCTTGGCGACCATGGCCAGCGCGATCCCCGTGTTACCGCTGGTCGGCTCCAGGATGGTGTCGCCCTGGCGGAGCCGGCCGGACTCCTCCGCCTCGCGGACCATGAACAGCGCGGCGCGGTCTTTGATGCTGCCGGTCGGGTTGCGGTCCTCCAGCTTGGCCCAGAGCCGCACCGGCGGTGCCCCCTCGGGCACCGTCGGCGAGAGCCGGGGCAGGCCGACAAGCGGCGTGCCCCCGCACGCGTCCAGCAGGCTCTCGTAGCGAGCCATGAGACTAAAGACCGAGCATTGCCGCGGCTGCCGCGAAGCCCAGCGCGCCGCCGGCCACGGCCGGCAGGACGGTGACCGAGTCGCCGTCGTTGAGCTTGGCGTCGAGCGCGCCGAGGAAGCGGACGTCCTCGTCGTTGACGTAGACGTTGACGAAGCGGTGCAGGCCGCCGTCGGGGGTGATGAGCCGGCCCTTGAGACCGTTGTGCTTGGCCTCCAGATCGTCGATCAGGGCGGCCAGGGTGTCACCGGCGCCCTCGACGACCTTCGCACCGCCGGTGTAGCTGCGCAGGATGGTCGGAACGCGAACCTCGATAGCCATGATTGTGCTGCTCCTCAGGAATGTCGATAGTCAGGCAGGCAGGCAGGTCGGACGAGCGGGTCGGGAGGCGTTGCTCAGCGACACTCGTAGAAGACCGACACGGGGCTCTGCCCGAACATGTAGGACTGCACGACACTCACACTCACGCGTCCACCGTCGCATCCACGATGTTGACCTCTTCCTCGGTCACCACACCGTCCACGATACGGAACGAGCGAATCTCCTCGGATTTCGGCTCACGGGTCGAGACGAGCAGGTAGTGGGCGTCCGGCTCGCCGGCGAAGGAGACGTCGGTGCGCGACGGATAGGCCTCCGTCGCGGTGTGCGAGTGGTAGATGACCACTGGCACCTCGTCGTTGTCGTCCATCTCGCGCCAGACGCGCAGCTGCTCCATCGAGTCGAACTCGTAGAAGGTCATCGACCGGGCCGCATTGTCCATCGCGATGACCCGGGTCGGCCGGTCGCTGCCCGCCGGACCGGCGACGACGCCACAGGCCTCGTCGGGGTGGTCCCGCCGGGCGTGGGCGACGATCGCCGCGACGATCGCGCTGTCAATGGTCAGCACACCGGTAACCCTAACGTGTTGCCCGGGTTTCGGCGGCGTGGCAGTGCTCACGCGACGCGGGCCGTCAACGAACCTCAGGTAGGGCGTTGAGCAGCGACTCCTGCAGGTAGCCGAGGTAGGCGTACACGGAGAGCTGGAAGACCCGGCTCGAGGTCGGATCCTTCAGCATCGCCTCGTCGAGCTCGTCGCTCAGGTCGGTGTCGGCCTCGATCTCGAGGCGGGTGCCCATGGCCAGGCGGGCGTCGTTGATCGCGCGCAGCCAGGCCTCGGCCGCCTCGCCGTCCAGCCGCACCTCACCCGGGCCCTCGTCGGGCAGCGCCGCGAGGATCGCGCCGGCCTGATCGATCTTGCCCGTCTTGAGATCGCCCTCGGTGTAGCGGCGAAACTCGGCCGAGTCGTCGGGCTGGTCGGGATAGATGTCGGGGAACAGCCGCCCGACGACCGGGTCACCGTGATCGAAGCCGTCCATCAGCAGGCCGACCACCTCGCCGGCGACCTTGCGCAGCACGCGGACCTCGTCCACGGCGAAGGTCGCCACGCATTGGCTGCCGTTGCGTCGGAACATCCTCAACCCACCTGCCGCTCACTCACGCTCGGTCGACCGTCGCCCACAGACCGTAGCCGTGGAGCTGGTTAGCGTCCATCTCCATGCGCTCACGCGCACCGATGGAAACGACCGCTTTACCCTTTTTATGTACATCCATCATGAGCTGTTCGGCTTTGTCGTGACTGTAGCCGAACAGCTTCTGGAAGACCCAGGTCACGTAGGACATCAAATTGACCGGATCGTCCCAAACGATGGTCACCCACGGCCGGTCATCAGCCGGCACCTCCTCGATCTCTGGCGTCTCAACGGGAGCGACCTGTGGCAACGCCATGCCCCCATCGTGCCACCGGATTCGCGCGACCATGGAATCGGAACGCCGAAGCGCAGCTCAATAGAGCCTCAGAGGAAAGGAAATACAAAGGGACCGGCGCGCCCCTCGAACCCGCGCCAGGCCCCGTGGCCTGCACCCGGGCGCCCGGGCCCACCCCGCCAGGGGACCCGGGCACGTTCCGCGCCGGCAGGCGAAAACCTACGGGCCCGCGGCAGCCGGGCACAGTCAACCGGCTACTCAGCGCCGCCCGAGCGGGTACTCATTCTCGGTCGACGTACGCGCAGTGATGCGAAGGTGACGGATCTCGATATGCTGGCGGGGTGCGGAACTGGGACTTCGTCGGGCGAGTCGACGAGCTAGCCCGCCTCACAGCCGCGGCGACCCAGGCCACCGAGCCCGGCCTGATCCTCAGCGGCGCGGCCGGCATCGGCAAAAGCCGCCTGCTGTACGAGGCGATCGAGCCACTGCCCGCCGAGAGCTACCTGGTCCTCGCCGCCTCGGCGAACGTGGCCAGCTCGGGACTGCCGTTCGGCGGCCTGGCCCAGGTGCTGCCGCCCGACCCGCCCGCCGCGTTATCCGCCGCCGGGCTGCTCCGCTGGGCGGTCGACGGGCTGCTCGCCGAGGCCGGCCAGCGCTCGATCGTGCTCGCCGTCGACGACGCGCACCTGCTCGACCCGCCGTCCGCCGCACTGGTGCACCTGCTCGTCCGCGAAGGCGCCGCGCTGATCGGCACGCTGCGCACGGCCGAACGGGTGCCGCCGCCGATCGGCGCGCTCTGGACCGAAGGCCTGGTCGAGCACACCGAACTAGCCCCGCTGGACGCCGAAGCCTCCCGGGACCTGCTGGCCACGGTGCTAGGCGGCGCCGTCGAAACCGGCACAGCCCAGCGCCTGATCCTGCTCTCGGGCGGCAACCCGCTGCTGCTGCGCGAGCTAGTCCTGGCCGCGCACACCGGCGGCGAGATGACCAGCGCGTACGGGGTCTGGCGCTGGACCGGCAAGTCGGCGCTCGCGCCAAGCCTGGCCGACCTCGTCGACGCCCGGATCACCGGGCTCACCCCGGAGGTCCGCGACGTCGTCGAATTGGTGGCGTTCGGCGAGCCGATCGGCCTCACCCTGCTGCTGAGCACCGCCGACCCGGCCGACACCGAGGCGGCCGAGGAACGCGGCCTGATCCGGGTGGTCGAGGACGGCCGCCGCCGCGACGTCCGGCTGGCCCACCCCCTGTACGGCGAGGTGGTCCGCCGGCAATGCCCGGTGACCCGCTCCCGGCGGCTGCTGGCCACGCTCGCCGACCTGGTCGAGCACGCGGGTGCCCGGCGCCGCGACGACCTGCTCCGGGTGGCGGTGTGGCGGCTCGACTCGGGCACCGCGCAGGAAGGCGCGCTGCTGCTCGACGCGGCCGCGCAGGCGTTCGGCCGCTTCGACCTCGAGCTGGCCGAACGGCTGGCCGTGGCGGCCCGCGACGCCGGCGCCGGCTATCCCGCCGCCGAACTGCTGACGACCGTGCTGCTGTTCGCCAACCGGCCGGAGGAGTCCATCCGGGTCCTCG
>Ga0307515_10010696_pt1 | contig 17539 bp, 13 predicted proteins | sample 17_EM_MG_FD_194513 | JGI IMG/M metagenome (GOLD analysis project Ga0307515, IMG submission 194513) | Populus trichocarpa ectomycorrhiza microbial communities from riparian zone in the Pacific Northwest, United States - 17_EM | ecosystem: Host-associated > Plants > Roots > Unclassified | place...
ACAACCCTCAAAGGAACAACCTGTATTTTGTGTAAAATAATTATCAAATGAAAGGCATTGAAAAATACTCTGACCACTTTCAAAGAATGCTTATGACAAAGCTGCAAATTACTTATCATCTTTGTTCATGTCTTTGTTAAAGTGTGTTTGCAGTAGTTAAAGTAACAAATAAGGCTTAGTCCATGTTAATGATATGTTTGTGTTGAGAGGGGAAATGGATGAATAGATCCAACAACCTCAACTTATCCTTAAGGTGTTGGACTAGTTTGAATGTGGATAAATGATTGTGTGAATGGTAGCTTTGACAAGGCGATAAATTTTTTTGCTAGTAGCTATGTCTTGATTCATTTTACTTCTTTATTTTGGTCATGTTTGTCTTTGTAGCCGCATCGTACATTTTGTAAAAAATTAATTTGTTTTTCTTCAAATTATTTTTTTTATATTTTTGGATTGTTTTTTGTGTTGATGTCAAAAATAAATTTTAAAAATTAAAAAAATATTACTTCAATGCATTTCTAAACGAAAAATATTTTGAAAAGCAACTACTACCATAAGATCAAACATTATCTTCATATTAACTGATACAAGCATTTATTGTCACATATTCCATCGAATGAATTTTTTATTGTAGGTGTGATATTGTAATTTACTTGGAATCTTTCCTTTTTCTTTGATTGAATGTAGTTTTTATGTTTTTTTTAATCATATTAGATGATATGTTTGTTTGTGATATCTATTTTTGAGTCGTCTAAATTGAAAATGTTCTTTTAAAAGGTTGGTAGGAAGAAACATCCCATGAATATGCCTATAACATATGCACTGACACAAAGTGATCAGTAACATCGGTTGGACTTTAGAATTTGTTTTTTTTTTCCTTTTCTTGTAAATCATTATTAAAAAAAAAAAACTAAAACTGCTCAGTAAATCACTGTAGATTGTGTCTAAAATCACTGTGGATTACTGTTTAAATTTTTAATTCGTTCTCGCGATAAGTTTTGGCCAGTTTTTTTTCGCTGTTTTTTCATTTATTTTGTTGGTTACGTGGTAGCCTCCCTGCCATATATCTTCCTGTCTTTTATTGACAGGTTACAGCTTTCCCATCTCTTTCTTTTTTCTGGCACAAACGCACCAAAGAACGCCTCACAAACAAGCCAAAGAACCATCAATGTACAAACACCAGATCCACCTTGCAAACACCACCAGATCCACTTTGCAAACACCACTGTGCAACCATTCCATCTCCCTACCCAGAACCATCAATGTTTTGTTCTGCTTCTCGGTGGTCTTCTAGCGCGATGTGAGGCTGCCTGGTGATCTGCTTACGTGTTCCTTTGTTGGCGCTGGGTGAGGGTTCCTTTGTTGGTGCAGCTCGGTTGGGGGTGTTTTGGTGGCTCTGTGTGCGGCTTCAACATCTTTATGCACCGATGGTTCTTCTCATGAACATTGCAAAGTTGCTAGGAGCTGGTGAGTTTAGATGGGTTTTGGCTTGGGTTCTTGGTTAGGCTTTGATTTTTTTAGATTATTGAGTGTAGCAGGATTCGGGGCCTCTAATTTTTTAATATTATTGGGTATTGCAGGATCTGGCGTGGGTGTTGCAGGGGTTTAGGGCCTCTGTTTATTTTCAAATTGTTGAGTGTTGCAAGTTCTAGCATGGTTGTTGCAGGGCCCCAAAACTCCATCCATTAGACCCATTGAATTTTTTGTTTGGTTCATGAGAAATCTTGAAAAAAAATAGTTTATTAATTTTGATTTTCTTATTCTGGGTCTCTTTGAATTAATATAAATTTTCTACATGTTGTTTCTTGGTTTTTTTTTGCAATTAAATAATCTTATTAATGAGTTTGTTTTGATTTTTTTCAGGTTGAAGAAGTAATTAATATCTTTTATTGTATGTAAAAACCCTTCCTTTTTAATTTCTTGCATGTCAGAAATTAAAAACTTTTTTATTTTAATGTTTAATTGGGTCGTCGGTCTTGATTATATGTTGTTTCTTGATGGTTGTTTTTTTTTTTTCCAGTGAAATGATCTTAATGGGTTTAGTTTGATTGTTGGTTTTTTTGGTAGGTTGAAGAAGGAATTAATATCTCTTATGGTATGTAAAAATCCTTTCTTTTTTATTTCTTGCTTGTAAAAAATTATGAACCTTTTTATGTTAATATTTAACTGGATAATCTGTCTTGATTTTATAGACATATTTAGAACTGTTGCACTATATAATGGATTATTGCATTGTGTTTTTGGTTATGGAAATGGTTATGTTAGAAAGAAATCCTTTTTAGGGGGATTTAAAGGGGTTTGTGATGTATTTATAATTGCAAAATTACAAAATCAAGTTTTTGTTTTTACTGTGTCAAATTATGATGGCCCGGACTTATCTCACGATATTATATAGAAGCTGAAAGCATTACAAGAGGCCAATTGAGAGAGTGATTGGTCTGTTAACAAAGATACTCAAATATGATTCGAGAGTAGTGCTTCAATAAGACTGTTTTAGTGTTAACAAGGCTGCATTGGAGAAAGTTATAATATTTTCTCAATTTCTTTAGCATATACATGTGATTGGACAAGTAGTTATTAATTGTATTATGAGTTTTTAACAAATGTAGCTTTATCTTTCCTCAAGTGTAATGATCCTGGACTTTTTTTCTTTGGCCAGTTAGCATTTGATGGTATCAAATTTATTCAAATGTATAGTCATTGAAGTTAGTTCTTCTTCATTTCATTCATATATTTCTTCTTTTGTTCCCTTTCCTTTTACTTGATACATTCTTGGGCTAATCAGGTGAAATCATTGGTCACCTTTTAGCATGATGTTGCACGTATGACTCTATTAATGGATGACAGCGTTGCTTGGGTCGTGATTTGAGCTTTTAACTCATGTATTCTTAATGAAGCAAATTTGGGATAAAAGGTGATATTTTTTTTTCAAACCCTAAATTGCTCACTATCTCTCTTTTCCATTCTTGCAAATAAGTATCTTACATCATGATTTCAAATTTCTTAGCCAGATGTTATTCATATGTTACTCCTGGTTCAACATTTTGTTATCTACCTCCAATTTTTGCTTTCATTTTCAAGCTAAAATTATAGTATAAATGTATTGGTAAAAAAATCTTTGTTTAAATCCTATCATCATATAGGAATAAGTGATTGGTCAAGCTTATTGAATGGGAGCTAATTGCCCTGTCAAAATGGAGACTTTAGCAATGCATGGTACAATTGAGGAGTAATGCTAGAATTCCTACAAGTCTAACTTATTAGATTGTATTTCTATAGATACACAACTTAAAAGCACCTTTATTATTTTTTTTAATGAGTATACAAGCCAAATTGTTAAAGGAATTTTGTTGTTGTCTCTTTGCTTGCTTTATTTGTCTTTTGTTTCCTATATGTCTTTAGAGATTTTTCTGCTCTGTTGAATTGAAATCCTTTGCTTTGTTTTCCCTTTCTTTTTCTGTTCTTTAAGAAGCTTTTCTACTGTGTCTTTTGGTTCAAAATTTGTTTGATTTCATGATGGTTTTATCAAGCTGTTGGATTTTCTTCTTTGCTAATGATATTCATTTATACATCGCTCTTTGATTCTTTTATTTTTGGACTCTATTAGGTAGTCTGCTTTTAGCCAATAACCCTTTTCTTTTATGAAACTATTTCTTCAAATTGCAATTTCATTATTCTCTACTAGCAGTAGGTTACCCTTTTCACTCTTTGGGTTGTTTTTTTTCTCTCATTTTAGCATATATTGTTTCCTCATTCCAACATATCTACAACCTATGCTATATTGCAGATTTATAGTTTTGCATACTTTTTGTGCCCTTTTCCATGTTTTAACAGTGTCCACAGCTTAGTTAAGGGATATGCAATAAGTCTTTTTGGCCGCTTTCACTACCTTTTATCAAGGTATGTTCAAGCAATTTCTTTCCCACCTTAATCTTTTGTTTCCTTTTGTTATTTTCTTAGTTTTTTTAACATTTGTGATTCTTCATTTTCTTTTTCCTTTTTTGATGTTCATATTTTACTTGCGATGTTGTTTCTAAGCTTCCCATCCATTCTCTTTGTCTATTAATTCGGTTTTTCTATTTTTCCCTACTTTTTATTACAGCCCCCTTTTTTAGATTGATCTTGCTATCTTTAAGTTGCTTCAATTCTTTTCTGGATTTTTATAGATGGCGACCTCCCTATCCTTTTGTGGATGGCTATTTTTTTCAGTGTGGCTATCTTAAGTTGCTTCAATTCTTTTCTGGATTTTTATAGATGGCAACCTCCCTATTCATTTGTGCATGGCTATTTTTTTCAGTGTGTATTTTAGTTACAATAATTATGAAACATTCTGTGTTCTGCTAGGATGACTTTACGCTTGCTTGAGGTTTGATTGAGACTTTTGGAATGCTGCCACATCTACAGCATCTGTTTTCCTTACCATTTATGCATGCTTTCCATCTTTTTTTTTCATCTATTCATGCTCATGCCTTGGGATGTTGGTTGTTGTGTTGGATTCTGGACTGTCATAAGTTTCTTTTGTGTTTTTTTTACTATGTTTGCTATACTTAAATCTTTCATGTTCATTTAGTTTGTCATTCATGTGATGGAGAAGATGGAACAACCTTTTCATGCATGTTTGGTTATCTTTTCATACGTGTTTGGTTATCTTTTCATACGTTAAGTTTACTGTGAAAAGAAAATTTAACAGCTGAGTTTCAACCATTGTATCCTGCCTTTTTTTCCCACGCCTTTTACCTTTCCTTATGGCTTATTAGGGGGTGTTGGTTATGTTTTTTTCTCCATTGATATACACTTGATTTGGATGCTTATCCTCTCAATTTACTTTTCTCTTGCTATATTTCATCGTATTAAAGTTTGCTCATTTGTGTTCAAATTGTTTGTGTAAATGAAAAAATGCTGATGCGATTTCTTTACTGCAGGATCATTGATCATCCAACCTTTCCAGTGTTTTGGCAGTGTCGTGTGTAACCATACACCATTTCTTAACAAACACTTTTGTTGTGATCTTAACTTTCTCTGTTGCAGAACAGTCTGCAGTTTTTTTTGCACACCATGGAGGTTTCAGAGTTTTGGGTTTTTGGATGGACTGTTGCAAAAGTTGTTTTCTTCTATCAATCTTTTGTGTGCCAACTTCTCAAATCTTAAGGCAGTTGTAGGATTTCTTTCTCACATCGTAAATGACAATTTTGAGTTTTGTTGGTTAAATGATATATAATGAAGTTTCATTTTATGCTTGCTTTTATTCCCCCCCGGTAAAACACCACTCTAATTTATATTCATGCACGTTGAAAAATAATACCCCGCAGCGTAGCGCGGGTAATGTATCTAGTTGTAATCTAATTTAGATCCAACCCCGCAATCGTAGTGCAGAAAACAGATCTAATATTAATAGTAATTAAATTATATATTACAATTATTAATTATATCAATATCACTACAATTATTCTTCTATTTAATAGCCAAATAGAATGGCTAATAACAGCTATAATATGTATTAATAGTAGTAATTAATATCATTTAATATCACAGTGATTAATTATATTATTATTATTATTTAAAAGTAAAAAGTATTAAAAAATAATAATAATTATATTTGACAAGGTAAATTGTTTTTGCTCGCATAAGACATGTTAGGTGTTTGAAGCATCACATCTTAGTGTATTTGTTTTACTATTATTGTATAGAAGACATGTGAATTATATTAAGATGAACGCGAGGAAGTGACATTAGGAATGGAAAGACAAAAGAGAGTAGGAAGTCAGACATTGTCTAGAAAAGAGACAAGAGGAAAAAATATTCAAAGCTTTTATATTTTAAAAATATATATTTTTTAAATTTTCAAATCATTTTAATGTACTAAAATCAAAAATAATTTTTTTAAAATAAAAAAAATATTATTTTAATATATTTTTGAATAAAAAATTACAATGTTTTGATAAATCTTTCTTATTCTAGTTCCTAGATTTTCATGCTGATTTGGAAAGTAATGAAAAAGAGGGTGAAATGGGTGTCTGCAAATCTATGTGTTTATAAATATTTTTTTTATTTTATTCCAATAATAATCTTTTAATTATTAAATGAAATATAATGATAATTTTATAAATAACTCAATTTTTATATTGATGTTTTTTTACGTAAAATTTTATTAACTTATAAATAGGATGTAAATTATGATTTTTAAAAAAACTAAGGTAAAGAAAAAAAAAAGACTAAACTCATGGTAATTTTAAAAAAAAAAAGTAAAATGGAAGAAATGTTAACATGACACATGTCAAGTGTGTACAACATGGAAACAAACCACATCAGCATGGAACGTGTCAGGTAAAGAGACATGGCCTCTCATTAAATCCAATTTACTTTTGTCGTATGGATAAATAGAAAACGCTGCGTTTCATGGTAGTCGACATCACAACCATTGTACAGAACAAACCCACGGCCCAAAGGCCGAAACTCTACTAAAAGCGGGAAAAGTTGGAACACCCTCCCTCCCTCCCTACAATTTATCAATCATATCTCACAAACAAACCTAAGACACAGGCATGGCGCCATTATTGCAGAGCTCACAGCAATGGGTGGAGAAATAGTAACTAAATAAAATATCTCTCTTCAATTCCTTCAATTATAGTATTTACGTTTCTGTTAAAACACTGATTTTTTATTTGCTATTTTGGGCAGTCGACCAAAGCAAATAAAGGATGTAGCTCACCAAGATGAGGTTGTTCGCGTCCTCACTAACACTCTCGAGACCGCAAATGTGAGCGAGATGCAGATTCTCACTATCTATTACCCCTTCAATTTTACTGTATATATATGTATTTTCTTTTCAGTTGAAACCCTAGCTCGACCACTCTGCTTTTTTTTTTTTTCCCTTTTTGCAGTGCCCACACATGCTTTTTTATGGCCCACCTGGTACCGGAAAAACCACCACTGCCCTGGCCATCGCACACCAGCTCTACGGGTACTGCTAATTTTATAGCAATACTCTCTGTGTTTTTTTGTTGGAAAATGTTCTCTGCATTGATGACAATCTCTTACAGGCCTGAACTCTACAAGTCTAGGGTTCTGGAACTAAATGCAAGTGATGACCGTGGAATCAATGTTGTTCGGACTAAGATCAAGGATTTTGCTGCTGTGGCTGTAGGTTCTGGTCAGCGTCAAGGGTGCACATTCTTCTTCTTGCAATAACTTTTTTCTTCAACTTAGAACATCATAGCAACTTGCCCTTCACATTCGCCTTTTATGCTTCCACTACTACAGGGTTTACCCTTGTCCACCTTATAAGATTATCATCCTAGATGAGGCAGATTCGATGACTGAAGATGCTCAGGCATGTTTCTTTCTTCCCTTTATGATTGGTTATTTACAAAAATAATGTGAAATACATGGATGCCATCTCACTTGGAATCTATGCAATACATTACAGAATGCCCTGAGACGTACAATGGAAACTTACTCCAAAGTTACTAGATTCTTCTTCATATGTAATTACATTAGCAGGTGAGCCAATTCTACTCTGCTTAGTTTTCATACAACATGTCATTACACATAATTTGATGATTGTTGGGGATTCTGCGATTAGTAAGATTGTTACTGCACTCTGGGGGCACGATGTACTTGTGAAACATAGTTTTCTGACGTAAATGGCCTCCATCTTGCATCTGTTTTCCTAATAAAACAAGGAGTCATTGTATGGGTTCATCAATGAGGTGATGCTTAGGTGCAATGACGATTCCACTGCAAATTTCTTCTGTGAACTCTATGGCCATCAGTCCTGATCTTTTATTTTTTTGGATAGAAAAAAATATTATTGCATGATTTGCACTCATAATTCAGGGGATTGTGTTTTTTGCAGGATCATAGAGCCACTTGCTTCAAGATGTGCAAAATTCAGGTTCAAACCACTTCCAGAAGAAATCATGAGCAATCGTATATTGCACATTTGTAATGAAGAAGGCCTCACTCTGGACACAGAGGTATGAAAAACTTGCCACGTTCATTCCTATTTTTTCAGTGGCTTGATTTCCTAGCAAAAACATGTAATGTACCACTGCAGGCTCTCTCAACCTTAAGCTCTGTCTCACAAGGTGATCTTCGCCGGGCTATCACATACTTGCAAGTAAGTGATGCTTTTTTTTTCTCTTTTGTTTTCCCGTTTCATGTCATGACTATCATGCTTATATTCTGTACTCCATTATTTTTGTGAGTTGCTCACTGATTTAGTTAACCAAGAGTTATGGTCTTGCTACTTGTACAAACTAAACTACAATTTCTTACTAGTCATTTTTCATTTCCTCTTGGTCCAGAAGGCATGAAGCAGACTATCCTTGAATCCTTATCACTCGCTGAGACTATTCATATTAAAATATTGATTTCTTATGGCGTTTTTAATTCCATGAGATAGAACAGAGCATAATTTAATGTTATTGAGTTTACCATTGCCTTTATGAATATTGCTTCAAATGAGTGACAGTTTTTTGACCTTCATCAAGCATGAAAACTTGTTTCACTAGATTGGATTGTTTTATTGTGCAAACATAATCTCAAAGTCTCTAGCTTTTGAGGATTAGGCCTATTATGATTATATCAGGATCAGAAACATCTATAGGTTCAAAAAGAAATATACCATATATTAGAATTTCTGATATAACACAATCGAAGATGAGATTCTCAATAGACCTGCTCAGCCAAGCCCTTTCACGAAGAGTGCTTCCATAAAAAAGCTAGTACTATTAGTAAGCCTTTGGTGTGTGATATTTGAATGATCATCCTAGAGAAGGGTCCAAATGTATGTTTTGCAATTTGTTGATCTTTTTTTGAATTGAATTTGTACGAGAACAAATTGATGAGAGCTCCTTAGCATAAGAACATGAAATATCATAGATCCTACTTTTGTGACCATTTGTTTATCTGACTGTTTTGATCATTTTATTTGAAAGTTCCATTTTGAAAGCAGACAATACCCAGTCATTAGCTCATGCATTGTCTTCTGTTCAAGTTTCCCATCTCTCAGTTATAGTTGAACTTCAGCATTTGCTTATTGCAGGGAGCTGCTCGCCTATTTGGATCGTCAATTTCATCCAAAGACCTCATAAGTGTGTCAGGGGTAGGTTATATTAAAAACTTTTTGGGCCTTTTGTTTTGGCAATATATATTCTTGTTATGCATGGTATTCCTTTTGTGCCCGGATTTTCATGGTGTCGTGGTTTATTAGGCCATTCCACGAGAGGTTACTGAGGCAATTTATGCAGCATGCAAAAATGGTGACTTTGATTTGGCGAACAAGGAAGTAAATGATGTAATTGCAGAAGGATATCCAGTCTCTCAGATGCTTGCTCAGGTTCTGTTTTTTCTACACTTAACCTACTTTCATTGCCATTGTCAATTTTCAATTGACAGATAAATATGCTACTCATATGAGATTTCTTCCAGTTATTTGAGGTGGTGGTTGAAGTAGATGACATATCAGATGAGCAAAAGGCTCGCATATGCAAGAGTTTGGCTACTGCTGATAAGGTTACTTTCTCAGAAGCTCGTTTATTTTTTCACACAAGCTTAACTAATAATAACAAAAGCAGAAGAGTACTTGGCAAGAGTGTCTTATATTATAAACCAGTTAGGAACTTGGGTGGCCCAGTATTGCTGCTGATAGAAAACCATAATTTGCTCTTTTTTTTAGAAGAAAATGGTTATAATGCTGTATTCGAATAATTGACCTTGCTGTCACCCCTTCCACTTCACCACCATTTCTGATGATGCATATGAGAGAGAACCGCTGAAGTTTGTTTTTCCCCATTACTGGATCTCACTATTTTCACCCTTTTTTTTTATAAGGAGCTTCTTTGACCCATCAATGTCAATCAAGTGTCTCCAAATATTCTTGTTTCTATTTTTATTTCATTTTCCGGGTATAAATTTTTGAAGGCACATGATATCATAGTGGCCCCTATTGAACATAATATTTATATTTTATGCCTTTCTGTATTTGCAGTGTCTTGTTGATGGTGCGGATGAGTATTTGCAGCTGCTGGATGTGGTTAGCAACACAATGCGATCTCTTTGCAACATGCCACAAGAATTCTCTTATGATATTTAGCTAGCATTCAAGCTTGGATTGAGATGCAGCACATGGTGAGATCATGTACGGTATAATGCTCCACTTTTGGAAACTGTTCTGTAAAAGAAATTCTTAACAGAAGAGTTGCCTACAAAATATTTATGCATGTGCTTTTCAATCGTTTTCTTCCTCCTAGTGGGATCGGTGGCTACTTAGAATACTTTCATGTATTTGAACCCTAATTGATTAAAAGATTGAAACAAGTGGTTGCCAATTTTCTCTCTATTTTACATGCCCATTTTTCTTTTCAATCGAGTGCCTGAAACTCGCAACCTTCGGAAGGCATAGAAATCTATCAATGAGACGCCTATATGATTATTTGGTTTAAGAGTTGTTAGTGGAAATACTGCTGAAAGCTGGGACAAAAAGGCGTTCTTATTGGTTATCCTTACCCCCACCTAAGTTTGAAGTTGATATGATTATAGGTCCTCGCGTATTTGAAAGCCCTTTCACGTTTGCATTATGATTTAGGAGCACAACTTACAAGTGGCAATTCCACCGTTGCAGGCTTGTCGGGCTGCCAGACAGCCAGAGGCTTCATATGATGCATGATCATTTGTAATATTTGAAATTCGGAATGGTGCACAAGATCATTATAGTTACTTTTGGAGTCCAAATTCATACAGCTCATGGTAGTAGTAGTTAATCTGCATTAGTCAAGGATGCCATGTTTTGTCCTGTGCGGCTTATTTGATGTGACCTGGACTACTTTTGTTTAATTTTTACAAGTAAATCTGCCGAAATGTCCATGATCTCATGCTAGGATTGCTCATACAACAAAAGCTAAAGGCGTGGAAGACAATATTATGTATTAAAATTTTAATCTATAGTCTATACGTACCCAGATATCATACACGTGGCAGTTCATGGGCGATGGTATTTTCTCAAGGATATGGTCGGCTTCTCATGTCTTAATCTCTAAAGTTTGAATTTTTGCAACCTTAGTTTCTGTCCTATTTGATTACTTGAAATTTCTGTCTTTTGATATCTACGTGCATGGACCCATTAACCTCTATACTGGCCCCGCCACCCCGCTTCATGCCTTTAATCCCGCCGAGACCAAACCTTTTCTTCACCTCGCTATATATAAAACTATATTATCAACAATCTCTGAGGAACACAGGAAGAGAGAATTGTGTCATTTTTGTTACTGTGCTTGCTTTCTTCGCTCTCAGTGTGGTTAGTTAATTCTCAGCTGAGATGGCAGTAGAAATAGACGATTCTTTCAAAAAGCCTGGAGCTGTCCCATTTAAATGGGAGATCCGACCTGGTGTCCCTAAGATCCAACGACAGCAAAAACAGCAAAAGAAAGAACTATCACCCCCGACATTGCCATCACCATCACCACCTTTCAATCACCGGCGTCCATCACCAACTCCTCAAGTACAAAAGCAAAAGCTTAAGCCTCCACCAGCTAGATCCGTTTTTCTCCCTCCACCAGAGCCCCGTGCCCACTCATTTCGATCTGCTCCACGTAGCCGCTCTGGGCGTTGGCGGTTTGAGCAACCCACCCATGTCCGACCTGAATGTGTTTCACCTGGGTGCTTCCCATCACCTCTATTAAGGAGAAAAGACAGCAAGAGGAGGACCAGCGCCGGCATAGCTAAACCTGCATCCGAACCTGATTATACCTCCGACCTCGACACGCTGTCTCGGTGGTCCATTTCAAGTAGGAAGTCGTTCTCGTCATTTCGTGATTCACCAGCGTCCTCATTTTCATCGTATCAGTCATCACCTCGACCTGTGAGTGATGCTCAGTGGGCTGGGTTTGGACTTTTTTGAAGGAACATATACATGTTGTTTCTTCGGAATGTTTACCAAGTCGATAAGTTTTGATTGCTTTACAGTTATGTACCAGTAGTATGCCACATGTGTTGTCACTTTGTTGGATCTACAGCCCAAGATGACCTGTGGATATTTATTGTTCTCCTCCCATGGAGTTTCGGAGTTTTGTTTTCTAAGAGTACTATCGAGTTGCACGTAGAAATCAAAGCTCGTTCCAAAATCTCAGTCAATGTCGTTATGTAGACGCCATTGTCTTGTTTTTCTATAGATAATAAGGCAATTCAATGAAGAAAAAAGGTTTTTATCAAGTGCTCGTTGCTCTTTCTAGTCGTTGTTCTGGTCTCTATTCATGAGGACATGATTGATAATTTGATGCCTGAAACTCCAGACATCTGCCTGCCAATTGCATATAACCTGCTCCCGGCATGCCTTTGCTTAATCATATTGACAAATCAGAACAATTTTGTCTGTCTTCGTAATTTCTGATTCTTCCAACCAACACTCAATTTATTGATATTTTTATCAATCAAAATTTATAAACCGTGTTTTAAATAAATATCTAATGTCAATATAAGCTGCAACCAATCTGTGTTCCATGACCATGAAATTTGAATAAAATCACACCACTATGACAAAAATTAAATGTTGGCTGAGCTCATTGTAATTACAAAATATACTAAAATGGTTGGCTAACGTACTGTAACAATCCAAAATAACTTTTTTTATTTTGTTTTCATCCTCAATTTTGTTTTAAAAAAATTTAGCCTCCTATGCCTAATTTCATGACCAATTTGTCAAAAGTTGTTAAGGAAAGAAAAAAAATTCAACAATTGAGGATCAAAGTGTAAAACACTAAGAAAACCCATGACCAATCTCAAACTCGGGGAAAATGTTCTTTTTCATCCTCATACACAAATCCTATAGTTTTTTCAACTTCAATTTTGATTCAAAAGTTCATTTTGGTAACTCTTCAGTCCATGAGTTAAAAGAGAGGAGAGACAAAGTCCTATGAAAATGATGAGAGAGAGAAAATGTTTAGTTTGACTGCTTTTTGACAACGAAAATCATCATTATTGGTGTCAACAATTCCATTAGGCAAGAGGAGTTTGATGATAATGAGCTTTTCTATAAACATACTTGAAAAAGTACACTAGGTTTTGTTTTAATTTTTTTGATTCAATTACTTTTTATTTTTTGGGTGATTTTAGGTTACTGGCTGGTTTAGAAAGGTTTTTATGATGTTTATTAGGTTTTTTTAGATGAAAATCTACAAACCCCATCCTCTAAATTTCCGGTCACCATGGTGGTGGTTGAATTTTGGGTTGGCACTTTGGGTACATCATCTGTTTCTTTTCTTTCTTTTTCTTTTTTAAAAAGAGTGGACGACACTTAAAAAAGAAAAAAAAATTATGGCCCATGCATGAGGGCCCGCCTTAAGCCCACATGCTTGGGCTTTTTTTAAGGCCAAAGCATGTTGGGCCACCCAAGCTCGCACACATAGCCTGACCTCTCTCTCTCTCTCTCTCTCATTTTTTATTTTATTTTCAACATTAACATTGAGTCTATGTTGAATTTGTTTATTGACTTATATTTTTTAATTTTATCCTCTAACATTAACATTGATTTTTTTTATTCTTTTGTGTTTTTTTAATTTCATCATTCAATATTTGGTTGTTTTACAATTGATTTTTGTGACTTTTTATAATATAATTAAATAAAAAAATATTATTGAATCTAGTGGAGTCCATGACTCAGATCATGGAATTGACGGTTAACTTGGATCAATCCAATATGTCCATGTCTTAATGTTAAAGTTTTTTTTTATCATTTTAAGTTTTTTTTTTATAGCCAAACCACAATTTTACAGATCGTTTAGGTTGCTTTAGGACTCACATGCTTGAGGTTTTTTTTGTTATTTGAGTTTTTTCCTTTGATTTTTTTTTTATCTTAGAATTTGTCAAGTCAACTAAGTTATGTTAAGACAACTCTCATACGATTTAATTTGAAACCTGAACTAAATAAGGAGTCAAGTCAAGAGTCTTTAAATTTGACCAAATTGATCATGTTTAATGATAATGAAAAAAAATCTCACTGCGACTGAGACATTTTTTTTTTACATTCAATTTTTTTATTCAACATGTAGTGTAACACGAGAAGTAACCTAGTTATAAAAAAATTAAAAGGCACCAGTCTTTCACTATAGCTTGTGAGGAGAAACATTATTCATTCGAATAATGTTTTTATTTTTGTCCCTCATATTTTTTATGTTTAGATCCCTTAATTTTTTCTTCTTCTTATTTGATCCTTTAACATTGCTTTGATTTGTGATTGGTCTTGATGACTTGTTTTCATACCAGAGTATAGAGATCTCGAGGTGTCGAGGAAATGTTTTGTTGCTCGGTTAATGCTTGGTTTAGCGAAACAAAATTTAATATCATTGATTTAAAATAATTAGAGTTTCGGGGATAAAATTTGAAATTTAAAGAAATGTTCCATCCCTTTTTTTTCCAACGTTAGTGACAGATGTGCATGCTGAGGGGGGAGTTTATCTTTTTTTTTAATTTTGGTCCCTTAACTTTATTTTTTTTCAATTTGATCCCCTTACATTATCTTTACAGATCTAGATACTGGCTACTTGCTATGTTACATGGAGCTCTTTACCAATTTCTGCTGTATCATCTGTGTCCGGGAGATTTTCTGTTATTTAAGGTCCCTGGCACTCATGTACAAAAGCATTGGATGCAAGCACTTCAACATGAATTAGAGGGCCTTGCACACAGGGGAGCAAAAGTTACCTCGAGACAACTTCATGCAACAAGCAGGAAGGAATATGATACCCCGGTCACACTGCTGGTGAGATGCACTACACTGAATTACAAGCTCTTTCAGTATCTTCAGGTGCAAGTGGTTAGGTTATCTTCAATAGTATTGAAATGAAAATCGATTTATATGTGTATCTTCTTTCAACAGGTTTGCTGCAGTACTAACTATGGACTCCCACAACAGAGCAGAACCAATATCCAGGTGCATTATCCTATCTTTCTCAAAACATTTCTGTCAAGCCGACAAGGCAATCATTATGTTGCTCTCTTTAGTATTCATGTTTCTCTTGAACGTAAAATGGGCTCGCTTTGTGTTTTGAGAACCGTCCATGGTTTTTGGACCAGCTCAGCTTCGAAGCGTGAATCGTTTCCTTTTTGTTATGCCTTAAAACTGAGCCAGAAAGGTTCCGTTAGAGCATGGCAGCTTTGTTTTGTTTTTCCAAACATAGCATTGGAAGAAGTAGCATGAAATATTTTACTCAAGAGGAGTGGTCGAGAAAAGAAATTTCCTCTGCTATTATATGTGCTCGATGATTTTTTATTTGTGTTCAAGAGACAACTATTCGTTCCTCTGCCCTCATTGTCTGTTTACTGCTTGTAACAGACATTTCCAACAGGACAACGGAAAATCAATAAATAAAAGAAAATGCGTATTTACACCATAATTTTAAAACCCGACCTGATCTAGTAGATTGATCTGGGACCCGGTTAACCCGGGGCTGGAACCGGGTTAGATTGAAGAAAAAACAGGGGAAGAAAAAACCCAGTTGACCCGACAAGACCCAGTCAAAAACCCAGTTGCAACCCGTTGACTTTTGTTTTTTTACTAAAACGATGTCATTTTGATTTTTTTTTAAAGAATTGACCCGGGCAACCCGATGACCTGGTCAGAATCCGGAACCCGGATCTTGAACTGAGCCGGGTCTAAAAACTATGATTGACACTGTAAAAGGAACAAAGGATGGTGCTCTAATTTTTTGACAATATTATGTGTTGTTTCTTTTTTAATTCCTTCGAAGGTAAATTTGGATTTTATTATCTTGCTGTTTGTTATTTAAATTCTCCCTCACTCAAACAAAATAAAACAAAACAGAAGAAGAAATGAGGAATCTTTGCAAGATATTTAATACTCTTTTCTGGAATCTCTGAAAAAAATTGGATAATTCGAATATTAATTACAAGTCTTTCAAAAGCACATCAGAAAAAAAAAACTAAAAAAAGCCCAAAAATTAAAATATAGGTTTTTTTAGTTTTTAACATATATTAACTGAACTTAAATTGACTAAAACTGGATTTGGTTTGGTTTTATTTGAAAAAAAATATTTTAATTGTTTTTTTGGATAAAAACTAAACCAAATCCATGAATTGTATCAAAGTTTCCTCTCACTCCATCTATTAACTGGTGTCTTCAAAATTAATCTTAGGAAAGAAAGCATTTCGCTTTTACGTTTTGCCTGATCATGCACTTACAAAACTTTAAACATTAAGGTTGTGCTGGGTTACTTTCTTGTAATAAAAAAGATGTTGATAAAATTGTTTTTGGTTAAAATAACAGAGATATAAAAATAAATATATCATTGATATAATTTTAGAGGTAATTTTTGTATTGAATCTCTAGAAATAATATTTATTATTTTTTATCTTTAAAATATCATTGTAAAAAAAATTTAATTCTAAAATTGTCTAACTAAAACATGTAACGATAAAAATAATTATTATCATAATTTTAAAATTTTAACTAAATCAAGGCCTAGGAGGGTCAGTAAATTTGAGCTAACCATTTCTTTATATATATATAAAAGCCAAAACATCATTCTAATAAAAATAAATGTCAACATGTTTTGGATCTGAGTTTTATCCAAGTTGTGGGTTGACTTGAGTTTTTGATCAGGTCAAACCAAGTTAATTGTTTCTTTATTTTTTTAAACCTGGACAAGTCTAGGCTCTAGGTCGGCACGACTGGGTACTAGGTTGACTAGCTAGGTTGATATGGTTTTATAACTAGAGTTATTGTACTATTATTAATTTTCATCTTGCCATGGGAGGTGGAATCTACGAGTCAATTAATTTGGCCTTATTGTTTAGAACTATACTAGCTTTGGTGCTTGTATTTTTTTTTTTTAGCCGGACCATTTTTTTCTTAAAAAAAATTGTACTATTATTAATTTTCATCTTGCCATGGGAGGTGGAATCTACGAGTCAATTAATTTGGCCTTATAGTTTAGAACTATACTAGCTTTGGTGCTTGTACTTTTTTTTTTAGCCAGACCAATTTTTTCTTAAAAAAAATGATATTAAGATGTAATAAGTGCATTTTAAAAAAGAAAAAAAAATTTAGACTTGGGTCACAAACCCAAACAAGTTAAATAAATTGATTTTATTTTAATTATATGATAAAAAAATAGAAAATGATTTTAGATGGATCAATTTTTTTTTAAAAAATAATCATGATAACTTGGGAAAAAATATATTTTTTTAAAAAGAAATAACAGTGTAGCTTAATTTTTAGCCAATTAAATATGAAAGGATACAATAAGGTAAAAGAAGGATCTAAAAATTTTAGCTCTAGTCAACCTGAGTTAACATAACAAATCTATAACTTTGGATATTAGGGTCGAGCCAAACCCAGGTTATCCAGCCAAACCTACAACCTAAATCATGAGATTAGAATAACTAGATATAAAAAAATATCAACCCGCATCAACTATTCAAACTCGTGACCCAAATTATTAGACCAGAAGCACCCTATCTCGAAAAATCATGAAGTTCAATTCTCAATCAATCAAATATTGAAGGATAAAATTCAAATTTTTTTTAA
>Ga0307515_10010697_pt1 | contig 17537 bp, 9 predicted proteins | sample 17_EM_MG_FD_194513 | JGI IMG/M metagenome (GOLD analysis project Ga0307515, IMG submission 194513) | Populus trichocarpa ectomycorrhiza microbial communities from riparian zone in the Pacific Northwest, United States - 17_EM | ecosystem: Host-associated > Plants > Roots > Unclassified | place...
AAGTATATAAAAAACATTAGCTAAAGCGAAGCATTATTTATGTTTGATAAACTTTGAAATAAAGTAAAAAATAATAAAGAATGATTCTTACATATTTATTTTAATTGTGCTCGTCGTTCTTTCATAGAATATAAATAATCAATTATCATATCAATTGTGAATCTTTTAGCAATTTCTTTTTTCTATATAGACAATCAAATAATTTACAAGAAAATTATCCTCCATCCAATTGTGAAGTCTTGTTTTAACAATCTTCATCACTGAAAAAATTCGTTCATTAGTTGCTGTTAAAACAAGAAGAGTCAAAATAAGCCGAATCAACCTGCTAACGAGTGCATAAATTATTGATTTTTCTGTTTCAACCAATCCTTGATATAAATTAGCAATCGATGACATGTTCTTTAACTTTGAATGGTTGGGTACATCAAGCTCATAATGCTACAACTGAAGTCTCAAATGATTTTTTTCTTGGTCAGAAAAATCTTCAGGATAGAACTTGTCAACTAGTAAGCATATATCTTCAACATTGAATAATTTATAACTATTTTTAGGATCTAAAGATGTGCTCAACTTAAGAAGCTCGATCGTCTGCTCATTGAATATATTATTTAGCTCTTGCAATTGTTGATCAATGATAGCTGTAAATATATCAACTCGGTAGTGATGTTCAACTGCTACTGATTTTTTTTTAAGGCGAGATCGTCCTACATTAGAAAAATAAGCATTCATATTAGGAACTTCAATGTCTTGATGCTTACAAAATGATGTTACTTCTTCTAAAAGAGTTTCCCAGCTATCATCTCTTAACTTCTGAATTAAAGTCTTTGTGGTAGTCACCAAATGCATAGCATTTAAAATGTCTTGAGATCTTTGTTGCAGGGCTTGACAAAGCACATCAGTAATTCCCATAACATTCTTCATTATATGTAAGATGAATGCAAAATCAAATGACATTAGCAACTTAAATGAAAAAACCACATCACCACATTGAGAATAAGTACATCCATCTAAAGTAATGTTTTCAAGAACCAAGCAAGTTGCCCCATACATTTTTATCAAACTGCAAATTGATTTGAAATGCGAACTCCATCTGCTATTTCCAGGTCATTATAAACCACCTACTTGATTAACTCATTTACCCATTTCAATCTCACTAATATCAACTAAATGTTCAATTGTAGCTGCTTGAAAAACCCGTAATTCATCATTACGCTTACAAAAAGCACTAACAATGTTAATAATAAAAATCAAATTCTGAAAGAAAGTGTGAACATCAGATATTTCTAGTTGTAGCAATAAGAGCTAATTGTAATTGATAAGCTAAGCAATGTACATAATATGTATAAGGGAAATCATTAATGAATAAAGTTTGCAAACCATTCCACTCTCCACGCATATTACTAGCACCATCATACCCCTGGCCCCTAATATTTTGAACATCAAGATTGTGATGAGATAAAACAAAGGAAATTTTTTCCTTAAGAGTTGAAGCAGTTGTATCTTTGACATGAACTATATCTAAAAATAATTCTCGTATAAATCCACTTCTATCAACAAACCTAATAACAAGGGTCAAGGGTCATTTGCTTTCTTCTGGATTCATCACGAGCTTTATCAATAATTAAACAAAATCTTACATCACCAATCTCATGACGAATTGAGACTGAACATTTCTAGCAAAGACATGCAAGAGTTCTTTTTGAATTTGATGTGAGGTGTATTTAGCATTTTGTGGAGCATTACCCAAAACAAAAACACCTATTTATTCATTGTATGATGCTAAAATTTCCATCATTTCAAGAAAATTACCTCAGTTTTTTTATTCTAGACGTTTATCATGTCCTTTAAAAGCACATGCTTGAAATGTGAGCCAACAAACAATATCTATTGAAGCTTTAATACGCAATCGATTATTTAGATTTTCTTGAGTAGTTTGCCTCTTAACTACCTTCTCAATATGACATGATTGGATTTTTAAATTTTCCAAGCACCTGATAGCAAATTTATGAGCTGAATTTTGACTTTTTCCCATATGAGTCAAAAAAGCACACCGTTCCCCATCATTAATTTTCTTCCAACAATTGAATCCTTTAACAATAAATGTGTATGATCCTGGCTTTCCAGATGATTTACTTGGAAATAAATAGCAAGGGAAACAAAATGCAGTACTTTTCTTTGAACATTGAAGCCACGGATGACTTTTGAACCAATGAGATTGAAATCGACGAGGATGTTTTTCACCAGTCAGCGGATTTTCAAACATCAAAGGTTGATATGGCCCCAAATTAATGTATGCCCTTCGAATTTCATCTTGTTGATTAACCGGGTATTTTCAAATTTAAGGACGATTGCTTGGATCTCTAATTAAAGCAATGTTGATTCTAGTAAGAGGCTGCTCACTAATCAATGCAGGTTCTTTGTAAATTGAAGCACATTGAAGCTGCTTAACCATAATTTCAACATTACATATTGGAGTTGGTTCATTAGGCTGTGAGTTGTCAATATTTTTTTATTTAAAAAAAGAATCAATTCTTCTTATTTTTTCATGGTTCAACCTAAAATCAAAATATATATTGTGAGAAAAAATTGATAATTTTGGTGGCTCTACTAAAAACAAAACATAAAAAAAATCAAAGTGTAATCAAAACAAACCAATAAAATATATCTAATTAATTAGAAAAAATTACTATAACATGAATTCAAAAAAAATTTGGTAGAACTAGCATATCTTAGAAAAAAAAAAAAAAAACAAAAATGATAGAATTTTAAAAAAACCTTATCAAATTCTTAACAAACATCTCAAAACAAAACAAAAACAAATTTTAAATTTGAGTTATCAATGCTAATTACCTTATTTTATTTAATGAAAGATGAATTAATTGGGGGCACAAATTATTTTTGTTTTATACCTTTTATATTAAGGCTGCAAGAGAGAAGACAATAAAGCTCATTCAATTGAAAAAATTATTTATGACTATATATTTTTTCTTTCCACGTAGGTAGCATAGAATAAAGAGTTTTAAAGTAAAAGATAACAAATATATTTACTATTAGAAGGGCCCATCTATTTAAATAAAAAAATATTACATCTTCTCGTACTTAATCATTAAGTAATAAAAATAATTGAAATGTCTTGCAGGCCGGGCCCTGGACATGACATTATGCTATTAGCTAATTAATGTATATAAACAAATTACATGATAAAAAGTTAAAAATATTATTTGTTTGATGCTGTTTTTCAATGAAACAAATCTTAATATTAATAATTTTAATTTATTTAATTATTATATATCAAATAAGTATTTTTTTTATTATTATATAACCTAAAACTTATGACACTAAATTGTGGTTTATTAATTAATGTATATGAAAAAATTGCTTGATAAAAAGCTATGACTATCTTCGCCTAATCGTTTTATGCTCAGTAAATTCTTTCAATCGAACAAGTTCAAATATTAATAACTATATAAAAAAAACAAGGGTATGTCAAGAATGCCTGTATAGTAAGTACATTTAAGTTGTTTTTTTTTTAGTATTTCAAAATTAAAAAAAAATAAAACAGAAAGAGATATAAAATAAATCCATATTTAATATAATCTTAGAATAAATTTATATATTTTCAAAATAAAAATATAAAAAAAACATATATTCTTTATTTTCATTATTTTTATCCTTTTTATTTTCGAATCACCTATGTTATGTCATAATTGCTACAAAATAAGAAAAAACTTAAAAAACAACCACCAACTACCACTTTGGTTTCAAGAACCGCGGTGGCTTTTTGCTTCTCGAATATCGTGCAAGTATTTGCTTTGTTATTTTTTATGTTTGTTTGGAGGTGTCCTTTTGGGTTCTTCGAGAGCGAAAAGAGAGGCAGTAGTAAGTGCTCCTCAACCATTGTGTGAATACTGTACAATGAAGAAGGTAACGAAGGACAAAAAGCAAGAGATAGTTAAAGAAAGAGACTGTGAAGACTGGTGTTTTGTTTGCAAAGATGGTGGAGAGTTAATTCTCTGTGACTTTGAGTAAGATTTTTTTTTCCTTCTATTTTCTGACTTTCAAGTTCAATCTTTACTGTTCAAAGTCACTGTCTTGTTGGGTTCTTCTTGTTTCTTCTTTTGCTATTGATGACTGAGATATTTTGCATGCCTGGAGATTGGAGTGCTAGTTTCCGTCTTTTGGGGGTCAAAGGGTAGTTTTGTCTTGGTGAGTTTCTGTCCGTTGGACTGAACTTGCCTCATGTATGCTGCTATAACATACAAGGATTGTAGTAATATTTGCTTTTGCTTTCCCAAGTTGAAACAATCCATTTTCTTGTTATATCTTGATTTTTAATCAAGGCACTATATTATGTACATTGTTAGATTGTCACCTTGAACATGGCAGATTCTTCAATGCCTTTTTCAAGAATTTAGAGTTTTCTGTGATTTTTATTTTTGAATTTCACAGCCACTGAATGTCCGTGGAAAAGCCAAGATCGGCAGTATCTTTGCCTTTGGGAAATTAAATTTCTTACCAACCAAAGTCTATTTTTTCTTTTGAATATGGAAGTTCTTGATTTCAGTATTGATAGGCCTAGGAGCTTGTGAAATCGTGATTTTGGTATTAATTGGTAAGTTGATGGAAACTAGGAAAAAGAGGTCCTTGTTGTTTGAATTTGATGATCTTGTTTCATTTTTGTGCTCAATAAAAGTTGACATTTTGTGTGTCATAAGTGTTTTCTTGAGCACTTCCTTTGAATTAAAGCTTAGATAGGGTTAGTGGATGGAAATCTTGTACTTGTAAAACATTAAAATAATAGAAAGTACTAGGATTTAATTGTTTAAGAAACAATATCTTGTGATCTTTTTCTTTGATAGTTTATGTTTAGCATTCAATTATGATCATCATTGATCATTTTTAAATCTATCACTCGCTGAAAATGCAGTCACAAGCAATGTTGTACCTGTAATTTTTATTTGTGCACAATTTGTTTTTTCTGAACTCAATGTCAGATAGATTCAGCTATGGAGAATGCCTAAAATTTGAAGGTATGGATGACTAAGAAAGTTGTGTTTTCTTCTATCTAGAAAGGGGAATACTGATTGTATTTTTCCAAAAACATCAACACAATAACATGTGATCATGTTGCATTGCCTTATGTTTATTATCATGGTGAATTTCTCTGTTTGGCTCAATCTATTTACAGTATGAATGTTGCTAGCTTTGGTAGGAGTAATAGGTTCATTACTTTATGAAAGTCGAGCCTCTCTTCAACAAGGAAAATAAAAGAAAGAAAATACTGATGTTCCTAAATGGAAGTTAGTCACTTGGATAGTGTACTGTTATGAAGCATGGTGGTGTTTAATACATTGAGATAGTTGAGCGGTTTTCAATTAGCGTTGTCATCCTTGTTTTCTGACAGTCAAATAGATATCTCTAATGATGAGAATTGAGAAAACCTGCCATATATTATTATAATGAGTACATACTGCAGAAAGCTTTGCTGTTATATACACTTGTCCATAAATCATGATTTAATCCATGTCCGTGAATAATTTATGGGGACGGCTATAATCTGATTGTGGTAATCCTGCATTGAAACTGCACTCATTTCTTGACTTTCCTCTGAAGTATGTGCGACAGCTACTTCCATGCATCTCTTAAAATAAAATTGTCAATGTCATTGTTGCCTTTCTAACTTTTGTCCTCTTTCTAGTGATTGTCTAAAGGTTTACCATACAGAGTGTGTGAAAAAGGGTGATTCCTTTCCGGGAACTGGTCAGCAATGGACTTGTGGTAAGTCACTAAAAGTTATATGTGATGATAATCTAACTTGAAATTATGTCTTCTATTCAAATATTTCTAAGCAAGTGTAGTTACAGTATGCATGAGGTAGATTACACTGTGTTAGCCATGCTACTTTGAAATATCTTAATGTATTAGGTTTCCTTTTTCTCAACTTTCTTTGTAAAGAATATGACAGGAAAACTTATGTAGCATGTATAAAAAATTTTGATGTTTCAGCTCGGCATTCTTGTACCAAATGTCATAAAGCCACCAAATTATATTGCTACTGCTGTCCTAAAGCTGTATGCAGTCGCTGCATCAGTGCTGCTAAGTTCTTAGCTGTTAGAGGGAATAAAGGATTGTGTGAAGAATGTGTAGAGTATGTACATTGTGTAGAAGATAAAGATGATGTGGATGCTGATGGGGTAAGCATATCACCTTGTGTGTCATTTTTTAATAGCAACATGCACATGTGCATTCTGTACTAGTTCTTGTCTGCATACTGCATTTCAGAAGGACCCAATAAATACATTATAGCAGGTTTTGGGTTGGCTTGTGACAGACTGGAGAGTTTGGTTTTTTCTCAAATTCTGCAAACACTCGGAAAGAAAATGCAATAAGCGTATCACATTGAATACTTAGACAGGTCATTTTGTCTGCCAACACTTTTAGGTAATTGTTTGGTAAACATAATATATTTTAATTAAAGAATGAAGAAGGGAAGAAAGTTGACTTATGTATCTTGCAGGGATATGTTTCATGAATTTTCCTGGTTTTTTAGCACCATGGATCTGCATTTTAGTAGATAAGCAAGAATCTGATTCCTAGGTGATTGTTGAAAAGTAGGGATACCAATGGAAAGGACTTGGAAGTTTTTCAACAAATGAAGAGGATTTTAGCCATTTAAACAATGAATCAGATTGAAATAGAAACTTAGATTCATCTATGAACTCTCAACGGTTGGGCATCTATGCTTTCTTTCAATTTATTGATAAACTCTACTCTTTTTTGGATGTGAGAACGAAGTTATGATGATGATTGTTCCACTGTGGCTGTATTTTGTATGCATATCAATTTGCAGGGTGAAATAGACTTGACAGATCGAGATACGTATGAATGCCTGTTCCTGGAATATTGGGAAATCATAAAGGAAGCAGAAGGCTTGACATGGGATGATGTCAATTTGGCAGAGCTTGGGCTGAGAAAGCATTCCAAACGCAGCTTCAAGTCAACTAAAATTGGGAAGAGCAAAAATGATGGTGACTTGGTGATATATGATAGTGATCTGGAAATTACTGAAGCCTACAAAACAAGAGGAAAAAGGAAGGGGTCAAAGCCAATTGAATTTGATGGATGGGGATCAAAACAGCTTATTGAGTTCCTCACATTTCTTGGAAAAGATACAACAAAAGAGCTATCACAATATGAAGTTAATACAATCATCTGTGCATACATTCAAGAAAAGGAACTTCTTGATCCCGTAAAGAAAAAGAAAGTTATTTGTGATGAAAAGCTCTATTCAATTTTTAGAAGGAAATCTATGTATAAAAATGCCATACTTAATCTTCTGGAATACCATTTTACTGCAAACTTAATTGATTCACAGTCAGAGGATGATGAAAATATAGATGGAGTCGAAATAAGTTTTCAAGAAAAAAGTGAAAAATCCACTATAACATTCAAGAAACGGAACTCAATGGGCTCTCGAACGAAGTCTGAAGAAATAGAAGCAGTTCCTAGACTCCATGACAGTGGTTTTGCAGCTATAGTTACTGAGAATATCAAACTTGTCTACTTGAGGAAAAGCTTAGTGGAGGAACTGTTGAAGGAGCCTGAAAGTTTTGAAGGTAAGATAGTGGGAAGCTTTGTGAAAGTAAAAAATGACTCCAGAGACCCCAGTGCTAGAAATTCTTACCAGCTCTCACAAGTTACAGGTAGGTCACTGTATCTGGACCAACCATAGCATTCAATTATTATTAATGCATGAAGGGGATGGCAGCTTATTTTCAGTTCTGCAAAACCAAATCTTTTCGTTTATGTTTTTATTCCTATTTGCATAAAGTGGAAACATGATTGGTAATTTGTGGTAAATTTCACACAATGTAGCTCATTTTTGCGCCTAAACATATGTTCTATGTTTCAGAGGTTATTCACATTTCATTATTTTATTTCTTGTTTTTATCTCAGGTATAAAGCAATCCTCAGTAATTGGAGAGAATAAGAGTGAAATTCTTTTTAGAGTTTCCAGTATGCCAATAGATGTATGCTTTTCAATGCTTTCAGATTTGGACTTATCTGAGGTAACTGCTATCGAAGCTTTCAAATAGAAATAATGATATGTTTTATTCTGCGAATAAATATAGGTTTTGAAGGTTTCCTCTAAATGAAACAGTATTGTCAATAATTATCCGAGTCTTCCGTGCTTATCATGGGAAATGGATAATTCACTAGTCTACCATTTTTTCTTATCATTTTTATTTGTATTCTATTTACCTATCCCTTTGCAACATTGTTGTTCTTCCCTCTTACTAAGCAATTCTGAGAAATGCCAGTTCTGATGGCAGTGTCTCTCAATTAAGTTACCATTTTGCATTACTCATAGCATAATAGGGCTTTGCTGAATTATCTTCACATAGTGGTTGAACTGTTTATTGATGTATTAGGCACATTCTTGTCATTTGCAGGATGAAATTGAGGATTTGAGACAAAATGTGGAGGAAGGGTTACATCCGAAACCTACTATTGTAAGATTTTCAAAGAATAGTTTTATCTCTTTCTCTTGAGGTGCAACATTTCTGAACGCTCAATCATATTGCTTTTTCCTTAGCATTCTACTATTTCAAATATATTTTGATTATCTCAAGAAATTTTAAGACTTTAATATTAAGGACGTCAGAGTAATCATCATTATCGGAGTTCAAGTTGCTAGTTTTGTAGATAAGAAAAGAATCACTCGAAACCTATAATTAAAGAAGGGAAATTCAACTTTATACCTGTTTTCGAAAATGTGGAGTTATATCCTTTGAGGAACTGTTTAGCTAGGAAATGGAAGCTGTTTTCTGTAATATTTCTGGTTGTATGGTAACGGAATATTTACAATAGGTCAAACAATTTGCCAACTTAATTGTCCTTTTTTTCTCTCCTTAATATGGGTAAAGTAATAGGTTACGGCAATAATTGATGGGGATGCCTTTCTTGACAGGTGGAGCTTGAACAGAAGGCAGAACAGCTGCATGTGGATATAACAAAACATGTATGTATTCAGACTTGATGCTATACCTCTTAATAATGTTTTTCTTACCCTTTGCATCCTGAAAAAGTTAAACAAACTTACATATTGCTTGCTATAAAAACTTCTCATTTCACTAGTTATTAATGGGAAACATTTTGCTGCAGTGGATTGAGAAAGAGCTGGCAAGGTTACAAAAACGCATTGATTTAGCGAATGAGAAGGGATGGAGAAGAGAATATCCTTTCATGGTGTATGCTATTTAATAAAAGTGTTGGCTTTGGTAACATATTCCATCATCTTCAAATTTTCTTTCTCGAACCTCTTACATAAACTTCCCTGAGATTATATTGGAAGTACACTCACCCTCTTTAAAGCCTAAAACGAAGTTCTTGGCTCTGCCATGCGTCCCCTATATTCTTTTTTTGCACCATACATGCTAATCAAATCTGTCATATTGGTATGATGGGGATGCTATAGGTCTAGCTTTTGCTGAATTATACCTTTCTAAAATTTACTTGGTACTGATTTTTTCTTTTATTTGTCATCATTGTCATCCGTTCACCATCATAAACGAACATGTAACATTATGCATTTTTCACAAGCTATTAACTATCTCAATGAATGATTGTTACCTTAACCTTTTATTGGTGTCAAACGTTGTTTGAATATTTAGATGAACTAGAACTGCTTAAGAAACCGTCTGAGCAGGAACGATTGTTACAACAGTCGCCAAAGGTCATTCAACAGATGGTCGAGTGCAAAACTTCTCCACAGATGTTTCAGAAACGATACAGACCAATATGATGGATCATGCAGGGGTGCGGGCTGGTGTAGGGGTGTAGAAATCACCCAGCACTTAAACTGGAAAATACCCAAGCTTGGCCATATCTCTGATGGATTTTGAGACTGAAACTGCTTTAAGCAACTTGGTCATCCTTTTTGTTAGCAAACTATTTGGGAGAAAATTTTGTTTAATGTCAGGGATGGGTGTATTATGTCATAAATTTGCACTATATATTATAATTTACAACATATGGTTGCTTATCATCCTAGATTTGGGGATTGATATTGTAGCAAAATCATGGTTGAAAAAATTTGATGATGCACAAAAGCTCTCCTTTCTGGCCCCAAGCCTATGCCAACTTTAATTACGAAGACTAATACAATAAATACATGGGAAGGCCTTTTCTGTTTGCGTATTACTTAAATTTCTTGTCACTTGCATATAATGTATATCGTTCTATCAGTTATCTGAGCATATCAACTTTACTATTAACATTCAATTTCTCGTGAACCCCAAAACCGATTATGGAACTGCAGAATGATTTTTAAGTTTTCAGGGTCTGTTTGGAAAGAAGGTTGCACTAGTTTCCTGGTGTTTGATGCTTTTCACTGGAAACTAAGGTTGCACCGAACGGCTACTTAGCAGTAACAGGTCCATGCTTTCCTTCGTTTTTGAGCACATTAACTCTGTCAATGGTATCTGATTCGTTCTCCTTATCAATACCAACATCAGTGATGGGAAGCACAGAAGGAACACTTTTTACAGTAGCTGAGTCTTCATTTTCCCTTGGAGGGGAATGACTGTTGCTCTTACTCGGCCCATCATCATCTCTCAACTGGGTATCCACCGAGTCGTAGTCCTGGCTCTTCCTGTTTTCTAGTATCTGTTTTTTCTCACTAGCTTCCAGCAAAATTGTTTGGTCATTGGTTATTAGCGATGGCGCATCTGACATTACAATGGTGTCAGGCAACTCGGGTGCATTGGGCAACTCTTGTTTTTGCTTCTGATTCGACTTCTGACCCAGTGTGCTACCACCACCAGAAACACTCTTGGTTTTTCTGACAAGATGGTGAAGCCACAATACCTGTTCAAGAATATAGGCTTCTGTTTTCTCCTTGTCGGCGTGGTGGAGTGTTTCAATCCGGATTATGTCAGCTGCTGCAGCAGCAGACTTTCTATTGGGCTCAGACCTGTATGCAAAACGACCATATCTTAGTTCACTCTGGCCATTCTGCTTACTCGTATTAACAAAATAAATTGGAAAAACTGAGAAACAATTGGTAGAAACCTAAGGACTCACCCGATACTTGCCCACTCTCCTACCCAACCAAAACCGTGATGGGCTCTGTTTTAGATCAGTTAAAATGCAAAGCGAAACGATGATAACGATTAGGCAGCGAGACACACAGCAAAATTAAGGATATAAAGCAGGAGAAATTTTCAGTTTTTAGGGAGGGAAAATAATGGCATTGCATACTTGGCTGTATTAATGGACATTGGAACCAGCCACTGCAATGTCTTCTCCATCTCATCTTTAATTTCCGTAATGGTAAGCTGGAGAGGCAAATCACAACTGATGTAAACAACTAGAGCATCTGCATGGCTAAGAAAATAAAAACCAAGGGGAAAAGTAATACCTCATCTTTGACATGAAAAGATAGCAATTTGGAACGCAGAGCTGATTTTACACCAGGCAGCAAGTTCTGGTACAATGCATCCTTACTATTTGGAGGCATGGAGCTTGATCGTGCCACCTGAGAATCTATAATTAGAAAGGCCTTGAGGCAAGATTCCAAGAACACAAGTACATGCATGAATGGGGAGATCATAAGAAAGCAGGGAGCTCAATTTTTTTAACACAGGTGAACTAAAAAAGTGCAATTAAGGCGGGGAAACTGAGCAACAAGCAAAGATGATAACCAGTAGGAAATGAGGGTGTGAAATCTTCAAATCATGTTCCAAGTCATTCAGCTTAGCAGGGGCACTGTAAGCTGTCAACTTAGTCTGGTTCAGAGCAAAACATGAGGGTGTGCCTTACATTTAATAGGGTTGTGGCCCTTGAAGCTGTCTGTGGATAGAAAATGAGCTAGAAATTTATGAAGCATGAGGGCTATTCGTTTTACTTGCAATGCAAAATAGAGCAGCTCAGTGTTCAAGTGTTTGAAGTTAATGCATTGTAACTGAATCGAGACTAGCCCTCTTAAGACCCCAATTTAGCAGTTCATGGTCCTATTCAAAAGGCCAAATCATCTTTTCTTCAAGTACGCACTGGCTAAGTCAGAATTCTAAAATAAACAATAAACAACCACCCATGCAATGGTGCACACGCACACAGATATCCATTTTCATTTCTAAGGTTCTGTTACGAAGTTGTTAATAACTCTTTTCATTCTTACATGGTAACTGCATGATACATGAATGCAAGGTTGTGCACATAAATGCATCCAAAAGTAATATCGGTTGCAGTTTGGTGAATTGCAGGCGAAACATGTAATTTTACAAGATGAAAACTTTGAAATCTAGTGCAGCATGTAAGGGACTCCATCAGAGTCATTCTATGCACGTAGTATAGTACATATGGAAAATAAGATAGCTCGTCCATGCTTATGGGTGCAGAAATTATGGAAAAATAGTTCAACTCATTCCAGATTTTTCTTCCCACAACCTTTCTGATTCTCTTCGCTTTCCTTTAAGAGTAAGACTGTTCTTGCTATATTAGAAGCCCATCAGATATGTGAAATAATGTCACATAGCAACCAATCTTGATTACAAATTGTAAGACTAATAATTACTAACTTTGAAGAATAGTGGATAGACAAAATGCAGAATGAGATTTAACATGATGAACATAGATGGCACTTACAAGGTTATCAATTTGCATAACTACATTTGCATAATGTAAAGAAAGACCAGCAGGTCCCAATCTTGCAGGATTGCTCACAGATTCTTTATCTTGTATGGAATCATCTGCAGTATACAACTAAATGCCATCAAATATTATAATAAATGAAATCAATTTATGCAAGAACTCCTTCGAGTAAAGGATGGAAAGTCAAATATGCAGAAGCATAAATCCCAAGGAAAATCTGTGGGCCAGTAGTTGCAAGAAAAACTTTTCTACTTTCCATTGCCGAGTTTGAACTCCACGTATAATGTTCTTTTTTCTTATTCAAAATGGTTTCAAGTATTGAAAAAAAGAAAAGAAAAGAAAATGATACCAAATGGTAGTACATTTTCATTGGTTAATGGTGAAAACTTATTACACTGAATATACAAGTGCATCCTTAAGAAATTTTTCAATGATAAAAGATTAATTTTGATTGAAAAAAAATATAAATTGATCATTCATATTCAAAACAGAAATCACAAGGAAAATTAGATTGACTTCTGTGATGAAATCACAGGGAAAGTTGACATTGACAAGGAATACTGCAGAAGCATACACTTCAAATAATTTCTTTGCGACTTGATGTTTTGGGTTAGTAACTTTCCCTGTAATTTTGAGTTGAAACTAAAACCAAAATGTGATAACACCAGAACTAGCAATTTTCGAACATGAAAATTACATATTTTGAAGAAAATGAAAGTAAAACATGCACTTGGAGAGCATAAATAAGACATGCTCAAGACCATGGCCAAACACATACCGAAGCTACCATATGCATTGCCTATCTCGAGGATTAAGAAATGGACAATATCTACAAACTTCTCCATAACCTGCATAAGATAATTAGGTCACTAGAAGAAGTATTCCAATTATTGAGATTCTATTTACTCTATCAACAACCTTGGTAGATAATCAATGATATTTGTTGCCATAAATCAAAAATCATAATTTCAATTATGTAGCAACAGAAAGAAGCAAAACAATCAGTAATGCTACCTCTTCCAAACTTCTAGACCAGAGTGATTTCTTCTTTACATTTTGTATTCGTTTTCTTTGGTTTCTTATTTCTGTCCTTAACATTGCAGGGCTTTCTCCTGCATTTCAGAGAGCAAAGACACAAACTTAAATTAGTACCTCACTAACAAGTGCCCCAGGGCACTGGGTGCAGGTTACTACATTAATTAGCAATTGATACATTATCAGAATTCTCAACTACAATCATGTCAATCACCTCGACTTTCAGAATCCTAAAACTATTTAACACGGATATTTTCAATTTCTAGTAACTGCAACATAACAAATGGCCTCTGTATACCTTTAGGATTAGTCATATGTAAAATATAACAAACAAAATTAAATGTTACCATCATATAAGCACAACTCACAACATTGCAGCAATGTCAAAATCAGTACCCAGATTAACAAATAAAGAAAGTGGTCTCTTTTTTTTTTTTTGTGTGTGTGTGTGTGTGTGTGTGTGTATATCAATATTGTGATGAAGAAAGCATAGATAAAGCACCATATCCTATCATTTATAAAAATCCATTCAAAGAATGTAGCTTTCTTCATCTCATCTAGATGTATTTACATTAAATGTCTTTTAGTTTCTTTCACTTTGTGATCAGGGCCCAGTCAATTTCGGCAACAAAGGTGATATGTTCAGTCAATAACATCATTTCTCATTAGTTTCTGGACAAAGGAGCGGGCATACTGTTTGGTAACTAAAAGGATGCCATATACACAGTTCAATAGGTTCAGCATAGAGTGTAATTCACATTCACATCACACTCTTTTATGAAGCACGAATGGCAGCATTTTTTATTCAAGAGCAGCTCTCAGATAACAATATAGAAGTTAAAAAATAACCTTTCTGATTAGAAGCTGCAGCATCCTCCCTCTGTTGACATTCTTGTTCCATTTTATCCAAAATTTGCAATTCATGGTATAGCTCCTGCAAACCCAAGAACATTTATGTCATCATTCTTTGAAACCAAAGCACATGATGTAACAGCAAAAGTTTACACAACTTATCACAATACTCCAGTTATGCAAAGCATAAATCATCACATCAGGAAGGCAGATAAATAAAAAATTAATGTAAAGCTGCAGACTCCATGGATGTATATCGTAAATGTCAAGAATAGTTTTTCGGGCACAACCATATTAAAGTGCTAAAGAGGCCATCCATCCACCAATTAAAGTTCGCCAAATCATAGCAAGAAAGAATATTGTACTCACGGCTGTATACTGAACCAGAATCGTTAAAAGTTCTATTATGGATTCTGCCTCCTCCCGCAATCCCTTACTAGGAGTTTGTACTCTGCTAATTCTAGAAATCAAATAAAGAATTTCAATCAGTAATCAATACTTTAGAAGTATATTGTAAATATAATGGACAAACAAGGTACCGTGCTATATGTATTACTTCTCAAAATAACGGTCCAAGTTGTGCCATTGAGAATCTTTACATCGATTTCCAAAACGAACCACCTCTCCTGAAAATATTTTCAGCTCTTCTCTGCAAAACAAGTAAATGAAGACTTCAAGATACTGTTACAGAAAAAAGACAAATAGGAAGAGAGCTTGCCCATAGATGCATTATGATGCTAATTTGTAAGGCACTCACCTCTTGTCAGCTGCAACGATCCTCAAAAGTTCATCCATATCTTTTGATATCAGATTTTGCACGCCTTCTGAAGGAAGCACCTCTTCTTTCAAATAACTTACACTTCGTATAGAAAGAGATTGCATAAGGTTGGAACCCTTGACAACTGTGTTTGCTACCTCAAAAGCTAAAATTCCAAGTTCATTGCCCTTGGTTGCTACACTAGAAGCAAAAATATTAGGGTTTAAATTTGTGATGCTACTCCCTAGTGTGTCCAGGACCTCCACTGCTTTCCCTAGTCCAAGAGTGCCAGCTCTACTTATACGTGAACTAACCTCCGAAACCTGCAGATTATAGCATTTCACTTAAATATTTTCAATGCATATCAAATTAGCAGACCACTGCAGAATTGTAGTAGGTTATAATCTAGATTATTCATCTGGGTCTTCAGCCATCCAACAATGCTGATTACACATATAAGCTTTCGTAAATATTCCAGTTACAATCACTAATGCAATCTCATCATGCTTCTGGTCTGGTTTGTTCAAAAAACAAGAACTTTCCTCCAATCCAACATCGTATATAGGAGACTATTCCTATTTACTCTAGCATGCCATATACTTGATATCCATTCGCCTCGCCAAAGTTTTCACAATTAGATGAAAAATAAATTGATTTAAGGATGGACAATTTTGGTGATTAAGGATTCGATAACTGGGATTAAGAGCTGATGCTACCTGTTTACTCAATTTAAACTACTTTTCTCTATGTTTGACTCCAATCCAAGTTTCACCACATCAAGCTTTCCATCTACACTATCCGACACTTTTAAATCATCAACAAGCTTGCCTTAATTTACAACAAAACATAAAAGAACTAGTCTTGAAAAATAGCCACAACTAACTGCTCTTGCAAGAAAAAACATGAAAACTTCAGTTGACCAAACCAAAAAAAATTGCAAACTTTACCTTGGCAACAGCTGCTTGTCTGCGAATTGATCTTGATTTTATTGATGATGATGGATATCTAGGAATCCCATCATAAAACTCGTCTCCAACATCATTTTTAGCATATAAAAATGACTCCTTTGTCCGCTGCTTTAAATTTGCCTCTTGCAATTCCTTTTTCTCTATTTTTTCCTTCACTTGTTGAGTACTTGAAATATGTGGCTTGTTGCAATAAGAATCAACACCATTCCCCTTAGACTTTGCATATGGATTGGATTTTTTGTTACTGGCATTGGATTTCTTTGAACAAGTCCCCCCCATGGTTATTGTCTAGTGATCAATCAACACTAACACAAATTGTGAATCCAAAAACAGCAAATACCCAATTTGGAACACAAATTTGAAGCTGAAAAAGAAAGAAAAATTGAAAATTGAAACTTTACAAGTGCTTTACCAGATGAATAAAAGAAGTGGATTTTTCCAGAGAGAGAGAGGGGGGAGCTAGAGTGTGTAAAAGTCCACCCGACATAGCCATCCCGCCTAAACCATTAATGAGAATTCTTTAATGCTGTTAAACAATCACATGTGATCCTCCTACTTTTTACCTTTATCAAATCAAATTCTGTACTTTCATGTAAATCATTTTGATCCTTTTTTTTTCAATCAAAGGTGATTTAGGCCTCATTTATTTGGCAGAAAGTGGTTTTCTTAAAATTACTTTTTAAATTTTCTTGTGTTTGTTTGTTATTGAAAAAATTAGTCAATAGAAAACACTTTCCAGTTAAAAAAAAATTTGATTTGGTTTTCAGAAAAGTGTTTTCCTTTTATTTTGGGCGAAAAACATTTTCCAGAAGTTGTGAAAAATTTAGAAATATCATATTATTTGTTGATTATAACAAATTTGATCCTCAAACTTTTGATTCCTATATATTTTGTTTTGAATATTTTTTTTTTCAATTTCACCCCTTAGAATTTGATTTAATTTGATTTTTATATTAATTTTTATATTGTTATTTGTTTTTCTCTTATTATTTTTTTAATTAAAATTTTATATCTATCAAATTTGTTTTCTCATTCTTTTGATTGTTACTTATTTTATTTGAAATAATTTATGAAATTATAATTACTATTATTTTAATTTCATTATCTTTCAATTTTTTTTTATCTATTAGATTTGATCTCTATTATTTTGATTGTTATTTATTTTATTTGAGATAATTTATAAAATTAGATTTTTTTTCAATTTCATTCTCATTCAACTTTTTAATTTATAAGATTTGTTCCTTATTATTTAAATAAACTTGAAAAAAAAA